>OLSJ01000014.1_pt1 | contig 170681 bp, 151 predicted proteins | sample 1672151 | NCBI WGS metagenome assembly OLSJ01 (sample SAMEA3136653, study PRJEB25190) | human gut metagenome | biome: human gut; feature: human-associated habitat; material: faeces | place: Austria | collected 2013 | reverse complement strand
GCAGGAAGCAAAAGACCGTTACACTTACCTGAACAAACTCGTAAAACTGTACGGCGCAGAAGAAGAGTAATTCTTTTTCCTTAAAAAGAATTTGAAAAAGGAGAGAAGTCATACTTGAGAGAGTATGGCTTCTTTCTTTTTGGGAGAAAAAATGAATTAGCGACATTTGGCAATAGTTTTGTATCGTTTGTCAACATTTTTATCCCGGAAAATGTTGACAAACGATACATTTTTGCGCAAGAAGGCTTTGAGATATGGTATAATGTGCGTATCACGATATAATGAGCGTTAGCGAGAGGAATTTTATTATGTTGAAAATATATCTTGGAGAAATGAAAGGTGCAATCTATCATCCGCCAACCTATTTTGATAATTGTTATGAAGATGAATGGCTGACCACGCCACTGGCAAAAGAAATGATCCGCGATGTGGATCGCTCGGAGGTAATCAGTGCGCATCTGATTGACAGCCCGGTGCTTGGTCCGATTCCACCGAAAGATTTATCCGGAGGAATCAAAACGTTGCTGCTGATGGCATACGATACAGACGGAAAGATCTTTAATGCCTCCGTATGTGGAGATAATTGTGCAAAATGGATTTTAAAATTAGGAGAGCAAAAGGATCTGACGATTAATCTGCGTCATGTGATGCGGTTTGGTAAAGATCCTTTTGAAATCCTGATTTTAAATACAGGGACTATTGTGCGGAATATGTCCGAATTTGTAGATGTTGCCGAGGCTTATGTATAGGTGGATGTATGAAGGGAAAGAAAAGAGTTATTATTCAAAATAACAGAGTTCATTATGAATTTGTGATAAAGCGTAATATTACAATCATCCAGGGGGATAGTGCATCAGGAAAAACAACACTGGTAAATATGATCCGGCAGGCAGAAAATTTAGGGGAGTCCAGCGGAATCAACGTTTCCTGTGAAGTACCGTGCAGAGTGCTGGAAGGTGTTAATTGGAAAATTATTTTGGAAAACAGCCGGGAAAGCATCTTTTTCATAGACGAGGAGAATTATTTTATAAAAACAGAAGAATTTGCTTCTGCCATACGGGGTTCAGAAAACTATTTTGTATTGATTACGAGAGAAAACTTATATAATTTGCCGTATAGTGTAGAAGAGATTTATGGATTGCATGTTTCCGGAAAATACAGAGATACCAGAAAAATATATCAGAAAATGTATCAGATCTATCCCAAAACAGCACGGCTTCCTGTTAGAGTACAAAAAATAATTACGGAAGATTCCAATTCTGGGTATCAATTTTTTGAAAATGTATGTGCAGAAAGGAATATTACATGTGAAAGCGCTGGTGGAAAAACAAAAATACCGGAAATGATCGGCAAGGCAGGAACAGAAGAAACCTGTATTATTGCGGACGGTGCTGCAATTGGAGCAGAAATGAATCTTCTCAGCAATAAAATAGAGGAAAAACAGAACGTACATTTATATTTACCGGAGTCTTTTGAATGGCTGATTTTAAATTCAGATCTTTTACAGGACAAAGAGGTTCGTAAAATTCTGGAAAATCCAGAAGATTATATCGACAGCACAGAGTTTTTTAGCTGGGAACAATATTTTACAAAATTGCTGATTCAGAAAACAGAAGGAACATATTTGCAGTATAAAAAAGCAAAATTAAATCCATCTTATTTGCAGGATAAAAATAAAAACAAAATACTGGAGAGTATACAAGGGATTCAGTGGAAAATAAAATCCTTAAAATAGCAAAAATAATGAAAGAATAGAGAGAAGAACATGAACTATACAATTTATGACTATCTCGGCCTGTTTTTCTTTTACGCCTTCCTTGGATGGCTTCTGGAAACTTCTGTGGCCGCGATCCGGAAAAAACATATGGTAAACAGAGGATTCTTAAATGGTCCGCTCTGCGCCATCTATGGAATCACAGCTGTCTTTATGACACGTTATCTGTATGAACTGCAGTCAAGCCCCGTCTTTTTGTTCCTTGGCTGTATGATTATCGCTACCGCAGCCGAGTGGCTGGCCGGTCACGCGCTGGAACGCATTGGCCATGGCAAATGGTGGGACTATTCCAATAAAAAATGGAACATGGACGGCTATATCTGCCTCCAGTATTCTGTACTCTGGGGAATTTTAGGACTGCTTGCCATGAAAATCGGCAATCGCCTCTGCTTTACAGTTCTTCATTTAATTCCGGCCGGTTTCCTGCATATCACATCCTGGATTCTCTTTGGTATATTGGTAGTAGATGCCGTCGGTTCCTATGCTGTTCTGCACCACATCACGAAAAAAATGCCGCGGATCAGCGCTATGAACGATCAGATCGACGCCTTCACCAGACGCCTTTCTGTCCGTGTTTACCGCTATCTGGAGCGTCGTGTGGAACGTGCCTATCCGGCCGTACAGCCAGTTCCGGAGAAAAAAGAGAAAACAGAAACCGGCGTATTTGCCGAAGGATGCAGCTTTTACAAAATCGTTCTTCTCTTCATCATCGGCGCATTTTTGGGCGATATTACAGAAACCATATTCTGCCGCATCACCGCCGGTGTCTGGATGAGCCGCAGCAGCCTTGTCTGGGGCCCGTTCAGCATCGTCTGGGGCCTGGCCATCGCCCTCGCTACCTGGTTCCTCTACAACTACCGCGACCGCTCCGATGGATTCCTGTTTGCCTTTGGTACCTTCCTCGGCGGAGCCTACGAATACATCTGCAGTGTGTTCACCGAAATCGTATTCGGAAAAGTCTTCTGGGACTACAGCGACATTCCCTTCAACCTCGGAGGCCGTATCAACCTCCTGTACTGTTTCTTCTGGGGAATAGCCGCCGTCGTCTGGCTCAAAAAATTCTATCCTGTCATTTCGCGCTGGATTGAAAAAATCCCGATGAAATTCGGAGAAATCATCACTTGGATCCTGATCGTGTTCATGGTGGCCAACATGCTCGTATCTACCCTTGCTCTCGCCCGATACGACGAACGCGCCCACCAAAAGCCCGCAGCTAATGCCATCGAGCAGACCATAGATGCCCATTTCCCGGACGCCCGAATGGAAAAAATCTACCCCAATGCCAAAGCGATTAACTAGAATGTGTTAAAAAACATTTCCGTAGTCTGCACGCCCCAATTACAGACTACAAAAAGCCCTCTCCCGCCGTCATGCAAAGTCAGGCCCCGTTTCGACAGCTTTGGTCTGCGCGGTCCGTCACCCCAAAAGAAAACCTTTGGCAACCCACCAAAAGTATGATATAATGTCACATAGATATTTTAGGGATACCATATCCTCTAAGAGCGAAGAAAGGACTCAACCACAAATGACAGTAGACAACAGCTTCACCATGAAGAAATTCCAGAGCATGGAAATCATCTATGTGACCTTTTCCCAGATCACAAAACTCCCATACGTAGAGTGCGATCCGGAAACCTTTGATGATCAGGTATACATGTTTACCGAAGAAGAAGCAGCCAAGGAGTTTGCAAAATCCTATGTAGAAAAGAACACCCCGCTGCTCACCGTAAAAGTCCTGCGCAAGCAGATGCCGAACTTCTATATGGGCCTCTACGCCGAAGGCGTCAATATGGTCATCTTCCACGAAGGCGACCAGACCCGCCGCATCGAGCTCGAGCAGATCTTCCCGAAACCAGACATGGAGAAAATGAACAAACAGCACCTCCCGGTTCTGAACCCGGGCGTACAGCTCACCGTCGTATACTTTCTGCAGGAACTCAGAAAACCAAACCAGAGAAGAGACGATGCCGAGCGCATGCAGCACCTGCGTGAACTCGAAGAAGAAATGCTTGTCAACCTGATGCGAAGCAAATTCATCCTTGCCATCGACATCTCCCAGGTACAGGGCGAATTCGATCCGGCCAACCCGGGACCAGACGTGCGCATCCCGTACATCAAAAACCAGAACGAAGACATCTTCCAGCCGCTGTTTTCCGATATCGGTGAATTCCAGAAATTCCGTCCGGATCCGCAGGCAAAACTCCGTCTGGCAGCCATCCCGTTCCAGCACCTTCTGCCGTACCTGATGAAACAGGCCAAAGGCTTCGTCATCAACCCGTCCGGCTTCAACCTTCTGTTGACCAGAGAACAGCTCCAGAGAATCATGGGAGCCCAGGCACAGAGCGTCCGCCCGAACCTTGAGGCAATGATGGCACAGGCCGCTGCAGCACAGGCACAGAAAAATGCACAGAACAACGCTGCAAACGACGAAGTAAAAGAACACGTCGACGAGACAGAGAACACCGCAGCAGAAACCGACAACGAAGAATAAAACCGACAGGGCCGCAGAAAATCCCAGCAAACGGGCACTGCGGTCCGTTTTTGACTGCATAAAACCGGAAATAATAAAGAAAAACAAGAAAGGATATACAAAAATGAACGCAGAACATTGCAAAGCCTATACCCTGCTGCAGGAACAGCAGATTGACGATATCCATGCACACGGCTACCTCCTCCGCCACAACAAGAGCGGTGCCCGCGTGCTCCTTCTCGAAAACGAAGATGATAACAAAGTCTTCAACATCGCATTCCGTACCCCGCCGGCCGACAGCACAGGCGTAGCTCACATCCTCGAGCACAGCGTCCTCTGCGGCTCCCGCGAATTCCCGTTAAAGGATCCCTTCGTAGAACTCGTCAAAGGATCCCTGAACACCTTCTTAAATGCTATGACCTACCCGGATAAAACCATGTACCCGGTAGCCAGCACCAACGATGCCGACTTCCAGAACCTGATGCATGTCTACATGGACGCCGTATTCTACCCGAACATTTACAAACATGACGAAATCTTCCGTCAGGAAGGCTGGAGCTATCATCTGGAAAGCGAAGACGGCCCGCTGACCTACAACGGTGTTGTATACAACGAGATGAAAGGAGCATTCTCCTCCGCAGACGATGTCCTGGAGCGTGAAACCTTCAACACCCTGTTCCCGGACACTCCGTACGGCGTAGAATCCGGCGGAGATCCGTCCTGCATCCCGAACCTGACCTACGAAAACTTCCTGAATTTCCATCAGACCTATTACCATCCGTCCAACAGCTATATCTACCTGTACGGAAACATGGATATGGAAGAAAAACTGGCATGGATGGATGAAAAATACCTGTCCCATTTTAATGCAAAAGAAGTAAAATCCGAAATTCCGTATCAGAAACCATTTGCAGAGACCCTCGACATTGTACACGAGTACCCGGTACTCGACGGCGATCCGCTTGAAAACAATGCGTACCTGTCCTACAACATGGTCATCGGCAGCGGTTTGGATGTAAAATTAAACGTGGCATTTTCTGTTCTGGAGTATGCACTCCTTGACGCACCAGGAGCCCCGGTCAAACAGGCACTCCTTGACGCACACATCGGAAAAGATGTTTACGGCTCCTACGAGGACGGCATCCTGCAGCCATTCTTCTCCATCGTAGCCAAGAACGCCGATGAAAATGAGAAAGAAAAATTCCTGTCCATCATCCGCGGCACCCTCGAGGATATCGTGAAAAATGGCATGGATCAGAAAGCCATCGAGGCAGGCATCAACTATTTCGAATTCCGTTTCCGTGAGGCGGACTTCTCCAGCTTCCCGAAGGGCCTGATGTACGGCATTGACGTCTTCGACAGCTGGCTGTACGACGAGAACAAACCGTTCGCCTACCTGCAGCAGCTTGCGATCTACGATGAGCTGAAAAAACTGGCAAAAGAAGGCTATTTCGAAAACCTGATCCAGACGTATCTGCTGGACAACACCCATGCCTCCATCGTGACCCTCATTCCAAAGACCGGTCTTGCCGCAGAAAATGATGCAAAGACCGCAGAAAAACTGCAGAAATACAAAGAGAGCCTGTCAAAAGAAGAGATCGAGAAAATCATTGCTGACACCAAAGAGCTGGCAGCATATCAGGAAGAAGAGGAAAGCGAGGAAGCACTCGAGACGATTCCGCTCCTGAAACGAAGCGATATCAAACGTGAGTCTATCAAACTTTACAATGACGAGCATGAAGTCGATGGAACGACGGTGCTTCATCACAACGTATTCACGAACGGCATCGGTTACTTAAGCTTGCTGTTTGATACGAAAAATGTGCCGAACGATCTGATCCCGTACATGGGCGTATTAAAATCCGTTCTCGGCTATGTGGACACCGAACACTACACCTACGGCGAACTGTTCAACGAGATCAATGCACAGACCGGCGGCATCAACTGCGGACTGCAGGTATTCCGCATTCCGGAAAATGATGACGACTGCCGCAGAATGTTCGGCATCCGCGCGAAATTCCTGTACGACAAACTGGATTTCGTCATGAAAATGATCGAGGAAATCCTGAACACCTCCCGTCTGGGTGACGAGAAACGTCTTCACGAGATCATCTCCAGCATGAAATCCGGCCTGCAGAACCGCCTGTCTTCCGCCGGAAATGCAACGGCTGTGATGCGTGCAGCTTCCTATTACTCCCCGATGAGCAATTTCCAGGACCGCATCGCAGGCATCGGCTTCTACCAGCTCTTAAAAGATCTGGACGAGAACTTCGATGAGAAAAAAGCAGAACTGATTAAAAATCTGCAGACCCTGATGAAATACATCTTCCGCAAAGAGAATCTGACCGTCTCCTATACCGCAGACGAGACAGGCTACGCACCGCTGGAAGAAAAAATCGCAGCATTCAAAGAGAATCTGTACACCGACGAAGTGGAGCCGGGCAGCATTGTGTATGACTTTGAACAGAAAAACGAAGCCTTCCAGACTTCCGGCCAGGTACAGTACGTGGCACTCTGTGGAAACTTCGAGCGCGAAGGCTACGACTACACAGGAGCCCTGCGCATCCTGCGTGTCATGCTGAGCTATGACTATCTGTGGATCAACATCCGTGTCAAAGGCGGCGCTTACGGCTGCGGCGGAGCTTTCGGAAGAGGCGGAAACGCGTGCATTTCTTCCTACCGTGACCCGAACGTCGGAAGAACCCTTGAAGTATACCGCGGTATCGGCGATTACGTGCGCAATTTCGAAGCAGACGAGCGCCAGATGACCAAATACATCATCGGAACGATCAGCGAACTCGACGTCCCGATGAACCCGTCCGCAAAAGGCCAGACCTCCGAGAGCGCATGGTTTAATAGCATCACCGAAGCAGACTTCCAGCAGGAAAGAGACCAGATCCTCGACGCAACCCTGGACGACATCCATGCACTGGCAGACCTTGTAGATGCAGCCTTAAAACAGAACAACATCTGCGTTGTCGGAAGCGAAGCAGCCATTCAGAAAGAGAAAGAACTGTTTAAGAACGTAGAGAACTTATAAATGAGGAGAAGAGACAGCAATGGAAAACAATGTAAATTATAAATCCGGCTTTGTAGCCCTGATCGGCCGTCCGAACGTGGGAAAATCCACGCTGATGAACCACCTGATCGGACAGAAGATTGCGATTACATCCAAGAAACCGCAGACCACCCGCAACCGCATCCAGACCGTTTATACGTGTGACGAGGGACAGATCGTGTTCCTCGACACACCGGGTATCCACAAGGCGAAAAATAAGCTCGGCGAGTACATGGTCGATGTAGCCGAGAAAACGTTAAAAGAAGTCGATGTGATTCTCTGGCTGGTAGAGCCGAGCAACTTCATCGGAGCAGGAGAGCGCCATATCGCAGAGATCCTGGAGAAAGTCAATGCGCCGGTCATCCTCATTATCAACAAGACCGATACCGTGGAGAAAGATAAAATCCTGGAATTCATCGATACGTACCGCAAGCTGTTCCAGTTTGCCGAGATCATTCCGTGCTCGGCACTCCGCCATCAGAACACCGATGACATCATTCCGAGCATCTTCAAATATCTGCCGTACGGCCCGCAGTTCTACGATGAGGACACCATCACCGATCAGCCGATGCGCCAGATCGTGGCTGAGATCATCCGCGAGAAAGCACTGTACGCCTTAAACGAAGAGATCCCGCACGGCATCGCCGTTGTGATCGACCAGATGAAAGACCGCCCGAACGGAAAAATCGTTGATATTGATGCGACCATCATCTGCGAGCGCGATTCCCACAAGGGCATCATCATCGGAAAACAGGGCGCGATGCTCAAGAAGATCGGAAGCAACGCGCGGTATGAGCTGGAGCAGATGCTGGAGCAGAAAGTCAACCTGAAGCTCTGGGTCAAAGTCAAAAAAGACTGGCGCGACAGCGATTTCCTTGTGAAGAACTTCGGATATGATAAAAAGAAACTCGATTTATAATATTGCATTATAATAAGGAAGAAACATGCGAGAACCAATCAATGTAAGCGGAATGGTATTATCCGCCTCCCCGGTCGGAGAGTATGACAAGCGCGTCGTGATCCTGACCCGGGAGCTCGGCAAAATCACCGCCTTCGCGCGCGGCGCCCGCCGCATGAAAAGCCCGCTGATGGCCGTCTCCAATCCGTTCGTCTTCGGCGAGTTTCAGGTCTACGAGGGCCGTGACAGCTACACCCTCTCCGGCGCAAACATTAAAGAATACTTCCTCGACCTGTCGCAGATGCAGCCCGGTGTTTATTACGGTTTTTATTTTCTGGAACTGGCCGAATATTTCGGGCAGGAAGGAAACGATGAAACCCAGATGCTGAACCTGCTGTACGTGACGATGAACGCCATCCGCCGCGGAAAACAGGACCTGCGCCTGATCCGGTGCATCTTCGAACTGCGGACGATCACGATCAGCGGAGAAGCACCGCAGATGTTCTCCTGCATGGAGTGCGGCACGAAAGAGAATCTGACCGTTTTCTCCCTGCGCGACAGCGCCATCTACTGCCAAAACTGTGGAAAAACCATCAGAGATCCATGGGCGCTGCAGCCGGGCACCGTGCTGGCATGCCGCTATATCATTGCGGCACCGCTGGCGAAGCTGTATGGTTTTACTGTAAATGAAGAGATCCTGGATGAACTGGAACGATTGCTGCGTGCATATCTCCATCGCTATGTCGAAAAGAAGATGAAAACATTACAGATTCTGGATGTGATGAAATAATATAAAATGTAATAATTTGCAAAAATGTGAAATAATTATGTCCAAAAGTGTGTCCACACCTTTACAAATAAGTAGAAATGGGATAGAATATTTGGAATAAAGAAAAAAATGGTTCTGTATTCGTCACAGAAGATATTACAAATGCATAGTACCAGAAAAAATGAGAAGGTTTTAGTGAAAATGGTAATATAAAAGCTAGAAAAACTATGCGAAACAAGAGAATGTTACGAGTACGGCGAAAAAAATACGACAGGGGAGAAAGGTATGTACAAAAAATCATCCACAGGATGGCTGAAGCATCTGGATTTTATGGTTCTTGATATTATCTGTCTTCAGCTGGCTTTCGTCATGGGTTATTTCTTAAGACATCACAGTTTTAAGCCATATGGAAGCCCAATTTACCGAAATGAGGCTATCGTATTCGCTCTGATCCAGCTGATGATCATGTTTTTTGACGATTCCTTCAAAAACGTCATGAAGCGCGGATACCTCGTGGAAATCGGAATGACTGTAAAAAATATGGTATACATCATCGTTCTTGGTGTATTCTACCTGTTCCTGATTCAGGAGGGAGATCAGTTCTCCAGAGCAACCATTATGCTGACCGGTGCTCTGTACGGAATGCTTTCCTATCTGATGCGCATCGGATGGAAGGCTGTGGTAAAGAAACGCAGCAGCGGGGAACACAGCGGCCGTTCGCTTCTGATCATCACGACCGAAAAACAGTCACAGTCCGTTGTAAAGAGCATGCTGGATTTCGATTACATCGGCGTTCGTCCGACTGGCGTTGTTCTCGTAGACCAGGACAGAACCGGACACAAAATCCACGGCGTACCGGTGGTATCGAACCTTGCAGATGCAGCTGAGTATGTCTGCCGTGAGTGGTTCGACGAAGTGCTGATCGTTCTGCCGGAAGGCAGAGAAATCCCGCAGAAAGTATTCGACGCATTCGCCGAGATGGGCATTACGATCCACGTAAAAATTGCGGACGTGAACGAAATGCAGGGAAAAAATCAGACTGTAGAGCGCATGGGCAACTATACCGTGGTCACCACCTGCATCAATATGGCAAGCGCAGGACAGCTTGTGCTGAAACGAATCATGGACATCTGCGGCGGTCTTGCCGGATGTATTCTGACCGGAATCATCTTCCTGTTCGTTGCCCCTGCGATTTATATCAAGTCTCCGGGCCCGATCTTCTTCTCACAGTACCGTGTCGGAAAGAACGGAAGAAAATTCAAAATTTACAAGTTCCGTAGCATGTACATGGATGCGGAAGAGCGGAAAAAAGAACTGATGAAACAGAACCGCGTCAGCGATGGTCTGATGTTCAAAATGGAGAATGACCCGCGTGTCATCGGAAGCGAAAAAGGACCAGGCAAAGGAATCGGAAACTTTATCCGCAAAACCTCGCTGGATGAATTCCCGCAGTTCTTCAATGTGTTAAAAGGCGACATGAGCCTTGTAGGAACCCGTCCGCCGACAGTGGATGAGTGGGAGAAATATGAGCTCCATCACAGAGCAAGACTGGCAATCAAGCCGGGACTGACTGGTATGTGGCAGGTAAGCGGACGAAGCGAGATTACAGATTTTGAAGAGGTTGTAAAACTGGATACGAAGTACATTTCAGAATGGTCCTTTATGCTGGATATTAAGATTTTGTTTAAAACTGTACTGATTGTATTAGGCCAGAAAGGTTCTATGTAAAAAAAATGAAAAATGGAGATATATTGTAGTTTTGGGAGTAGTGTGGTAAAATAAAGGTAAATTTTAAGAAAAATTTATGAATGGAAGCGCAAAGAAGTCCTGATGACGGCGAAAAGGAAAAAGGCTTCCTTTGACAGGTGGTCCAAATAATGTTAATTATTTGGACCTTTTTATGTGAACTTCCTGAAATATTAACTCTCGTTTCGACATGTTCTTGCTTTAAGCCAGTTGTAGCATACTTTAAAAGGAATTTTATGAGAGTTAATTTTATAGGAAGTTCACATATATACTACCACAAAAGTAATTATCTTTCGCTGACAACTATCCTAACACACAGGGGATTGAAAAAGTCATAAAGTTATGGTATAATCGAAAACAAAAGTTCATGAAAAACGAAAGAAGGAAGTATATGAACAACTCAAAACAAGATATATTGAACAACCTGATAAAAGAACCCTTCATCAATCAGCGTATCCTTGCCGCACAGACCGGCCATTCGCTTGGAATCGTCAATCGTTCGATCAAGGAACTGATTTCAGAAGGTTACCTGGATGAAGAGATCCGTCCGACGGAAAAGACACTGCGTGAGGCAAAAGAGAAAGCGCCGAAAAACGCCATTATCCTTGCCGCCGGATTTGGTATGCGGATGGTTCCGATTAATACAGAGACACCGAAAGGACTTCTGGAAATCAAGGGAGAGCGGCTGATAGAGCGCACAATCCGTCAGCTTCATGAAGTCGGCATTACAGAGATTTACGTCGTTGTCGGATTTATGAAAGAGCAGTATGAATATCTGATCGATGAATACGGCGTAGAATTGATCGTCGCTCCGGACTATGTGTCGAAAAACAATCTGCATTCCCTGAAAACGGCGGCAGCCCATTTATCAAACAGCTACATCATTCCCTGTGATATCTGGTGTGAAAAGAATCCATACAGCAGAAACGAATTATATTCCTGGTACATGGTCAGCGATCTGGTGGATGATGACAGTACCGTCCGCGTAAACCGGAAGCAGGAGCTGGTCGTACAGAAAGAACAGGCAGGCGGAAACGCGATGATCGGCATCTGTTATCTGCTGGAAACAGAAGCGGAGATCGTGCGGGAGCGTCTGGAAGAACTGGGAAGAGATTCCCGATACGACGGAGCGTTCTGGGAGGAAACCTTATACCGGAAAGACAGAATGATTGTGACGGCCCGTGTTGTACATGCTGCCGATGCCGTAGAAATCAATACCTATGAGCAGCTGCGTGAGATTGACAGCGATTCCAGCCAGCTGCAGACGGATGCGATTCAGGTAATCTGTGAAGCACTTGGAGCACAGCAGAACGAAGTGACAAACATTACAGTTCTGAAAAAAGGAATGACAAACCGATCCTTTTTATTCTCCTGTAAAGATAAAAAATACATTATGCGAATTCCGGGAGAGGGAACCGATCAGTTGATCAACCGCAGGCAGGAAGCCGCTGTATATCAGACGATCGCCGGCCGCAGGATCTGTGATGAGATTGCCTATATTAACCCGGAGAACGGCTACAAAATCACAGAATATCTCGAAGGTGCGCGGGTCTGCGATGCAGAAAATGAGGAAGATCTTCAGAAATGCATGAAGAAACTGCGGGAGTTTCACGGGCAGAAATTAAGAGTAGACCATTCCTTCGACCTGTTCGGACAGATGGAATACTATGAAAGCCTCTGGGAAGGAACTCCGTCAGCATATAAAGATTACGAAAAGACGAAAGCGCATGTGCTTCAGTTAAAGGATTACATCGAAGCAAATGCCGGAGAGTGGGTGCTCACTCACATTGATGCTGTGCCGGACAATTTTCTGTTTGTGGAAGAAAACGGAAAAGAGGAGATCCGCCTGATCGACTGGGAATACGCCGGAATGCAGGATCCGCATGTGGATATTGCGATGTTCTGTATCTATTCTCTTTACAAAAAAGAGCAGGTGGACCATCTGATTGATCTTTATTTTGAAGGAAACTGTGACGACAGAACACGCATAAAAATCTACTGCTACATCGCAGTCTGCGGCCTGCTCTGGAGCAACTGGTGCGAATATAAACGGAAATTAGGCGTGGAATTCGGAGAATATTCCCTGCGGCAGTACCGCTATGCAAAAGATTATTACAAAATAGTCCAGCAGGAACTGGGAGAGGAAGGAAAAGAAACATGTACAAAGTAGAGCGTGCCATTATTATGGCGGCAGGCCTCGGAAACCGGATGAAGCCGGTAACGTTAAAAATACCAAAACCGCTGGTCCGGGTAAACGGTGTGCGGATGATTGATACCGTTATCGATGGACTGCACAAAAACGGAATCACAGAAATTTACGTGGTAGTCGGTTACCTCAAGGAACAGTTCCAGACACTGGAAGAGGAGTACCCGGGTCTGAAACTGATCGACAATCCGTGGTACGATACCTGCAATAACATTGCATCGCTGTATGTGGCGCGGGAACATCTGGAAAATGCGATTATTCTTGACGGTGACCAGATCATCTATCATCCGGAAATTCTGGCACCGGAGTTTGAGCGATCCGGTTACAACAGCGTGTGGACCGATGATGAGACCGACGAGTGGCTGCAGACTGTGGAAAACGGCATTGTGACAGGCTGCAGCAGAACCGGCGGAAAGGGCGGATGGCAGCTCTACAGCATTTCCCGATGGACAGCAGAAGATGGAAAGCGGCTGAAAGGCCATCTGGAGCAGGAGTTTGAAGTAAAGAAAAACCGTCAGATTTACTGGGACGATGTGGCAATGTTCTGTTACCCGAAAGAGTATCAGCTTGGCATCCGGCCAATGAAGGCAGAGGATATCATAGAAGTAGACAATTTCAGCGAACTTGTTGCACTCGATGCATCGTATGCGGATTACGCAGAAAGGGAAGAAAATGAACAGTAAAAACCAACAGAAGAAAAAAGAAATCGACTGGATGATCACGCTGGTGCCTTTGGCGCTGATCGTTGCTCTATGTATCGTATTTTTCTTTGCACCGGAGCAGTCGAATCAGGTACTTGGCCAGATTCGATTTCTGTTTGGAGACACCTTTGGAACGTATTACCTGGTCATCGGACTTGGCATTTTCTTTCTGTCTCTGTTTCTGGCAGGCTCCAAATACGGAAATATTGTGCTTGGAAAGCCGGATGAGAAGCCAAAATATTCCTTTTTTGCATGGGGATGCATGATGTTTACCTGTGGTCTGGCAGCAGATATTCTGTTTTATTCGTTCTCTGAGTGGATTTTGTACGCAACAGATCCTCACATCGCAGAACTTGGCAGCATTCAGGAATGGGCAGGCGTATTTCCACTGTTTCACTGGAGCTTTATCCCGTGGGGATTCTATCTGGTACTGGCCGTTGCGTTTGGCTTTATGCTTCATGTAAGAAAACGAAACCGTCAGAAATACAGCGAGGCGTGCCGTCCGATTCTGGGAAAACAGACAGATGGAATTGGCGGCCGTCTGATTGACCTTCTGGCTGTCTTTGCACTGCTGGCCGGAACTGCTACCACTTTTAGTGTGGCAACACCTCTGATGGCGGAAATCATCGGCGAGCTGTTCCATATGGAAGTCAGCAGAACTGTGATTAATATTATCATTCTTCTGATCACCTGCTGTGTTTATACCTATTCTCTTCTGCATGGATTCAAAGGAATCAGCATTCTGGCCAAGGTGTGCATTTATCTGTTTTTCGGACTCCTTGCCTTCGTCCTGCTGTTTGGGGGAGAGACGCGGTATATTATTGAAACTGGATTTTCTTCTCTTGGAAAAATGATTCAGAACTTTATCAGCTTATCAACGTATACGGACCCGATGCGTACGACAAACTTCCCACAGAACTGGACCATTTATTACTGGGCATACTGGATGGTATGGTGTGTGGCAGCACCGTTCTTCATTGGCAGCATTTCCCGCGGAAGAACCGTGCGCCAGACGATTCTCGGCGGATACGGTTTTGGTGTGGGTTCCACGCTTGTCAGCTTTATTATTCTTGGAAATTATTCGATGGGAAAGCAGATTTCAGGTGCAATTGATTTCATTTCGCAGTATAATGAAAATGGAGATTTATATCATCTGATCGTGTCGATGATCAAAACCATGCCGTGTGCACCGCTGATTATGGTTGTTGTATTAGTTACGATGGTTGCATTTTATGCGACATCGTTCGACTCGATCGCATTGACAGCATCGTGCTACAGCTACCGGAAACTGGAAGACGGCGAAGAGCCGGCAAAAGGAATCCAGCTGATGTGGTGTATTCTGCTGATCCTGCTTCCGATTGCGCTTCTTTTTGCAGAGAGTTCCATGAACAGTCTGCAGTCCGTCAGTATTGTAGCGGCATTTCCGATCGGCATTGTGATCGTGATGATTGCGGTCAGCTTCTTAAAAGATGCAAAACTGTATTTAGAAGAATTGCAGGGAGGAAAAGCGCAAGGAGAGGAGAAAAAAGAGAATCGTTAAACTGACAGCATTTTTGTTTCTGCTTGCGGCATCCATTTTTGTGATGCCGCAAAAGGCGTTTGCAGACGAAAATGAGGATGTTACATTGCCGACGGGCGATATTAAACCCATGGAACCACAGCAGGATGAGTCCGGGATTGATACATACGGGGCCGATGAAGGCGATGAGTTCAGCGGAACGGAGTATGAATTGTATACGGTTCTGGAGAATCGTGTGAAAGAAGCGATGCTGGCTGGAAATGAATGGGTATCCATTAAAGATTTAAAAATAAGAAGGGATACCTATGACTTAAGCTTTTATTATGGCTATTCGCCGTATTTTCCGAGTGATACGTATAATAGAATCATTGCCTGGTATGGTGATGCATACTATACAGGTTTGAGAATTACCAATACATTCGGAACACCGGAAGAAACCAAACAGATTTTTAATGCAGTGGATGAGAAACTGGCATCCATTTACAAACTGGCGAACAATTCCATGACAGATGAGCAGAAGGCGCTTGTAATTCACGATTATCTGGTATCGCATGCAGAGTATGATCTGAATTATAAGAATTATACCAGTTATGGTGTGCTGATGGACGGAAGAGGTGTGTGTCAGTCGTATGCATTGGCCTATATGTATATTCTGAATCATTTGGGAATCGAAAATCCCCCATGGTTGAATGGAAGCGTTCAACCATGGGGGATTTTAATGGATGTTCCTCTTGCAGTCCCCCCCATTTTGTGTTAACATAAAACACGCAAATAACCAACAGCAAGGAGTTCTATTTTACATGAACATTACCTCAAAATACCGTTCTCTTTCCGTCCAGGCGAAGGCGGCGCTTTGGTTTACGATCTGCAGTTTCTTACAGAAGGGCATTTCGTTCATCACAGTTCCGATTTTCACGCGTCTGATGAGCACCGAGGAGTACGGAACCTATACGGTTTATCTGTCCTGGCTGCAGATTTTGACGATTATGACATCGCTGTATTTATTTAATGGTGTTTATGACAATGCGATGGCAAAGTACGAGAAGCAGCGGGATGAATATACATCTGCAATGCAGGGACTGACGCTTGTGATTACGGGTACGGTTTTTGCATTGTATTGTTTTACATCAGGTTTCTGGGAGAAGATTTTAAATCTGCCGAAATCCATGATTCTGCTGATGTTTCTGGAAGCGCTGCTGAGTCCGGCGCTTTCTTACTGGTCGGGGCGGCAGCGGTTTGAGTACCGGTACCGGATTCTGGTTTGTGTGACGATTCTGCAGGCGCTGATGAACCCGATTGCGAGCCTGGTGCTGATCCGCATGAATGGCGGTACGGCCATGATGCGGATCTTAGGTATCGTCGGGGTGCAGGTCTGCATCTGTGTGCCGATTATTGTGTTCCAGTTTTGCAAAGGAAAAGAGTTCTTTTCGAAGGAATACTGGGGCTACGCACTGCGGATCGGAATTCCGATTGTGCCGCATTATCTGTCCGGTATTATCCTGAATCAGGGCGACCGCATCATGATCGACAAGATGGTCGGAAAGACGGAAGTTGCGCTGTACGGGCTGGCGTACAGCATTGGTATGCTGGTGCAGCTTTTCATCAGCGGTATGAACAGTGCATTGACACCGTGGATGTACAGCAAGATCAAAAAGGGCGACATCCGCTCGATGCGGAAGGTGCTGCAGCTGCTGAGCATTGTAGTGGTCGGCATAGCCGTGGCGCTGATGCTGATCAGTCCGGAGCTGGTGCTGATTTTCGGATCGCCGAAGTACCGCGAGGCGGTGTACGTCATTCCGCCGGTGGCAGCGAGTGTGTTCTTTATCTTTATTTATAATATTCTCTCGATGCCGCAGTTCTATTATGAAAAAACACAGTTTCTGATGGCAGCATCCATGGCGGCGGCGGGAGCGAATGTGGTGCTGAACTTTATTTTTATCCGCCTGTTCGGCTATATTGCGGCCGGTTACACGACGCTGGCATGCTATATGCTGTATTCGGTCGGCCATTATATTGTGAGCAAACGGATTCTGGTGAACGAAGGAATCCAGGAAAATCTGATGAATCCAGGATTTCTTCTGGCGTGCTCCGTTTTTCTGATTGGAGCAAGTATCATCTGCAATCTGATTTTTCCGTACAGGATCCTGCGTTACGCGATTTTGCTCGCAAGTGCAGGGCTGGTCTTCTGGAAGAAAGAACTTCTGCTGAAGACGATGGCGGATATCCGGAAAAAATAAAAAAGTGGGGGAGGATTTGAAACGAATGTTCAGAGACTCCCCGTTTTTGTGCGTTTTTTCTTGACAGTCACAGAAAAAACGATACAATGAAAGAATGAAGAAAAGTAAGGCATTTTAATTAGAAAAGGAAAAATTACATGAGTACCAGTATTTCAATAAAAGAACTAAAAGAGCTCGATCCGTCAAGCTATCAGATCGTCGATATCCGCGATGCGGTAGAGATCTCCCACGGCGCGATTCCGGGAGCGCTTGTGATGAAGACAGAAGAAATCGAGACAAGTGATGCGATTGACCGGAGCAAAAAGACGATTATCTGCTGCAGCCGCGGCCGGTTCAGTGTGGCTGCTGCGGAAGAACTGCAGGAGAAGGGCTGGGACGCTGTGAGTCTGGAGGGCGGTTACATCGCCTGGCTGATGGACGTGATGAGCGCGCCGGAGGAGCAGGACAAGGCAGCGGATGTCGAGAAGAGTCTCCGCAAGAAGTTCAAAAAGTCGATCTGGTCCAAATTTACGAAAGCGATCAACACGTACGAGCTGGTAAAGCCGGGTGACAGAATTGCCGTCTGTATTTCCGGCGGAAAAGATTCGATGCTGATGGCGAAATGCTTTCAGGAGTTAAAGCTTCACAATAAATTTGATTTCGAAGTAAAATTCGTTGTCATGGATCCGGGATACAGCCCGGAGAACCGCAAAGTGATCGAGGACAACGCAAAGAGCCTCCACATTCCGATCACCATTTTCGAGACAGACATTTTCGATTCGGTCTACCATGTGGAAAATTCCCCGTGTTATCTCTGCGCGAGAATGCGCCGCGGCCATCTGTATCATTTTGCACAGCAGCTCGGCTGCAACAAGATTGCACTCGGCCATCATTACGATGATGTCATCGAGACGATCCTCATGGGAATGCTCTACGGTGCGCAGGTGCAGACGATGATGCCGAAGCTTCACAGCATCCACTTCGAGGGCATGGAGCTGATCCGCCCGCTGTATCTGGTGCGCGAGGATGATATCAAGGCGTGGAGAGATTATAACGGTCTGCATTTCATCCAGTGTGCCTGCAAGTTTACCGATACCTGCACGACCTGCAATAACGAGGAGAATCGTTCGAAACGCGTGGAGATCAAGGAACTGATCAAAAACCTGAAAAAGGTGAATCCGTTCGTGGAGAGCAATATCTTCCGCAGTGTCGAAAATGTCAACATTGACACCGTGGTCGGCTACAAGCAGCACGGCATCCGCCACAATTTCCTGGAAGGATACGACGACAATCCGGGTTATGTGCCGGAGGCAGAAAAAGCAGCGGCGGAAACGGAGCAGGAAAAAGAAGGAAAGTAATGCACAGAAAAATAGAAGAAACGCCGGAGCGGGAGAAAATGCTGATCCGGCTGAAAGAGCTCCGTCTGGAACGCGGTTACTCGATGACACAGGCAGCGCGGAAGATTTTCAGTCACCCGGACACCTACAACCGGTATGAAAAAGGCATCCGTGAGATTCCGTTGGACTGTCTGATTACGCTGGCAAAGCTGTATGACTGCAGTCTCGATTATCTCGCGGGTGTTTCCGATCAGCCGCGAAAATACGGAAGGTGATGTAAATGGCAATTCCTCTTTATCTGATAACGATTGAACAGGATATTTTTGATACATTCCGGTATCTGCCGCATGCGGTTGCAGTCGGTGTCGGCTTTGTGACGGTTGCGGCGGCGTGGAAAAACCGGCAGATGATAAAGAAACAAAAACGGCTGGAGCATGCGCATGCGGTTCCTGGCACCCAGCTTCTGCTGTGGTTTCTGGTAGCAGTCTATTTTGCGATGATGCTTTCTATTACGCTGTTTTCCAGAGAACCGGGTTCGAGAACGGGCGTGGATGTGAAGCTGTTTGAAACCTGGGGAAACCAGTGGCTGCCGGACCGGTATTTTGTGGAAAATATTCTGCTGTTTCTCCCGTTTGGCGTATTGCTGCCGGCGGCGGTTCCGTCTCTTCGGAAAGGATGGTGCTGCGTCTATGCGGCGTTTTCCACAAGCATGATGCTGGAAACAGTGCAGCTCTTAACAGAGCGCGGCTACTGCCAGTTAGATGATGTTGTGACGAATACGCTTGGAGCAGCCATCGGGTATCTGGTGTTTGCACTGGTGCGGAAATGTTGGAGAGGGAAGATAGAAGAATAGAAGGAAAACAAGAAGGCTCTGCCCAAATGGACAGAGCTTTTTTCTTCCCTGTTTTTATAGCAAGACCCGAAAATAATGCAAAAAATTCAGCACCGCAGAGCGTGAATTACTGCGTCACAGATTTTCGTCGTACCCCGGTACGCCTTCAAATCTGTTCCTTGCAATTCGCGCTCTGCAGCACTGCCTTTTTTGCATTATTTTCGGGTCTTGCTATAGATGGAAGTGCAGGAGAGTTAATCCACCCGTTCGTTCCCCCAGAAAAACAATGCCACGGTTCCCGGCCCTGTGTGGCTGCCGATGGTGGTTCCGATGTTGTTGATCTCGACTTTTCCGTTCAGATTGGGAAAGCGTTCCTCGATAAGATCCGCAACGGCCCGCGCATCGTCGTAGCAGGCGGACTGGGAAATGTAGCATTTGCCGGAGTAGGAGAGGCCGCCCTCGGCGTTTTCTTCCATCTGGTCGACGATTTTTTTGATGACTTTTTTCTTCGTACGGATTTTAAACCGCGGAATCAGACGGCCTTCGTTGTCCATGTTGAGCAGCGGGCAGATGCCGAGGAGTCCGCCGATTGCGCCGGAGGCTTTGGAGATGCGGCCGCCGCGCACGTAGAAGGTGAGGTCCGTGGAGAAGAACCAGTGATGGACTTTGAGGCGGTTTTTCATCGCGAAATCGTAAACCTCTTCCAGCGGTTTTCCTTCATCGCGCAGGTCGGCAAGGCGGTCCATCAGAAGACCGTAGCCGGAGGAAGCGCCGAGGGAATCCACGATGAGGATTTTCCGTTCCGGGTAGCGCTCTTCAAGGTCGGCTTTGGCGATCATCGCGGAATTCAGTACACCGGAAATGCCGGAGGAGAGGCAGACGTGGAGAATGTCTTTGCCGTCCTGCAGGAATGTTTCAAAATAGGCTTCAAATTCATCGGCATTCACCTGGGATGTTTTCGTGGAAGCGCCGGCGGCCATGGCGGCATAGAACTGATCGAACGGCATGGATTTGCCGAGATCATCCGCGTACTCGGTGTCATTTAATTTGTAATGGAAACAGATGTATGAGATTTCCCGTTTGGAGAAATGTTCTTCGGTAAGGTCTGCCGTAGAGCAGCAGCTGATGACATAGGAACTCATAAAATAATCCCTCCTCGTAAAAATGAAAGTAAGAACTCTGGTTTCTGTGCCTATTGTAGCATCTCGAATGGGAAAAGGCAACTGCGGAACGTGATTATATCCGTAATGAAAGGGAAAGCGAAATGGTGTCAAGCCTTGTATTTGCGGTGCGGCCTGTGGTAGAATAGAACTATGAGAATACGAAAATACGAAGGAGGTTTTTGCATATGCAGAATTATTCAGGAGAAGAAGGGCTGCAGTATCATCTGCAGATCCGAAAAGGCGATGTGGGACGGTATGTGATTCTGCCGGGAGATCCCAAACGGTGTAAAAAAATTGCAGCTTACTTTGAGAACCCGGTGCTCGTCGCAGACAGCCGGGAATTTGTGACTTATACGGGTGCTTTGGACGGTGTAAAGGTTTCCGTTACATCTACCGGCATCGGCGGTCCGTCGGCTTCCATCGCGATGGAAGAGCTGATCCAGTGCGGCGCCGATACGTTTATCCGCGTCGGAACATGCGGCGGTATGGCACTCGATGTAGAGGGCGGCGATATCGTGGTGGCAACGGGAGCGATCCGTGCGGAGGGAACGTCAAAGGAATACGCACCGATCGAGTTCCCGGCAGTCGCAGACCTTACCGTGACGAATGCGCTGGTGCAGGCGGCAAAGAATCTTGGGAAAAAATGGCATGCGGGCGTGGTACAGTGCAAGGATTCCTTCTACGGCCAGCACGACCCGGAGCAGATGCCGGTCGGCGATGAGCTGCTGAAAAAATGGGATGCGTGGATGAAACTTGGATGCAAAGCGTCAGAGATGGAATCGGCGGCACTCTTTATCGTGGCAAGTGCCCGCGGCGTCCGTGCCGGATCGGATTTTCTTGTGATGGGAAATCAGGAGAGAGTGAAACGCGGCATGGAGAACCACATTACGCACGATACGGAAGGTGCGATTCAGGTAGCCATCGAGGCACTGCGGATTCTGATCCGGGAAGATCAGAAATAAGAAAGAAAAAATAAGGGGATACTGGAAAGGGGATGCTGGATATGAAACAGGAAATCAGTACAGAAATAAAACAGGAGCTGGTAAAACAGGCTCTGGCAGCGCGGAAATTTGCGTATGTGCCGTATTCGAAATTCCGCGTAGGCGCGGCGGTTCTGGCAAAGAATGGAGCGATTTATACCGGTTGCAACATTGAAAATGCGGCGTATACACCGACAAACTGCGCGGAGCGCACCGCGGTCTTCAAAGCCGTATCCGAGGGCATAACGGAATTTGACGCGATCGCCGTCTGCGGCGGCCCGGGAGAGGCAGAGCCGGAGGATTTCTGCACACCGTGCGGTGTCTGCCGTCAGGTGCTGCGGGAATTCGTTGATCCGAACAAATTTCTCGTCCTTCTCTGCAAGGGCGACGGTTCCTGGAAAGAAATGACACTCGAGGAGCTGCTGCCAATGGGATTCGGAAAAGAAAATTTATAAACAGAAGCCGGAAAAGAAAAAATCCAGGGCAGGTACGGAAAGTACCGTATGCCCTGGATTTTTTATGTCCAAGATATAAAAATTATTTACTGAAATTTCGGCTCACAGGTCAGATCGCATCCCAGACGCTGGAACATTTTGCGGTCCACATCGGAGAGCATAACGCTGGAGTGCACCTGGCAGCCCTTTAACTGCGGCAGGCAGGAGAGTGCTTTCTGTGCATCCTCGCTCTGTGCAGCAGTAGCAGACAGCGCAATCAGAACCTCGTCGGTATGAAGACGCGGGTTCTTGCTTCCGAGGTACTTGGTTTTCAGGGTCTGGATCGGAGCGATGGATTCCGGTGAGAGAACATGTACGTCATGGTCGATGCCGGAGAGCTCTTTTAATGCATTCAGCAGAAGCGCCGCGCTCGATCCGAGCAGATCGCCGGTCTTTCCGGTGATGACGCGTCCGTCCGGCAGTTCCATGGCAGCAGCCGGTGCGCCGGTCGCCTCGGCACGGACAAGAGCCGGGGAAACGGTGGTACGGTCTGCGGCAACGATGTTTTCCTGTTTCATCAGAAGCTCGATTTTGTAAGCCTCAGTCTCGGAGCGGGAGCCGTCTGCGATACCGTCCACAGCAGTGTAGTAGCGGCGGATGATCTCCTGACGGGAAGCCTCACGGCATGCCTCATCATCAATGATACAGTTTCCGGCCATGTTGACGCCCATGTCAGTCGGGGATTTGTACGGGCTCTCGCCGAAGATCTGCTGGAAGATCGCACGCAGAACCGGGAAAATCTCGACATCACGGTTGTAGTTGACGGTTGTCACGCCGTATGCCTCGAGGTGGAACGGGTCGATCATGTTGACATCGTTCAGATCGGCGGTAGCAGCCTCGTAAGCCAGGTTGACCGGGTGCTTCAGCGGCAGATTCCAGATCGGGAAGGTCTCGTATTTTGCATAGCCGGCGTTTACACCGCGTTTGTGCTCATGGTAGAGCTGGGAAAGGCAGGTTGCCATCTTTCCGCTTCCCGGTCCCGGCGCGGTAACGACAACGAGCGGACGGGTTGTCTCGATGTACTCGTTCTTTCCGTATCCCTCATCGCTCACGATCAGCGGCACATTATGCGGGTAGCCCGGAATCGTGTAGTGAATGTAAACCGGGATGCCGAGCTTCTGCAGTCTCTTCTTGAAAGCGTCTGCACTGTGCTGTCCGGAATACTGCGTGATGACAACACTGCCGACATAGAGGCCGCGTCCGCGGAACTCATCAATCAGGCGGAGCACGTCGCTGTCATAGGTGATGCCGAGGTCGCCGCGGATTTTGTTTTTCTCAATATCGGCTGCGGAAATCGCCATTACGATCTCAGCCTGGTCGGAGAGCTGCATCAGCATGCGCAGTTTGGCGTCCGGTGCAAAGCCCGGAAGAACGCGGGATGCGTGGAAATCGTCGAACAGCTTTCCGCCGAATTCCAGATACAGCTTGTTGTCAAACTGGTTGATGCGGTCGCGGATATGCTCAGACTGCATTTTCAGGTACTTCTCATTGTTAAATCCAATCTTCATGGTATTTTTCTCCCTTTTTATCCATGGTATCTGTTAAAAACAACTGTTTTCATTTTACTATACGGAAAAGTCCCGTGCAAGAAAAAATTATCGTGGGAACTTTAGAAAATTAAGGAAAAAAAGAGCTGAAAATAAAAAAATCTCCTAAAAAGGAGAGAGGCCGGGACTTGTTAGGGCCCCGGCGGTATGAAAAAGAAATCTATCTATTAGAAAGGTTGGCATTGGAGACATGCTTCCAAGGGTGCTTTGCTGTCTCCTGGTTAAAATTTATAGAAAAACGATGGAGGTTTGTGTTTGTTTCCTTCGTTGTTGATGAGATTAGTATACGGAAAAATTGTGACCAGAATGTGTACATGAGATAAAGCTTTTCTGAAGAGAAGATGAAAACAAAACAAAGAAAATCTGACGGAATCGTAAACAGAGGAAAGTTTTGGCGGAAAAAGGGGTCATGCAGAGGGGCAGCGGTGCATAGAATGCAGGGGAAGAAGGAAAAAGCAGCGATTCCGTGACGCGGAGCAGAGACGGGAAAACGCCGCAGGTCTCAAAACGGTGCGGAGCTGCTGGAACGGAGAAAGCTTGCAGAACGTAATCCTGGATATGGTCAACCGTTTTGGATATGTCGGCGTCCTGATTCTGATTGCCGTGGAAAATGTCTTTCCGCCGATTCCCTCCGAGGTGATTCTGACGTTCGGCGGTTTTCTGACGACATGCACCCGTCTGCATCCGGCGGGCGTTGTGCTGTCATCCACGGCAGGATCGCTTCTCGGGGCGCTGGTTCTCTATGGAGCGGGAACGCTTGTCAGTCCAGAGAGTCTTAGTGAACTGCTCGACAGCCGCCCGATGAAGTTTCTCGGATTTCACGCGGAGGATGCCTGGAAAACGATTACATGGTTTCAGAAGAAAGGCCAGCGGGCCGTTCTGTTCGGCCGGTGCATTCCAATCATTCGAAGCCTCATTTCCGTCCCCGCCGGGATGGCACGGATGGAGATGCCGAAATTTCTGCTGTTTACAATTATCGGAAGCACGGTGTGGAACATTCTTCTCGTCGGAACCGGTGCTGCGGTCGGTGCGGCGTGGGAGCAGGCGGCGGGATATGTGAAGATGTATGCAGATATCGTTTTTCTCGTGCTGGCAGCCGGAGCGGTATGCTTTGCGGCGGTGCATTTATATAGGAAGAAACACAAATGAAAAAACGTAAGTTGCATGAAATGAGGGACAAAATGCAAAAAATATACTTGCAATTCGACAGGAAGTGTGCTAATATACACATCAACAAGTAAAAGGGAGTAGCGAAGCGCCGCGGGAAATAAAAACGCATCCCGGGTGGGTTTGAAATCGTCAGCCGATGTCGAGAGACGTCCGTATCAAATGAGAACGCAAGACTTTTATTGTGGCAGTCGTCATGATAGGAGTCTTTTTTTATGCTCCTGAATACCAAAGACAACATGAACTGCCGGAGCAATCCAAACCGTTGCCAGCGGAACAAAAGTGGCGGAAAGAGGAATGTATGAGCAGCGAGAGAGTGAAAAAAGAATTATACGAAACAGCAATGACCGGAGAAAAGGCACTGACCAGTCTGATGTATGTACAGATGACACTGTACGCAGCCAAAAGCCAGAAAACGTATGCAAAGGTGCGCGGCGAGGGCAGAGCGATGATGCGCCACACAGGGATCCACATGAATCAGTATTTAAGGGCTGCAGGGAATGACCTGGAAAGCTTTCGGATCCGCTTAAAGGAAACGCACCTGCCGGATGAACTTCAGCCGAAGGCGGGAGCGTTTCTGGTTCAGACGGTACATACTTTTGATACGACAGAGAAAAATCAGATGTACCGCCAGGAACTGCTGGGACTGGAAGCGAAAGTAAAAGAAATAGCAGAACAGATTGAAGGACTGCTGAAAGGCATGCGGGAACTTGGAGCATAAAGAGGAGAGAACAGGAATCGGAACAGCAAAACGGTTCCTGTTCTTTTTTTGCGGTCATAGGATAGAAAAACGGATTTGCAAATTATGAGAAATCCGTTCTTTTCTGACACTTTTCCGCCAACCGCCGGCTGGCAGGTGGACTTTTTTCCGGCAAAATGTTAGAATAAACCTATTCAGAGTCTGGTAAGGATAAAGGAGAAAACCGTTTTGGCAGAAGAAATTGCAGTGAAAGTGATTGCCCGGATCCACACGGATTTCCCGGAAAAGTTCGGGATTCCGCGGCAGAGCGGGCTGATTGAAGAATTAAAGAGTACGATCGTCTTTGAACCGGAGTTCCGCGATGCGAATGCGCTGCGCGGCATCGAGGAATATTCCCATCTCTGGCTGATCTGGGAGTTTTCCGAGGCTGTGCGCGACACCTGGTCACCGATGGTGCGGCCGCCGCGGCTTGGCGGAAACAAGCGGGTCGGTGTATTTGCAACGCGCTCTCCGTTCCGGCCCAATCCGATCGGGCTTTCTTCGGTAAAGCTGGAGCGTGTGGAGCAGCATCCGGCACTCGGGCCGGTGCTTCATCTGTCGGGGGCAGATCTGATGGACGGTACGCCGATTCTGGACATCAAACCGTATCTGCCGCATGTGGACAGCCATGTGGAGGCACTTGGCAGCTTTACGGAAAAAACGAAGGAATACTTCATTCCCGTTGAAATTCCGGATGAGCTGCTGGAAAAAATTCCGGCGGACCGCCGGGAGGCACTGAAAAAAGTGCTGGAGCAGGACCCGCGCCCATCGTATCAGAACAGTGAAGAGCGCGTTTACGGGCTTTCCTTTGCGGGAATGGAAATCAAATTCCAGGTAAAGGACCAGGTGCTGCATGTCGTGGGGGCAGAGCGCGCCGGAACGTAAACCGGCAGGAAAAACAGGGGGATATACAAGAAAAATGGAGAAGGAGGAAACAAAAGTATGTTATATCCAAGTATGACACCGTCCCGGTTTGTCAGTGACCTTTCGGGCATCTGGGACTTTGCGACGAGCCAGAGTCTCCTGCGCGTGCAGGGCAACAAGAAGGGAATCTTCACCCGCGACCGCAAGCCGAAACTGGCGGCACATTATTTCCGGGAGAGATGGCATCAGATTCCGGATTTTGAGTATAAAAAATAAAGAACAGACAGGAAGAAAGTATGGAACGGAACGTAGATATAGACAAGATTTCAGATGGAAAACGATATGGAGCGAATGATATGGTAAAAGTGGGCTGCGACGACTGCCGCGGATGCTCCGCCTGCTGCCGCGGGATGGGCGACTCGATTGTGCTCGACCCGATGGATCTTTACCGGCTCGAGAGAAAACTCGGCAAAACGATGGAGGAGATTCTGACGGCGGGATATATTTCACTCCGCGTAGTGGACGGTGTGATTCTGCCGCATCTGAAAATGACGGAGCAGTCAGACCAGTGCAGTTTCTTAAATGATGAGGGCCGGTGCAGCATTCACGATGCGCGGCCGGGCTTCTGCCGGATGTTTCCGCTGGGACGGCTGTATGAGAACGGAACGTTTTCCTATTTTCTTCAGGTCAGCGAATGTCCGAAGGAGAATAAGACAAAAGTCAAAGTCCGCCGCTGGCTCGACACGCCGGAGCTCGGAAAGTATGAAGCGTTTACGAACGAATGGCATTATTATCTGAAAGAAAAACAGAACGAGGCGCGCCGGACAGAGGATGACGCGCTGCAGCAGCAGATCAGCATGGGAATTCTGAAGCTGTTTTATCTGCTTCCGTATGACACAAAGACCGATTTCTATGCGCAGTTTGCGGCGCGGATGGAAGCGGCAGGGAAAAACTGAAAAATAAACAGAAACAGGACAGCAGCCGTTGGTTCGAAAACAGAACCAGAGGCTGCTGTTCTTTGTATCGGTGGATCAAAGGCTGCAGGACATAGAAAATCAAAATCATATTATAAGCGGCGGGACAGTGTTCTGGCATAAGCGAGGAAGGCTTCGCGGGTTTCACGCTTCCGTCTGCGGCTGCAGAAGACGGTCTGTCCGTTTTTCAGCAGAACCTCGCCGGTTGCCTGCACGAGCGCAACGTGGGAGAAATTGATCAGCAGACCTTTTCCGTTGCGGAAAAAACGGCCGGTTGAGGCAAGACATACCGTCAGGCCGGCAAATGTGCACCGGGTTGAAAAGTCACCCTGAACGGTATGCAGAATCAGCCGGTGCTGACAGGCCTCCACATAGATGAGATCATCCAGCGGAAACCGGATTCGTTCTGAGGCGCCCTGTGTGATGATGACCGGAATTTCGAGAAGAACCGGATCGTTGGAATTCAATGGAAAAATCAACTCTGAATACAAAATTACCACCTTCTGAATTACTTACCGTTTGCGTCGATGTGCAGCCGTTCACGTCGAAGCGGTTGTCCGGCGCAGGAAAACATGATACTGTAACTATGAAATCATTACAGAAACGATCATACGATTACAAACTGTAGTTTAGCACATCCACAGGATTTCATTCAAGCCGAAAGGCCTCACTTCTGATAAAATCGTTCGACGAACAGTGACGCACCGCGACACCAGAACTCGAAAAAGATCAAAAAAGTAAACTCCATGTAGAAAAAACACAGAAAAGAAAGTGAAAATCGAAAGAAAAGGAGGCATAAGCAGATTGACGATGTGAGATAGATTTGGTATAATATTCCAAAAATAAATATTACATATAACATTACTATAAAAAGAAACACAAAGAGCAGATGGAGAAGATTATGAGGAAAGAAATGGAAGAAATCAGAGAAAAGGTACATACAACAGCAGATGCAGCATTATTCTTATGTTTTCAGGAGCTGAACGGAAGCCATTCCAAAGGTGTGATCCGCCTGCCGCTTCTGCATTACGATGTTCCGTTTGCGGGATACGGGGAAATGCTGCTTCGGATGAACCGGATTTATGATTTGCTCGGTATGCCGGATGCGGGAAGCTGTATGCGAAGCCTGCGGGAAGAAGAAAAAGACGAATGGGAATTTACGGAGGATATGAAAAACCGGCAGGAGACCACGCTTCCGGCCGGAACCGAGCGGATGGTCAGCATTCAGATTCAGTTCCGCCAGCACTGCAGTCTGCAGGGATTTCTGATCTGCGGAAAGCAGAAAGCCGGTTTCCGTTCGGCGCTGGAGCTTTTGTATCTGCTCGAAGACTGTCTGCGGGAGCAGGATGCCTGAAAACGGGAGAAGATGTCGAATAGAATGAGAGCGGGAGCTATGAAGGAAGAAAAAAAGATCAGAAAAAAAATTAAAATTGAGGATTTGCTGCCTAGGGATCCGGTCCGCGTCGATCTCGATGCGATTCTCGATTATGTCCAGGGGAAAGCAGTTCTTGTGACGGGAGGAGGAGGCTCCATCGGCAGCGAGATCTGCCGACAGTTAGCTGGCCACGGTGTCGGTCATCTGATCATTTTTGATATTTATGAAAACAATGCATACCAGATCCAGAAATCGCTGGAATGGGAGTTCCCGAGGCTTCACATGACGGTGCTGATCGGTTCGGTGCGGGATGAACGGCGGCTGCAGTCGATGTTTTCCCGTTACCGGCCGGATATCGTCTTTCACGCAGCGGCGCACAAGCATGTGCCCCTGATGGAGGACAGTCCGAACGAGGCGATCAAAAATAACGTGATCGGAACCTTAAAGACGGCGCGCACGGCAAGCCGGTATCACGTAAAAAAATTTATTCTGATTTCGACAGACAAGGCGGTCAATCCGACGAACATCATGGGAGCGAGCAAACGGCTCTGCGAGATGGTGATCCAGATGATTGGAAAACACAGCACCACGGAGTTTGCGGCGGTGCGCTTTGGAAATGTACTTGGCAGCAACGGCAGCGTCATTCCGCTGTTCCGCCGCCAGATTGAGCACGGCGGGCCGGTGACGGTGACGCATCCGGACATCATCCGTTATTTTATGACGATTCCGGAGGCGGTCAGTCTGGTGCTCGAGGCGGGCGCGTATGCGAAAAACGGCCAGATTTTTGTCCTGAACATGGGAGATCCTGTCCGAATTGCGGACCTTGCGAAAAACATGATCCGCCTTTCCGGGTATGAGCCGGGAGTGGAAATCGAGATCAAGTACATTGGCCTGCGGCCGGGCGAAAAGCTGTATGAGGAGCTGCTGATGAATGAGGAGGGGATGCAGACGACAGAAAACAGCCGCATTTTTATCGGCCGGCAGATTGCTTTTGATGAGACGGTATTCCGAAAACAGATGAAAGAACTCGAGCGGGCGGCGGAAAACGAATGTCCGGACATCTGCGAGAGGGTAAAGAGAATGGTGCCGGAATATCAGTACGAAGGAGAAAAGAAGCATGACGGACCTTCATATACATATTCTGCCGGGGGTTGACGACGGTTCCCCGAATCTGTCCACATCCCTTGAGATGGCGGAAATTGCGGCAAAGAGCGGAGTGTGTATCCTTGCTGTGACACCGCATGCAAACCAGACGGGAATCGAGGGCGTGGAGGATGGGTATGTCAATTACGATTCGGAGCAGCTTTTGGAGCTGTTTTACCGTCTGGAACAGGAAATCCGGAAGGAACACATCCCGATCAGCCTGGTGCGCGGCATGGAAATTATGAGCATCGGGCCGCTTAACGAAAAAATCAAAGAGAGAAAGCTGATACCGCTTCATGAAAGCCGCTATTATCTGATCGAGGTGCCGTTTGACATGGCACCGGACGGGATCAGAAGGCGGCTGATGGAATTTCCGGCCATGGGAAAGATCCCGGTGCTGGCACATCCGGAGCGGTATTTCTGCGTGCAGGATTCGCCGGAGCTTCTGTATGAGTTCCGGGAAATGGGCGCAGTTCTGCAGATGAACAAAGGAAGTGTATTTGGAAGATTTGGAAAAGAAGCAGAGCGGACAGCACAGTATCTGCTGGAAAACCGTCTGGCAGGCTGTGCGGCAAGCGATGCCCACCGCGTCAATTACCGGACACCGGACATGAGACCGATCCGGGAATTTCTGTCGGAGTGGTACGGTGAATCGTATGCGGAGCTTCTGCTGAAGGTAAATCCGAGGAGAATTCTGGAGAACCGGCCGGTTCTGTATGAGCCGTCTCCGGAACGAAGGCGGAAAAGACGCTGGTTTGTCTGAAAAACGAAAGGAGACATCAAAAGGATATGCACAAAATGAGAGCGGCTGTTCTGATTTTATTTCTTGCCTCATCGCTCGCGTTTGGCGGGTGCCTGATGCGGCAGCGAACCGGAAAAGACGGGAAAGGGCCAGAGATTTCGATGGATAACAGTGAAATTTCGGTCAGTATCCACGCGGATGAGGCGGAGCTTCTGTCCGGCGTGACGGCGTACGATGCGAAGGACGGCGATGTGACGGATTCGCTTGCGGTAGAACATATTTCCAACTTTATCGAAAAAGGGCGGCGGAAAATCAGCATCGTTGCCTTTGATTCGGACAACAATGTCACCCACGCGGAACGGGAAATGGTCTATAACGACTATACATCGCCGGTCTTTTCCCTGGATGGGCCGCTCCGGTTCAGTGTGAATGCAGATGACCTGACGGAAGGACTTTCCGCAGAGGACTGTCTGGACGGAACGATTACGGACCGCATCCGGCTCTCGTATCAGGATGAGATCAGCAGCACGCCCGGGCTGTATCAGGTAACGTATTCTGCTGCCAACCGTGCCGGGGATGTGACGAGTCTTCCGGTGACGGTGGAACTCTACGATCCGGCCGAGGAGAGCGGAAAGCCGCAGATTACTTTAAGCGAGTATCTGATCCATCTGGAACTGCAGCAGGCGTTTGATCCGAAGGATTATCTGGAGCAGGTGAATGTGGATCAGATGATGTATGAAAAAGGAGAGGACGATGAACTTCACGCGGTTTCCGCGGAAGACAAGATCCTTGGGGAAGAAAAACTTTCCATAGAGAATCCGGTTGACACCGGAAAGGAAGGTGTCTATGAAGTAACGTATACTGTGACATCGGAGGAGGGACAGACAAGCTCCATCCGCCTGATTGTCTGCGTCAATGAATGAGGAGGTTCCAGATGGGAGAATACGACAGAACAGGAAACGGACAGAACGGCGAAGCAGACTGGGATCTTCGGAGCATTCTGTGTGATATGGCAAAAAACTGGTGGATCATCCTTCTGATTGCCTGTTCGGCGGCGATGATAACCTACACGGTGCTGACGGCAGTCCATCGGGATCAGTACACGGTGAAAACCACGTTTGCCGTGATGGGGCGCGGCGAGAATGCAAATGCAGCATCGAGCCTTTCTTCGACGTATGAGATGACGCAGAAATTTCAGGCGATTCTGGAAAACAATATTTTAAAGAAAAAAGTGATGGAGGAGCTGGGATGCTCATCTTTTCCGGCGGACATGAGCGCTTCAATTGTGCCGGAATCCAATTTAATGGAGCTTTCCGTGACAGCCGATTCGCCGGAAACAGCCTTTCGGGTACTGCGGTCGGTGCTGAAGAATTACACAACCATTTCAGATTATATTATTCCCAATGTAGTATTGGAGACACTGCAGCAGCCGCAGGTTTCCGACAATCCGTCGAATCGGATTCCGACGGAAAAGTACGCTGCAATGGCATTTCTGGCGGCAGCGCTTGGTACGGCGGCGCTGGTGGGCTTCTTTTCCTTTCTGCGGGATACCGTCAAAAATGAAACGGAATTTGGCCGCAAGATTGATGCGGATCTGCTGGGAACCGTGTACCATGAAAAAAAGAGGAAAAACAGCTCCATGCTGATCACGAATCCGGCGCGGAGCTTTCCCTATGTGGAATCCCTGAAGCGCATTGCTTCCCGTGTGCGCGGAAGACTCGACCGGAGAGGGGGAAAAGTGCTGCTGGTGACCAGTGTGGCGGAAAATGAAGGAAAGTCGACGCTTGCCGCCAATCTGGCGCTTGCCCTTTCAGAGGAACAGAACCGTGTCCTTCTGCTGGACTGTGATTTTCGTCAGCCGGCGCTGTATAAGATTTTTGAACTTCCGCAAAAGGCCGGAAAAGATTTCGGACAGGTAGCAGTCGGAAAGGAGTCGGCGTCCAGCGTTTTTGAAAAATACAAGGATACGAATGTTTACATGGGCATCTGCCGGGAACGGCTGGAGGAACCGTCGGAAGCAGTCGGCGGTGAAATTTTCCGGCGGATTCTGGATACGTGCCGGACAAACATGGATTATATTATTCTGGATACGCCGCCGATGGGCGCGGCCGCGGATGCGGAGGAGCTTGTGGAGCTGGCTGATGGTGCGGTTCTTGCCGTTCGGCAGGACGGCGTGCTGACACGGGACATCAACGATGCCATCGACGCGCTGAACCAGAAAGAAGAAAAGGTCATCGGCTGTGTGTTCGGCAATGTTTATCCGGGATTCGGCGAGCGGATCGGAGGCAGCTATGGTTACGGTTACGGATATGGCGCCTATAGCAGGGCAGAACGATGAGAGGGAGCAAAAGAGCATGAACAGAGAAACGTATGAAACCTATTCCGCAGCGGAACCAGAGAAAATAGATCTGATCGCCTTTTTGGCGGAGTATTTCCAGGCGTTCCAGAAATTTTTCTTTGGTGTGCTGGCACTTGTAATCCTTGCAGGAGGCGGCTCCTTTCTGACGGCAAAGCTGCGGTATCAGCCGGTTTATGAGGCATATACATCGTTCGTGGTCGGATCGAACCGTGCGGTCGGTTATTCTTATTACGATAATGTAACGGCAGAGCAGCTTGGAAAGACCTTTCCGTATCTTGTGACAAGCGGCGTACTGAAGGATGTTGTAGCGCGGGATCTTGGAATCGGGGCGGTGACATCAGAAATTCAGGCGAGCGTGATGGAAAATACCAATCTTTTTACTATCCGTGTGCGGGACGCGTCACCGGAGACGGCGTATCGGGTGATGAAATCCGTTATCACGAATTATCCGGAGGTGGCAGAGTATATCATTGGTGCGACGACACTGACGGTGGTGGATGAAAGCGGTGTTCCGGCAGTGCCGGTTAACAGCCAGGATGCGTTGCGGGCCGGCACGTATGGTGCAGCAGCAGGACTTGCAGCGGCCTTCCTGCTGCTGTTCCTCTATGTGAGAACAAGAAAAACCATCCATTGGGCGGATGATATTAAGAAGCTGACGAATGCGGCATTCCTTGGAAATCTGCCGCAGGCGAAGATCAAAAAAAGAAGCAGCGTAAAGGAACAGACCATTACCATCTGCAATCCAAAAGTGCCGGATGCCTTCAAAGAGGCGGTGCAGCTGATCCGGACAAGGATGGAGGACAGAATAATCGGAAAAAGTGACTGCCCGGTCCTTCTTGTGACGAGTGCCGTGCCGGGGGAGGGAAAGACGACGGTTGCCGTGAACCTGGCGGAGGCGTTCGCGAAGAAGAAATACCGCGTAGTACTGCTGGACGGAGATCTGCGGAATCCTTCGGTGATGAAGTGTATGGGACTGATCGGACGGAAAGAGCGTGGAATTGCTGCCGTGCTGAAGGGACAGATGGATTGGGAGGAGGCACTTACCGACTGCCGGGATCTGACGCTGAAAATCCTGCCGGGAGCGGGAAGCACGCAGAATCCTGCAGGGCTGCTGCGCTCGGTACGGATGAAGACCATGATCGAAAGCCTGAAAGAAGAGGCCGATCTTCTGATCATCGACACGCCGCCGTGCGGAGTGCTTTCGGATGCGGCACTGTTCGGCGGAATTGCCGACGGAGCAGTTCTCGTGGTACATCAGGGAACAACGAAAGACCGGGAAGTCCGGCGCGCGCTGGAATTTTTCGAGGATTCGCAGATTCCGGTCTGCGGCTATGTGCTGAACGGCGTGCAGGAGGGCACGACGGGCTACGGATACAGCAGCTATGGCAGCTACGGGTATGGAAAATATGGTTACGGTTACGGAAAGTACGGCTATGGGAAAGAGAAGGAACGCCGGAACAGTGACCGGACAGCAAGGGAGCAGGGAGGAAAAGCATGAGGGAGAAGAAAAAAGGAGTTTATCAAAAGTATCTGAAAAATCTGTTGGACCGTCTGCTGGCGCTTGTGGGAACGGCAGCATTATCGTGGCTGCTGCTGGGAGTCGGCATTGCAGTCCGCCTGGATTCTCCGGGACCGGTGCTGTTCCGGCAGAAGCGGGTGGGCCGGAACGGGCAGTATTTTTACATATACAAGTTCCGCACGATGCGTATCGACACGCCGCATGATATGCCGACACATCTGCTGAACCATCCCGATTTCTTTATCACAAGAGTCGGACGCTTTCTCAGGAAAACATCCCTCGATGAGCTGCCGCAGCTCTTCAATATTTTAAAAGGCGACATGGCGCTCGTCGGTCCGCGTCCGGCGCTCTGGAATCAGGAGAATCTGATCTCTGAGCGGGAGCGGTACGGCGCAAACAGCGTCCGTCCGGGCCTCACCGGCTGGGCACAGATCCATGGGCGGGATGAACTTCCGATCCGGGAAAAAGCGGAACTGGACGGATATTATGTGCATCACATTGCGTTCGGAATGGACCTCGAATGCCTCTGTAAGACAGCCGGCGCGGTACTGCGGCAGGATGGAATTCATGAGGGAATGATGGAAAAACAGATGCAGAAAGCGAAAGTAAATCATTAAAACCGAAAGGAAAAACAGGGCAGAACGTGTGGAAAAAACAAAACGTTCTGCCCTGTTTTTGCATAGAAAAGGATCCATAGACAAAAGTTCCAAATTAAAAAAATGGTTTATCGCAACATGTACAAAAAAGGTATGGTATTGAAAAAAGTACAAAAGCAGGGTTGAAAAAGCACAAATCGGGTTGTGTAATAACGTTACAAATAGTTACATATTCTGGTATGGAGAGATGAGTGTAACAAAATAAAGAGATAACACCGAGGATAGAACCCCATGGCGCAGAAAGAGCTGAGAAGAATGAACCGCGTAGAGCTGATCGAAATTATCTACGCGCTGGAACAAAACGAAGAAGAACTGAAACAGGAAAACCAGGAGCTGCGGAAGAAACTCGAGGAACGGAAGGTCGTAGTGGAAAACGCAGGGTCCATTGCAGAAGCAGTAGCAGGATTAAATCATATTTTTGATACGGCACAGCGGACGGCAGACGATTATCTGGCATCCGTGGCGGCAGTAAAAGAAGAGGCCGAACGGGAAGCAGAACGGATCGTGAACGAGGCGAAGGAAGAGGCCGGACGGATCATCGCGGATGCGAAAAAACAGACAGAAGAAAGATAAGACGCAGGAGGAGACAAAAGTGGAAGAGCAGAGACGGAGGATTTCATCCGTACCGGATCTTGCAGAGGTAGAAAAAGAGAGAAACCGCTTAAAACGCAGGAAAGAATACGGAAATGCACTGCGCGGTACGTGTTTTTCGCTGCTGGCAGTGGCCGCAATCGCAGTTCTTGCTGCAACGCTGTTTCTGCCGGTACTGCAGGTGACGGGAACGAGCATGGAGCCGACGCTTTATGACGGAGATATTATTGTCCTGACAAAGAAATCAAGCATAAACCGAGGAGACTTATGCGGGTTCTATTATCAGAATAAATTACTGTTGAAACGCGTCATCGGACTGCCCGGTGACTGGATTGACATCAAAGAGGACGGCACGGTTTTGGGGAATGATGAAGAAATCGATGAGCCGTACGTATCCGGAAAGAGCCTTGGCGAGTGCGATCTGACTTTTCCTTATCAGGTGCCGGACAACCGGTATTTCGTGATGGGAGACCACCGGTCAACGTCGATCGACAGCCGGAGTTCGGTGATTGGAAGCATTGAAAAAGACCAGATTACAGGAAAAATTCTGCTGCGGATCTGGCCGCTGAAACATATATCGCTGGTACACTAAAGAGAGGGAGGAGCATATGAGAGAGATACTGGACCGGTATATCCGCAAGTTCCACCTGGATCATCAGAAAAGAAGAAAAGCAATCGCCCTGTTTGTCGTACTTTCCCTTCTGGTTTCGGGAAGCGTGACATGGCGTCTGAAATCCGACGGAATTGCGATGACGAACGAAGCGTTCTGCGGAAAGGAAGAGCATCAGCACAGCGAAGCGTGTTATACGGAGGTGCTGACGTGCGGGCTGGAAGAAACCGAAGGTCATCACCATTCAAAAGAGGCCGGGTGCTATGCAGAAGAGAAAACGCTTATCTGTACAGAAAAAGAGCATACACACGGTGACGAGTGCTACGACGAGGAAGGAAACCTGATCTGTTTGGAGACGGAGCATACGCATGACGGGACATGTTATCAGACCGCGGAGGTGCTGGCGTGTGACAAGCCGGAAACAGAAGGGCATACGCACAGCGAGAGCTGTTATACGAAAGAGCTGACCTGCGGAAAAGAAGAGCATATTCATACTGCGGAATGTTATTCCGACAATCAGGCGGATGTGGAAACCGCAGCCGACTGGGAAAAAACACTTCCCGCAGACCTTGGCGGCGGCTGGGCAGAAAATGTGGTGAAAGTTGCCGCATCGCAGCTTGGATATGCTGAGAGCACAAAGAATTATCAGCTTTCCGAGAGTGACGGAACGTCACACAAAGGTTATACCAGGTATGGCGCCTGGTACGGAAATGACTACGGCGACTGGAGCGCAATGTTTGTTTCCTTATGCCTCAAATACGCCGGCATTCCGGAAAGCGCGGTGCCGTATGCAGCGGGAGCGTATGCATGGACGATGGCATTGAACGAAAAAGGGCTGTATCACGACAAAGCGTACACGGCGAAGGCCGGAGATATCGTTTTCCTCGACAAAGATGAGGACGGCAGAGCAGAGCGTGTGGGCGTTGTGGAAAAAACCAGTGAGGACGGAAAACAGATCAAAACCATAGAAGGCGACTGCGAGAAAGACGGCGCGGATGTCGTTGCGGAGATGACGTATACGGCGGACGATGAGAAGATCGTCGGATATGGGGAGATGGCGGTGAATCCAGAGGCGAAGGAAGGTGAGATGGCCGTAGCGGAAGGACAGCCGGAGGAAAATGCAGAAAAGGAAAGCATAGCAGCAGATGATGCGGTGTCGGAAGTGGAGGAAGCTGCGGAGCAGGAGAAAAAGGACGGAATTGCAGTGCAGGCAGTTTCCGGAGGTCTGGATATCACAAACCGCGTCACAAACGTAAGCTTTAAAAAGAAAAACGGTGATATTTATGAGGATGTAGATATCAGCGATACAGAATTTACAACAGGAGATCAGCTGCAGGCTAATTTTGAAGTGGATGAGATTCCGACAAAAGATGTACAGGACAATGATTATAAAACATATATCGAGCTGCCCCAAGGCATGGATGCATCAAGATTTCTGGGAAAGGAGTACGATGCATACGATGGAGTTATCAAATCAGGAAAGTATCATTACGAACAGGATGCAGATGGCAAGTGGTACATTGTACTGGAACTGGATAAAAATTATGTGGATGGTGCCGGAGAGCAGATTCATGGAAGTCTGAAATTCGATTTCCAGTGGAATGATGATATTGTCAGCGATGATGGTTCCAAAAAGACAATTTCCATAGGTTCCTGGACAGGAGAAATTACCGTGATAAAGGATATCACGCCGGAACCGGAGCCGCAGGATAAAAACTATTCCCTGAAAAAAGAGTCTGGCAAATTTTATTATGACGAATCGGGAAATGGCTATATTGATTATGATGTTGAATTAATCGTAAAAAACGATGACATGCAGGGATCGCTCACGATGAAGGATGCTCTGAAGGCAGCTGACTTTGCCTATGATGGAAGTTCTCTGCAGATTGTAAATGCAGACGGAGTCAGCCTGTCAGGTACGTTTGAAAACCTCGAAGCAGATAAAACAGACATTGTGATCGGAAAAACTGGAACGGAAATCCCGAAAGGAACTTATCATATCAAATACCGCGTTAAGAGTAATAAGGATCTCAGCGCATGTACCTCTTCTGAAATTGAAAATAAAATTGAGATAAAAGACGGGGAAGATACGATAGAAAGCTCCAAAAAATCCACGATTTCGCAGAAAACAGTATCGAAAAACGGAAGTCTGCAGCAGGGAGCCGATGGCGAGCAGTATATTGAATGGACTGTTTCGGTAAATAATGGAGAGATTATCAAAGATATTAAAAATCCGACGGCTTTTTCCGACCAGATCGATGAAAATCTTACCCTGGTGGGTGATGTCACGGTGATTCAATATGATGTGAACGGAAACATAGCGGGAACTTATAACGCTTCTGTGAACGGAAATCAGATTTCATATGATTTTCCGAAGGGACAGCACCGATACGAAATTAAGTATCGGACAAAAGCCAGCGATTCCATGCAGGTTCCCATCGGCGGAACTACGGTCAGCAATACGGCGGAAACGACAGGCGATATTGCCGGAAAAGATACGGTAAATGTCGTTCTTCCGGGGCATGTGACCAATAAAACTTTTGTCAGACAGAATATTCAGCAGGTAGATGGAACCTGGGCAGATATTCTGGAGTGGAGTACAGAAATCAGCTTGGATGGTTCGCTGAACGGATATACGTATAACGATTATACAGAGCGTTCCTGGTATTCAGGTGAACTGAACGGAAAGTGTCTGATGAAAATGACGGATCAGCAGCTGGAAGGAATCAAAGTTTACGACAAACAGGGAAACGAAATTCCGCGAAACAAATATACGGCAGAACGGTACAGCAGACTGGACAACGGAGAAGAGGCAGGACTGTTTACGATCAGCTTCAGCGATGTAGAAGGGCCGGTGGTGATCCGGTATCAGACGACGGTTGATTTGAGTAAATTTGCGATCGGAACAGGATTGTATTTTAGAAATCATGGCGAGTTGACAGACGGAGAAGGCCATAAAGACAGTGATTCCGCAGAGTCCACCAACCTTACGTGTGTTTCTTGCTGGGAGCAGGCCAGATTCTGGCAGATGCATGGCCGCAGGAGACAGACAGAATGTCGCTCGCGATCCAGTATGGAGGCGGAGCAGCGGAATTTAGTCTGTACCGCGTGGTAGATATGACGGAGAATCGGGAATTTACCCTTGCCGGAAAATTTGCAGACTGTCCGGTATCGCTGGAAAACCTCGATACAGAAGGATGGAAAACAGCAGCTCAGACACTGGCTGTTTATGCTGAAAAAGGAAAAGCAGAAGGAACCATCACCCCGGATCAGATTGGAATGACCGATGAAAACGGTGATCTGAAATGGGAAAATCTGGGAACCGGCCTGTATCTTGTGCTGGGAAGCAAGACGGAGGATGAGACGTATACCTATGAGCCGACCCCGCTCCTTACGGCACTTCCGAACTGGGAAAATGATACCTGGAATCATAACGTGACGCTGAATCCGAAATTTGACAAGACGAAAAAACCGGATAAGCCGACGACGAAAATCGCAGCCCTGAAGATCTGGGAGGACGATGGCCAGGAGGACAAGCGGCCGGAGAGCATCGAAGTACAGCTCCTGAAAAATGGAGAAGTGTACGATACGCAGACACTGAATAAAGAAAATGGCTGGAAATACACATGGGATAAACTTCCGGCAGAGTTTCAGTGGAGCGTGGTGGAAAAAGAAGTATCCGATTCGTATCGGGTTATATACGAAAATGAAAATATGAAAAATGGAAAGCGGTGGGTAATCCGAAATAAGGTAATCGTACCGCCGACCCCAACCCCAAGCGAGACTCCGATGCCAACGCCAAGCGCTGCTCCGACGGTAACCCCGAGCACCACCCCGATGCCGTCCGATACGCCGACCCCGCTTCCATCCAAGAGTCTTCCATACACCGGACAGACCTGGTGGCCGGTTCCGATTCTGGCGTGTGCGGGAATTGCAGCATTCTCCATTGGCTGGATACGCAGAAGAAAATGGGAAAAGAAGAACGGAAATCAGAATGAAAAATAAGAGAAGAACCAAAAAAGCAGGCCGCGGAAGCATCTGGATGGGTGTCGGCCTGCTGCTTCTCTTTCTTGCAGCAGCCTGGAGCGGATACAACATCCTGGACGCCAGACGCGCAGATCGAGCAGCACAGAACACAGTAGAACAACTGCAACAGGAAATCGCGCAGAAGCAGAACGAAAAAGAACAGCTCGAGGCAGAAGAAGAGGAAGAAGAAACAGCAGAATCCGCAGAAACTTCAGCAGACACCGCAGAGCCTGACCCCACCGCCAGCCTCCCGGACTACGTCCTCCACCCCGACATGGAAATGCCAGTCATGAAAATTGACGGAAACTACTACATCGGAGTTCTCACAATCCCGTCCCTCGACCTGTCATTGCCGGTCATGGAAGACTGGGACGATGAAAAACTGAAGATCTCCCCCTGCCGCTATGCCGGTTCCCTTTATCAGAAAAACCTCGTTATCGCCGGCCACAACTACCAGCGCCATTTCAACGGAATCCGAACCCTGCCGATCGGAAGCGAGATCCAATTCAACGATGCGGACGGAAACGAATTCCAGTACACCGTAGTGGCATCCGATGTCATGAACCCGGAAGAAAAAGACAGGATGCTGGAAGACGGGGCATGGGATCTGACCCTGTTTACCTGCAATTACGGCTTGGGAACCCGCTACGCGGTGCGGTGCCAGATGGTGGAAGAAAACGAATAAAAAGAAATGAGAGAAGAGCAATCATAGAGATATGGTTGTTCTTTTTTTGCGTGCAAACAGCGAAAAAAGAAAAAACAGATAGAAATGTAACGGATTTAGTCGAAAATACAAGAAAGATACTGGAAAATAATGAGAAAAATAATTGCATGAAATGAGAAAAGTGGTATAATCTAAAACAATGAGTAATGGAAAAAGTAATATAAAAAGGACTTCACAGACAAGCAGGAAAGAACAATGAGAAAGCGAATTTTAATTGTAACGAATCATTCCTATATGTTCTGGCAGTTTCGCAGAGAGCTGGCAGAAGCATTGCAGAAAGAGTATGAATTGGTGCTGGCGATGCCGTTTGTCGGTCACGAAGAAGATTTTCAGAAAATGGGAATTCGATGCATCCCCATCTCCATGAACCGACGCGGCGTAAATCCTTTTGCAGAAGCAAAATTACTGTTGGGTTATAAAAAATTATTGAAAAAAGAAGCGCCGGATCTCGTTCTTACCTATTCCATCAAGCCAAACATTTACATAGGTCTGCTTTGCCGAAAAACAAAAATTCCATATTATGCGAATGTACAGGGCCTTGGAACTGCCTTTCAGAAACCGGTTCTGATCAGTCTTGTTACGGTATTATATCGGATTGCGTTTCAGAATGTACAACGGGTTTTCTTTGAAAACGAAGAAAATGCCTGGGAATTTCGGGAAAGAAAAATACTCTCCGCAGACCGCCAGGTCGTCCTCTCAGGAGCCGGAATCAATCTGGAGCGCTATCAAATGGCACCCTATCCCAATCATAAAAGGATGCATTTCCTGTATCTCGGGCGCATTATGAAAGAAAAAGGAATGGACGAACTGTTTTATACTGTCCGACGGCTGAAAAAAGAAAATGAAGATTTTATTCTGGATCTGGTCGGTTTTTTTGAAGAGGAATACAAAGATCAGGTAGAAGAACTGGAAAACAGCGGAATCGCCCATTTTTACGGCTTTCAGTCCGATCCGAGAATGTTTTACATAGAAGCAGACTGCGTTGTCCTTCCAAGTTACCACGAAGGAATGAGCAATGTCCTGCTGGAAGCTGCCGCAACGGGCCGTCCCGTCATCACAAGCAATATTCCTGGATGCCGGGAAAGTGTAGAAGATAGAAAAAGCGGCTTTCTGGTTGAAGCGAAAAACAAAGAAATGCTGTATCAGGCCATGAAAGAGATGCTGCATTGCAGCAGGGAAGAGCGGGAGAGGATGGGAAAGATGGGGAGAGAGAAGATGGAGAGAGAATTTCGGAAGGAAGCTGTGGTGGAGAGAACGGTGCGGAGTCTGAAATAATACCATAAAAATTGATTTTATTGAATTGCAGCGCAAAACTGGAGAGAACAATATGATATTAACAAATTATTGGTGGATGTTGATTTGGATTTTGGGTGGAGGAGTATTAGCAATTTTTGTTCCAAAGCAGCAGGAACTGGTAAATGGGAAAAAAGTAGAACGATGGACAATGCCGGCGGCATTGATCTTGATTTTGCCGTATATTTTATGGGCTGGATTTAGATCTGATACTTTTGGAGATACTGGGGCATACCAGCGAGCATTTCGGGAATGTGCGTCTTCGTTTGGCAAAATTGGAAACTATCTTTCAACTGTTACAAAAGATAAAGGCTTTTATCTTTTGATGGCATTGGAAAAGAGTATTTTGGGTGATTCTTATACACTTTTCTTCTTATTACTTGCTGCATTCCATCTGTTGATGATCATGTGGATGTGCAGAAAGTATTCGGAAGATTACTGGTTCAGTATTTTCCTGTTTGTTGCATCTACAGATTATTTATCCTGGACATTTAATGGTATCCGGCAGTTCACAGCGGTTGTTATTGTTTATGCTGCTACTCCTTTTATTTTAAAGAAAAAATATATTCCCAGCATTCTTCTTGTTCTATTAGCATCTACGATGCATCAGTCAGCACTTTTGATGATTCCAATCGTCTTAATGATACAGGGAAAGGCCTGGAATAAGAAAACCGTATTTTGTATTTTTGCAAGTCTGGCTGTGCTGCTGTTTGTTGATCAGTTTACCAATATCATGGATTCTATGTTGACAGAAACACAGTATAAGAATGTGGTAGGCGATTATCAGGCCTGGAACGATGATGGAACCAATCCACTTCGTGTTTTCGTGTATTCTATTCCGGCAATTTTATCATTGATTGGATTAAAACAGATTCGTGCAGAGAATGATCCAATAATTAACATTGCAGCCGGAGCTGGTGCTGCAGCGTGTGGACTCTACATAATTTCTGCCGTAACATCCGGGCTGTTTTTGGGTAGGCTGCCCATATATGTAAGTGTATGGTCACAATGCATATTACTTCCGTGGGAGATAAAACATATTTTCACCGAGCGGTCTGCACGTTTGATGAAAACTATCGCTGTAATTTGTTATTGCTTTTTTTTCTATTATCAGATGCATTTTGCCTGGAAAATTTTGTGAGAAGGATAAGATGAATGATTAGAGTTTTGCAAGTGGTTACCTATATGGGGCGTGGAGGTCTGGAAACCATGCTGATGAATTATTATCGCCACATGAACCGTGATAAGGTACAATTTGACTTTTTAGTACATCGTGATTTTGAGGCGGATTATGATCAGGAAATCCTGTCCATGGGAGGGAAGCTTTTTCATGTGTCTCGTCTTATTCCGTGGAGCAGAGGATATCGTGAGAAACTGAAAAGTTTTTTTCATGCGCATCCAGAATATAAGATAGTTCATGTTCATCAGGACTGCCTTAGTTCTGTGGCACTGGAGTGCGCAAAGGAGTGCGGGGTTCTGGTGCGTATTGCGCATAGCCATAATAGTAATCAGGATAAGAATATCAAATATATCATGAAACAGCACTACAGGAAGAAGATTCCACAGTTTGCAACGGAGTTGTTTGCTTGCGGAAAGGATGCCGGAGATTGGATGTTTACGGGGCATCGGTATAAAATTTTATACAATGCAATAAATACATCTGTCTATACTTACTCATTTGAGAAGGCGGTTACGATTCGTGAGAAGCTTCATGTGGAGCAAAATCTGGTAATTGGTCATGTTGGACGATTTGATGCCCAAAAGAATCATACTTTTTTGCTGGACATTTTTAGCGAATGCGTGAACATTGTGCCGAATGCCAGATTGCTTTTGGTGGGGGATGGTGAAGGAAGGACTCAAATACAAGAAAAAGCAAAATCTCTGGGATTGGAGGAAAAAGTGATTTTCACAGGTGTTCGTAATGATGTGGCGGATTTACTTCAGGCGATGGATGTATTTGTTTTTCCGTCTTTATATGAAGGGGTTCCAGTTACTATGATTGAAGCGCAGGCATCAGGATTGCCATGTGTTATATCTGATGGGGTTCCGAAGGATTGTGTTATTACCTCTGGTTTGGTTACATCAATGAAATTATCAGATAGGCCATGTGATTGGGCAAAACATATTGCAGCACAGTTGAACAGAAAGAGAGAAAATCACCTGGAGGAAATTCAAGCTGCCGGGTATGACATCGTAACGGCAGCAAAAGAACTGGAGAATTTTTATTTGAAAAAATACGGAGAAGAATCGTAATGGCTTTTTTGACTGTTTTTACGCCGGCTTATAACCGAGCTCATACTTTACAGCGGACCTATGAGAGTCTGTGCAGGCAGGAGTGTAAGGACTTTCTATGGTTGATTATAGATGACGGTTCTACAGATCAAACGTCAGAATTGGTGCAAAGTTGGCAGAAGAAAGAGAATGGATTTGAAATCCAGTATATTTATAAAGAAAATGGTGGGATGCATACAGCCCACAATACTGCTTATGAGAATATTCATACGGAATTGAATGTTTGTATTGACTCCGATGACTGGATCGCTCCGGGGGCGGTGAAAAAAATCAGGGACACCTGGGAAAAAGTCAGAGATAAAGGGTATGCAGGGATGATCGCATTGGATGCTGATTTTTCCGGGAACATCATCGGAAAAGGTTTTCCGGCGGGAATGGCTGACACTACCTTGGGTGGATATTATGCCGCAGGTGGATCCGGTGATAAAAAACTTATTTATCGAACCGACGTTATCAATAGTGTACCGCCCTATCCTGTTTTTCCGGGTGAAAAGTATGTTGGGTTAGTATATAAGTACATATTGGTTGATCAAAAATACAAGCTTTATGTTATGAATGAGGTTGTATGCGAGGTGGAATATCAGGCAGACGGTTCAACTGGAACTATGTGGAAGCAATATTTAAAAAATCCGAAAGGATTTGCTTTTTTGCGGAAGGCTGCGATGCAGTATCCCAGCAGTAAAAAGAGGATGATTCAGGATTGTATCCATTATTGTTCCAGCAGCCAGATTGCAAAGAACAGGAAATATATTCAAGAGTCCCCCAGAAAGCTGCTGACAGTTTTATGCACACCGTTGGGTTGGGCACTGACAGAGATTATCAGGAACAAGGCAAAAGAAAATGGTTGACAGGAGGAAGGCGTCATTATGAAAAAGGTGCTTTTTTTAATCCATGATATGGGACAAGGCGGCGCAGAGAAAGTTTTGGTGAACCTTGTCAATCATATGGATCACTCAAAATTTGATATTACTGTAATGACGCTTTTTGACAGTGGAGAGAATCGTCAGTTTTTAAAGAAAAGTATAAGGTACAGGACCTGGTGTGAAAAAATGATTCCGGGCAATTCACATTTGATGAAAATGCTTAGCTCGGAGCGGCTTCACAAACTAATTGTGAAAGAACGTTATGATATTGAAGTGGCATATTTAGAGGGTCCTTGTGCCAGAGTGATCAGCGGGTGCAATGATCCAGGTGTTAAAAAGGTGGCCTGGATCCACATTGAACAGCACACAGCAGAACGAGCAGCAGAGTCTTTTCGAAGCGTGATGGAGGCGAAAGCGTGTTATCAGCGGTTTGATCGTATTATATGCGTTTCCCAGACTGTAAAGCAGGATTTTTTACAGACGCTGCAGATTCCGGTTCCGCATGAGGTGCTGTATAACACCAACGAGAGTGATAGAATCCTCTGTCTTTCAAACGAAGCAGTGAATCCGGAAATCATGTTTCCTGATGAGATTAAACTGGTGGGAGTGGGAAAACTGCTGAAGAGTAAGGGGTTTGACAGGATCGTGCGGATCGTAAAACGGTTGAAAGAACAGGGGTATCCGGTTCATTTTTATGTGCTTGGAGAAGGACCGGAACGAAACAGCCTCCAGAAATACATTCAACAAAATAGGCTTGAAGACAGCATTACCCTGTTGGGGTATCAGTTGAATCCATATAAATTTGTTGCAAAGTGTGATCTGTTTATCTGCGCCAGTTATGCGGAAGGTTTTTCTACAGCAGCAACAGAAGCTTTAATATTGGGGACTCCGGTGTGTACGGTTGAAGTATCCGGTATGAAGGAAATGCTGGGAGAGAATAATGAATATGGTCTCGTGGTTGAAAACAGGGATGAGGCTTTGTACCAGGGAATCAGGAGGTTCTTTGAGGTGCCTGGGTTACTGGAACATTATGCGAAACAGGCGGAGATAAGAGGAAAAGATTTTAGTACAGAAAAAACAGTGCGTAAAGTTGAAAAAATGTTGATGAGTATATAACAAATTGTGAAAGAAGAGGTAGAAACATGGTTTCAATTGTAGTTCCGGTCTATAACATGGAAAAATTTTTACCTAGATGTATGGACACGTTGGTGAGCCAATCATCAGATTATGAAATTATTTTGGTAGATGATGGTTCTACGGATCGCAGTCCTGAGCTGTGCGATGACTATAGGCAGAGGTATCCTTCTCTTGTCAGAGTAATTCACAAAAGGAATAGTGGATTATCTTCTGCACGAAACGCAGGGATAGAGGCTGCAAAGGGTACCTATGTTATTTTTCCGGATCCTGACGACTGGGTTGAACCGAACTATGTTTCAAAGATGGTTGAATTTCAGAATTACTATCAGCCGGATTTGCTGTGTGTTGGTTATTATGTAGATACAGATGGAAAATGTGTTCCTGCCAATGAAGGGCAAAAAACACATTATATGGATAGAGCGGCGGCACAACAGGCTTTGTTTATTCCACCTAAAATGGGGGGATTTGCATGGAATAAGCTGTACCATTTGGATATGATCAGAGAACATAATTTGCATTTTTTAGATGATGCAGGAATCACAGAAGATTTGGATTTTGCGTTTCGATATCTTCTGTATTGTGACACGGTATGCTTTGTGCCGGGCACAAGGCTTTATCACTATTACCAGCGCAGTGGAGCTGCTACACATAGTGAATTTTCTAGAAAAAAAATAGAGACGATACGTACCTATGAGAAAATTATGGAAAATAGTGCGGATGGTAAGACTGTTCAAGCTGCAAAAGAAGAAATCTGCAATACAGCGATTAACTTGATTTGGCAATGTCAGAACAGTAATTTACAAGATAAAGATGCTTTGAAAAAATTGCAGAGATATGTGAGCGATTATTTAAGGGATTATTTAAAAAGTGAACAATATGGGAAAAAAAGAAAACTTCAGGCAATCATGGCATGCTATATGCCTGCAGTGTATGCGCTCTTGAAAAAATGCGTAATAAAAGGTGGAGAATAAATTATGTTAACGGCAGTTATAGTGACATATAACAGAAAAGAATTATTAAGTCAAAATATTGAAATGTTATTAAAACAGACGATGACGGTTGACTCAATTATCATAGTAGATAATTGCTCCAGTGATGGTACATATGAATACTTGAAAAATTGCGGATGGACAACGGAGCCATTTTTATATTTAAAGACAGAAACGAATATCGGTGGAGCAGGCGGTTTTTATACAGGGGTAAAAGCAGCATATGAAGCTGGAGCTGATTGGATCGTTTTAATGGATGATGATGGGCGTATGGCAGATGAACACACCATGGAAATACTGTATCGTGCTGCCAGGAAACTTTATGATGAGAATAGAGGAGAGCGCAAATTGTTTGTGAATGCGTTAGTGCAGAAAGGGGAATTACTTTCTTTTAAAATAGATCATATGTATACGGTGGTCGAAGCTATGATGGCAGCAAAGAATGGGCTGATAGAAGGAGCAGCAAACCCGTTTAATGGAACAATGATTTCTCGAGAGCTGGTTTCTGAAATTGGATATCCGAATAAAGATTTTTTTATTAAAGGTGATGAAGTAGATTTTAAACAGCGTGCATTGGATGTGGGAGCTTATGTGGTTACGGTTGTAGAAGCAAGGTATATTCACCCAATGCCGAAAACGCAGGAGCGGAAAGTGCTTGGAATCCGTGTTCCGTTTTTGGTAGAAGATCCATGGAAAGAATACTATGCAGCTCGGAATTTTACATATATGTATAAGAAAAAAGGATTGTATAAAGCAATTGTATTTGAATTGATTTTCGTAAAAATCTTAGCTGTTTTTTCAATGCAATGCAGAAAAATTGAAACTATAAAAATGGTTTTAAAAGGAGTCTGTGACGGATGGAAAGAAAAACTTGGACCAACTGTGACTCCATAGATAAAAAAGGAAATAGCATGCAGAAAAACAGACAATTAACTATAAATATGGCTGCAAATTTTATTAATTTTGGCATATCCTTATGTATTAGTTTTTTTCTGTCTCCATATATAGTTCGTACAATTGGTGTAGAAGCAAATGGTTTTATTACATTGGCAAATAATTTTGTCAGTTATACGAGTCTTATTACCATTGCATTAAATTCAATGATTGGTAGATTTGTGACGATTTCTTTGACAGAAAAAAAGACAGACGACGCTAATCGATATTTTACTTCAGCGTTATTTGCAAATGGATCGATAGCAGCTGTATTAGGTACCATAGGGATATTTATTGTTTTATGCTTAAAATCACTGATAAATGTGCCGGAAAATTTGCTTTATGATGTGCAGCTGTTGTTTGTATTACTTTTTATCAATTGTTTATTAGGCATTATTGGATCTGTTTTTAGTGTAGCCACTTTTGCAAGAAATAAGCTTTATCTTGAATATATTCGTACTGCGCAGGGAAATGTTGCCAGAGCAATGGTTATTTTGGTTGGATTTCTCTTCTGGACTCCTCATGTATGGGTTGTTGGAATTGGAGGGCTTGTTTCTGGAATCATTATACTTATATATGATGTGAAGTATACAAAAAAGTTACTCCCTGAAATTAAGATTAAAAGAAGCAATTTTTGTTTTTCTTATGTATTCATATTGATAAAGTCAGGAATTTGGAATACAGTTAATAAATTTGGACAAATTTTGGCAGATGGATTAGATTTGCTTATTACTAATTTGTTTATCAGTGCTACTGCTATGGGAGTTTTGTCTCTGGCAAAAACTGTTCCAAATCTGATTTACAGCTTGATGGGCAGTATAGTTAGTGTATTTACTCCTGATTTTACAATTATGTATGCCCAAAAAAAGTTTAAAGAACTTGTTGTAGAAGTTAAGCAATCTATGAAAATAATGGGTGTGGTCACAAACTTACCGGTAATAGTATTGATTGTTTGTGGAAAAGATTTCTTTAAACTTTGGCAGCCAACACAAAATGCAGAGCAACTGCAAATATTATCTATTATTACAGTGGCCTGCTTGATTTTTAGTGGAAGTGTAAATTGCCTGTATAATATTTTTACAGTGGTTAACAAATTAAAACTCAATTCAATTGTTGTTTTGATACATGGCGTATTGAGCACCATGATAGTTTTCATCTTGTTGAAGAATACATCTTTAGGCATTTATGCTGTAACAGGAGTCAGTACGGCATTAGGTATCCTGCGAATTTTAGTATTCACGGTACCATACGGTGCTATATGTCTTGGACAAAAATGGTATACATTTTATATTGATGTTTTTAAGCCAGTACTGTTTACAATTGTAGCATCCGGTGTATGTGTGTGTGCGTTGAAAAACTATCCCAGTGGAGGATGGCTTCTGCTATGTGAGAAAGGCGTTATTACAGTCACAATTTCTGTATTGATTGGCTATTACGCTATTTTGAGTGAAAGAGAAAGAAATGCCGTATCATCCAAAATCATTGAAAAACTAAGAAAACAGTGCTGAAAAGTTGTGAGGAATATATGAGGAAACTTATATCAAAGATTAATGAAATTAGGAGAAAAAAGATTGCTGTTTTTAAAACCTTACAATATACAAGAATATGGCCGTCTGATAATGGCTGGTTTATAGTTGCAAAGAAAACTTACATTGATGCCGGTAAGAATGATTTGAAACGATATGGTGAAGTTCATATCGGGTATCCAAAAGGAATATTTGGATATCTTGCAATTCCTGGAATTGCATCAACCTTGATTAAAATTGATGGAAATGGTTCGTTGCATTTACATGATGGAGTTTATATCTATGCTGGAGCAAGAATTATTATTGCGAGTACGGGTAAAGTGCAGATAGGTTCAAACACATCCATTGCCGCCAATACATACATTTTATCGAGAAATGAAATCCGTATCGGCAGTGATTGTGCGATTTCCTGGGAGTGTCAAATTATGGATACGGATTTTCATGAAGTAATTGAAAACAGAAATAAGGTTACTGAAAATTCATCTGTAATTATAGGAAATCATGTTTTGGTATGTAGTAAAGTTACTATATTAAAAGGTGTTGTAATAGGAGATAATGCAGTAATTGCAGCGGGTTCTGTGGTTACAAAAGATGTTCCGGCAGGATGTATTGCTGCTGGGAGTCCAGCTCGAGTAGTCAGAAAAAATATAAATTGGAAATAATGTGTAAACAGGAGGTAAATATTATGAAAGTAATAGGAGTTATTTTAGCAAGATATGCATCGACACGTTTTCCAGGAAAACCGTTGGCTGATATTTGTGGTCGCCCGATGATTTGGTGGGTATACAACCAGTCAAAAGATGCTGAAAAGGTGGATGAATTATTTGTAGCTACCGATGATAAGAGGATTGTGGATGTTTGTGATATCTACAATATTCCATATATCATGACAGGGGAACATTCAACTGCACCTGAAAGACTTCAAGAGGTATCGGATAAAATCAGTGCGGATTTTTATGTTGGTATTAATGGAGATGAGCCGCTTATTGATCCTGCATCTATTGATGCGTCTGTTCCGGAAGAAGTTCCGCAGGATAGACCATTTGGAACAAATATTATTACTAAAATGCATGAGCCTTCTCAGGTGATGGATCCTTCAAATATTAAAATGGTTTTTGATGATCAAATGAATGCGTTATATATGTCCCGTACGCCAATTCCATTTCCTTTTGATGCGATTGATTTTGGATATTATAAGCATGTTGGCGTTATTGGATATAATAAGATGATGCTTGATTTCTATAGAGATAGTAAACCGGGTACATTTGAACGTATTGAAGGAATTGTTACGTTGAGATTTCTTGATTATGGAAAACAATTAAAATTGATTGAAATGGATAATTTAAATATTCTTTCCGTTGATACACCCAAAGATCTTGAAGAAATCAAACGGATTGTAAAGGAAAGAGGGCTGGAGCCTCATGATAAAAAATAATATGAATGGAATTGAATTGTTGGATTGCACTTTACGAGATGGTGGTCATATTACAGGAAGTTATTTTGGAAAAGAAGTAATTTATGATATTGCACAAAAAATGATCCAATCCAGAATAGATATTTTGGAGGTTGGATTTCTTAAGGATTGTGTGTTTAATCCAGATTATGCTTTATACAACAATGTGAAAGAAGCATTGAGTTTATTACCACCTAAAATAGATAGTATTAAATATGCTTTATTAGTTCAAGAGGATCAATATGATGATAGTAAGTTGGAACCTTGTAATGGAGATATTGATATTATCCGTATTTCGTTCCATGATTATGATTTGAAGGAAGGATTAGAATTTTCTAAAAGAGTAATTGATAAAGGGTATAAGGTTTATATTAATCCTATTAATTTATTAGGGTATTCAGATGAACAGGTACTAAAGATCGTCCAACGTGTCAATGAGATTCATCCATATGCATTTTCCATTGTTGATACATTCGGGTCAATGTTAAAATCTGATTTAATCAGATTATTGTATTTGCTTGATAATAATCTGGATCCATCTATAAATTTAGGATTGCATTTACATGAAAATCAATCGTTATCTTATTCACTTGCGCAGGCTTTTATTGAAATGAAGCCGCCAACAAGGGGAATTACTGTAGATGGGTCGTTATACGGAATGGGGCGTGTTCCGGGAAATTTATGTATAGAGTTAATTATGGAGTACATGAATCGCACGCACGCTGCTGGATACAATATGGAACCGGTATATGATGCTATTGATGAATACATTGTAGACATTAAGAAGAAAATACCATGGGGATATTCCACAGCATATGCTCTGTCAGCCCAGCATCATGTCCATCGTACATTTGCAGAATACCTGGTTAATAAAGGAACATTGAAAACAAAGCAGATTAATCAAATTCTTTCCATGATTGAACCGGAAAGGAAAACACGTTGGGATAAGGATTACATTGAACAATTATATATTGGGTATCAGAATCGGGGTGTTAATGATAGAGAAAGCATAGAAAAGCTAAGAACCTGTGTGCAAGGGAAAACGGTTCTATTACTTGCTTCTGGAAGTAGTATCAAGAATGCTGAGAATGCCATTCGAGAATTATGCTGTGAAAATACAGTTATATCTTTTTCAGCTAATTTTGTATGGGAAAGATTTGAATGTGATTTTGCTTTTTTCAGTAATTTTAAGCGATGGGATTTTTATGGAAACAGAAATACATATTCGCATAAAATTATTACATCTAATTTACTCTCAGCGGGAATGGCTGCAGAGTATGTTGTAAACTATGCAGACTATGCTTTTTCACATAATCATTTATTTGATAATTGTGGAATAATGTTGTTAAAACTAGTGACTAATCTGGGGGCCGGTAAAGTTGTATTGGCAGGGTATGATGGTTTTGCAAATGGAAGTAATTTTGCCACCAAACATCTGGAAAAAGAAATTCCGGCTAATAATTGGAAGAGGAATCATGAAATGGGAAAGCTGATTACAGAGATTGCTTCGCATGTTTCAGTTGAGTTTTTAACACCTTCACTTTATCAGGAAAAGAGGTAGATATGAGCGATTTTGCAGAGATTAAGTTATTGGTGATAGATGTTGATGGAACTATGACCGATGGAGGAATATATTATGATGCATCGGGAAATGAAATAAAAAAATTTAATACTAAAGATGCAGCCGGAATATTTGCCGCTCGTTGTGCGGGGATAAAAACAATGGTTTTGACGGGAAGAAAGAGTTTTGCTGTCGAAAAAAGGATGAAAGAATTAAAGATTGATTATGTTTATCAGGGAATTTCGGATAAAAAGTGCTTTTTGTCAAAGTTTATGATTAATAATGGGCTTAGGAAAGAATGTATTGGCTATATAGGGGATGATCTTAATGATTGGGAACCCATGCAATTAGCTGGAGTGGTTTGTTGTCCAGGAGATGCGTGCGACGAAGTTAAGCAAATTTCAAACTATGTTGCTAAAGCGTCTGGAGGATATGGTGCAGTGCGAGAGTGCATTACATATTTATTAAAAAAACGTGGAGAGTGGGAATATGCAATTGCAAAAGCATATGGTTTTGGGATATAGAACAGTTTTTAGTCACAGTTTAAAGAAGGAATATTATGAATGATACGATGGTTACCGTTATTGTTCCTGTATACAATACAGCACCATATTTATCAAGATGCATAAATAGTATTTTATGTCAGAGCTTCTCCAAAATAGAATTGATCCTTATTGATGATGGAAGTACGGATAACTCATTGGATATATGCAATCAATATCGAGAAAAGGATGAAAGAATTAAGGTATTTCATAAAGAAAATGGAGGAGTATGTTCAGCAAGAAACAAAGGTTTAAAAGAAATGCATGGTGATTTCTTTATGTTTTTAGACAGTGATGATGCTATTGAAAAAAACATAATGGAAGATACTATGAATTGTTTTGTGAGATATCCTCAAGCGGATATGGTTGTTTTTGGGTGGAAAAAAATATTTATAAATGAAAAAAATGAGGAATACTTGCCTGCAAATGAATTTGTTTCTGATATGGAAAATGCAACGAAAAAGTTACTGACAAATTATAATGGATTTGGAGGGGGATATCCTAATAAAATATGGAAAACAAGTGCTTTCCATGGGAATGTTCCAGAATATAATGAAACATTGTTTTATTTTGAGGATATGGAGTGGATGACACGTATGTTTTTATCAATAAATTCTTTCGCTTGTTTAGACACGAATGGATATTTGTATTATATTCGAGATGATAGCACCACTTTTAGAAATGATAATGAAGAAAGGAAAGAATATGGTTACCATCTTTCTGCACAGCAAATTACTGTTAATTTACAATCCTATCCTCAATTGTATCAATGGTATTGTGAATTATATTATCCGGAAATTGTCAATGGTGTGATTAATTCGTGGAAAAAAAGATATTCTACCTTAGGAAAATGGCTTTTGACGCAATTGGAAAAAAAAACTATGTTTATTTTTAAATCAAACAACATAGCTTTTAAAATTAAATTTAGGTGTGCCATTCTTTCTTTGCTGTGCTGGATTCATTAAGTGGAGGATGGAGGAACGAATGGTAGATATCAGTATTATTGTTCCAGTGTACAATGTGTATGATAAACTAAACGACTGCTTGGAAAGTATATATGAGCAGTCATACAGAAATTATGAATGTATTTTGGTAGATGATGGCTCAACAGATGGAAGCTCTCAAATTATTGATGAATACGTCCAAAGAGATGCAAGATTTATTGCTATTCATCAAAGAAATTTAGGAGTGAGTTCAGCACGAAATGCTGGGCTTCGCATTGCGGGTGGGACTTTTGTAACGTTTATAGATAGTGATGATAAAATTGTTCCTACCTATCTGGAAAAAATGTTATTCAGTATTGGAGACCAGGATATTTTAATTACAGGATTTGTAATATGCAAGCAAGAAGAAAGAGAGCAGATTGGCACAGTAAAAGGAATGGCATCTATTGATAATATGGCAAAGGCAATGAAAGAAGGTCTTTTGAATTCGTGTTGGGGAAAGTTATATCGTCAATCTCTTGTGCAGAATATTTTATTCCCTGAAAAAATATTTTGGGGTGAAGATACTGTTTTCTTGTTAAATTGTTTATGTAAAACCAGAAAAGTTGTTTTTGAAACAGTGTATGATTATTTATATACATACTCAATAAGCGGACTGGCGAATCGATTTGATAAAAGGAAACCATTTTATCTAAATAGATATTATGAACAGTTGATTATTTTTCTGGATCATTGGACGAAATTTAACGATTCTTTATCTAATGAAGTGTGTATTAAAATCTCTCAAGAAATTTTGCGGACGATCGATGTACTTATTGAAAACAAATTGCCACATAAGGAAGAGAGGCAATATCTCAGAACACTGTTTGAAAATTCTAAAGTAAATCGATTGTTTATGTATGGAGTTCAGATCGATAATAATCCAAAGATTTTAAAGATACTTTCAAAATGTCGAAATGTATCCATATGGGGGATTTATTTAAAATTCAGAAGGTTTTTGGGTAAGAAAAATGAAAAAATTAATTATTTGTAACAATGTGTATCAAACTCTTGTTGCACTATGGATTGTGTACATGGATAAAAATGAAGCGACCTGGGATGCCATTGTTTCGGATCACATGAACGATAGTGAAGATATCGTGCAGCGTATTAAGGAATGTGGTTTATTTGAACAGGTTTACCATGTTAAATCTTTGGAACTGACTAAAAATCAGGTTTCACATAATATGTTTACAAGAAAAATCGATGCTATATTTCCATTATATGGTTTAAGTAAGTATGTAAATATAAAACCGGTATATTCAGATATTTATTTTGCAAATTTCGATAATTTCTCTCAGATATTGTATAATGCACTTGGACATAAACTACATGATATTAAACTGCATGTATTTGAAGAAGGACTGGCTTCATATTCTTCGTTTGCAAATTTTTATTCTGATTTAAAGTATTTTTATGGGGGGAATAAATCTGGAATTAAAAGATTTTTGCATAAATATTTATACAAAACAAAGGTGATCCCAGGAAACTTAGAGGAGTTTTTAGCGTTTAATCCGCAGTTGATTCAATGGAATCCGGAATGTGATATTAATGTATTAAAAAAAATTGACTGCAGTGATTTGAAATTCAGGGGTATTGTAAACAATGTTTTTCAATATGATTCATTTGTGAATGAATATGATAAAAAATATATTTTTTTTGAGGAATCATTTTTTGCCGATGGTGCTGGCGTTAATGATGTTGAATTGATAGAAGCGTTAGCAGATAAAGTTGGAAAACAAAATATGATGGTAAAAATTCATCCGAGAAATCCTGTAAATCGCTTTGAAAAATTAGGATATAAAACCAATCATAATACTGCGATTCCTTGGGAAGTTATTGTTATGAATACGGATGACATTTCTGATAAGGTTTTAATTACAGTGGCATCATCATGTATTTTGAATCCCATAATAGTTTTCGGGAAAGAGGTTCATGCATTTTCACTTTATGACTGCATAGATCATATTCCCCCGATATTACAGGGTGGTTATTGGGAATTGGTTGAGAAGGTATATCTGAATTATCCAGAGATGATTCATAGGTGCAGGTCAATTGAAGAAATTACGTAAAATGTAGAATGGTGGGAAAGAGGATAAATTAATGCAAACACTACGATGGCATAAAGAGACATTCGTCATTAGTGGACTGTTATTCGTCGGTATCATGGCAGGACGAACCATTTATCAATCGCAATATTCATTAATCTGTTCTTCTTATCAGATCCATTCTGATAAAATTGATACGTCAATCCAGATCTTACAACTGACCGATCTGCATAACTGTGAGTTTGGAGAAAACAATCAGAAGCTGATCGACTGGTTAGCAAATCAGACACCAGACTTGATTTTGCTTACGGGTGATCTATTGAATTCTGATGAACCCAAAACGGACATTGCTGATAAATTAATTACGTCCTTATGTGACATTGCTCCCGTCTACATATCTCTTGGCAACCACGAACTGGAATATGAACAGAATTATGGAGTGAATATTTCTTCTTTATACGAATCTGCCGGTGCCAATGTCTTGGATCACCAGTACGAGGACATCACCATTAATGGCCAGCACCTCCGGATTGGCGGCATTTATGGCTATTGTCTCCCGGACAAATACCTCGAAACCGATGAAGCTGATCCAGGAGAGTGTATGTTTTTAAGGGATTTTGAGAACACCGACCGTTACAAAATCCTGCTCAGCCATCTCCCAATCGCCTGGCTGAGAAATGACGGGCTGGAAGAATGGGACATTGACTGTGTATTTTCCGGTCATCTCCACGGTGGCCAGGTTATTCTGCCTGGAATCGGCGGTGTTTATGCGCCGGATATGGGATGGTTTCCGGGGCGGCTTGAGGGAGTTTTTGATTCGGAGGATGGAAAACGGCATCTGGTGCTGTCCGCCGGACTTGGAAATACGGAAGTTGTTCCGCGGTTCAACAATATTCCTGAAATTGTCTGCGTGGATCTCGTACCGGAAGTAAAAAAGGATGCAAAGTAACAGAATAATTCAAAATTACATTCAGGATCGGCTGACAGGTTGACATGACGCCGGTCCTGTATTATAATAACAATGTTCACAAAAACAAAAGGAACAATGTGCATGAACAAACAAGAATCTGATATTTTGAACGTGATTCTGCAGTATCAATACCTGAACCAGCGTGCTCTGGCGGAGCAGTGCGGATTTTCGCTGGGAATTGTGAATCGTTCGGTAAAATCACTGCAGGGACAGGGACTTTTGACAATAGAGATGGAACTGACACCGGAAGCAAAGATTGAGATGGCAAAACATCACCCGAAAAATGCGGTGATTCTGGCTGCCGGATATGGAATGCGGATGGTGCCGATTAATATGGAAACGCCGAAAGGGCTTTTGGAAATAAATGGGGAACCGCTGATTGAGCGGCTGATCCGTCAGCTTCACGAGGTAAACGTGAAGGAAATTTATGTTGTTGTCGGCTTTATGAAAGAGCAGTACGATTATCTGGTTGACCAGTACGGCGTAAAGCTGATTGTAAATATGGACTACGCAGAGAAAAATAATCTGCATTCGCTGGCAAAGGCATTGCCGTATCTTGGTGAAACGTATATCGTGCCGTGTGATCTCTGGTGCCGGGAAAATCTATTTTCGGAATATGAGTGGTATTCCTGGTATCTGGTGAGTGATGCAAAAGATCCCGACAGTACAGTCCGTATCAATCGAAAGTGGGAGCTTGTGCCGGCTGACGAAGAACGGACAGGAAATCATATGATCGGAATCAGCTACCTGACGGATGCAGCGGCGCAGACGATGGCACAGCGAATCGAAAAGATGGTACCTGACCGCCGATATGACCATGTTTTCTGGGAGGATGCATTGTTTGTGGAACAGGGGATGCCGGTGCAGGCCAAGACTGTCCCGGAAGGGGCTGTGGTGGAGATCAATACTTACGAGCAGCTGCGGGAACTGGATGAAAATTCAGATCAGTTACAGTCGGATGCAATTACGGAAATCGAAAAGGCACTTCGGGTTTCCAGGGAAGAGATTACGGGAATTGAGGTTCTGAAAAAAGGAATGACAAACCGTTCCTTTTTATTTACCTGCCGTGGAGAGCGCTATATTATGCGGATTCCGGGAGAAGGAACGAGTCGGTTGATCAACCGCAGGCAGGAAGCTGCAGTTTACCAGACGCTGGACGGCAAAGACATCTGCGATGAAATTGTATCGATCAATCCGGAAAATGGATATAAAATTACGAAGTATCTGGAACATGCGCGCGTGTGTGATCCGGCAGATCCGGAGGATGTGCGGGCCTGCATGAAAAAGCTGCGGGCATTTCATGAGGCACATCTGGAAGTGGCGCATACGTTTTCCCTGTTTGGGCAGATTGACTATTATGAAAGCCTGTGGGAGGGAAGAAGATCCGTTTACCGGGACTATGCGGCAACCAAGATGCATGTGATGGAACTGAAAACATACCTGGAGCAGCAGCCGAAAGTGTGGACGCTGACCCATATTGATGCAGTGCCGGACAACTTTCTGTTTACCAAGGAAAGCGGGGCAACAAAAATCCGCCTGATTGACTGGGAATATGCGGGAATGCAGGATGCGCATGTCGATCTGGCAATGTTTTGTATCTATGCGATGTATGAACGCCCGCAGGTGGATGCTTTGATCGACAGCTATTTTACAGAAGGCTGTCCGCAGGAGATTCGTACAAAGATTTATGCGTACATTGCAGTGTGCGGGCTTCTGTGGAGCAACTGGTGTGAATATAAAAGTCAGCTGGGTGTAGAGTTTGGCGAGTATTCTCTGAAACAGTACCGATATGCTAAGGATTACTATAAGATTGTTATGCGGGAACGTGCAGAACAGGAAAAATAAGAGGTTGAGAAAATGAAAACAATGGACGCAGAGAGGAAAAAAACAGCAGAAAAACCGTATCGAGCGGGCGATTATTATGGCGGCCGGAACGGGAACAAGGATGCGGCCGGTGACGTTTGATACGCCGAAACCGCTGATCCGTGTGAACGGTGTCCGCATGATTGATACGGTGATTCAGGCGCTGCATGAAAATGGGATTTATGAGATCTATGTGGTGGTCGGCTATAAAAAGGAACAGTTTGCATGCATGGAGTCAGAATACGAAGATGTGACACTGGTGGAAAATCCGTATTGGGATTCCTGCAATAATATTGCGTCACTCTATGCTGCACGGGAACACTTGGAAAATGCGATGATTCTGGACGGAGATCAGATCATCTACCGCAAAGAGATTCTCTTACCGGAGTTTACCCGTTCCGGCTACAATGCCGTCTGGACGGAAGAAGAGACGGATGAATGGCTGATGCAGGTGGAGAATGGAATCGTGCGTTCCTGCAGCCGGACTGGCGGTAAGGGCGGCTGGCAGCTCTTCAGTGTATCACGTTGGAGCAGGGAGGATGGAAAAAGCTGAAACGTCATCTGGAACTGGAATTTGAAGAAAAACAGAACCGTCAGATTTACTGGGATGATGTGGCAATGTTCTGTCATTTTGAAGAATATGAACTTGGCATTTATCCGATGCAGGAAGGTGACCTGATCGAGATTGATGATTTCCCGGAACTCTGCGCACTGGATTCGTCTTACTGCGGATATGAGACACAGGGCAGGAAAAAACAGAAGAAAAATAAGCTGGATCGGCAGGCATACCAGAACAGAAAAACGGTAACAGCAGAAACTGGCGGAAAGGAACAGAAAACATGAGTACGGTTGATAAGAACAGAGCGGAGAAAAAGAAACAGAGCAGAAAAATACAGGAAAAAGGGCAGATTGACTGGATGATCACGCTGCTGCCGCCGGGAATGATTGCAGTGCTCAGTATTCTGTTTTTCCTCCTGCCGGAACAGTCCAACACAATCCTTGCAAAGGTACGCTTCTTTTTGGGAGATACCTTTGGAGTCTATTATCTTGCAATTGGACTTGGTATTTTTCTGTTCTCTTTGTATCTGGCGTTTTCGAAATATGGTACGATTGTACTGGGGGAGCAGGACGAGAAACCGAAATATTCCTTTTTTGCCTAGGGATCTATGATGTTTACGTGCGGCCTTGCAGCAGATATTCTGTTTTATTCTTTTTCCGAATGGGTGATGTATGCTGCTGATCCGCAGATTGAAAAAATGGGCGGAGTACAGGAATGGGCGGGGGTATATCCGTTGTTTCACTGGAGTCTGATTCCCTGGGGATTTTACCTTGTGCTTGCGGCAGCATTTTGTTTTATGCTGCATGTGCGGAAACGAAACCGGCAAAGATATTCCGAGGCATGCCGCCCGATTTTGGGAAAACAGACGGACGGCATCGGCGGACGGCTGATTGATGTACTGGCGGTATTTGCGCTTCTTGCCGGAACGGCAACAACATTCAGTGTAGCAACGCCGCTGATGGCAAGTGCAATCAATGCGTTGTTCCACGTCAGTCTGGATCGGACCGCAGTTACCATTGTTATTCTGCTGATTACGTGTTTTGTATACACCTATTCCCTGCTGCACGGCTTCCGCGGAATCGGTTTTCTGGCAAAGCTCTGCATTTATCTGTTTTTCGGTCTGATGGCGTATGTGCTGCTGTTCGGCGGACAGACGCGGTATATTATTGAGACGGGCTTTTCTTCTCTTGGACGGATGATCCAGTATTTTCCGACCCTGGCGACCGATACAGACCCGCTGTGTGAGACACACTTTCCACAGAACTGGACAATCTATTACTGGGCGTACTGGATGGTCTGGTGTGTAGCGGCTCCATTTTTTATCGGAAGCATTTCCCGTGGCAGAACAGTGCGGCAGACGATCCTTGGCGGTTATGGATTCGGCGTTGGGTCGACGATTTTAAGTTTTATCATTATGGGAAATGAGTCGATGGGAATGCAGATGACGGGAAAGGCAGATTTTATCGCGCAGTATGCCAAAGAGGGCGATCTCTACGGAATGATTATCGCCATGATTCAGAAAATTCCATGTGCGCCGCTGGTTCTTGCCGTTCTGCTGCTCACGATGATTGCCTTCTATGCGACTTCCTTTGACTCGATTGCGTTGACGGTTTCCTGCTACAGTTACCGCCGTCTGGAGGAAGGACAGCAGCCTTCGAAGGGAATCCAGCTTATGTGGTGTCTTCTGCTGATCCTGTTTCCAATTGCACTGGTGTTTTCTGAGAGTTCCATGAGCAATCTGCAGTCGGTCAGTATCGTGGCGGCATTTCCGATCGGAATTGTGATTCTGATGATTGTGGCGGGATTTCTGAAAGATGCCGGGGCGTATCTGAAGGAAAGACAGAAAAAATAATTTTTATGCAGCTTAAAAACAGAGCCGGATTTCTTTTTTTGCGGAAATCCGGCTCTGTGCATTTTGGAAGTAGTGGGGCAATTGCAATTGGAATTCTATACAAACAGAGTGCACCCCTGCCGCTTGAACTGTTCGATCTTTTCGTCAATCCGTTCCGGCGTGACACCGAGATGCGCGGCGAGGCATTGCTTACAGTAAAACTGTTCTGCGCCGCGGTTGATGAATTTGCGGTGTGCGCCGATTTCATTGTGCGTCAGCTCTTTGCCGCACTGCATGCAGCTTGCCATCAGAGTTTTACGACCTTTGCACGGTATACTTTCGATGCAAACGGCTCAAGTTCTGCAGTGAGAGATGCATTGCGGGCGCGCAGCGTATCGCCGGTCCAGACCTCTGTGAGCTCCAGCGTATGGCCGGTGGAGAACGGAAGGCCGATCTCATCCAGATTCATGGCTGCACGCGATTTTTCATCACTGAGATTGAACATGCCGATAGCAAGATCTCCGTTTGCGAGCGCTTTTACATAAATCAGAACGTTGTCATTCCATGCATGGTTTTTCACTTTATACGGCTGACGGCAGAGCGGGTCCTGATTGATGCGGATCATCTCATCGTTCATCAGAATGCGGCGGGTCTCGTTGCTCATCTCGCGGATATCGCAGCCGATCATCAGCGGGGAGCCAAGGAATGCCCATAGCGCATAGTGTGTCTGATACTGGACATCGTTGCAGCCGGCCAGTCCAACATTTCCTTTTCCGTGCATGCCGACGATCAGCATGTCCATATCGTTGAAGCAGCCGACGCCGTTGTACGGATGCAGTTTTTCCTGCTGTGCCACGAGATCTTTGACAGAATCCCAAGTATCAAAGATGTCGCCGGTGGAACGCCACATGGAAGCGCCGGTTTCTTTGATCCACTCATGCGTTTCATCGGCACCCCAGGAGCAGGCAGAGAAGAGAATGTCGCGGCCGCAGTTCTCGAGTGCCAGTCCCATGCGGCGGTACAGATATTTTCCGTGCAGGATCGGGCTGTGGTAGCAGTAGTCGTATTTTAAGAAATCAACATCCCAGGATGCGAAAGTTTCCGCATCGACAAATTCGTGCTCATAGCTGCCAGGGTAGCCGGCACACGTCATGTTTCCGGCGCAGGAATACATACCGAATTTCAGCCCTTTGGAATGAACGTAATCGGCAACGGCTTTCATACCATGCGGAAATTTTTCCGGATCTGGCACAAGACGGCCGTTTTCATCGCGTTCACGTAAAGACCAGCAGTCGTCGATGACAAGATATTCGTATCCTTTATCGCGCAGGCCGCTCTCGGCCATGACATCAGCAGTTTCAAAAATCATTTTTTCATTGATATTTTCTCCGAAGGTGTTCCAGGAATTCCAGCCCATCGGCGGTGTAAGTTTGATCATAGTATTGACCTCCCGTAAGTTTTGATGTACTTTGAGTATAGATGGATTTCCAGAGCAAAACCATGGAATTTTAAGACAAAAGCATGGATTTTTGCTTCATAAAGAATAAAATACGGGAAAAGGAAAGAATATGCTTGTATCAGAAATGAACGGGATCCGGCCTGTCGATGCCGGGCGGCAGGACTGCCATGATCTGCATTCCTGGGGGCCGGGTGTACGGCAGTGCTATATTATACATTATATTATAAGCGGAAAGGGAACGTTTACCTGCGGGAAAAAGACGTACACACTTACCGCCGGACAGAGCTTTTTAATCTGTCCAGAGCAGGTGGTGCAGTACGCGCCGGATGAGAACGAGCCGTGGGAATATGTGTGGGTTGATTTTGTCGGGGAACAATGCCGGCAGATTCTGGCACGGTCGGTACTGAACCCACAGCAGCCGGCGGCGCCGCCTCTCCGTCAGGAAAGGCTTCTGCCGTATTTTGAGCGTCTCTGCCAGATGGAACTCTATCGCCGGAACAGCCAGGAGGCCGTCGGTGTGCTGCTTGCGCTTCTGGGCGTGTACCAGGATCTGGCGGAGCCGCAGCGGGAGGAGAGAAAGAAGGAAGATCCGCGGATCATGGAAGTGATGACTCTGATTGCCGCAGGGTATCACAGGAGTGAGTTCTGCGCGGAGACAATTGCGCGGAAAATGGCGGTCAGCCGCACAACGCTGAACCGTCTGTTTCAGAAGAAAATCGGCCGGTCACCAGGACAGTATCTGCTGGAATATCGGCTGCAGCAGTCAGAAAAGCTGCTGCAGATGGGGATGACGGTCAAACAGACGGCGCTGTCGTGCGGATTTGAAGATCCCTTTTACTATTCCCGTGTGTTCCGGAAACACTATGGAATGCCGCCGTCGGATTACCGGCTGCAGTTTGCAGAAATTCAGTGAACGGCGGGCGTTACCGCTCGTCGGAGAGATAATTCCGCATAGAGCGCAGGGCGGACTTTTCCAGCCGGCTGACCTGCGCCTGCGAGATGCCGATTTCCCGGGCAACCTCCATCTGGGTCTGCCCCTCATAGAAACGCATGCGGATGATCTGGCGTTCGCGCTCATTGAGACGGGCGACCGCGTCCTGCAGGGCGAGGTTCTGCACCCAGTTTTCTTCTTTATTTTTCTTGTCACTTAACTGATCCATGATATACAGGGTATCGCCGCCTTCCGTGTAGACGGGTTCATACAGACTCATCGGGCTTTGGATTGCGTCGAGGGCATAGACGATATCCTCTTTTCCAATGCCGATTTCAGCGGCGATTTCTTCGATCGAAGGCTCTTTCTGGTTCTGCTTGAGATAAAGTTCGCGGGCGCAGATGGCGCGGTAGGCAGTATCCCTGAGGGAACGGCTGACGCGGATCGCATTGTTGTCACGCAGATACCGCCGGATTTCACCGATGATCATCGGCACGGCATAGGTGGAGAAACGGACGTTTAAGGTCGTGTCGAAGTTATCAATCGCCTTAATCAGGCCGATACAGCCGATCTGAAAGAGATCGTCGGCGTTTTCACTGCTGTTGGAGAAGCGCTTGATCACGCTTAAGACAAGGCGCAGATTGCCCTGAATGTAGCGTTCGCGGGCAGCAGCATCTCCTTCGCGGGCCTTTTTCAGCAGAGTCTCCTTTTCTTCGGCATTCAGTACGGGAAGGCGTGATGTATTGACTCCGCACAGTTCAACTTTATTGATCGCCATGGTATGCATCCTCCTGAAACATGGAACGTATGGTTACCGTTCGTTACTGTTATACGTTCATGATTGGCAGTTGGCGGGACGAATATACGAGAGCCCGGAAAATTTCATAAAGTTTTAGTCCTTGACAAAGCTTTTGGAAAATGATTTCCTGCTATTGTAGAAACGGCGGAAAGTGTGATAAGATAAGGGAAGTGTACGAAATGCGAGGTCTTGTTTTATGATGAGTGGAAAGGAACGAAGAGAAGAGATTCTTCAAAGAATAACAAACAGTAAGACGCCGGTCTCCGGTGCAGCGCTGGCGAAGAGCTGTGAAGTCAGCCGTCAGGTGATTGTCCAGGACATTGCCCTGATCCGCGCTGCCGGATACGATGTGATTGCGACAAACCGCGGCTACATCTGCAGCAGCCCGGTGAGAGAGACGCGGGTCTTTGAGGTGAATCACACGGATGAGCAGATGCAGGACGAGCTGAATACAATTGTGGATTTCGGCGGCGTTGTGCTGGATGTGATTGTGCGTCACGAGGTTTACGGAGAACTGCGGGCGGAACTGAATATCAGTTCACGAAATAAGGTGGCACTGTTTATGGAAGAAATCCGGCAGGGAAAATCACGGCCGCTGAAGAATATCACATCAGGGGAACATTTTCATACCGTATCGGCAGACTCTGCGCAGACCCTGGATCTGATTGAAGAGGAACTGCGAAAGAAAGACTACCTGGTGCGGACTGTGAAATAGGGGAAAAAGCCCTTATTTTCACAAAAAACTGTTATTCGAAAAAATTTTAAAATTTTTTCAAAAAGGTGTTGACTTTTCTCTTGGGATAGTGTAATATACATGATGTCAGCGGGAACGAGTGATAAACAAAGAGTTCTAAAGCGACAAAAAAATGTGCGTTTAGCTCAGCTGGATAGAGCGTTTGGCTACGGACCAAAAGGTCGGGGGTTCGAATCCTCTAACGCACGGACGGTAACCGTCCTGGTGAAAACCAGGGCGGTTTTTTCGTATGCAGAATGAAAAATAAAACAAGCGGCCTTTTGGTCAGCAGCAAGACGGCCGCACTTTTTGAAAAAATCATGGGGAAACAACTTGTACGCTCATTGACACAAGTGAGATACATCTCCTATAATAAAGCCAAATTTAAGATCTCGAAAGGGGACAAGTTATGGCTAAGTTAGTAATTGATGCGAACAGAAAGCTTTCAAAAATCAATAAGGAAATCCAGGGACAGTTTTCGGAGCATCTGGGAAGATGTATTTATGAAGGACTCTATGTAGGAGAAAATTCCGATATTCCGAACGTGAACGGAATGCGTACCGATGTTGTTGAAGCACTGAAAAATATCAAAGTTCCGGTACTGCGCTGGCCGGGCGGATGTTTTGCAGATGAATATCACTGGAAAGACGGTATCGGACCGAAAGAAAGCCGCAAAAAAATGATCAACACCAACTGGGGCGGTGTTGTCGAGGACAACAGCTTCGGTACCCACGAGTTTTTTGAACTCTGCCGTCAGATCGGATGTGAAACCTATATCAACGGAAATATGGGAAGCGGTACTGTACAGGAGATGTCGGAGTGGGTTGAATATATGACATTTGACGGGGTATCTCCGATGGCAGACCTTCGTGCGGAAAATGGCCACGAAAAGCCGTGGACCGTCGATTTCTTCGGCATCGGCAATGAGAACTGGGGCTGCGGCGGAAATATGAATCCGGAATTCTACGGAAATATGTACCGCAGATATCAGACCTTTGTGCGTGATTACGATGGAAACAAAAAGATCCGGAAGATTGCCTGCGGCGCCAATTCGGATGATTATGAGTGGACGCAGGAAGTGATGAAAGCATGCTTCCGCAGAATCTCCCCACAGCAGCATGGCATGATGGATGGCCTGTCCCTTCATTACTATACGGTGCCGGAAACCTGGGATCACAAGGGAAGTGCAACGGAGTTTGCGGAAAAAGACTGGTATAAGACCATGAAAAAGACGATGTATATGGAAGAGCTGATCCGTCGCCACAGCGCCATTATGGATCAGTATGACCCGGACAAAAAGGTCGGCATGATCGTGGATGAGTGGGGTACCTGGTATGATGTAGAGCCTGGAACAAATCCGGGATTTCTGTATCAGCAGAATACCATGCGTGACGCACTGGTCGCAGGAATCAACCTGAATCTCTTCAACAAACACAGCGACCGTGTCAAGATGGCAAATATCGCACAGATGGTCAATGTTCTGCAGTCGATGATCCTGACAGAGGGTGAAAAAATGGTCAAAACTCCGACGTATCATGTTTTTGATCTGTATCAGGTACATCAGGAAAATGATCTTCTGGCAAGCTCTCTGGAAACGGAGCAGGTTGGTCTGGAAGACGAATACATGGTTCCGAATCTGACGGAATCTGTTTCGATAGATGCCAACGGTGTACTTCATATCACGATGACGAATGTGGATCTGGAGAAAGCATATCCGGTAGAAGCGGTAATTCTTGGAAAAAAAGCCGACGAGATCAAAGCCGAGATCGTAACCGGCCATATGCAGGATAAGAACACCTTTGAAGCGCCGGAGACGGTTGGCGTTCAGACCTTTGACGGTGTACAGGCAACCAAAGAGGGAATTTCCTTTACCATTCCGGCATGCAGTGTGCTTCATATCGCCGTAAAATAGGGAAACCATAAAAACCAGAAGATATCTGGGATGAAAAAAGATTCGGTTCCGGAGGAGTTTGATGGACGGAAATACCAGGATCTGTAAAAAATGCCTGCTTCGTGAGATGGACGAGGCAGGCTTTTTTCAGAATATGTATGATTATATTGCGAGAATTCCGGCGGACGATAAAACGCCGGAGGAGGAATACGAGCGGCGGCTTTCCATCTGTAAGGAGTGTGAAAAGCTGCTGTCCGGCATGTGCCGCATGTGCGGCTGCTACGTGGAGATGCGGGCAGCGATTGCACTGCGGGACTGCCCGGGGAAAAAATGGTGACCGAAACGGATTGTAATCAAGCCGGAGCAGAGGCGATTGCGCTGCGGGACTGCCCGGGAAAAAAGTGGTAGCAAAAGAGAAACCCCGCACAGCGGATCCAGTGAAAAACGGATCCCTGTGCGGGGTTTTGTGAATCAATTTGTTTTTGTCTGCGGTGCGACTTTTGGATCCCTGAAATAGCGGGACAGCTTCGGCACGGAGATGAACAGCGTCAGAAACTCAGCGACCGGAATCGACAGCCACACACCGTTGGTGCCAAGCACGAGCGGCAGAAGCAGCGCGGAGAGAACGATAAAGACGAAGGTGCGCAAAAAGGAAATCAAAGCAGAGGTCTTTCCGTCTGACAGTGCGGTGAAAATGCCGGAGGCGACGATATTCGTACCGCAGAACAGGTAAGCGATGGAGAACAGGTATCCGCCGTGGCGGGTCAGTTCAAAGCCGTACGTGCCTTTCTGCATGAAAACGGCGGAAATGACCGGAGAGCCGAAGGCAGCCGCAAGTGCAATGATCACAGAGCTTACCACAACGAAGCGGATACTGATGCGGTAAAGCCGGATCAGCCGCTGTTTGTTCCGGCTGCCGTAGTTGAAGCTGAACACAGGTGCAACGCCGATACTGTAGCCGAGGTACAGCGCAACAAAGAGAAACTGTCCGTACAGAATCGCCGTGATGGCGGCAACACCGATTTCGCCCTCAAATTTCAGCATCAGCATGTTGAAAAGGTAAGTGACAACGGCTGCAGAAAGATTGCTGACCATCTCGGAGGAACCGTTGAAGCAGCTTGTGGAGAGCAGGCCTTTGGAAAATTCCGGACGGGTGAAGCGAAGGCCTTTGCGGGCAAAGGTAAAGTATAAAATGCCGGCAACGGCCGGAATGCACTGGCCAAGGCCGGTGGCAAGGGCAGCTCCGGCAACACCAAGATGGAGTGGAACGACAAACAGATAGTCCAGAAGCATGTTGGTAATGCCGGCGGACACCGTAAGGGAAAGTCCGAGTCCCGGGCGCCCTGCCGTTACAAAGAAGGACTGGAACAGCGCCTGGAGAAGACAGACAGGGGCAAAGAAAAGGATCGTCCGCAGATAGGCGGTACCGTAATCCATCAGCACCGGCGTTGCACCGAGCAGACTGCAGATCTGACGGCAAAACAGGTTGCCGAGCACTGCGCCCAGAATACCGATGATCAGTGTGGTAAGGGTAAGGGCCGAAAAGTTACGGTTGGCTTCCTCCTGTTTTCCCTGCCCGATCTTTGCAGCGACGACGGCGCTGCCTCCGGTACCGAACATGATGCCGACGGCAAGAAGAATGCTGACGGCAGGATAGACGATATTGGCGGCGGAAAGCGCCATGCTGTCCACGTACTGTGCGATGAAAAAGCCATCCACAATACTGTAGAGAGACATAAAGATCATCATGATGATCGATGGAAACGCAAACTTCAGCAGAGAGCGGAAGTTGAAATCCTTGGCGAGTGACTGGCTCATAATCAAAAACCTCCTTTTATGTGTGAAAAGCCTTTTTCAGACACGCTTTAGATGGGAAAGATTTCTTGTGAAAATTTGAATCGTTTGCTATTATAAAGGATAGGGTAACCCTATAGTCAAGTGCAAAAAAGGTGAAAAACAGGAAAAATTCCGAGAGCACATATTCAGGAAAAGGAGTCAGAAATGGGAAAACAGGAGTATTTAAGCGCGGGGCGATTTGCAGCGCTGGTAGGCACGACAAAGGAAACGCTCTTCCATTATGATGAGATTGGGCTGTTCGTACCAAAAAGAAGAGGGACAAACGGCTACCGGTATTATGCGATGGATCAGATTGAAACGTTTGATGTGATCGGAATGCTGCGGGAGCTGGGCATGCCGCTGGCAGAGATTCGAAATTATCTGGAACAGCGAAGTCCTGAAAAATTCGGAGTACTGCTGGAACAGGAGGAGAAGGTGGTGCGCGAAAAAATGCAGCGGCTCCGCGAGATGCAGCGCTGGATTGGGGAAAAGAAGCGGTTTCTGGCACAGGCATCGGCGGAATGCCGTGAGGCGTTTGAAAAAGATCCCTTCTGTCCTGTGGGGATTCATACCCTGCCGTTGCAGTATCTTGTCACGAATCACAGCGAGTCAGCGGATAATCTGGCAGTCAATCAGAAAATCGGAGAGCTCTATGCTTACTGTGGGCAATACGGAAATCGAAGTTCGTATAATGTTGGGTTTGTTCAGAAACGGGAAACACTGGAAACGGGGAATTTTCTGGATTACCGTGATTTTTATCTGATTTTTGATCGTGTGCCGGCGAAAGTGCGATACACGGTTCGGCCGGAGGGAGAGTATCTTTGTTATTATTATAAAGGACCATGGCAGGGAATTGAAGCGGCGTACCGGAAGCTGTTCCGGTATGCCACGGAACAGAGACTTTTGCTGGACGACCGCTTTTATGAGGAATATATGGTGGACGCGCTGACCAGTAAGGAAATGGAACAGTATATTACGAGAATCGCCGTAAAAATTTTAAGATAGATGTACTCTCGGAGGGAAAAAACAAGATTTTCACAAACTTTTTTCATTCTCCTCTTGACCATGACGCAACGTCACCCATTATAGTGAGAGTACAACAAGTTGAATTGACATAAAACTGAGAAGATAAACACATCAAAAAGGAGAAAAAGCATGAAAGTATTAGTAACAGGCGGAGCCGGATTTATCGGCGGAAACTTCGTACATCACATGGTAAACAAATACCCGGATTATCAGATCGTAAACCTGGACCTGCTGACCTATGCGGGAAACCTGGAGACTCTGAAACCGGTTGAGGACAAACCAAACTACAAATTTGTAAAAGGTGATATCGCAGACGAAGCTTTCATCATGGATTTGTTTGAAAAAGAGAAATTTGACGTTGTTGTCAACTTCGCAGCAGAGAGCCATGTAGACCGTTCCATTGAGGATCCTGGCATCTTTGTTCAGACCAACGTAATGGGAACCCGTGTACTGCTGGATGCTTCCAGAAAATTCGGCGTAAAGAGATATCATCAGGTATCTACCGATGAGGTTTACGGAGACCTTCCGCTGGATCGCCCGGACCTGTTCTTTACAGAGAATACCCCGATCCATACCTCTAGTCCGTACTCTGCATCCAAAGCAAGCGCAGACCTGTTTGTACTGGCTTACCACAGAACCTTCGGTACCCCGGTTACCGTTTCCAGATGCTCCAACAACTACGGCCCGTATCACTTCCCGGAAAAGCTGATTCCGCTTATGATCAGCCGCGCACTGGCAGACGAAGAGCTTCCGGTATACGGAAACGGTGAGAATGTCAGAGACTGGCTGCACGTATCCGATCATTGCGAAGCAATCGACCTGATTATCCATAAAGGTAAAGTAGGCGAGGTTTACAACATTGGCGGACACAACGAGAGAACAAACCTTCAGGTAGTACAGACCATCCTGAAAGCTCTGGACAAACCGGAATCTTTGATCAAATACGTAAAAGACCGCCCGGGCCATGACAGAAGATATGCAATCGACCCGACCAAGATCGAGACTGAACTTGGATGGAAACCAAAATACAACTTCGATACCGGAATTGCACAGACAATTCAGTGGTATCTGGATAATGAAGACTGGTGGAAACACATCATCAGCGGTGAGTATCAGAACTACTTTGCTGAGATGTACAAAGACCGTCTGTAAGAGAGAAAAGTGAAATGCAAAGGCCGCAAAAAAGCGGCTTTTGCGAAGGAGTGGTGGATATGGATCAATATTATACCACTGGTGAATTTGCCCGGATGGCCCATGTGACCATTCGGACAATTCGCTATTACGACAAAAAAGGGCTGCTGAGGCCGAGCTTTATTAACGAATCCGGTTATCGGATGTATTCGGATGAGGATTTTCTGAAGCTGCAGAAAATTTTATCGCTGAAATATCTCGGATTTTCCTTGAATGAGATCGGAAATATGACGATTCACGATACGAGTGCGGATATTCTGAAATCATTGAAAATGCAGATCGGACTTGTGCACAAGAAGATGGAAAATCTGGAGCAGATGGAAAAGGCACTGCAGAATACGACACAGATTCTGGAGGAGACGAACCAGATCGACTGGACCGGCATTCTGAACCTGATTCATCTGACCGATATGGAAAAGATGCTGGTGGAGCAGTACAAAAACGGGGAAAACCTGAATATCCGTATTTCGCTGCACGAGCAGTATTCCCAAAATAAAAAGGGATGGTTCCCGTGGCTTCTGGAACAGATGGATTTTGACGGTGCACGCCGGATTCTGGAGATTGGCTGCGGAAACGGGCAGCTCTGGAAAAAAGCGGAGCCATCCGTGCTGAAAGGAAAGTATATCTGTCTGTCTGACCTGTCGGACGGCATGATCCGGGATGCGGCGGAAAATCTGGGAGAAGAAAAGGCATCCTGTTTTGATTTCCGGACACTGGACTGCCAGAAGCTTCCGTTTCCGGATGCGGAATACGACCGGATTATTGCAAATCATGTTTTGTTCTATGTCCAGAATCTGTCCCGCGGTCTGCAGGAAATCAGCCGTGTGCTTTCAGATGACGGCGTGTTCTACTGCAGTACGTATGGAAAAGGCCATATGAAAGAGATTACCGATCTGGTACAGGAGTTTGATTCGCAGATCAATCTTTCGGAGGTGGCGCTGTATACTATTTTTGGTCTGGATCACGGAGAAAAGCAGTTAAAGCCTTATTTTGGCAGCGTAGAGAAAAGAATCTACGAGGACAGTCTCTGGGTCGACCGGCCGGAGCCGCTTCTGGACTATATCCTTTCCTGCCATGGAAATCAGAATGAGTATTTGTATCCGAGACAGCGGGAATTCAAAGAATTTTTGGAAAAGAAAATTCAGAAACACGGCGGAATTGCGATCACAAAAGAGGCAGGGGTTTTCATCTGCAGAAAATAACGGGAGAGGCCGACATGAAAATGGGGGTCTCTTTTTTACCCTCATTTTAGGCAAGTTTGACAAAAATGTTAAAAAATAAATACAGAGTATGTTTTTTGTATTGCCAGAGATCACAAAAGGATGTATACTAAAATAGAATGTCTAAGTATGCGTGACTTGAAGAAAGAACACAAAAAGAGGGATAAGGTATGAAGGAATTATTTGATGTACACTGCCATATGGTCCCGGGGGTAGACGACGGTGCAGCTGACCTGGAAGAGTCGCTGGCGATGCTGAAAATGCAGCACGAGGACGGGGTCAGGAAGATTATCATCACACCGCATTATCGGCGGCGGATGTTTGAAACACCGGCAAAAAAGGTACATGAGCAGTTTCTGAAACTGCAGGAAGCGGCAAAAAAGGAATATCCGGATATGTCGCTTTATCTCGGGTGTGAACTTCACTCAAACATGGATCTTCAGGATATCCTGGAAAAACGGAAATATGTGACCATGGCCGGTTCATCCTATGTTCTGTTGGAATTTTCCGAGGGAGATTCCGCACAGCATATCCGTGAGAGAGTCTACAATGTACTGTCCTGCGGTTATGAACCGATTATCGCGCATGTGGAGCGCTATCAGGCAACGGTAAAGAGCGTCGGATTTTCCAGCGATCTGGTGGATATGGGCGCAAGACTGCAGGTGAATGTGGAAAGTATACTTGGAAAGTATACGTGGGGGGCAAAACGCTACTGCAGAAAACTGATGAAGGAAGATCTGCTCGGTTTTGTCGGCAGCGATTCCCACAACACAAAAACACGTATTCCCAACATAGGAGCAGGCGCTGCCTATGTTTCAAAAAAAATGGGAGAGGCATATGCCGAAAGGATTTTCCACGATAATCCGATGGAAATCTTAAGGGATGCCGGAGAAATCTAAAAAAAGTCAGGAGAAGAAGATGGAAACGAATCAACAGAATCAGGATGAAATTGAAATCGATTTACTGGAACTGCTTCGTGTGCTCTGGAGCAAAATTGGCTATGTGATTTTAGCTGCATTGGCACTTGGCCTTCTGATGGTACTGGTCAGCAAAGTATTTATGAAGCCGCAGTATGAATCGACGACAAAAATGTATGTACTGTCAAAACAGGACAGTAGCAGTACTGTAACAAGTGGAGATCTGCAGGCAAGTTCTCTTTTAACCAAAGACTATGCGGAGCTGATTCAGAGCCGTCAGGTTGTTGAAACCGTTATTGCACAGTTAAATCTGGATCTTACCTATGAGGAGTTTTTGAACAAAATTACTGTTACTACACAGAACGATACGCGTATCCTTTCGATTACAGTAAAAGACGAAGATCCGTATGTAGCAAGCCAGATGGCGGATGCAATCCGTGTAGCAGCATCAGATCATATTCAGAACGTTATGAACACAGAAGCTGTAAATGTGGTAGATGAGGCGAATATTCCAGATGAGCCGGTAAGCCCAAGTATTAAGAAAAACGGGCTGATCGGTGCAATAGCAGGGGCATTTATCGCGATTGTCATCATCATTATTGTTTATCTGACAAATGACACCATCCAGACCTCCGAAGATGTAGAACGTTATCTGGGTGTCAGTACACTCGGCATAATTCCTCTTGCAGAAGGACAGAAAAAGAGCAAGAAGAAAAACAAAAACGGCCGTGGAAGAAAGAAATAAGGGAGGATACGGAACGTGAATCAGGTAGTAGTAAAACAGGAAAAATCAGGCTATCAGATTGTGGAAGCCTACAAATCTCTTCGGACCAACCTTCAGTTCTGCGGAGAAGATAAGAAAGTAATCGCGGTTACAAGCTGTACACCAAATGAGGGAAAGAGCAGTGTTTCTATGCAGCTCGGCATTTCTCTTGCAGAGAGCGGAAAAAGAGTGATTTTGATCGATGCCGATCTTCGAAAATCGGTTCTTCTTGGAAGAACGAAAACACAGAAATCTGTTCGCGGACTGGCACACTTCCTGTCCGGTCAGGCAACTCTGGAGGATGTCATCTGTTCTACCAATGTAAAGAACTTTTACATGATTTATTCCGGCCCGTTTCCGCCGAATCCGGCAGAGCTTCTGGGGGGAAAGAACTTCCGAAGTCTTTTAAATGCACTTCGTAAAGTTTACGATTATGTGATTGTGGATACTCCTCCGCTTGGAAGCGTTATCGACAGTGCAATCGTTGCAGAAATCTGTGATGGTTCAATCATGGTCATTGAGTCCGGTGTGATCAGCTATCGTTTTGCACAGGAAGTAAAGAGCCAGCTCGAGAGAAGTAACTGCCCGCTGCTTGGCGTTGTCCTGAACAAGGTGGATATGCAGAAACAGGCGTATGGTAAATACGGAAAATACGGTCAGTACAAATATGGAGATTACGGCCAGGAGGAGGACGATTAACTGCCATGAAAAAAGGGATTGTTGCAGGTTTGATTGTCCTGTGCGTGGCGCTAGGAGCCGGTACAGCAGCTGTCGTAGTGACGGACGACCGAAAAGGCCCGGAAATCGAGCTTCCAGCTGATGGGGATGTAACGTATGAGGAAGGCAGTGATACAGCGCCTTTGCTGGAAGGCGTTACTGCAACGGATGAGAAAGACGGAGATGTGACAGATTCGCTGATGATTGAAAACATTTTCCCGAACGAGGATCATACCAGTGCATCGGTTGTCTATGCGGCAAAGGACAGTCACAATAATGTATCAAAAGCAACACGCCGCGTGAATTATAAAGCTGCAGCGGAAGATACCCCGGCGGAAAATGAGTCTGCACCGGCAGCAGAGGAGCCGCAGCAGAATGACACAGAGGGCACAAAAAATGAGACAGATGCGCAGATGGAAATCGAAGCACTGCCGGCGGAAAGCCCAAAACTGTACCTGAATACGTATGAAGTAACAGTGGAAGCCGGAAACGATCTGGACAAAACCAGCTATATCAAAGAGATGACCGATGATGCAGACAGCCAGGAGTCACTCTTTAACCAGATTGAGATCGACGGCGATGTGGATACTGCAGTGCCGGGAGATTACACGCTGACGTATCATGTGACGGACAGCGATGGAAACAGATCAAATGCGGCGGTGCTTACCGTACACGTTCAGTAAGAATAGAAGAACTGCTCTGATGGGGATTCCCGATCGGGGCAGTTCTTTTTTCAAGTTTTTACGGCGCGAGTAAAATTTGACAGCCCAAAATGAGTATGGTAGAGTGAGAAAGACGGCAGAAGGGGGCAGAGGAGATGCTTCGAATCTGGCAGAAAACAGAAAAACAGAAGCTGGAGCCGGTAGGAATGGGAACGGCGTTCCCCTTTTTAAAGGAAAAGAACCATGTAGTTTCTATCATCGGCGGCGGCGGAAAAACGACGCTGCTGTACGAGATGGCAGGCTTTTGCGTAAAAAACGATCAGAAGGTATTGGTGACAACTTCGACGCATATTTACCGTCCGCCGAAGGAATGGCATGACCAGAGTCTGGAAGCGGTCGAAAGAAAATTTCGCACAGGCCGCGCAGCGATTATCGGGAGTGCCTGCCGGGATCCGGAAAAGCTTTCCATGCCGGAAACGGAACTATTTGAAGCGGCACGCAAAAAGGCCGATCTGACGCTGATCGAGGCGGACGGCGCGAGGCACCTGCCGTGCAAGTCACCGGCGGAACATGAACCGGCGCTGCTTTCCTCTTCAGATCTTGTGATTGGTGTGACAGGTCTTTCGGCACTGGGACAGCCGCTTGGCAAGGGCTGCTTTCGGGCAGAACGGGCGGCGGAACTGCTTGGCTGTACGATGGAACACCATATCACGGAAGAAGATCTGGCACGGCTGATTGCATCGGAACAGGGACAGCAGAAGGATTTGAAAGGCAGAACGTTTTATGCGGTACTGCACCAGTATGAGGAAAAAGAACACCGGGCGGCCGCAGAGAAACTTGTGGAGCTGCTGCGCAGGCAGGGGATCGAGCATGTTCTGGTTACGTGCGCGACAGGAAACAGAAGACAAAGCGGTGAGAACACGAATCCCTGGTATGGGAGAGCAGAGCTTCCCGTGCGTGAAGCGGAAGAAGAGTGGGAACCCGGAGAATAAAACGGAAATAGAACGGAGGAGACAGATGGCGGAATTTACCCATTTTAAGAAAGACGGCAGCGCCGTCATGGTCGATGTCCATGAGAAGCCGGACACGTACCGGGCAGCATCGGCGACGGGAACCATACAGGTAAGCCCGGAGGTATTTGCAGCCGTGCGGGACCATACGGCGAAAAAAGGCGATGTGCTCGGCGTTGCACGGCTGGCAGGCATCATGGGGGCGAAGAAGAATGCGGAGTTGATTCCGCTGTGCCACATTGTGCCGCTGACGAACTGCGAAGTGACATTTACCACGGACGAGAATACAAATTCTATTACGGCCGTGTGCACCACATCATGTGTCGGAAAGACCGGCGTGGAGATGGAGGCGCTGACTGGTGTTTCCACAGCGCTGCTCACGATCTACGATATGTGCAAGGCGATGGACCGCGGCATGGTGATTCGTGATATCCACATTCTGGAAAAGGACGGCGGAAAGAGCGGTCATTATATCTATCAGAAAGAGGAAAAATAAAGCATGGCAGAAAAGAAAGATTTCCCGGTTTTCCGGGTGGGAATTGTAACGTTAAGTGACAAAGGCTATCAGGGCGAGCGCGAGGATAAGAGCGGCCCAAAGATCAAAGAGCTGCTTCCGGCGGAGCAGTATGAGGTCGTTTCGATGCGCCTTCTGCCGGATGAGCGGGCGATGATCGAGGAGGAACTGATCCGGCTTGCCGATCTGGAGCAGTGCGATCTTGTCCTCACGACAGGCGGCACGGGATTTTCCATGCGGGATGTGACACCGGAGGCAACTCTGGCGGTATCCGGCCGTGTGGCACCTGGCATCGCGGAGGCGATCCGCGCGGGCAGCATGGCGATCACAAAACGGGCGATGCTGAGCCGGGCAGTGAGTGCAATCCGTCATCGGACGCTGATTATCAATCTGCCGGGAAGCCCGAAGGCGGTGGAAGAGAGTCTTGGATTTGTACTTGATACCCTGCCGCATGCGCTGGGACTTCTGCGCGGAACGGACGGAGAGTGCGGAAGAAGCTGAAAAAAGAGGGAACAGGTAACGATGGAAGAAGAAAAGATTATTTTCTGTAAGAGCGGCGGCTGTACGGCAAAGCTCGGGGCAGGCGTGCTCGAACATATTTTGGAGAAGCTGCCGAAAGGGGAAAAGGATCCGAATCTGCTGGTGGGCTATGACAGCAAAGACGATGCATCCGTCTACCGGCTGACGGACGACCTTGCGATGGTCCAGACGCTGGATTTCTTTCCGCCGGTGGTGGAGGATCCGTACACGTTTGGAAAAATTGCGGCGGCGAATGCCTTAAGCGACATCTATGCGATGGGCGGAGAGGTGCGGACAGCCCTGAATATCGTCTGCTTTCCGGAACAGATGGATCTGAATGTCCTCGGAGAAATCATGCGCGGCGGCGCGGAAAAGGTGCAGGAGGCGGGCGGATCGCTCTCCGGCGGTCATTCAATTGCGGATGACAGTGTAAAATACGGCCTTTCTGTCACGGGAACCGTGCATCCGGACCGGATCTGGCAGAACAATACGGGCCGCGTGGGTGATCTGCTCATTCTGACGAAACCGCTCGGAACCGGCATTCTCTGTGCGGCGCACCGCGTCGGGGAGGAAAACCCGGGGGGATTTCAAAAGGCAGTGGAATCGATGATGACGCTGAATAAGTACGCCTCGGAGACGGCACGGAAGTATAACATTCATGCCTGTACCGATGTAACGGGCTTTAGTTTCCTAGGACATCTGCATGAGATGATGGAGTCGGGCGTGTCCTGCCATATCTGGGCGGATCAGATTCCGGTGTTCCCGGGGGCTGTGGAAGCGGCGGAGGAGTTTCTGATCACTGCGGCAGGCCAGCGGAACCGGAATCATCTGGAGCAGCATGTGACCTTTAAGGATATACCGTTCGGCATGCAGGAGGTGCTGTTTGACCCGCAGACATCGGGAGGGCTTCTGATGGCCGTGGATGCCGTGGATGCAGAAAAAATGCAGAGAAAACTGCTGGAGCAGGGGATTCCGGCAGCAATCGTTGGAAAAATCACAGAGCCGGCAGGAACCGAAATTTATGTGACACAGAGCAGGAAATGGTAAGGCAGGGAGGATGAAAAATGGCAGAGATGGAGAAAAAGACAGTAAACGCAATGGGTGATGTGTGCCCGGTACCGCTGGTAAAGGCAAAAAATGCGATTGCAGAACTTGCGGGAAGCGGAAAAGTGGAGGTTCTGGTGGATAATGAAATCGCCGTGCAGAACTTGGAAAAAATGGCGCAGCAGAAAGGATATGGCTTTCTGGTAAAAGAGAAGAAAGAAAAAGAGTATCATGTGGAGTTTACCGTATCGGAAACAGAGCCGGCTGAAACAGAAGAGAAAACCGTATGCCTCGTACCGGCGGCAAAGAAAACAAAACTCGTCGTTCTTTCTGCAGACCATATGGGCGAAGGAGCCGAGGAGCTGGGTAAAATTCTGATGAAGAGCTTCCTTTATGCACTGACCCAGCAGGATGAGCTGCCGGATACGATTCTGTGCTACAACGGCGGTGCAAAGCTGACCTGCGAGGGTTCCGAGTCCCTGGAGGATCTGAAAGATCTGGCAGCGCGCGGCGTTGAAATTCTGACCTGTGGAACATGCCTGAACTTCTACGGCATCACCGAAAAGCTGCAGGTCGGCAGTGTGACCAACATGTATGACATCGTGGAGCGCATGAGCAGCGCAGACCGCGTGATTAAGCCATGATTTACCTCGATTCGGCGGCAACGTCGCTGTGGCATCCAAAAGAAGCAGAGGAGCGTATGATCCAGGCACTGCGCGGCTGTGGAAATGCAGGCCGTGGTGCACACGATGCGACACTGGATGCGGGCCGCATCGTCTTTGAGACGAGAATGCGGCTGGCAGAGTTGTTTCACGCGGAGAGTCCGGAGCGGATTGCATTTACGTGCAACGATACGGAGGCACTGAACACGGCAATTTTCGGACTCTTCGGGCCGGGGGATCATGTGATCACGACAGTCTGCGAGCATAATTCCGTTCTGCGCCCGCTGTATGCACTGGAAAAACAGGGACTGGAGCTTTCCGTGATTCCGGCGGATGTATCTGGAAGGATCGATTATGATCAGATGGAAGCGGCAGTGCGGAAAAACACGAAAGCGTTTGTCGTCACGCATGCCTCCAACCTGACCGGAAATATCACGGATCTTGCGCGGGTGTGCGAAATTGCGGAACGCCATTCCCTGCGTCTGATCGTCGATGCGGCGCAGACAGCGGGGATTCTGCCGATTGATGTACAGAAAAGCGGGATCGACGTGCTCTGTTTTTCCGGCCACAAGGGACTATTAGGGCCGCAGGGAACCGGCGGAATCTACGTTCGTCCCGAACTTTCGATCCGGCCGCTCAAAATGGGCGGAAGTGGAATCCGAAGCTATGAAAAAGAACAGCCTGCGGCGATGCCGGAGCACCTGGAAGCGGGAACTTTAAATGTCCACGGAATTGCGGGACTTCTGGGAGCGCTGGAATATCTGGAGAAGACGGGGATTGAAATGATTTACAAAAGAGAGAGGGAGCTGATGCACCTCTTTCTGGAGGAAATTCAGGGAATCCCGGGACTTACTTTATATGGAACAGACGATCTGCAGCAGCGGGTACCAACGGCGGCATTAAACATCGGCTCCTGTGATTCGGGATATGTCAGCGACTGGCTGTATGAGAACTATGGTATTGCAGTCCGAAGCGGGGCACACTGCGCGCCGCTGATGCACGAAGCACTCGGGACACGGGAGCAGGGAGCCGTGCGGTTCAGCTTTTCCCATGTACTGACGGAAGAAGAAGTCCGGATTGCCGCGCAGGCTTTGCGGGAGTTTGCCGAAGAAGAAATGCAGCAGTGAGAGAGGCGGCAGCCGGCATCCGGGATACAAAAGAAGCCGGAAAAAGGAAGAAACGATATGAGACAGCGAAAAGAAACCTGGATTCTGACGTTTGCGGGGACAACGCAGGCGATGCAGATGGAGCAGTATGCGAGAGCGCACGGCCTGCCGGGAAGGATGATCCCCGTTCCGCGGGAAATTACGGCGGGCTGCGGCCTTTCCTGGAAAGCAGCGCCGGAAGAGGGAAAAGAAATCCTTGCGGCACTTCAGACGGCGGGACTTGCCTATGAGGCGGAGTACCGTGTGCTGCTGTAGAGGTGTGAGGTGGAGATGGAAGAAAAAGAAGAAACATTACGACAGAAGCTGCGGTACGACATGCGGCTGCGCGTCAGCCGGACGGATCATGCCTTCGGTCCCGGTGTGGCGGAGCTGATGGAGCATGTGGAGGCAACCGGCTCCCTTTCGAAGGGCTGCAAATGCATGCAGATGGCGTACTCGAAGGGATGGAAAATCTTAAAGCGCGCCGAGGAGGATCTCGGCATCCCGCTGGTACAGGGCAACCGGGGCGGCAGCAACGGCGGCCAGACGGTACTGACCCCGGAGGGAAAAGAATTCCTGAAGCGGTACCGGAAGTTTGAACAAGAAGTCCGCGCAGGCGCCGATGCGTCGTTTCAGAAGTGGTTTGGAACAGAAGAAAAATAACATTTTTTACGGGGACACGTTGACAAAACGGGTCCTTTCCTGTATTTTTATTAATGGAAAAAGCGTTATTCTCGCACGAGAATAACGAGGCAGACCGCGGAAGACGGAAGAAAACGGCGGCTGCTGAAACGAAAGAAGGAAGACAGCGAAGATGAAAAAGAAAGATCTGATCGTGGTACGGGGAGCAGGAGATCTTGCAACCGGTACGATCCATCGTCTGAAAAAAGCGGGCTTTCGTCTGCTGGTTCTGGAAGCAGAGCACCCGGCGGCGATCCGGCGGCAGGTGGCTTTGAGCGAAGCGGTATATGCCGGCAGTGCCAGGGTAGAGGACGTGGAAGCCGTGCGCATGGACGTGGATCTCGCAGAGAAAAAGAACCGGAAAGAACTTCTGGAACCGGAAATGGAACGGATCTGGAAGAAAGATGGTGTTCCGGTGCTCGTGGATCCGGCGGGACTAAGCATTGCAGCACTTCGCCCGGCTGTCGTGGTCGATGCGATTCTGGCGAAGAAAAATCTCGGGACGACAAAAGAGATGGCGCCGCTTGTGATTGCCCTCGGACCGGGCTTTACGGCAGGAGAAGATGTGGATGTTGTAATCGAGACGAAGCGCGGTCATAATCTTGGACGCGTGATCCGAAGCGGAAGCGCGGTTCCGAACACTGGCATTCCGGGCATCATCGGCGGGTACGGAAAAGAGCGTGTGATGCATGCACAGGCGGAAGGTATTCTGCGGAATGCGGCTTCGATCGGAGACATTGTGGAAGCCAGGGCTGTGATTGCAGAGATTGAGACAGAAAACGGGACGGTACCTGTGGAAGCATCTTTCTCCGGTCTGCTGCGCGGGCTGATCCGCGACGGCTATCCGGTGACGAAGGGATTTAAGATTGCGGACATCGATCCGCGGAAAGAAGAACTGCAGAACTGCTTCACGATTTCCGATAAGGCGCGGTGCATCGCCGGAAGCGTGCTGGAAGTGATCTGCGGGGAACTGGAATAGATTCAAATAGAAAAAGTGAGGCGTTTCAGATGAAACTGATGAAAACAGAAGACGCGGTAGGCCAGGTGCTCTGCCACGATATTACACAGATTATCAAAGGTGTGACAAAAGATGCGGTATTCCGCAAAGGCCACATCATTACGGAAGAAGATATTCCGGTGCTGTTAAGTGTCGGAAAGGACAACATTTACATCTGGGAAAAGGACGATACAATGCTGCATGAAAATGAGGCGGCACAGATTCTTTACGATATGTGTAAAAACGATCACATGCATCCGTCCGATGTCAAAGAAGGAAAAATTGAACTGATCGCGGACTGCGACGGTCTTTTGAAAGTGGACCGCGAGAAGCTGAAAAAAGTAAACAGCCTCGGCGAGATGATGATTGCGACGCGCCACGGTGATACATACGTGAAAAAAGGCGACAAACTGGCGGGAACGAGAATTATTCCGCTCGTCATCAAAAAAGAGAAGATGGAGACGGCACAGGCAGTCTGTTCCGACGGGCCGATCCTGACCTTAAAGCCGTTCCACAAGAAAAAATTTGCGGTTCTGACAACGGGAAATGAAGTGTATTACCATCGGATCGAGGACACCTTTACACCGGTTATCCAGGAAAAACTGGCAGAATTCGGCGCGGAGATGATCTTTCATGAGGTTTACGATGATGATGCATCGAAGATCACAGACGGATGCCGCCGTGCGATGGAAGCGGGTGCCGATCTTGTCTTCTGCACCGGAGGAATGAGTGTGGATCCGGACGACAAGACGCCGCTGGCGATCAAAAATACCGGAGCACGCATCGTTTCCTACGGCGCGCCGGTGCTGCCGGGAGCCATGTTCCTTCTGGCGTATGCCGAAAACGGAACACCGATCGTCGGCCTGCCGGGATGCGTCATGTATTCGAAACGGACGATTTTTGATCTTGTCCTGCCGCGCCTCATTGCAGATGATGAGGTGAAAGCGGATGAGCTGGCCGGTCTTGGCGAGGGCGGTCTCTGCCTGAACTGCAAGGTCTGCACCTTCCCGAACTGCGGTTTTGGAAAAGGAAGATAAACGATGAAGGATCAGTATGGCAGAACGATAGATTACCTGCGGATTTCCATCACGGACGCGTGCAATTTGAGATGCCGGTACTGTATGCCGGAGAGTGCGGCGGGCTGTGCACTGGAGCAGGCGGAACAGAATCCGCCGCTTACCGTCGAAGAGATGCTGAAGATTGTGCACGCCGCGGCTGGGCTTGGCATCACGCATTACCGGATTACCGGAGGGGAACCGCTGGTAAGAAAAGAGTGCGTGGAGCTGGTGCAGAAAATAAAAGCAGTGCCGGGCACCGCATCCGTTGGGATCACGACGAATGGCGTGCGCCTGGCATCGTGTGCGAGGGATCTGAAGGCGGCCGGCTGTGACAGTGTGAATGTGAGCCTGGATACAGTGGATGCGGCAGAGTTTGCGGCGCTTACCGGACGCGATGCGCTGGAGCAGGTAAAGCAGGGCATCTGCGCGGCCAAAGAGGCGGGGCTTTTAGTGAAGCTGAATGCGGTGCATCGAAAAGAACTGCATGCGCAGGAACTGATTGAATTTGCAGAGCAGGAAAAAGTCCCGGTGCGGTTCATCGAGGTGATGCCGGTGGGCGCCGGAAAATCGTACGTGGGTCCGTCGAATGAGGCGCTGAAAACAGAGCTGGAACAGTGGTATGGGGCATGTACGCCGGACCAGGAAAAAGAAGGAAACGGTCCTGCGGCTTATGTGCGGTACGAAAAGCTGTCGATGCCCGTCGGCTTTATCAGCGCGATCCACGGAAAGTTCTGTGGAAGCTGCAACCGCGTACGGCTGACAAGCCGCGGCTTTTTAAAGCTCTGTCTCTGCTATGAGAACGGTGTGGATCTGCGGGAGGTTCTGCAGAACGGAACAGCGGCGGATCTGCGGGATGTGATGGCACAGGCAATCTTAAAAAAGCCGATGGAACACTGCTTTGAGCGGCCGAAGGATATGACAGAGCACCATCTGATGTCCGGCATCGGCGGATGAAATGACGGCGGTTCGAAAAGAAGAGGAAACAAAAGAAATGGGAAAAATCATAGGAATCTGTATCAGTGAAAAACGGGGAACGGCAAAGCACGAGGTGGAAACGGCGAAGCTGGTGGAAGACTGGGGCATCGAGGGCGATGCACACGCCGGGCACTGGCACCGCCAGGTGAGCCTTTTGTCGTATGAAAAAATAGAAGCCTTCCGTGCAAAGGGGGCGGATATTCCGCTCGGTGCCTTCGGGGAAAACCTGATCGTGGAAGGATATGATTTCCGGAATCTGCCGGTCGGCACGCGGTTTTCCTGCGGGGATGCGCTGCTTGAGATGACGCAGATCGGGAAGGAGTGCCACAGCCACTGCGAGATTTTCAAACGCATGGGTGAATGCATCATGCCGCGGGAGGGCGTTTTCGCGGTGGTGCTGCGCGGCGGCACGATTCAAAAGGGTGACACCATCGAACTGGTGACGGAAAAGTAGACCAGAGATCAGACACAAGGAGAGGAAACATGGACGAACTTTACCGGAAACTGCTTGCACAGCTGGAAGAGGGACAGGACACGGTTCTTGCCTTTATCACCGAAGGGGACGGCTCCATTCCGCGCACGACGGGCGCCTATATGCTGGTCGGCCGGGAAGGACGGATTTTCGGAACTATCGGCGGCGGAAATCTGGAATATCAAGCGGTTCTGCATGCGCAGGAGCTGGTGCAGGAGAAGAAAAGTGAATACAGAGAATACGATCTCGGAACCGGAGAGGGAAAAGGCCTCGGTATGGTCTGCGGCGGCAGAGTGAAGGTGTGCTTCTATTTTATGAATGGAGCGCACGGCGAAGCAGAAAGTCTGGCACAGGCGCTTGCGGCACAGGAGCAGTACCGCAGTTACTGGATTTTTTTTGCGCTGGACGGAACCGGCATCCGCGTGCTGGAAAAAGAAGCGTGGGAAATGCTTCCGGCGGCACAGGAAAAAGCGGGCCACTGCCGGATTCTGGAACTGGACGGGAAAACGTATTACGCCGAGGAATTCTGCTACGACGGAAAGGTTTATCTGTTCGGCGGCGGCCATCTGGCCCAGGAACTCGTTCCGGTGCTGCATCATCTGGATTTCTGCTGTATCGTACTCGATGACCGGGAGGAATATGTGGACAAAGCATTGTTCCCGGACGCCGGGCAGACCATGCTGGTGGATTTTACGAAACTGGACGAGATTCTTTCGATCCGGAAAAATGATTATCTCGTGATTGTGACACGCGGCCACCGGTGCGATGCGGATGCCGAGGCGTTTGCGCTTCGCACCGGCGCGTCGTACATCGGTGTGGTGGGAAGCCGCAGAAAGACAAAGTATGTGCGCGAAAAACTGGAAGCGCAGGGTTTTACCGGAGAACAGCTCGACAGTGTCTATGCCCCGATCGGAATCGAGATTGGAAGCGAGACGCCGGCGGAGATTGCAATCAGCATTGCCGCACAGCTCATTCAGATCCGGTCAGCAAAAACCGGAAAACGAAAAGGTGCACATCCGGCGCTTCATACGTAAATATACAAAATGAGGAGTCAATTATCATGAAAAAGAAAACAGTATCCATTCTTCTGATGGCAGCTATGGCACTTTCTCTTGCCGCATGCGGATCTTCCAATTCCACAGATTCTTCCAGCAAGAGCAGCTCCAAGGCAGAGAGCACATCTGCATCCAGCGCTTCTTCGGAAGCAGAGAGCGCATCCAGCGCCAAGAGCACAGCAGACGGCGAAGTATTTGACGATACTACTGTCACCGTATTTGCCGCAAAGAGCCTGAACTCCGTAATGGAGACTCTGATCAGCGAGTACAATAAGACCCAGCCGAATGTCAAACTGGTTGGAAGCTATGACAGCTCAGGAACCCTGATGACACAAATCGAAGAGGGTGCATCCTGCGACGTATTCTTCTCCGCAGCAGCAAAACAGATGGATCAGCTTGAGAAAGAGAATCTTCTGGTTGAGGGAACCCGCCACAATATCGTAAACAATCAGGTCTGCGTTGTAACCTATGAGGGAAGCAATACAGAAGTTACGGGCCTGGAGGATCTGAACAAGGCATCCAGCATCGCACTGGCAGACGGTTCCGTTCCGGTTGGAAAATACACAAGAGAAGCACTGGTCAATGCAGGCATTCTGGAGAAAGCAGACGACGTATCGGCCATCACAACCCAGCAGGTTTCCGAAGCACTCGGCGGCGTGGAAATCAATGAATGCGCAAACGTAGGAGTCGTTACTTCCGCTGTTGCAGAGGGATCCAACGAGGTTGGTACGGTTTACTATTCTGATACCTACGGTCTGGAAGACCGCCTGAAGGTTCTGCAGGTCGTTCCGTACGATCTGACCGGAAATGTCATCTACCCGGCAGCACAGGTTGTCAACAAAGAGGCAGATGAGACCGAGCAGGCAGCAGCGAAAGACTTCGTAGAGTTTCTGACTTCCGATGAGGCAGCTGCCATCTTCCGGAATTATTACTTTGATACAGAGGTAGAATAAAAAGAAGATCCCACAAAAAACAGCAGGGATTTGAAATTACCGTCCGAAAAAGAAAGATTTCGTTTCTGCGGACGGTGGTTTTGCATCAGAGAAAATCCGGGCAGGATGCGGATGCAGGGCTGCCGTGGATAGAAAGGAAATGTTATGCAGGAAATACTGGATTTTTTACAGTCACTGGACTGGAGCCCGCTTGTCATTTCGATCAAGACCGGTATTGTGGCGACGATTCTGTCCTTTTTCTTTGGTATTTTTGCCGCGCGTGCGGTGATGAAGCTGCGTCCCGGCGCGCGTGCCGTGATTGACGGCTTTCTGACACTTCCGATGATTCTGCCGCCGACCGTTGCAGGCTTTTTCCTGCTTCTGATTTTCAGCCTCCGCCGTCCGTTTGGCGCTGCACTGTATGAGAATTTCAGTATCAAGGCAGTACAGACATGGCTTGGCTGTATTCTGGCGGCAACGATTATCGCGTTTCCGCTGATGTACCGCAATACGAGAGCGGCATTTGAGCAGGTGGATACGAACCTGATCTATGCGGCGCGGACGCTTGGTATGTCGGAGTGGAAGATTTTCTGGAAAGTGGTCATCCCATCGGCAGGTCCCGGCGTGCTCTCCGGTACGGTACTGGCATTTGCAAGGGCGCTCGGTGAGTACGGTGCGACGTCGATGCTGGCCGGAAATATTCCGGGAAAGACGGGTACCGTTTCCCAGAAAATCGCAATGGTGATTCAGGACGGGGATTATAAAACGGCGGGTTTTTGGTCTGTTGTCGTACTGCTCGTCGGATTCCTTACGATGACAGCGATGAACCTTCTCGGCAACCGGAGAAAGAAAAATCAGAAACAGTGGTAGAGAGGATAAATCATGGCGCTTGAAGTAGATATTACGAAAAAACTGGACGGCTTTTTTATGCATATGCAGTTCCGGGCGGAGCAGGAGATTTTTGCGATTCTCGGCGCGTCGGGCTGTGGAAAAAGCATGACCTTAAAGTGTATCGCCGGAATCGAAAAGCCGGATGAAGGGCGGATTGTCCTTGACGGCAAGGTGCTGTTTGATTCGGAGAAAAAAATCAATCTGCCGCCGCAGAAGCGGAAAGTCGGCTATATGTTCCAGGATTACGCCCTGTTTCCGCATATGAATGTTGTGCAGAATATTGAGGCAGGCATGGGAAAATGGCCGGACCGGAGCCGGACGGAATTGTTGATCCGCCAGTTTCAGCTGGAAGGGCTGGAGAAAAAGATCCCGGGACAGCTTTCCGGCGGACAGAAACAGCGCGTCGCGATGGCACGGATGCTCGCAGCAGAGCCGGAGCTGATTCTGCTCGACGAGCCGTTTTCAGCGCTCGATACCTATCTGAAATGGCAGTTGGAGCAGGAGATGTACAAACATCTGAAGGAGGCCGGAAAACCGGTCATCTTCGTATCACACAACCGCGATGAGGTGTACCGCCTCTGCGATACGGTCAGCTGTATGAACCGGGGAAAGATGGAAGTCATGGAACCGCTGAAGGAATTTTTCCAGAATCCGAAGACGCGCACAGCGGCAATTTTGTCGGGCTGCAAGAACATTTCGGCGGCCGAGCGGGTGGATGCGCACACGCTGCGGACCGTGGACTGGGGCGTGACGCTGCACGTAAAGGAGCGGGAAATTGCAGACGATATCCGCGCAGTCGGCATCCGGGCACATTTTCTGGCCACAGTAGAAAGGCCGGGTGAGGAAAATGTATTTCCGGTCAACGAATCCGAAATCTGGGAAGATCCGTTTGAATGGAACATTTCGTTCCGGAAGAATGCCGAATGCAGCTGGCTGCAGTGGAAGATCGCAAAAACAGACTGGAGCCCGGAAATGGGGATTCCAAAGGAGCTGTATCTGAAGGAGGAAGATATTTTGCTGCTGACGGATTCCTGATGCTGGTGTGACAGATTTGGATAAAAAAAGATTGTTTTCGAAATCGTGATCGTGTTTCGAAAACAATCTTTTTTCATCGTTTACAGATTCATTACATGGTGATCCAGCCGAATGCATTTGCCACGGAGCTGAACAGAATGATCAGTGCAAACACCGGGCAGAGATACTGGATCATGACAAGAAAGATTTTCTTTCTGCGGAAGCGGCTCTCACCGTGGATGATTTCTTCCTCGATTTTCGCCACACCGATGACTCTCGAAACGAGAAGACAGGTGGCAATGGCAGCAATCGGCATCATTACGGAGTTTGTCAGGAAATCGAAGAAATCCAGGAACTGCATGCCAAGAATGGTGACGGAGGAAAGCGGTCCGTAGCCAAGGCAGGAGAGCGTTCCGAGCGCAATCATGATAACGCCGATCAGAACGGTCGATTTTTTACGGCCCCAGCCGAGCTCATCCTCAAAGGTGGAAACGGCGCTTTCTGTCAGTGCGATGGAGCTGGTCAGTGCGGCAAACAGCACCAGAAGGAAAAACAGAATACCGATCACAGTGCCAAAGCCCATATTGGCGAATACCTTCGGGATGGTGATGAACATCAGGGACGGTCCTGCCTGCAGGGTATCGGGATCTCCGCCGGAGAAGGCAAAGACGGCAGGAATGATCATGAGACCTGCCATGATTGCAATTGCGGTGTCGAAAACTTCGACGTTCCGGGTGGAATCCTCAATCGCGGTCTCCTTTTTCATGTAGGAACCGAAGGTGATCAGAATACCCATCGCGATCGAGAGGGAGTAGAACATCTGTCCCATGGCGGCGACGACGGACATCCATGAAAAGTTTTTGAGGTTCGGAACAAGGAAATACTTCACGCCTGCCAGTGCGCCCGGTCTTGTTACGGAATAAACGGCAATGATAACGGAAAGGACGATCAGAATCGGCATCATCACCTTGGAAACGCGTTCAATGCCGTTTCGCACACCGGCGTAGATGATGGCGACCGTAATAAGGCAGAAAACGGCAAAACAGAGCTCTGTGGAAACTCCGTTTGAGATGAAGCCGGAAAAATAGCCGTCCTCTGCGAGCAGGGTACTGTTGCCCTTCACGTATTCGATCAGATATTTGATGACCCATCCTCCGATGACAGAGTAGTATGGAACGATCAGAATCGGGATAATGGCGTTGATCCAGCCCCCGGCGGAAAGCCATTTCGATTTGCCGAACGACTGGAAAGCGCCGACCGGGCTTTTTCGTGTCATGCGCCCGATGGCGGACTCGGCAACGATCATGGAGTAGCCGAAGGTGAGCGCCAGCAGGATATAAATGAGGAGGAAAATTCCTCCGCCGTATTTTGCTGCGAGGTAGGGAAAACGCCAGATATTTCCAAGTCCGACGGAAGCGCCTGCTGCAGCCAGCACGTAACCGATTTTGCCGGAAAACGAGCTGCGGGATTTGTTGTGTTTGTTCATAGAGTTCCTTCCTTTTGTGTGTTACAAAAATTTTGGGTTTATGGTCAGTTCTTGAAGACTTTTTATGCTGACACCATAAAGAAGATTGTAACATTATTGGGAAGGAAAGTCACTACTAAATTTTTTATTTTTTGCTGTCAGGCAGGGATTCCCCGGCCAGCTCCGCCATCAGCTCCGGCACAGTGGTCATGTGATCGAGACGCCATGCATTTTCTCCGCAGAAAAGGAGAGCGTTGTCGGTATCGCCATCGGCAGCGCGGGTCAGGGCAGTGGTAATACAGTAGGGAATGGAGGCTTTGTCGCATTTTTTGAGGCACTGGTAGCAGTGTGAGATTTTTTCCCGTTCCTGTTCGCGTTCCGTCAGAAACGGATTGCGGATTGCGCGGCCCGGCATGCCGACCGGACTGTGCATGATCGTGATATCTTCTTTTTTGGCATTCAGGTATGCCTGCTTGTAGCGCGGATCGGCATCGCATTCTTCCGTGACAACGAAACGGGTAGCCATCTGGACGCCTGCGCAGCCAAGCGACAGATAGTGAAGGATATCCTCATGGGTGTAGACGCCTCCGGCAAAGACGACGGGGATGGTACAGGCGTATTTTTCTTCGTAGCCATGTACAATCTGCAGAATTTCCCGGATTTCGTCATCGTAGCCGCGCCGTGCTGTTTCTTCTACGGTTTCGGCGGAATAGCCGAGATGGCCTCCGGCTGCAGGACCTTCGATGACAACGAGATCAGGGACGCGGTGATAGTGATTGTCCCAAAGCTTCAGAAGAACCTTGGCGGTCCGGGGCGGGGAAACGATAGGGGCGAGCTTGATGGAGCTTCCCGCTGTGTATTTTGGCAGATCAGTCGGGAGACCAGCCCCGGAAATGATGAGATCGGCTCCGTTTTCGATACAGCAGCGGACGTATTCCTGGTAGTGGGTCAGGGCGCACATGATATTGACGCCGATGATGCCGCCATTTGAAATTTCTTTGGCGCGGCGGATGTGGAAGGCGAGTGCGCGGAGATTGGCACTTAAGGGATCACGCGCGAATTCCGGATCGCGCCAGCCGGGCTGGGCAGCGGAGATGACGCCGATTCCGCCGGCTTTGGCAACGGCACCGGCGAGGGATGAGAGGCTGATGCCGACGCCCATTCCGCCTTGGATAATGGGGTATCTGGCAACTAAATTTCCTATTTTTAATTCTGGAAGCATATAAATTCTCCTTTTTTGATAAATGGACGATCCAGTGGCTGCCGCCGCGCCGTGGATGTTCCTCCAGATGGGCGCGGTTTCGGAGGCCGGGAAACTCTAAGGCTCTGAAATTTACGCGAGCAACGAGCCAAAGTCCGTGCTCGCACGAGACCTTGGCGACTGCCGCGATAACTAGAGAAACTCGCAAAGCGTGTTTCTCTAGTTTTGCTAAAAGCGCTTTCGAAAACGGCAAACTCGCTGCGCTCAGACAGTGCCGTTTTTGAAAGCAATGCAAAATTCCATAGACTAAGAGTTTGCGGGCCTCCTGCAAATGCGCCTGCCCAGAAGATGCTCCATGGCGCGGCGACTGGCTTGAGGTCTGGTTATTGGTGACGAATAAATAGAATAAAAATGTAATGTAAAATGCTTTGTGATGTAGTTTTAAAAACTAGATATATAATACTTTGAATATCAAAGTATGTCAAGAGGGAAATGAGAAAAAGGTGATTGATAGGGGGTGGGAGGTGTGGTAGAGTGGGAGATAGAAAAAAATTAAGACAGGAGGCTGATGAAAAGATGTTAAAGGATCTGGTGTTGAAGAACAGGAGTTATCGTGGATTTGATGAGTCGGTGCGGATTTCGCGGGAGACGTTGGAAGGGTTTGTGGATTGCGCGCGGCTTTGTCCTTCGAGTGTGAATAAGCAGCCGTTGAAGTATTTTCTGGCGTGGGAGCCGGAAGAAGTGGAGAAGGTGCAGGGACTGACGAAGTGGGCGCGGGCGCTGCCGGAGATGGTTTTGCCGCATCCGGGGAAACGGCCGACGGGCTTTGTTGTAATCTGTCAGGATAAGGGGATTGATGAGAATCTGAACCGGTATCAGAAGGATGTCGGAATTGTAGCGCAGACGATGCTGCTTGCGGCGGTGGAGCAGGGGCTTGGCGGTTGTATGATCGGGAATTTTCAGGCGGGCGAGGTAATGGAGGTACTTGGACTGCCTGAGGAGATCCGGCCGCTTTTGATTGTGGCGTTTGGAAAACCGGCGGAGGAGATTCATCTGGTGGATATGCCGGAGGATGGAAATACGAATTATTACCGGGATGAGAACGATGTGCACTATGTGCCGAAGAGAACGCTGGCGGATGAATTGCTGAACTGAAGATAAGATAGGGATGGAAATCAAAAATGTCGGATTTGTGGTAGAGAATCCGGCATTTTTGATATTCAGGGACGGGAGAAAGGAGTATGATACGGAGAAAAAAGCACAGGCTTTGTCCGGAATGGGTGCAAATAAAGATGCTTTTTCCTGCAAAACAGAACCTTTTTTGAAAACATGCATTATGATAAAATAAAAAAAATGGGGATATTTGAAATACAAAAAGGGAGGAGGAATTTAAATATGAAGATTTATCACGCACAAGTGAACCATCTGGAAAATCCGGTGGGATTTCGGATGGAACGGACGGTCTTTTCGTGGAAAATAAAAGAAGCGAAAGGAAAGCAGCAGAGTTATGCAAGGATCCGTGTATCATCGGATGAGGCGATGGAACATCTGTTGTTTGACTCGGGGGAGGATACGAAAGCGAGTAGCCTTTGCTATCCGGTGAAACTGGAGCTGGAGCCGAGAACACGGTATTACTGGACGGTGGAAGCAGGCAGCGATGCCGGAGAAAAAGCAGTAAGCGAAGTGCAGTTTTTTGAAACTGGAAAGCGGGAGGAAGCATGGTCTGCCAAATGGGTCTCCTGCAGCAGTGAAGAAAAACGCCATCCTTATTTTGAAAAGAAAATTATTCCGGCAAAAGAAGTGGCAAAAGCACGGCTGTATATATGCGGACTTGGACTGTATGAAGTGTTTGTTGATGAGAAGCGTGTCGGAAATGAATATCTGACACCGTATAGCAATGATTACAATGAGTGGGTACAGTATCAGACATACGATGTGACAGAGGAATTTTCGAGCGAGGGAACACTCCGTGTACTGCTTGGCAACGGCTGGTATAAGGCACGGTTTGGTTTCAGTGCGTTTGAGGATAAAGGCTTTTACGGAAATGACTGGAAGCTGATTGCGGAGCTGCATCTTATGTATACAGACGGCTCGGAAGAAGTCATCGGCACGGATGAGACATGGCAGGTACAACGCAGCAAAATTTCATTCTCCAATCTCTACGACGGCGAGCATCGGGATGATACGCTGCCGGATCTTCCTGCAGAGCAGGCAGTCCTCTGTGATGCACCGAAAGGGGAACTGACCGATCGCATGAGTCTTCCGGTGACGATTCATGAAACTTTCCGGCCAAAAGAATTGATTCATACTCCGGCAGGTGAGCTGGTTTTCGATATGGGACAGGAATTCACGGGAATCTTTAAACTCCATGTCGACGTGCCAAAAGGAACAAAAGTACATGTTCAGACAGGAGAAATTCTGCAGCACGGCAATTTCTACAATGAAAATTTGCGGAGTGCGAAATCAGAATACATTTATATTTCGGATGGAACGGAAATAGATCTTGTGCCGCATTTTACCTTCTATGGATACCGTTATGTAAAAATCGAGGGTATTCCGGATCTGAAAAAGGAGGATTTCACCGGACTTGCTTACTACAGCAATATCACCGCGACAGGCTGGATGAAAACAGGAAGTGATTTGGTCAACCAACTCATCAGTAATGTGCGCTGGGGATTAAAGTGCAATTTTGTAGATGTTCCGACCGACTGCCCGCAGCGTGATGAGCGCATGGGATGGACGGGTGATGCACAGGTGTTCTCGCCGACGGCGATGTATCTCGAAGATACGTATGCATTCTATGCAAAATACCTGTACGACATGGCAAAAGAGCAGAGCGTGCTCGGCGGAAAGGTGCCGTACGTGGTGCCGTCGTGCGGCGTCGAGGATGCAGCGTGTGTCTGGGGCGATGCGGCGTGCATCATTCCGTGGAATCTATATCTGTTTTACGGGGACAAGAGCATTCTGGAAGATCAGTTTGCGAGCATGAAATCGTGGGTGGAGTACATCACGAAAGTGGATGGGGATAACCATGGCTGGCGATCTGTTTTCCACTTCGGCGACTGGCTGGCACTGGACAATCCGGTACAGGGAGCGGAGCAGGTCATGGGTGCAACGGACGAGGAGTTTATTGCAAACCTGTATTATGCGATCAGTGCAGGAATCGTGGCAAAAGCGGCCGGTGTGCTGGGATACCGCGAGGAGCAGGAGAAGTATCAGAAGCTGTCCGAGGAGCAGTTTGCTGTGGTACAGGAAGAATATTACAGCGCAACAGGCCGCTGCTGCATCAAAACACAGACGGCGCTGCTGCTGACGCTGAAATACCATCTGTCAAAGAACGAAGAGCTGACAAAACGGCAGCTTCTGAAGCTGTTTGAGCAGAGTAACCACAAACTGAAGACGGGATTTGTCGGAACACCATTGCTGAACAATGTGCTCACCGACAACGGCATGAATGATCTTGCCTACGAACTGTTGCTGAACGAGGAATTTCCGGGTTGGCTTTATGAGGTTAAGCTTGGTGCAACTACCGTCTGGGAACGCTGGAATTCCCTTCTTACGGACGGTACGATTTCCGGCATCAGCATGAACAGTATGAACCATTATGCTTACGGCTCCATCCAGGAATGGATGTTCCGTCACGTTGCCGGCATCAACACGATGGAATCCCATCCGGGTGCCAGGACCGTACAGTTTGCACCGACGCTGAACTGGGATTTGAGGTATGCAGAGGCAAAATATGATTCTGCATCGGGAATGTACAGCATTCGCTGGGAGCTTTCCGACAAAGAGCACGTGACCATCACCATGGATGTTCCGTTCGACTGTACCGCAGAGGCCGTACTTCCAATGGTTGCCAAAAGTGAAAAAGAAGCGGTTGCAGAAGTGCTCGGATCAGAAGAAAACGGTAGATACCTGCTGGAGCCGGGACACTATGAGGTAAGCTATCAGCTTTCCGATTGGAAAGAAAAAACGGCAGTATGTGTGGAATAAAACCGCAGTTTTTTTCAAAAAATAAGAAGCGAGGTGAACGCTGCAATTTTGCAATGGGACAAAATGAGAAAATTGTTCCAATTATTATGAAAAGAATGTAAATAAAAATAAATAATTTGGAAAATATACAAATTCATTTGTCTTATGAAAACGTTTATGGTACAATCTGACTAAGTGGTTACAAAAATGGAAGTGTGTTTTGGAAAAAATGAAACAAGACACAGATCCGAGGGTCTGACAAAAAGAGGCGGCAGAAAGGGACAGGATATGAAGAAGTGGACGGGGATGATTACCAATCTCACAATGTTGACACAATTCGGACTGTCCCTTGTGACGCCTCTTTTTCTTTGTCTGGCACTTTGCTGGTGGCTTTGCGACCGCTTTTCGGTTGGAACATGGATTTATCTGATCGGCTTTTTCTTTGGGATCGGAGGCGGTGCCGTGACAGCCTGGAAATTCGGGCAGAGCGTTCTGCGGCATCAGAAACGCAGTGAGACGGAGCCGGACGGAAAAAAGAAGAAAAAGAGGGTGTCTTTCAACCGACATATTTAGAACGTGTCTGAAAAAGTTTTCACAGTTGACGAAGATCAAGAGGCAGAGAAAAGATTTCAGACTGATTTTAAGGGGAAAATCCCTTAGAAAGGAAACAAGGCGATATGAGCAATTTCGGGGACAAGGTCCAACCGGCCGTAAAGCAGGAGACAAAAAATGTTGCCATCTATACCGTCGTCGGCGTAGTTGTGATGTGGGTCGGATTTCTGATCCTGCACCTGATCTGGCCGGAAAAAATCCCATTTGACTATCGGGTGATCCTCGGGGGAATCGGAGGCGGTGCCGTTGCGGTGCTGAACTTTTTCCTGATGGGCATGGCAGTACAAAAAGCAGTGTCCGAGACAGACGAGGCGGGAGCAAAGCGACGGATGCAGGCAAGCTATTCGCAGAGAAATCTGATGCAGATGCTCTGGGCAGTTCTGGCGATTGTGCTTCCATGCTTCCAGTTTGCCGCAGGAATCCTGCCGCTTTTAATTCCGGGAACGGCCATCAAGCTGATGGGCATAAAAAACAGCATAAAGCGCTGAACCTGATCTCAGGCGAAAGCCGCAAAGACGGGACGGCGTTTTTAAACCGAAACTGCGAAGCAGCGATTCGGTTATGAGCAAGCAGCGAAGCGGATTGTGAAGATCCGCTTTGACAAAAGGTTCAAATTTTTTATTTTATTTCATACAGAGGAGGTGAGAAAAGAGAATGGAGGTTGATATCTCCGGTGCAAAAGTCTTTTTTACGATCCCGATCGATTTCCCGCTGTTCGGGAAAATTCAGATCAGCGAAACGCTGGTGGTAAGCTGGATTGTAATGGCACTCATTACCGGACTTTGCATCTGGCTTACAAGAGATTTGAAGGTGCGGAACATCTCCAAACGCCAGGCGGTGGCAGAAATGATTGTGGAAACCGCAAACAAATTTGTCATCGGCAACATGGGAGAAAAATTCCGCTATCTGATTCCTTTTGTGTCGGCGCTTTTCGCGACCAGCGTTGTCTCGAACCTGATCAGCCTGATCGGACTTCGAAGTCCGACAGCAGATCTTTCCACCGAGGCGGCCTGGGCTGTTGTGGTTTTCATCATGATCACCACACAGAAGATCAAAACCAACGGTTTTGGTGGATATCTGAAGGGCTTCACGACTCCGATTGCGGTTATGACACCGTTTAACGTTTTGTCGGAGCTCGCAACGCCGATCAGTATGGCGTGCCGTCACTTTGGAAACATCCTTTCCGGCGTTGTCATCAATGCCCTGATCTACGGATCGCTGGCACTGGCAAGCGGAAAGCTGCTGGGACTGCTTCCCGGCGTGCTCGGAAGAACCCTTTCACAGATCCCGATTCTGGACGTCGGTGTCCCGGCTGTTCTGTCGGTCTATTTTGACTGGTTCTCCGGCGTGATGCAGGCCTTTATTTTCTGTATGCTGACTGTCATGTACATTGCGAATGCAGCAGAGGAAGGCTAAAGAGATTAAAAAATGAGGTTTACAAAAAGAAAATACAGGAGGAAAACAAGATGGATTTTCAGATTTTAGCAAAAGGTATCGCTCTCGCAGGATGCGCAATCGGCGCAGGATGCTCCCTGATCGCAGGTATCGGACCTGGTATCGGTGAAGGTAACGCCGTAGCAAAGGCACTTGAGGCAATCGGACGTCAGCCGGAATGCAAAGGTGATGTAACAAGTACGATGCTTCTTGGATGCGCGATCGCAGAGACAACCGGTATTTACGGTTTCGTAACCGGCCTGCTTCTGATCTTCGTAGCACCGGGAATGTTCATGAACTTCCTGAAATAATTGCAAGGAGTAAATGATTGCTAGGAGGAAAGAAACTATGCAGGTTCAGGAACTGGTAGGAATTGTCCCCTGGACTTTTATCGCACAGATCTGCAACCTCTTCATCCAGATGTATCTGATCAAACGGTTCCTTTTCAAACCGATCAATGAGATGCTGGAAAAACGGCGTGCGGCAGCCGATGCGGAGATTACAGACGCAGAGGCGGCAAAAAAAGAAGCCAACGCCATCAAAGAGGAATATGAGCAGAATATGCAGGAGGCCAAGGCAAAGGCCAACGAGATTCTCGAAAGCGCCAGAAAGACAGCGACGCTGCAGAGCGAGAAAATCGTAAAAGAGGCTTCCGAACAGGCAGCTGCCCTGAAAAACAAGGCAGAAAAAGAGATTGCCCAGGAGAAAAAGAAAGCGGTCAATGAAGTCAAAGGCGAGATCGGCGGCATTGCCATGGATATTGCCGGAAAGGTCATTGAACGTGAGATTAATGAAAAAGACCATGAGAAGCTGATAGATGAATTTATATCGAATGTAGGTGAAGCATCATGACAGAAACTGCCAGAGTATACGGTGGGAGCCTGTATGAGCTGGCCCAGGAGGAGCATCTCGAAGAGGAAATCCTTTCCGAGATGAAGGAGATCCGAGCTCTGTTCCGGGAAAATCCGGAGTATCCGCGCCTTTTATCGGAGCCTTCGATTCCGCGAAAAGAGCGGATCGGGCTGATCGACGCGGCATTTGGCAGCCAGGCGGAACCGTATTTGGTCAATTTTATCAAACTGCTGTGTGAAAAAAATCTTCTCCGGGAATTCGGCGGATGCCAGGAAGCGTTTCAGCGCAGATACTTTGCGGCGCACAACATTGCCGAGGCGGTAGTGACAAGCGCAGCATCCCTGTCGAAGGAACAGGAAGAGCTTCTGAAGAAAAAACTGGAAACAATGAGCGGAAAAACGGTCGTGATGGAACTGAAAACCGATCCGTCCGTTCTGGCGGGTGTCCGCGTGGAGCTCGACGGAAAGCTGTTTGACGGAACCGTAAAGGGACGTTTGGCCGAGCTTTCCAGAAGAATCAGCGATACAGTGGTGTAGGAGGAAAAAATGCAACTGAAACCAGAAGAAATATCCAAGGTCATCCGCAGCCAGATCAAATATTATGAAAATGCGATCCGGCAGGATGAGACAGGCACCGTTCTGATGGTCGGAGACGGAATCGCAAGAGCCAGCGGTCTTTCGAACTGCATGGCAGGCGAGCTGCTGGAATTTGAGGATGGAAGCTATGGAATGGCACAGAACCTCGAGGAAAACAGCGTATCTGTCGTTTTATTCGGTTCCGGCGAGAACATCAGCGAGGGACAGCTTGTAAAAAGAACGGGAAAGGTTGTTTCGGTTCCGGTCGGAGAAGGCATGATCGGACGCGTTGTCAACGCGCTCGGCCAGCCAATCGACGGCGCAGGCCCGATTACGGCAGCAGAGTACCGTCCGATTGAAAGCCCGGCACCGGGCATCTGTGAGAGAAAAGGTGTTAATCAGCCGCTGCAGACCGGTATTAAAGCGATCGATTCCATGGTTCCGATCGGAAGAGGTCAGCGAGAGCTGATCATCGGAGACCGTCAGACCGGAAAGACAACGATCGCAACCGATACCATTCTGAACCAGAAAGGCAAGGATGTGATCTGTATCTACGTTGCCATCGGACAGAAACGTTCGACAGTAGCGTCCTTAGTAGAAAATCTTGAGAAGAACGGCGCAATGGCGTACACCATCGTCGTGGCAGCGACGGCATCCGAAGCGAGCCCGCTGCAGTATATCGTACCGTATTCCGGCTGTGCCATGGGCGAGTACTTTATGTATCAGGGAAAAGATGTGCTGATCATTTATGATGACTTAAGTAAGCACGCGGTTGCATACCGTGCACTCTCACTGCTGATCCGCCGTCCGCCGGGACGTGAGGCTTATCCGGGAGATGTTTTCTATCTCCATTCCAGACTTCTGGAGCGTGCCGCAAAGCTGGACGATGAACACGGCGGCGGATCCATGACGGCCCTGCCGATCATTGAGACCCAGGCAGGCGATATTTCCGCCTATATTCCGACGAACGTCATCTCCATCACAGACGGCCAGATTTTCCTTGAGACAGAGCTGTTCCACTCGGGTGTTATGCCGGCGGTAAACCCTGGCGTATCCGTATCCCGTGTCGGTGGAAATGCGCAGATTAAGGCGATGAAGAAGGTAGCCGGAACTCTGAAACTGATCTATTCCCAGTACCGCGAGCTGGCAAGCTTTGCACAGTTCGGATCCGACCTGGATGCCGATACAAAGGCGCGTCTGGAGCAGGGTGTGCGTATCGTGGAAGTATTAAAACAGAACCAGAATGCACCGGTTCCGGTAGAAAAACAGGTGGCCATTCTTTATGCGGTAACGAAAGGAATTCTGTCAAAGGTTGCAGCTGAGGATGTCCGCGCCTATGAGGACGGACTGTATACCTGGCTTGATACCGATGCAGAGGGTGCTGCCGTGATGCAGGAGATTTCCGCGACCGGAAAACTCGAGGCGGATACCGAGGAGAAGCTGAAAAATGCGCTCGAATCGTACACCGAAAACTTTATCAATACAAGACCTGCAAAATAAGGAAAGAAGGAGGAGCCTATGGCTGCAAACATGAAAGCCGTAAAGCTGCGGATCAAAAGTGTCGAAAGCACGATGCAGATTACCAAGGCGATGGAACTTGTAGCGTCCTCCAAGCTGCGAAAAGCGAAGGAGCGGGCTGATACCTGCCGTCCGTATTTTCAGGAGCTGTACCGCACTTTGCAGGATATTGCTAAAGGAAACACGGAATTTTATTCAATTTATGCAAAAGAGGCAAAAAACGAGAAATGCTGCTACGTGCTGGTTGCCGGAGACCGCGGCCTTGCGGGCGGATACAACGCCAATCTGTTCCGATGCTTTGAGGCAGATGCCAAAGGAAAAGAGATCTGTGTGGTTCCGGTCGGTAAAAAGGCAGTGGAGTATGCAAAATCCCGGAAGCTGGACATCCTGACGGACAGCTTTGCCGAGATCGCAAATCTTTCCGTGGCAGACAGCTTTGAGATCGCGCGCGCACTGTGCCGTGAGTTCCGGAAAGGGACCTTCGGACATGTGGAGCTTTGTTACACAAAATTCGTGTCGATGCTGTCGCAGATGCCGGTTTCCGTGCCGATCCTGCCTCTGATTGACATTGCAAAAGAGGACGGAGAGGATCCGGAAGCGAAAAAAATCCGGAATCTGATCCTGTATGAGCCAAATGGTGTCGAGGTATTCGAAGCGATTGTGCCGGAATACTTAGGCGGCCTGATCTACGGCGGTATCTGTGAGAGTGTGGCAAGTGAGCTTGCGGCACGCCGTACCGCAATGGAGGCGGCAACGGGAAATGCAGAGGAGATGATTGAACAGCTCAATCTGTATTACAACCGTGCCCGTCAGGCAAGCATTACGCAGGAGATCACGGAGATCGTCGGCGGTGCGGAAGGCGTGTAAGAGTGGAAACAAGAAAAGTGAGGAGAAGTCGTTAAATGAGTGAAAAACACATTGGCGAGGTTGTGCAGGTAACGGGTCCTGTTCTGGACATCCGTTTTCCGGAAGGAGAGCTGCCGGCACTTCTGAATGCCATCGAGATAGACAACCACGGCGAGAAGCTGGTTGTGGAAGTGGCGCAGCAGACGGGCGACAACATGGTCCGCTGCATTGCTATGAAGTCCACAGACGGACTTGTCCGCGGAACGAAAGCAGTCGACACGGGCGGCCCGATCGCCGTTCCGGTCGGAGAGGAGTGCTTAGGCCGCGTGTTCAACCTGCTCGGTGAGACCGTAGACAATAAGCCGGCACCGGAAACAGCAGAAAAATGGCCGATCCACCGCGATCCGCCGTCCTATGAGGAACAGGTTCCGGCAACGGAGATCCTCGAAACCGGAATCAAGGTCGTTGACCTGATCTGCCCGTATGCCAAGGGCGGAAAAATCGGTCTGTTCGGTGGTGCCGGCGTTGGAAAAACAGTCCTTATCATGGAGCTGATCCACAACGTGGCAACGGCGCACGGCGGACTTTCCGTTTTCACCGGTGTCGGAGAGCGTACCCGTGAAGGAAATGACCTTTACAACGAGATGAAAGAGAGCGGTGTTATCGACAAAACAGCACTGGTCTATGGACAGATGAACGAGCCGCCGGGAGCGCGTATGCGTGTCGGACTTTCCGGCCTTACCATGGCAGAATATTTCCGTGACGTGAAAAATCAGGATGTGCTGCTGTTCATCGATAATATTTTCCGATTTACGCAGGCAGGTTCCGAGGTTTCGGCTCTGCTTGGCCGTATGCCGTCCGCAGTAGGATACCAGCCGACGCTGGCAACCGAGATGGGCGCACTGCAGGAGCGTATTACTTCCACAAGAAAGGGATCCATCACATCGGTACAGGCTGTTTACGTGCCGGCCGATGACCTGACCGACCCGGCTCCGGCGACAACGTTTACCCATCTGGATGCCACGACGGTACTTTCCCGTGAAATCTCCAGCCAGGGTATTTACCCGGCTGTTGATCCGCTCGATTCTACCAGCCGTATCCTGACACCGGAAATCGTAGGCCATGAGCACTATGAGGTAGCACGTGCCGTACAGCAGGTGCTGCAGAGATACAAAGAGCTGCAGGATATCATCGCCATCATGGGTATGGATGAGCTGTCCGAGGAGGATAAGCTGACGGTCAGCCGTGCCCGTAAGGTACAGCGTTTCCTGTCCCAGAGCTTCTCGGTAGCGGAGCAGTTTACCGGTATGGAAGGAAAATACGTGCCGTTAAAAGAAACTCTGCGCGGATTCCGCATGATCCTTGACGGCGAGTGCGACGATCTTCCGGAGAGCTGCTTCCTGTTTGCAGGTACCATCGACGAGGTATTTGAAAAAGCAAAAGCACTGAATCAGTAAAGGAGGAATGACGTATGAGTACATTTCCTTTACGTGTCGGCACGCCGGACGGCCTTCTCTATGAAGGCGATGTAGCGCGTGTTGTCTGCAGAACCATCAGCGGCGACCTGGCAATTCTGCCTGGGCACTGCAATTACTGCACTGCACTCGGTATGGGTGAGGCGCATATTGTGCTGGAGGACGGAACGAGAAGAAATGCCGCCTGCATCGGCGGAATGCTTTCCATGATGAACGGGGTCTGCCGTGTCCTGGCAACGACCTGGGAGTGGGAAGAGGATATTGATGCAGAGCGCGCCGAGGCTGCCAAACACAGGGCCGAGCAGGCGCTGGCAAACGGCGGTCTGACAGACAAAGAATACCGTATTGCCGAAGCCAAGCTGCAGCGTGCGCTGGTGCGGTTGAGTGTAAAAGAATAAAAAAACAAAAAAAGCCTTCGACGAATCTGGGAAAATCCGATCGTCGAAGACTTTTTTAACCGAATCAAGTAAGTCCCCTGCTTCCATTGCGAAAAGCAATAAGCAGTGGGTGGGGACTTGCTTGTATCAGGAGGAGTGCAAGCTCCTTCTGATAAGCTGCGGAGCAGCTATTCGGTTATGAGCAAGTAGCGAAGCGGATTGCGAATATCCGCTTGACTTTTAGAACGTGTTTTTAAAGAGCAAAAATTCCGCAGATTAAGAATCCTGCTATGGCGAGAGCAGCACTGATCAGGACGTAAGGAAACTGCGACACGGCATGTGACATATTGTCAATCTCGCAGGTCGCGGAGGAAAGAACCGTTGCGTCGGAATAGAAGCATGCATGGCTTCCGAAAACACCGCCGGATACGACAGCGCCAAGCGCCAGAAGTACATTAGCATCAAGGGCGATGGCAAGCGGAACAACGATGGAAACGGCTACGGCTTCAATTCCCCAGAAAGAGCTGGTGACAAAGGTCAGAACTGCAATGACAACAAAAATAATAGCTGCCAGTGTTTTTGCATTCATATACGGAACACACAGGTTGATGACGTATTCCGAGAGTCCCATTTCGCCGCAGGCAGTCTTGATCATAAAGGATGCAAGAAGAATGGCGAGAACCGGAAGAATATCTGCAAAGCCGGCAAAGAACAGTTCCACGTACCGCGTAAAGGTCATTTTTTTCCGCGGAAGATAAAGAATCATACAGGAAGCAAGAGCAAGAATAATCGCCTGCATCATATCCTGTGTGGCTACTGTCACACCGATCAGAATTCCGATGGGGATCAGAAAATCCAGTATATTTCCGGCATTGGTATTTTCGGGCGGGTAATCAACGCTCATTCCGGCCATGGCAATGTCAACGGAAGGGGCATTGTGCATTTTTGGATGCTCCGGTGTCTGCTCTTTCTTTTCCAGATCGGTATAGGCATCTTTCATTTTTCCGAGCTTTGGCATCAGTTTGCAGGCAAACAGAATGACAACCAGAAGTGCAGCCATGGGATAAAACATATAAGGAAGCACTTTTAAGTAAACACTCATACCGGTGGAAAAGCCCATATTGAGAATGTCCGGTTCCTGAATAAAAACACCGGAATAAAAAACTACCCAGGTGGAAAAGGGAATCAGTGCGCAGACAGGTGCACCGGTTGAGTCAATGATATAGGCAAGCGCCTGGCGTGGGACTTTTCGTTTATCACAGACATCCTTCATACAGGTTCCAACGGTCATGATGTTGAGATAATCATCGACAAAAATAATGATTCCGAGAAATACCGACATCATCATGGTGATCCGTTCATTTTTACAGAAGCGGCTTAACAGGTTGGAAAAACCAAGTGTTCCTTTTGCCTCGCGGAGCAGGAAGATGAAGCCTCCGAACAGTCCGCAGAGAAGAAGAATATACTGGTTATCTGCGTTGCTGATCTCCGAAAGCAGCAGATCACACCAGGGTCCGATAAAAGCCGCTTTGTACATGATGAGATAGGCAACCAGGGTTCCGAAAATCAGAGCTTCGAAAGATTTTTTCGTTTTTAATGCAAAAATCAGCATCGCCGCAGGCGGCAGCAGACATAAAACTCCATATTGCATAGCGGTTCTCCTTTGTAGTTAGAATATGTGATGCAGCGCACCGCTGTAGGAAGAGTTACAACAGGAAGAGACAGAGCTTTACTGTTTCGTCATGATACGATAAGTTTCCGGCCGCCGGTCACGGAAAAGCCCCCAGGAAAAACGTTCTTCGCTCAGGGCATCCAGATCGAAGGAGGCGTACAGGATTTCCTCGGTATCTCTTCCGGCAGATGCCACAAGTTCACCGGTTGCATCGGCAATAAAGGAAGAGCCGTAGAAAGTAAGAGAAGAGGACTGGCCGCCATTTTCTTCACAGGGCGTTACGGTTTCGGTACCAATCCGGTTTGCAGCAGCAACCGGAATAAGATTTGCGGCAGCATGTCCCTGCATGACGCGTCGCCAGTGCCCGCTGCTGTCTACATTCAGGATCGGCTCACTTCCGATCGCGGTAGGATAGAGCAGGATCTCAGCTCCCTGAACAGCCATACATCGTGCTGTTTCCGGAAACCACTGGTCCCAGCAGATGCCGACGCCGACGGTTCCAAAACGTGTTTCAAAGACTTTGAATCCCGTATCTCCCGGAGTGAAATAGAATTTTTCCTGATAAAAATGATCGTCCGGGATATGGGTCTTGCGGTAAACGCCAAGAATGGATCCGTCTGCATCAATCATGGCAATGGAATTAAACAGGCGCTGAACATCTCTTTCATAAAAGCTGACCGGAATCACGACTCCAAGTTCTCCGGCAACGGCCTGAAAACGCCGGACAGCGGGATTTTCTGTCAAAGGCAGGGCATAATCATAATAATCGTATCGCTTTTCCTGACAAAAATATGGTCTTTCAAATAATTCAGGAAGAAGGATGAGATTGGCGCCGTTGGAAGCGGCTTCACGGACCATGGTCTCTGCTTTGTCTATATTTTCCTGTACCTGGCCGCAGCATGAAAACTGCAGTGCGGCAATTTTTATATTTCTCATAATCTGTTTCCTCTTTTCTTTGCCGGAATCTGCTGGGTAATACAGTGAATGTTGCCTCCGCCGGTCAGAATGACGCGTGCATCGACAGGGAGGATCCGTCGATCCGGGAAGCATTTTCCGAGAATTTCTGCAGCCACGGTATCGTTTTCATCGCCGAAACGGGGAAGAAGGACACAGTGATTGGCAAGATAAAAATTGATATAGCTGGCGGCAAGGCGTTCCCCGGCTTCCCGCTGATCTTCGCCAGCTTCAAAATCATAGCCGAGAAGATCTTCTTCTGTAATACAGATGGGATGCTTTGGAATGGGCAGCTTGTGAATTACAAAGCTTCGTCCCTTCGCGTCAACGGTATGGGAGAGAAGATCAAAAGCGGCCCTGCTTCTGGCATACTGAGGATCGTTTTCGTCATCTGTCCAGGCAAGAAGTACTTCTCCTGGCTTTACAAAGCAGCACATATTATCGATATGGCCGTTGGTTTCATCGTTGTAAATACCAAAAGGCAGCCAGATGATTTTCTCGACCGAAAGATACTGACACAGCTTTTCTTCAATTTCCGCTCTTGTAAGAGAAGGATTGCGCCCCGGACTCAGCAGACATTCTTCGGTCGTAAGCAGGGTTCCTTCCCCGTCAACATGGATGGAGCCGCCTTCCAGAACAAAGGGGCGGGCATTATAGAAGGAATCTCCGAGAAAATTGCAGATTCGTTCCGGAACCTCACGGTCATGTTCAAAGTGGGAGTACAGACCGTCATACTGGCCGCCCCAGGCGTTGAATTCCCATTGAATGCCTCTTCGCCCGCCCTGATCGTTGACCACAAACGTAGCGCCGGTATCTCTTGCCCAGGCATCCTCTGTTTGGGCTTCGATCAGATGAATCCGGTCGGAGGAAAGCAGTTCCTGTGCAGATGCCTTATCCTGTGGCCGGACGAAGAGATAAACCTGCTCATAAGCGGCAATTGCTTCTGCAATTTCTGCAAATGCCGCTCTTGCCGCTTTTGCCCCGTAATTCCAGGAACCGGGACGCCACGGCCAGATCATCAGCGTGCCTTCGTGGGGCTCAAATTCGCCCGGCATGTAAAAGCCATCGGCTTTTGGGGTTCTAAGACAATCGGTTTTTGAAATCTTCATATCCAAACTCCTTTATCATTCGGCAGTTTCCAGCTTTGTCCATCACCGCGATGGAAGGGAGTGGGATTCCGTTAAAGGTATTGGTTTTTACCATCGAATAAATCGCCATATCTTCAAAATACAGTCTGTCACCGATCTGGATTTGGGAATCGAAGGAATATTCGCCGATTACGTCGCCCGCCAGGCAGGTATTGCAGGAAAGGCGGTAGGTATAAGGCTTTTCCCCGGGCAGTCCGCTGTCTTTGAGCGGAGGGCGGTACGGCATCTCAAGCACATCCGGCATATGGCAGGCAGCGGAAGTGTCAAGAATTAAAATTTTTCCGTTATTTTCAACAATATCGAGAACTTCTGTGACATTGTAGCCTGCGTTTAAGGCAACTGCTTCCCCGGGCTCCAGGTAAATCTGAAGACCATACGTTTCTTTCATATGGTTGATACAGGAAATCAGGCGTTCGATATTGTAATCCTCACGGGTGATATGATGTCCGCCTCCCATGTTAAGCCAGTTCATTTTAAAAAGCCACTTGCCGAATTTTTCTTCCACGGCGCGCAGCGTGGTTTCCAGATCATCCGAATTCTGTTCACAGAGGGTATGAAAATGAAGACCGTCCACAAGATCGGCCAGTTCGTCTGTAAAATCGCAGGCGCGGATGCCCATGCGGGAGCCGGGCGCACAGGGATCATAAATCGCATGGCCTTCCTGCGTGGAGCATTCCGGGTTGATGCGAAGTCCGGCTTTTGCGGTTCCGGAAGCCTTAAGTACGGGGAGGTACGTTCGGAGCTGCTTTTCTGAGTTGAAAATAATGTGATCGCAGATCTGTGCGAGCTCTTCCATATCCTGCGGGCGGTAGGCCGGAGAATATACATGATTCTCCAGCCCCATTTCTTCCTTGCCAAGCCGCGCCTCATAGAGTCCGCTGGCAGTCGTTCCGCTGATATATTTTCCAATCAGCGGATATTCCGAAAAACAGGAAAAGCATTTCTGAGCCAGCAGAATTTTTGCACCGGTGCGTTCTTCTACCTGGTGCAGGATCTTTAAGTTTTCTTCCAGTTTGCCTTCATCAATGACAAAACAGGGAGTTGGCAGTTCGTTTATCTTATACATAGGCTTAATCTACTAAAACAGGATTTTCTACGACCTTCCACGGAAGCCCCCACTTGTTGAGTGCTTCCATGTACGGATCCGGATCGAATTCATCTGTGGTGTAGACACCCGGCTTATTCCAGAGGCCGTTCACGACCATCATGGTTCCGATCATGGCCGGAACGCCGGTTGTGTAGGAAATCGCCTGAGACTCTACTTCCCGGTAGCATTCCTGGTGGTCACAGACATTGTAAATGTAAATGCTTCTTTCTTTTCCGTCCTTGATACCGGTAAAAATACAGCCGATGTTGGTTTTACCCACGGTGCGCGGACCAAGAGTGGAAGGATCCGGAAGAAGCTCTTTTAAAAACTGGATCGGTACGATCTGCTGTCCATTGAAGGTAATCGGAGTGGTCGAGAGAAGTCCTACATTTTCCAGACATTTCATATGGGTCAGATAGCTCTGGCCGAAGGTCATGAAAAAGCGGATTCTTTTTACGCCCGGGATGTTTTTGGCAAGAGCCTCAATTTCTTCATGGTGAAGAAGGTACATATCCTTCTCGCCTACCTCATCGAAGTTATATTCCCGTTTGATCGACATTGGCGGAATTTCTACCCAGTGGCCGTTTTCCCAGTAAGAGCCGGGAGCGGATACCTCGCGGAGGTTGATTTCCGGATTGAAGTTGGTTGCAAACGGATATCCGTGGTCGCCGCCGTTGCAGTCCAGAATATCAATCGTGTGAATTTCATCGAAATAGTGTTTCTGTGCATAGGCTGCAAAGACACTGGTGACGCCCGGGTCAAAGCCGGTTCCGAGAAGACCGGTGATGCCGGCTTCCTTGAAACGGTCCATATAGGCCCACTGCCAGGAGTAATCAAAGTAAGCAGAAAAGCCAAGCTCTTCGCATCTCTTTTCGTAGATTGCACGCCATGCCGGATCATCCGTATTTTCTGCTTCGTAATTTGCAGTATCGATGTAAGGAACCTTACATGCGAGGCAGGCATCCATAATGGTAAGATCCTGATAAGGAAGAGCCAGATTTAATACGGCATCCGGCTGATACTGTTTGATTAAGGCGATTAATTCTTCTGTGCAGTCGGCATCCACCTTTGCTGTTGTGATAATGGTTTTTGTGGTCGGAGCCAGCTTTTCTTTTAAAGCATCGCACTTGGAAAGGGTGCGGCTTGCAATCATAATTTCAGAAAATACTTCACTGTTCTGGCAGCATTTGTGAATGGCTACGGATGCAACACCGCCGCATCCGATGATCATAACTTTGGACATTGTTTGGTTCTCCTTTTTCAGAAAATGGTGTTGGGTTCATCTTTGGCTATAAGCACGAAAAAAAGACAGATGACGTGCATCATCTGTCTAAAAATCGAAATTTATACATGATCGTATTGTGCAAACTTCAGGGGATGGACAAAAATCCAGGCTTCCCCCTGTTTTCCTATGCAGAAATATATAGTCACGTACTCTTATTGACCGTTTCATAAGATGATGTGCTCGTCGTAGAGCATCGATTATAAAGTAATCAACTCATAAAATTTGCGCTTTTAACGCAATCAATAATGTGGCTCTTAACCACGCTCGGCAACTACCCCTGCCTGTCCGTCGGTTTTTTACCAGAGGCATATATTTTGCATAAGAACAGAATTGTTCGCTTGCAGTTCCAAATTATAAAGTGAAATGACATGGATGTCAAGAAAAATTTGTGAAACTATTCAGAGCCATGCGAAATGGAAGAAAAATCACAGGGTGATCCAGTAACGCTCCAGTGTTTTGTTTTCATCGGCACGATAAGCGGTGCCGTCGAACCGGCCGCCATTTTTCAGGATCGTTCTGCGGCTTCCCTCGTTGGTATCCAGGCAGCAGACCAGAATTTCGGAAAGGCCGAGGCTTTTGCAGTACGGCTGCACATTTTTCAGCATCCAGGAGGCATAGCCTTTTCTGCGTTCCGACGGGCGGACGGAGTAGCCGATGTGGCCGCCCAAGGTGCGCAGAAAATCGTTCAGGTAGTGGCGCACCTGAATCATGCCGACAAGGCGGTTGTCTGATTTGCGGATGCACAGAAACTGTGTTGCGAGAACCATGCCCTCCGGCAGAGTCTCCTCTCTGGTATACCGCATGGTATCTTCAAGATACGCCTTCATATCATCAAACCGGCGAAGCGGTCCGCAGCCGTCCATGGAATCGCTGTTTTCCAGAAAATCGTTCCGGTAGGCGGCGAGTTCGGCGAAGTATTCCTCCGACGGTTCAACTAACATCAGTTCATCGTTCATCCTTAGCATTTCTCCGGTTCCGGATACTCGACGCCGAAGGTCTCAACGGTAACGGTAGCCATTCTCTGCGGCTGCAGCGGTTTGTCGCTGTAGTCGGTGTTGACAGATGCGATTTTATCTACGACTTCCAGGCCTTCTGTTACTTTTCCGAAAGCAGCGTATGCGCCGTCCAGATGCGGAGCAGCTTTGTGCATGATGAAGAATTGGCTTCCTGCGCTGTCTGGGAACATGGTACGTGCCATGGAGAGAACGCCTGGGGTGTGTGCGAGGTTGTTCTCAAATCCGTTCTGGGAGAACTCACCCTTGATGCAGTAATCCGGGCCGCCGGCGCCTGTGCCAGCAGGATCTCCGCCCTGGATCATGAATCCCGGGATGACGCGGTGGAAGATCAAGCCGTCATAGAAGCCTTTTTTTACCAGACTGATGAAGTTGTTTACGGTGTTCGGCGCGATTTCCGGGTAAAGCTCTGCTTTCATCACATCGCCGTTTTCCATAGTAATTGTAACGATTGGGTTAGACATAATTGTTTTCCTCCTGATTTTTAAACGATTTCTTGATAAGACGTAAGTAGCCATTTTTCGAAGAAAAATGAGCGGATTACGAATGTCTTTGATGACTGCTGGAGTGCAAAGCACGTAGCAATCTGGTATCAAAGGGGTCCTCCCCTTTTTTTTCAGACACGCTCCAGGAATGTCTCATGGATCGCACGCATTGCCTGATCTGCGTATGCTTCGTCGATCAGGGCAGTGATGCGGATTTCCGAGGTGGTAATCATCTCGGTATTGATTCCTGCATTGGCGAGCGCGCCGAACATTTTGGCAGCCACGCCCGAATGGGAGCGGACACCGGCTCCGATGACGGAAATCTTTGCCACGTTCTCATCATAATCCAGCTTTTTGATGCCGAGCGAATCCTTATTGTCGTTCAGCACATCGATCGTGCGCAGCATATCCGGCTTTGCAACGGTAAAGGAAACGGACTTTGTGCCGTCCTTTCCGAGTGACTGGATCATGACATCGATGTTCAGATTGTTCCGATCCAGTAAATTTAAGAGGCGGAACGTGCTCTCCGGATCGTTGCCAAGGCCTGCAACACGGATTTTTGCCACATTTTTGTCGGCAGCCACGCCGCTGATTAACATTTTTTCCATTTTGGTTTTCTCCCTTACCATCGTTCCGGAATTCCGGTTCAGACTGGAGCAGACCAGAAGTTCCACGCCGTATTTTTTTGCGATTTCCACGCATCTGCTGTGAAGGACTTTTGCGCCGAGCGAAGCCATCTCCAGCATTTCATCGTAAGTTACCTCTTCCATCTTGCGCGCATTCGGTACAATCCGCGGATCTGCGGTGTAGACGCCGTCTACATCCGTGTAGATTTCACAGACATCCGCGTGCAGCTCTGCAGCGAGGGCAACCGCAGTCGTATCGGAGCCGCCGCGTCCGAGCGTTGTGATATCATCGTATTTGTTGATCCCCTGGAAGCCGGTGACAATGACAATTTTGTTGTCATCCAGCTCTTTACGGATGCGCTCGGTGTCGATCCGTTTGAAGCGCGCGTTCTGATAATCGGAGGTCGTGTGCATCGGTACCTGCCAGGCATTTAAAGAAACAGCACTGACGCCCATCTGAATCATGGTTATGGCCATCAGGGAAACGGAAACCTGTTCACCGGTGGCAAGAAGCATATCCATCTCGCGGCGGGACGGTTTTTCCGTAATCTGTTTTGCGGTTGCAATCAGTCCGTCCGTCGTTTTTCCCATCGCGGAGAGAACGACAACGACCTGGCTTCCGGCCTGCTGTTTTTCGATGCAGCGCTGTGCTACATTGCGGATGTGTGCAAGATCTGCGACGGAGCTTCCGCCAAATTTCATTACAGTCAGCATAACAGTTTTGATCTCTTTCCTTTTTGATTTACGCGGACAAAAGCGCAGAGCGTGTTTTACCGCGTTTTCGGGGCCGAAAAAACAGGAGTGGGACGTTTTCGGGCCGCGAAACTCTGATACATAGTATAGCGAAAACAGATAGAAAAAGCAAGGAAAAGCACAAGGAAAAGCGGTTTCGTTCTGCGGTTGTATTACCTTTTTGTTTGTGTTAAAATGATAGGCAGAAAAAGAGGAGAAGAAAGCATATGATCATAGAAACAAATTCTGCGTCGGAGACGCTTGCCCTTGGCGAAAAGCTGGGAAAAGCGGCGAAGCCTGGCCAGATTTATACATTAAACGGAGACCTTGGTGTTGGAAAAACCGTTCTGACGCAGGGCTTTGCAAAAGGACTTGGCATCACAGAGGCAGTCAACAGTCCTACATTTACCATTATTCAGGAATATACCGAAGGGCGCCTGCCATTTTATCATTTCGATGTTTACCGGATCGGTGATATAGAAGAAATGGAAGAAATCGGATACGATGATTACTTTTTCGGTGAGGGTGTCTGCCTGATCGAATGGGCAGAACTGATTGAAGAGCTGATCCCGGAGGGTGCGATTTCGATTACGATAGAAAAAGACCTCGAGAAAGGGTTTGATTACCGGAAAATTACGGTGGAATAAAAGGAAAAAATCCTGAATGTGGTGGAAAACAAAAGGGGATCGCAAAGATCCCTGTTTCCGGCAGATTGCCAAAATGAGTTGCACAGGAAGGAAATATCGGAAAGGAAATAAAAAACTATGAAAATACTTGCACTGGACAGCTCCGGCCTGGTGGCTTCGGTGGCTGTTGTTGAAAATGACACACTGCTTGCGGAATACACCGTAAATTATAAAAAAACACATTCCCAGACTCTGCTTCCGATGCTGGATGAAATCTCGAACATGACAGAGCTGGATCTTTCGACGATCGATGCGATTGCAGTTGCCGGAGGTCCGGGCTCGTTTACCGGTCTTCGCATCGGTTCTGCAACAGCCAAGGGACTTGGTCTGGCACTTGAAAAACCACTGATTTCCATTCCAACGACGGCGGCAATCGCGTACAATATCTGGGATACTAACAAATTTGTCTGCCCGATCATGGATGCGAGAAGAAACCAGGTCTATACCGGAGTTTACTGCTACACGGATCATCGTCTCGATACGGTCTGGGAACAGGATACGATGAGCATTGAGGCACTGGCGGAGGGCCTGAATTGTCTTGACCATGAGGTTATTTTCCTGGGGGACGGCGTTGCGGTTTACCGGGAAAAATTGCAGGAGCTTCTTACGATTCCGTTTTCGTTTGCACCGGCGCACGTGAACCGCCAGAGAGCGGCCGCAGTCGCAGCACTGGCTGAGGTTTATTATAAAGAAGGAAAGATTCAGACGGCCGAGGAGCATGAGCCGGAATACCTGAGAAAATCGCAGGCGGAGCGGGAAAGAGCCGAACGGGAATCTGTGAAGCATGCCGATGTGCTGAAAAAACAGAAAAACGGAGAGAAGAGCGAATGATCACAATCCGGGAAATGCAGATCGACGATCTGGAGCAGGTGATGCCGATTGAGGAGGCCAACTTTTCGATTCCGTGGACAGAGACGGGATTTTTTACCTTTCTGATCCGTGACGACGCACTGTTTCTCGTTGCGGAGGAGGACGGCGAAATTTTAGGATATCTCGGAATTCTGATTTCATTTGATGAGAGCGAGATTACGAATGTCTGCGTGGCAGAAAAGGCGAGACGGCGCGGCATCGGACGCGCGCTGATGGAGGAACTGTTCCATCGGATGCAGGAGAGAAAGGTGCGCGTGATTCATCTGGATGTGCGCCTTAGCAATACGCCGGCGCGGAATCTGTATGAGAGTCTTGGCTTTGTGCAGGACGGCCTCAGGAAGGGGTACTACGATCTCCCGAAGGAGGACGCATTGCTGATGAGCCGGACGGATGAATCGGTTCCGAAGAGGTAGAGAGAAATTGTTATTGTATACGCATTTAACGCACAGGACTTTCCTTTCATTCCCAGTAGGAATGGCGGGAAAGATGTGTTACAATCGACAGGACACAGGAGAATCTGATTTCTGTTTTGTGTCAGGAACGAAGAAAGAAACGTTTTTTGATACACGGGAGGAAGAAAAATGCGGAAATACAACAAAAACACAAATGAGCTGGAAGCGGCGGTGTGTAACTGCTGCGGAAAAAGTATGAAAATACAGAATGGAATGCTGCTGGAGGGGATCTGCTCGGTCGACACGACGTGGGGGTACTTTTCCGGGAAGGACCTGGAAAAGCATGAGTTTGATCTGTGCGAGGAGTGCTACGATCGGATTACATTGTCGTTTGCGGTTCCGCCGGAAATTTCGGAGGACACGGAGGTTTAGAATTTCGGGCAGTTCGGCATCGTTCTGGAAGAAAGGGGAAGGTGCAATGCAAAGAGGTTTTACGATTCAGTCGAAGGTGGATGGACTGGTGCTTGACGGGCTTGTGGTGGAGCCGGAGGAGGGCGTACAGCGGACGGCGCTTCTGCAGCTCAGCCATGGAATGAGCGAATACAAGGAGCGGTATCTGCCGTTTATGGAGTTTATGGCGGAACACGGTGTAGTGTGTGTGATTCATGATCACCGCGGGCACGGAAAGAGTGTGAAGTCGGAGCAGGACCTCGGATTTATGTACGGCGCAGGCGGCGCAGGACTTGTGGAGGATCTGTTTCTTGTCACGAAGTGGGCAAAGAAGGAGTACCCGGATCTTCCGTTTGTTCTGATGGGACACAGTATGGGATCCCTGGTTGTGCGCGCATACGCGAAGGAACACGACCAGGAGCTGGATGCGCTGATTGTGTGCGGTTCGCCGAGCAAAAATTATCTGCGGCCGCTGGGGGCGGCTGTAGGACACGCGGAAGCGGCGGTGCTCGGGGATGAGCATCGGAGCAATCTTCTGGAGGCGATGTCGTTTGGATCGTTTGCGGCGCGGTTTGCGGATGAGAAGAGCCGGTTCGCCTGGTGCTGTTCGGACCCGGAGGTGGTGCGGGAGTATGAAGAAAATCCGCTCTGTGGATTTACATTTTCGGATGATGCTTTTTTTGCGCTGAATGATCTGCTGAAGGAGACGTATGGATTCCATGGATGGCATTGCACAAACCGGAAGCTGCCTGTGCTGTTTTTGTCCGGCGGGGATGATCCGTGTTATGTGAATGTGCGGCGCTTTAAAAAATCCATTGACCATATGCGGCTAATCGGGTACCGAAATGTCAGAGGAAAGCTGTATCCGGGAATGCGGCATGAAATACTGAACGAGAAAGAGAAGTACCGCGTATATGGCGATGTCTGGAAGTGGTTGAAGAAAGAAAAAGTGGTGGAGAATGTGGAGGGGGGAAGCACACCCCCGCAGACCCCGGACGGCGCTCTGGCAGGGAGCGGCGGTGTTTGATCATTTTTTGAAAAAAACGCTCATCAGCAAAAAAACTGATGAGCGTTTTTCAATGAAAGTAAATTTTTGACGATCACATGATCCATCCAAACACGGTGGAAAGGACGATCATAATCATAGAAAAGACAAATGAGTTCACCGACATCAGCGTCGCCCGCTGCTTGGACGGGATCATGTCATTGAGCAGAATATCGGTCCGGACTTCAAGAAAATCATCGGAAAAGGATCCGATAAATCCGCCGAAGACCATAAGGGCCGGCAGTCCGGTAAAGCTCATAAGAAAGGCGAAAAGTACACCGATCGTGCCAAACAGCAGAATCGCGCGGTAGCGGTATTTGTGAAAGTATGCCGTCATCCGCGATCCCAGTGCCGCGCCGAGTCCCATCACGAAGAGGGCAGGTCCAAGCAGCGCGCTGTTCATGCCGGTGAGTGGCAGCTTTGCCTGTAAAAAGAAGAGAACCAGCGTGGAAACGGCACCGATGAGTGCGTTCACCAGCATAATATTTCTTGCTTTTTTCTCACGGACAAGAAACTGCCAGCTTTCCTGCACAACCGAAACGATTTCCTGTCCAACAGGATAATGAACTGGTGTTTCGTCCGTTTTTATTTCCACAAGGTGGAATGAAACGCCAAGCGCAATCAGCCCGAAGAAGAGATCAATCGCATATGCGCGTCGGTATCCCAGCCACAGGGCAAGACCTGCGCAGAGCGTTGCGGTAGAATTGGTGATACGGTACAGCATCATTTCAGTAGAAGAAAAACGGGCATAAAACCCTTCGTCCCCGTTCTGCTTCAGACTGTCATACGCAAGTGCCTCCCGTGTGCCGGATGCAAGGTTATAACTGAGCGCACTGCATCCAAGTGCAAGCGCCGTTGTAGCAAAGCCGGTGGAAAAAATCATCAGCGTACCGGAAATCAGGGAGGCCATCTGACTTGCAATCAGCGTTTTCCGCCGCCCGAAAACATCGGCGACAACGCCGGAGGGGAGTTCAAAGCAGAGGCTCACGATATGGAAAATACTTTCGAGCATCCCGATCTGCAGCAGCGAAAATCCACGGAGTGCGAGCAGTGCAACCCACGAAGCCGCCGCAATCTGAAAATAGCCGACCGTGGTCATAAGATATAAAGTTCGTATTTGTTTTCTGATAGTTTTCTCAGACATAAAAAAATCTCCTTGTCAAAATATAGTAAAATTTTGATTGGGAGATATGTGCGTTTTCTATAGAATTTTAAGAACTCAAAAAGTGAAGTTTACTTAAAAAAGAGCGCACTATCCCCATAAACAGCTGAAACATCGCCATTTGTGAGGTGAAGAAACTGGTTTTTCCAGATCATAGTGCTACTCCTTTTGTAATCATAATTTTTTATCAGAATACCACCGGAAACGGAAAAAGTCAAAGAAAAATTTTGACGAAAATTAAAAAAACTATTGACTTTCAAGTACACTTTAATGCTACAATTCTTTCAACAATACTGAGAAAACGAAGGTTTTCTGCGGAAAAGAAAGGGGATTTTACCATGAGTGTAGATGTAACAAAAATGCCGAAATTAGGATTTGGCATGATGCGCCTTCCGGAGAAGGACGGAGAACTGGATCTGGAGCAGATCTGTAAAATGGTTGATGCGTACCTTGCCTCCGGAATGAACTATTTTGACACCGCCTATATGTACTGCGGCGGAAAATCGGAGAGCATCGTGAAAAAAGCGCTGGTAGAGCGTCATCCGAGAGAAAGTTTTACTCTGACGACAAAACTCCCGCAGTGGATGATGGACGAGGGCATCGAAGGCCGTGACCGCATTTTCAACGATCAGCTCGCGCGCACCGGAGCAGGTTACTTTGATTATTACCTGCTGCATAGCGTAGAAGACGGCGCAAACTATGAAGGCTATGTGAAATACGACTGTTTCAACTGGGCCAAGAAGAAAAAAGAAGAGGGACTGATCAAACACTTTGGTTTCTCCTTCCACGGAACGCCGGAGCTGCTTGACAAGATTCTCTCCGAGCATCCGGAGGTTGAAATTGTCCAGATCCAGATGAACTATGCTGACTGGGACAATCCGCTGATCCAGTCCGGACGTCTGTATGAGGTGCTTCGGAAATACGATATGCCGTTCCTTGTTATGGAGCCGGTAAAGGGCGGTTCCCTTGCATCGGCAGGCAAAGAGATTGAAGCAGAGATGAAACGTGTTCATCCGGATGCATCAATTGCGTCCTGGGCACTCCGCTTTGCGGCTTCCCTCCCGGGTGTTGCAACCGTGCTCTCCGGTATGTCAAACGAGGAACAGATGGAGGATAATATCAAAACCTTCCGAAATTTTGTACCGTTAAATGAGGAAGAAAAAGCAGTGATCGCCAAAGCACAGGAAGCGCTGAAAAAGAGTCCGGCAGTTCCATGTACCGCCTGTCGTTACTGTTGCGACGGATGTCCGATGGGAATCGCGATTCCGGATGTATTCAAGGCATTGAATACCATCCGCCTGTATGGAGAAGAAGACCGCGCGAAAAATTATTATAAAAAGCTGCTGGAAACATCGGGAAAAGCAGAAGAATGTCTGCAGTGCGGCCAGTGCGAGAGCGTATGTCCGCAGCATCTGCCGATCATTGATCTGTTAAAAGAAGCGTCCGAAAAGCTTGACGTGCCGATGACGGAATAAGCGGATTGCGAATATCCGCTTTGGCACATGCTTTAGAAAAAAGGATCCCCGGAATACTCTGAAAAAAGAGTATTCCGGGGATCCTTTTTTTCTATGGGAAATCTTGTTGAAAGTTTCTGCGGAGAAAAAGGACCCTTCGGGCAGGATCACACTGCGCGGAAAAAATTGTGCCATCTGCGATAGTTATGACGGAGCGATTTACGACCGGAAAAAATGGAATGTAAAATGGAAAAATTTTTATTTTACATAAACTTAACCTCTTCGAGATTTTGCATTTTACACGCCGTTGTTATGATGATACCTGTAAAAACGAAATGTAAAAAACATCGGGATTGCGATTTTACAAAATAGAAATCACAAAAATCCCGTGTGAAAAGAGGAGAAAAGAATATTATGAAGAGAAAAGTAATTGCAATCACCTTAACCGCAATGATGGCTGCAGGAATGCTTGCAGGATGTGGAAGCAGCGACAGCAGCAGTTCTTTGGCAGCAGACGCTACAAAAGAGGCTTCCACAACAGAGGCAGATGGCAGCACAGCCGGTGACAGCACCGCAGCAGGCGGAGATTTCTCCGGACAGATCAGTGTCATCTCCCGTGAGGATGGTTCCGGTACCAGAGGTGCATTCATCGAGCTGTTCGGTGTAGAAGAGAAAAACGATGCAGGTGAGAAAGTGGATAACACCACCGTTGATGCACAGATCACCAACAATACTTCCGTTATGATGAGTACAGTGGCAGGTAACCAGTACGCAATCGGTTATATCTCCCTTGGATCCTTAAATGATGAAGTCAAAGCACTGAAAATCGACGGAGCAGAGGCAAGCGCAGAGAACGTAGAAAACGGTTCCTATAAAGTAAGCCGTCCGTTCAACATTGTAACAAAAGACGGTCTTTCCGCAGATGCGCAGGATTTCATGGACTACATCTTAAGCACCGACGGACAGCAGGTTGTTTCAGATGACGGATATATTGCAATCAAAGATACCAAAGCCTACGAAGGAAGCTGCAGCGGTGAAAAGGTTGTGGTAGCAGGATCTTCCTCTGTAACACCACTGATGGAAAAATTAAAAGAGGCTTATACAAAAGTAAATTCAAACGCTAACATCGAAGTACAGCAGAGCGACTCCACAACAGGTATCACTTCCGCAAGCGACGGTCTCTGCGACATCGGTATGGCATCCCGTGACTTAAAGGATGAGGAGAAATCCTCAGGGCTTACCGCAACTGTAATCGCAACCGACGGTATTGCTGTCATCGTAAACAAAGAGAACCCGACCGATGGGCTGACCAGCGATCAGGTAAAGAGCATCTATGTTGGCGACACAACCGACTGGGCAGATGTAAAATAAAGAATGTATAAAGCAATGGAAAAAGAAGTAAGGGCGAACAATGGAAAATCGCTCTTACTTCCGTATCCGAAAATGTTCAGAAAAAGAAGCTGTCTTTCGGAACGTGCTTGAAAAAGCAGTTCGTAAGAAAAAAACGAAAGTCTTTTTCAAACACGCTCCGCGAAACAATGAAATGAAAGGATTTATCTTATGAAACTAAGAGAAACAATCATGAAACTTGTATTTCTGGTTGCAGCATGCTGCTCCGTGCTGGCTGTTGCACTGATCTGCATTTTCCTGTTTATGAATGGCGTTCCTGCCATTTTTAAAATCGGACCGCTGAAATTTTTGACCGGTACCATGTGGAAACCGGGAAACAACATTTTCGGCATCCTGCCGATGATTGTCGGCAGTATCTGCGTGACCGGTCTTGCAATCCTGATGGGTGTGCCGGTTGCCATTCTTACCTCGGTGTTTCTTTCCCGTTACTGTCCGAAAAGGTTTTACGGCATCTGCAAATCAGGCATTAACCTGATGGCCGGTATTCCGTCTATCGTATATGGATTTTTCGGACTGGTTGTGATCGTCCCGTTGATGGCACAGCTGACCGGCAAAAATGGAAACACAATGCTGACGGCATCTATTCTTCTGGCCGTTATGATTCTTCCGACCGTGGTCGGTGTAACAGAATCCGCCATTACAAGTGTTCCGGAATCTTACTATGAAGCAAGCCTTGGCCTTGGTGCAACGCATTCCCAGAGCGTTTTCTTTGCAGTTGTTCCGGCGGCAAAATCCGGAATCCTGGCAGGTATCGTGCTTGGCATCGGACGTGCCATCGGAGAGACAATGGCAGTGATTATGATTGCCGGAAACCAGCCTCGTATGCCAAAAGGAATCACAGAAGGCCTTCGTACCATGACAGCCAATATTGTACTGGAGATGGGATATGCATCCGGACTTCACCGGGAAGCGCTGATTGCAACGGGTGTTGTGCTGTTTGTCTTTATCCTGCTGATCAATTTATCGGTGTCTATGCTGAACCGGAGGGTACATTATGGTGATTAAAGGAAATGGAGCTGTAAATACAATGGAAGCTGTAAAAATAAATACAAAAGAAAAAGAAAGAACAAAGGTTACGTATCACAAAAGTGTTTTTTCCTCCGTGCTGACCGGAATTACCTGGGGAGCAGCCATTCTTGCACTTGCCGTTTTGGTTTTCCTGGTTGGATTCATTCTGATTCGTGGCGTGAAAAACCTGACACTGGAGCAGTTTGCCTGGACCTATAATACAGAGAATGTTACGATGCTTCCGGCGATCATCAACACTGTTACGATGACAGTACTTTCCCTGCTGCTTGCTGCGCCTCTCGGCATTTTCTCAGCAATTTATCTGGTTGAATATGCCAACAAGCGCGGAACGCTGGTTGGCCTGATCCGGATTACGGCAGAGACCCTTTCCGGTATCCCATCGATTGTTTACGGTCTGTTCGGTATGCTGTTTTTTACGAAAACCCTGAAAATGGGATACTCGATGATGTCCGGTGCCTGTACACTTGCCATCATGATTCTTCCGCTGATTATGCGAACAGCAGAAGAAGCCTTAAAATCGGTTCCGGATTCTTATCGGGAAGCAAGCTTTGGACTGGGAGCCGGAAAGCTTCGTACGATTTTTAAAATTGTTCTTCCATCTGCCGTACCCGGCATTCTTTCCGGTGTCATTCTTGCGACAGGCCGTGTCGTAGGAGAGACGGCAGCACTTCTTTTCACAGCAGGAACGATTGCAAAGGTGGCAGGCCTTATGGATTCCGGCCGTACCCTTGCCGTTCATATGTATGCACTTTCCAGTGAAGGCCTTTATATGAATCAGATGTATGCAACCGGCGTCATCCTGATGCTGATTGTCCTTCTGATCAACGGCTGTTCCGGAATGATTGCGAAGAAAATTGCAAAGAAATAAAAGAGAGACGAGGAAAAAACATGAGTAAAATAGATGTATCCAATATGGATCTTTATTACGGAGACTTTCATGCATTAAAAAATATCAACCTGAGCATTGATGCCAATGAAGTGACGGCTTTTATCGGACCTTCCGGCTGTGGTAAATCGACCCTGTTAAAATCCATCAACAGAATGAATGATCTCGTTCCGGGCTGCCGGATCACCGGTGAAATGCTGTTGGACGGAGAAAACATCTACGGCGGAAAAATGGATGTCAACGGACTCCGCAAACGGGTCGGCATGGTATTCCAGAAACCAAATCCGTTCCCGATGAGCATTTACGACAACATTGCCTACGGACCGAGAACACATGGTGTCCGTTCCAAAGCGAAGCTGGATGATATTGTGGAGCAGTCTCTTCGACAGGCAGCAATCTGGGATGAGGTGAAGGACCGTTTGAAGAAAAGCGCACTTGGCATGTCCGGCGGACAGCAGCAGCGTCTCTGCATTGCGCGTGCCCTTGCCGTACAGCCGGAGGTCCTTCTGATGGACGAACCGACCTCGGCACTGGATCCGATTTCTACGTCTAAAATCGAAGATCTTGCAGTAGAACTGAAAAAAGATTATACTATTGTCATGGTAACACACAATATGCAGCAGGCAGCCAGAATTTCTGACAAAACCGCATTTTTCCTGTTAGGAGAGGTAGTAGAATACGGAGAGACCGAACAGATCTTCTCCATGCCGAAGGATAAACGGACAGAGGATTATATTACAGGGAGGTTTGGCTGATATGCGGGAAAGATTTGAGCAGCAGATGGAAATTCTGCACACGGAGCTGATTGAGCTTGGCGCACTCTGCGAGCAGGCAATCGGACGGACATATGAGGTTCTGCTGGAGGGAAACCAGAGAGCGGCAGAAGAGATTATCAAAAAAGACCAGGTTGTCGATGCGAAAGAACGGGAGATCGAGGATCTCTGCTTCCGCATCATTTTACAGCAGCAGCCGGTAGCACGTGATCTGCGTCAGGTATCTGCGGCATTAAAAATGATTACCGATATGGAGCGGATTGGAGACCAGGCAGCAGATATTGCGGATATCGTAAAAGTAACGAGTCTTGATGTGCCGGATGCAAGCATCCGTCTGAAGGATATGGCGAAAGCAACAGCTTCTATGGTAACAAAATGCATCGATGCATACGTTAAGCAGGATCTGAAGCTTGCACGGGAGGTTATCGATTCCGATGATATCGTGGATGACCTTTTTGATGAGGTCAAGGATGAAATTCTGCAGGGTATGCGAAAGGGAATTACCACAGATGTCCAGTCTCTGGACTATCTGATGATTGCAAAATATTATGAAAGAATCGGTGACCATGCAACAAATATTGCGGAATGGGTTGTGTACTCCATTAACGGTCACCATAAAGGGGAATAACAGATGATCTACTGCGTGGAAGATGAAAGAAATATACGGGAACTGATCGTATACACACTGGAATCGAGCGGTTTTACCGCAAGAGGCCTGGAAAGCGGAAAAGAGCTGAATGCAGCTATTGCAGAACAGCTTCCGGATCTGATTCTCCTGGATATCATGCTTCCGGGAGAGGATGGTCTTGAAATTCTTTCACGCCTCAAAGCATCGGAAGTAACAAAAGAAATTCCGGTCATTATGGTAACGGCAAAGGGCGCTGAGTATGATAAGGTCATGGGCCTGGACTGCGGAGCCGATGACTATATTACCAAGCCGTTCGGCATGATGGAATTTATCGCAAGGGTACGTGCCGTGCTGCGCCGTGCCGGAAAAGAAGAGAAGGAAAACGATGTGCTGGAGACCGGGGATCTGCAGATCCAGGTGAAACAGCATCAGGTTCTGGCCAAAGGGGAGAAGGTTACCCTGACCTTAAAAGAGTTTGAACTGCTGAAATTTTTAATGGAAAATAAAGGAATTGTCCTTACGAGAGACCGTCTGCTCGGCCATGTCTGGGGCTATGATTTTGACGGAGAAACCCGTACGGTAGACGTTCATGTGCGTACACTCCGCCAGAAGCTGGGAGAATGCGGCGAGCTGATCGAGACGGTCCGCGGCGTGGGATACCGGATAGGAGGCTGAGAAAGTAAGATGCGTAAAAAAGTCTTTCAACATGCGGGAGCGTTGATTATCGCAGCGATTATCCTGACCTTTTTCACCATGAGCTGGGCGATGTACAACAATACGGCGGAGCAGCTTCGTGTTTCGGTGAGAAATGAATGTGAGTATTACAGGTATTTTCTGGATAAGATGGGTGATGACAGCCTGGATAAACCGGCCGGAAAGATTACGGCAAGCCGGGTCACCCTGATTGACACAGACGGAACCGTTCTGTTTGATTCGGTTGAGGATGCGAAGATGATGGGAAATCATTCCGAGCGGCCGGAGGTGATTGAGGCAGAAAAGACAGGGGAAAGCAATATTTCCCGTTATTCCGAAACGCTGCGGAGCAAAACATATTATACGGCACTGCGCCTGGACAATGGAAAAATCATCCGTGTTTCCCTGACAACGGACAGTGTGTTCGGTGTGATGCTGCGGAATATATGGCTTGTGGCTGTGCTGATTGCGGCAGTTCTTGTCGTAGAGCTGATGATGGTCAGCCATATGACAAAGGCACTCGTAAAGCCGATCAATGAGATTGATCTGAATCATCCGCTGGACAACAAAGCGTATGAGGAATTGAGTCCGCTGCTTGGCAGAATTCATCAGCAGCAGAAGCAGATTCAGCAGCAGATGGAAGAACTCCGCCATAATCAGGAGGAGTATCTTGCCATCACGGAATATATGAAGGATGGTCTGATCGTGACAAACCAGTCGGTTGTACTCTCCATCAACCGTTCGGCACAGAATCTGTTTGATGTGACAGCGGAGGAGTGCATCAACCACAATATCGTGACAGTCAGCCGCAACGAGCAGCTGAAGGAGGCACTGGATCATGCGCTGGAGGGCAGTTCCGAGGAACGGATGCTGGAGATAAATGGAAGAGTCTATCAGCTTCTTGCAAATCCGGTGCGTGTGGACCGTGTTGTATCCGGTGCGGTAATCCTGGTGCTGGATGTGACGGAAAAACAGAAAGCCGAGGTGATGCGCCGTGAGTTTTCAGCCAATGTGTCACATGAGCTGAAAACACCGCTGATGTCGATTTCCGGATATGCGGAGATCATCGAAAACAACATGGTAAAACCGGAGGATATTCCCAAATTTGCGGGCAGAATCCACAGTGAGGCGAGCCGGTTAAGCTCTCTTGTCGAGGATATTATCAAGCTGTCCAGACTGGACGAGAACGACCAGTCGATCCCGATGGAGGAAGTGGATCTGATGCAGACCTGCCGTGATGTCGAGGGACATCTTTCCATACGGGCAAAGGAGCAGCAGGTGAAGATGACACTGAGAGGAGAGAGCTGCCGGATCAAAGGAGCACGACAGGTTCTCTATGAGATGATCTACAATCTCTGCGACAATGCGATCAAGTACAACCGCAGGGACGGTGAAGTTGAAGTGACGGTTTCACGCGGAAGAAACGGACGGGCAGTGGTATCTGTGGCAGATACCGGAATTGGAATTGCAAAGGAAGATCAGGAGCGGATCTTTGAACGGTTCTATCGTGTGGATAAGAGTCATTCCCGCGAAACGGGAGGTACCGGACTTGGACTTTCCATTGTGAAGCATGGAGCAATTCTTCATGATGCGAAGATTAAAATTGAGAGTACGCTTGGAACCGGAACAAAGATTATTCTGGAGTTTTAAGTGAAAAACAGATACCGCAAAAGACAGCATGCGGAGGAAGAATCTATGCGGGAGGCCTGGAATATTCATGATTTCCAAGCCTCCAAAGTGGTTCCGTCCCCGCATGCTGTCTTTTGCGGTATGGTTTTGCATCGTTACAAAAATGCAAATTCGTTGTTTTGAATAAACAGAGTATTCAATATTTGGTAAATATGATAAGGGGTTTGGGGGTTGTTTTTTGATGCAGAGTATGGTATTGTAAATATAACGAGTTCCGGAAACGTTACCGACACCGTTTCCGGAAATACAGACGAGATACCGACAGCCCTGTTTTTACGAAACAAAATGAGCTGGTTAGAAGGGCTGTATAAGTTACAATTTGCTGCGTATCCGTGAACAGGAATTATGTATTTGTGGGGTCGGATGGATAGAAAAAACGACAAGGAGAAAGGGTTTAAAAATGAGAGCAAGTGGTATTTTACTTCCGGTAGCTTCGCTGCCGTCCCGATATGGTATCGGATGTTTTTCGAAAGAAGCGTATGAATTTGTGGATCGCCTGGAGGAGGCCGGCCAGAGCTACTGGCAGATTCTTCCACTTGGACCGACGGGATATGGAGATTCGCCGTACCAGTCGTTCTCTACTTTTGCAGGAAATCCATATTTTATTGATCTGGAGACCCTGGTAAAAGAGGGACTTCTGACAGAAGAAGAGTGTGATGCGTGCGATTTCGGCGACAATGCAGAGTATATTGATTACGAAAAGATTTATCTGTCCCGTTTCAAAGTACTCAGAAAAGCATTTGAAAGATTTGCGGCAGATGACGTATATGATGCATTTGTATCGGAAAATGGTTACTGGCTGGAGGATTATGCGCTGTATATGGCGATTAAGGATGCACTCGGCGGAATCAGCTGGAGTGAGTGGCCGGCAGAATTAAAGGACAGAGAAGAAGCAGCACTGAATCAGAAACGGGAAGAACTTGCCGGGGAGGTTGCATTTTACAAATTCCAGCAGTTTATGTTCCTGAAACAGTGGAAAGCATTGAAAGCATACGCAAATGAAAAGGGTATCCGTATCATCGGTGATATTCCGATTTATGTGGCATTTGACAGCGCTGACACCTGGGCAAATCCGGTTCTGTTCCAGTTTGATGAGGACAACCAGCCAAAAGCAGTTGCCGGATGCCCGCCGGATGCGTTCTCCGCAACCGGACAGCTCTGGGGCAACCCGTTATACAAATGGGACTATCATAAGAGCACAGGTTATGCATGGTGGCTGTTACGTCTGGCTCACGTGTTTAAACTGTACGATACTGTCCGCATCGACCATTTCCGCGGATTTGATGAATATTATTCCATCCCGTTCGGTGATCAGACGGCAGAGCGCGGCCACTGGGAAAAAGGACCGGGCATGGATCTGTTCAACACCGTCAAAGAAAAGCTCGGCGATGTGGATGTCATCGCAGAAGACCTGGGATATCTTACCGAAAGCGTGATCGAAATGGTGAAAGAATCCGGCTATCCGGGTATGAAGGTGCTGCAGTTTGCTTTTGACTCCCGTGAGGAGAGTGATTATCTGCCGCACAATTACGAGAGAAACTGTGTTGTCTACACCGGAACGCACGACAATGATACTATTCTTGGATGGTATTATGTCATGAGTGAGGAAGACCGCGAATTCTCCAAAGAGTATATGGGAAATGCAAAGAGTACCGACGAGGAACTCCCGTGGGATTTCATTCGCATGTCAATGGAGAGCGTGGCAAATCTGGCTGTCACTCCGATGCAGGAATTTTTAGGTCTTGGAACGGAGGCGAGAATTAACTATCCGTCCACACTTGGAAATAACTGGAAATGGCGCCTGCTTCCGGGACAGTTTACACCGGAAATGGCAAAGAGAATTCATCGGCTGACACAGATTACAGCACGTATTGCAAAATAAAAATACGCGCCGGAGAGAAAGCAAAACAGGCCGGGAAAACAAGCCGGAAGAGATTCCGGCAGAACAGGTACAGAGTTTAAAGGAGAGGCCTGCAGAATATGGAACAGGTAACAATCAGGGACATTGCCCGCAAATGTAAGGTAGGCGTTAGTACCGTATCGAGAGCGATGAACAATCATCCGGATATCAATCCGGAAACAAAAGAGATGATTTTAAAGGTCATTGCCGAATCGAATTACGTACCGAACAACAGTGCCAGAAACCTGAAGCGGTCGAATGCCAAAGCGATTGCCATTCTGGTAAAAGGCATGGACAACATGTTCTTCAACAACATGATCAGTGTGATTGAAGAGGTTGTGCGAAAAAAGAAATACTCCTGCATTATTGAGCGAGTAGAGGAAAAGGCAAATGAGGTAGACTCCGCGATCGAGATCGTCAAAGAAAAACGGCTGCGCGGCATCATTTTCCTCGGCGGAAACTTTACGCATCCGCATGAGAAAATGGCGCAGATCCCGGTTCCGTACGTGATCAGTACAATCGGGGCGGTTTCAGACGGAGGAAAACCATGCGCGAGCGTATCGGTCGATGACTACAGGGAAAGCTATAAGATGGTAGATTATCTCTGTGGTCTCGGGCACCGGCGCATTGCCATCATTACCGCCTGTGAGGACGACATCAGTATCGGACGGCTCCGTCTGAATGCGTACCGTCAGGCTTTACTGGATCACGGGATACCTTATGACCCTGATCTGGTATTTCATATGACGAAGGACGATACGTACTCTTTTGTCACGGGGTACAAGATAACAAAAGAAATTCTGGAAAAAAAGACGGAGTTTTCCGCACTGTATGCCACCGCGGATACGCTGGCAATCGGTGCGTGCCGTGCCTTAAAAGAGGCAGGGCTTACCGTGCCGGATGACATTTCCGTCGCCGGATTTGACGGAATTGATGCAGGAGAGTATTATATACCCAGCATCACAACGATCCGCCAGCCGGTGGAGCAGCTTGCCGCAGAGACGGCGAAGATGCTGTTTTCCTTAATTTCAGGAAAAGAAGAACCCTGCAGCAAAGTATACGATGGGGAACTCGTCGTAAGGGAATCCACAAAGTCGCGGATCGCGCAGCAGTAAAACCCTTGCAGTTTCGCTGCCGCAAAAAAGTGATTCAGAAGTGAACAGTCCCATTCAAGGAAAAGCTTTGAATGGAACTGTGAAAGCTGCCGATCGCAGAAAATCTGGAACGGCAGCGCAACCAAATTACACTGTGGGAATTTTCCACAGCAACACGAGGAGAAAAAAGAATGGAAGAAAGAATTCAGGCAATCTTAAAAGAGCGTTTTGGAAGAGATCTGGACAACTGCACAAAGAGCGAAATCTTTGAAGCCCTGATGGTTATCACCAAACAGGAGATGGCAGGTCGTAAAAGAAACACCGGAAATAAGAAGCTGTATTATATTTCAGCAGAGTTTCTGATCGGAAAACTGCTGTCCAACAACCTGATCAACCTTGGTATGTACGAGGAAGTAGAAAAAGCACTCGCTGCTCACGGAAGAGAACTGACGGAGATCGAGGAGATGGAGATGGAGCCGTCCCTTGGAAACGGAGGCCTTGGCCGTCTGGCAGCATGCTTCCTTGATTCCATCGCAACACTTGGATTGCCGGGAGACGGTATCGGCCTTAATTATCACTTCGGTCTGTTCCGCCAGCTTCTGGTCGATCACAAACAGAAAGAAGTGAAAAATCCATGGATCACAAATGAGAGCTGGCTCGTCAGACAGCCGGTATCCTTTGCAGTTCCGTATAAAAACTTCACGATGCATTCTACCCTGTATGATATCGACGTACCGGGTTACAACAATGGCTGTAACCGTCTGCATCTGTTCGATGTAGATACGGTAGACGAGAGCATCGTTCCATCAGACAGCATCAACTTTGACAAGCACCAGATCCAGAAAAACCTGACACTGTTCCTCTACCCGGATGACAGCGACCGTGCCGGACAGCTGCTTCGTATCTACCAGCAGTATTTCATGGTCAGCAACGGCGCACAGTTCATCCTGATGGAGTGCGAGCAGAAGGACTACGATCTGCATAAGCTGTATGATCACGTTGTGATCCAGATCAACGATACCCATCCGTCCATGGTCATTCCGGAGCTGATCCGTCTGCTGCAGGAGAGAGGCTTTACCATGCAGGAAGCCATCGATGTTGTAAGTAAGACCTGTGCTTACACCAACCACACCATCCTGGCAGAGGCACTGGAAAAATGGCCGATCGATTACCTCGAGGAGGTTGTTCCGCATCTGATGCCGATTATCCACGAGCTGGACGCACAGGCAAAGAAGAAATACAAAGATGAGAAAGTAGCGATCATCGACAAGGATCAGCGCGTCCACATGGCACACATGGATATCCACTACGGATTTTCTGTTAACGGCGTTGCAGCACTGCACACCGAGATCCTGAAAAACTCCGAGCTGAAACCGTTCTACGATATTTATCCGGAGAAATTCAACAACAAGACAAACGGAATCACTTTCCGCCGCTGGCTGCTGCACTGCAACCGTGAACTGGCACAGTACATCGAGAGCCTGATCGGACCGGGATTCAAAAAAGATGCCGACGAGCTGGAAAAACTGCTTAAATACAAAGACAACAAGAAGGTTCTTGCAAAACTTGAGGAGATCAAACACAACCGTAAACTGGATCTCAAACAGTTCCTGTATGAGACACAGAATATCGCGCTGGATGAAAATTCCATCATCGATGTACAGATAAAACGTCTTCATGAGTACAAACGCCAGCAGATGAACGCCCTGTACGCTATTTACAAATACATGGATATCAAGAGCGGCAACAAGCCGAAAACCCCGATCACCATGGTATTCGGTGCAAAGGCTGCACCGGCTTATATCATCGCAAAAGATATCATCCATCTGATCCTGTGCCTGCAGGAGCTGATTGATAACGATCCTGAGGTAAGCCCGTACTTCAAAGTGATTATGCTTGAGAACTACAACGTATCAAAAGCTGCAAAGGTGATCCCGGCAGCAGATATCTCCGAGCAGATCTCCCTGGCATCCAAAGAGGCTTCCGGAACCGGAAACATGAAATTCATGCTGAACGGTGCCCTGACGCTTGGAACAGAAGACGGTGCAAACGTTGAGATTGGCGATCTTGTCGGAAAAGAGAACATCTACATCTTCGGAAAGAAACCGCAGGATGTCATCGACCTGTACGCAGATGCTGCTTACTGCTCAAAAGACATCTATGACGAAGATCCGGAGATTGCAAAGCTGGTTGATTTCATCGTCAGCGATGAGCTTCTTGCTATCGGCGACAAGGTTTGCCTGGAGAGACTCTACAAAGAGATCCTGAACAAAGACTGGTTCATGACGCTGCTCGACCTGAAAGAGTACATCAAGACAAAAGAAAGAGTATACAAAGACTACGAGAACAAAGATGCATGGAACAAGAAGTGCCTGATCAACATCGCAAAAGCAGGCTTCTTCTCCTCCGACCGTACCATTGCACAGTACAACGAGGATATCTGGCATCTGGCATAAGTGCAGAACATGCATATAAAACGCCGCCGCAGACGATTCGGTTCGTCCGCGGCGGCGCTTTTTAATGCAATTTTTATGAAAGATTCAGCCGTCTGCCTAAGATATAGCGGCAGATCAGGAACAGAACAACGCAGAGCACCACGGTGATGATAAGTGTGGAAACCGAGGATGTGGTAACCACAGCAGTCGGTGTGGAGTCCTGGAAAACACGGACGATGCTGATTCCGCCGAAGATCTGGATCACGGTAGTCATGCCGATGTAAGAGAGGACAGCCGTCAGAATTTTGTGGCTGGATACCAGGCTTCCGATGCTGATGGCGGCATAGAACAGAAGAATGCCAAAGAACAGCGAAGCGAAGAAGCCAACGATGGAAAACAGTGCCATACTGATGTGGTTCGTGATGCCGATCAGGGAAAAAGCAGTATCGGCAACATAGGTAATCTGTGCCCAGAGATAGGACAGAAAATCGGAAAAGGTCATGGTCTTGTTGTAAAAAAGCAGGGTGTTTGCGGTAAAATACCGGATTGCGGACGGCAGAAGCAAAAAAGCGAAGGAAGCGAGAACGGAAAGTGCGTTTAAGATGCTCCATGCGCCGAAAACCAGCATTTTGGAGAGAATATGATCCGTTGCCGATACCGGAAGGACGTTGGTCAGATACCCTTCGTCGGTAAAAAGATTTTTATAGTAGCGCTGGATCATCAGCACCTGTGTCATGACGGATGCGGCGATCACAATCAAAACGTACGCAAACAGATAGAGGACGATCAGCAGATCCGGCAGCTCAGAAAGCTGGGAAAAGAGGAATCCGAAGCCTCCGAGAGCGCCCATGAAAATGGCGGCACCGTTCAGCAGCGCCATGTTTTTCCAGCATGCTTTCCACTCATGTTTCAGACATTTTTTTAACATTTGAATACCTCCCTGAAATAAGAATCAATCGATTCACCCTCCTGCATCCGGATATCCTCAACCGAGGCGTGCAGTTTTAACTGGCCCTCCTGGATAAAGATGACCTCATCGAGAATATTTTCGACATCGGAAATCAGATGCGTTGAGATGAGGATGGATGCGTCTGGTTCATAGTTGTTTAAAATCGTAGATAAAATGTAATCGCGTGCTGCCGGATCGACGCCTGCAATCGGCTCGTCGAGGCAGTAGAGCTTTGCGCGGCGGCTCATCGTGAGGATGAGCTGGACTTTCTCTTTCGTTCCCTTCGACATCGTTTTCAAACGGTCCTTCGGGCTGATTTTTAAGGATTCCAGCATGGCATTGGCGCGGGACATGTCAAAGTCCTCAAAGAAATCGCTGTAATACGTTAAAAGATCCGAGACGCGCATCCAGCTGCCGAGATACATTTTGTCCGGCAGATAGGAGACGATCCGTTTTGTCTCAATACCGGGATGATTTCCGGCGATGAGGACTTCACCCTCACTCGGGGTCAGCAGTCCGTTCAGCAGCTTTAAGAGCGTCGTCTTTCCGCTTCCGTTGGGCCCCAGCAGTCCGATAATTTTCCCGGAATCCAGGGAAAGGTTGAGATGATCGAGCGCGGTGTGGTTTCCGAAGCGCTTCGTCAGGTCTTTACACGTTACAAGTTCACTCATGATTTTCTTCCTCCTCAATCGTTTCGGCAAGTAGCTGCCGGATTTCCTCCGGGGTTATGCCGAGCTGTTTCATGTGGGCAACAAAAGCAGATACTTCTGCGGCGGCAAGTTCTTTTTTCATCTGATGAATCAACTCCTTATCTTCGGTAATAAAGCGTCCGCTGGTCCGCTGGGAATAGATCAGTCCGCTGCGTTCCAGTTCGGAAAGCGCTTTCTGCATTGTGTTCGGGTTGACGGCGGCCTCCTGCGCGAGATCGCGGACGGACGGAAGCTTATCGCCCGGCTGATATCGCCCGGTGATGATGTCCATCTGTACCCGCTCGATGATCTGCAGATAGATCGGCCGCGAGGAATCAAGATTCCATGGCATATGGCATTCACTCCTTTTGTACTGTTGTATTAATTTGATAGTACAATCATACAATCGGTTTATGGATTTGTCAAGAAAATTAAGAAAAAATTTTAGATTTAGAGGTTAAATTGTGGTAAACTAAGCGTAAGTGCGGCACATTAGTATTAGAAGAAAAACCGCAGAAATAGTTCCGTCTAAAAAGATGGATGAAGGGAGAAATATGGCAGAAATTAAACTGAAAAAAAGAGAAGAGATGGATCCGGCGTACTGCTGGGATCTTTCGAGTTTGTTTGGTAGTGATGAAGAATTTGAGAAAACAGAGCAGGAGCTTGCGAAGAAAATAGAAGCGTTCCGCGCAAAACAGGGAACAATGAAAGAGAGTGCAGAAGCGCTGTATGACGTTCTTTCCGGTCTGGATGATATCAGCCGCGTCTTTTCCAGCCTGTATGTCTATGCAAGCCAGAAATATCACCAGGATATGGGAAATCAGAAGTATCAGGGCTATGCCGGAAAGATGGACAGCATGATGGCTGTTCTTGCGGATGCCTCTTCTTTCGTAGAGCCGGAGATCCTGGAGCTTGACGAGGAGACGGTTACAGAATTTGAAAAAGCATATGAGCCGCTCCGTCTGTATGATCGCATATTAAAAGAAAACTTCCGCAAGAAAGAACACATTCTCTCGCCGGAGATGGAGGCGGTTCTTGCAAAAGCCGGAGAGATGGCATCCAGCCCGGATCAGATTTTCTCGGCATTTTCGAACGCAGACCTCAGATTCCAGCCGGTCACGGATGAAGAGGAAAATCAGGTTCCACTGAGCCACGGCACCTTCGTCGGATTTTTACAGTCGAAGGACCGCCGGGTCAGAAAAGAAGCGTTTGAGAAGTATTATGCGGAGTATGAAAAACACAAAAACATGCTCGCCGCAACGTTCGGTGCCAATCTGAAACAGGCCGCATTCTTTGCAGATGTAAGAAAATATCCATCTGCACTGGCTGCATCGCTGGATGGCGGAAATATCCCGGTTTCGGTTTACGACAAGCTGCTCGAGGCGATTCATGCAAAAATGCCGGCGATGTACCGCTACGTGGCACTGCGTAAAAAGCTGCTCGGTGTGGATGAACTTCATATGTATGATGTTTACGTTTCTCTGACGAAAGAGTACGAGCAGAAATATACGTATGAGCAGGCGATCGAGATCGTGAAGAAAGCGCTTGCCGTGCTCGGGGATGATTATGTGGCACTGCTGGACAAGGGCTTTTCGGAGCGCTGGGTGGATGTTTATGAGAACGAAGGAAAAAAGAGCGGTGCTTACTCCTGGGGTTCTTACGATTCCCATCCGTATGTGCTGATGAGCTTTAACGGAAATATCGATTCGGTCTTCACACTGGCGCATGAGATGGGCCATTCGCTGCATTCCTGGTATTCGAACCATACACAGCCGTTTACGTATGCGGAGTACCGCCTCTTTGTCGCTGAGGTGGCATCAACCTGCAACGAGGCACTGCTGATCCGCTATCTGCTGAAGCATGCGAAAGAAAAAGAGGAGAAGATTTTCCTGCTGAATTATTTTCTGGATCAGTTTAAGGGAACGGTGTTCCGCCAGACGATGTTTGCGGAGTTTGAGAAGCGGATTCATGAGAAGATGGCAGAGGAAGGCACGCTGACGGCGGACGGTATTTCGGAGCTGTATCTGTCGATCAACAAGGAGTATTTCGGACCGGATATGATTTCGGATCCGCAGATCGCGCTGGAATGGGCGAGAATTCCGCATTTTTATACACCGTTCTATGTATATCAGTATGCAACGGGATTTTCGGCGGCGATTGCGATCAGCAGCAAGATCCTGGCAGGGGAGCCGGGTATCGTGGAGAAGTACAAACAGTTCTTAAGCGGCGGCTGCTCGATGGATCCGATCGACCTTTTGAAGATCTGCGGCGTCGATATGACGAAGCCGGAGCCGGTGGAAGAGGCGCTGGATGTGTTTGCTTCTTATGTGGAGGAGCTGGAGAAGCTGACCGCGGAAGCGTAAGCACAGGTTTTAAAGTTGCATAAATTTGATGGGAAATATGTGTGAAAAATATACAAAATTTGGCGCGTTTTTCCCTTGAAAAAGTTTTTGAATATGTTACAATATTATTACAGAGTAAAAATGGATGAGCTGGAAATTGAAAAATATTTGCGATTAAGAGGGAGAATTTCCGTATTTCTGTCGAATGCGGAAGATTAAACGTAAATTTTTCGGAATGCGGCTTTGCTCCTGTAAAAATGGGGAGCGGGCCGCGGCCGGCTATGAAAGAAATATTACTGTTCATTCAGCAGTGAACTGTAACAAAAACAGACGGATAGCAGATGAAGTAAGGGTGAGAGTATGAATTTATATGAGGCTATTTTTGTTAGAAAATCAGTAAGGAATTATTGTTTTGATACGCTTCCGCCGCAGACTTTGGATAAGATTTGGGAGCATTATAAGGAGATGCCGGCACTGTTTTCGGGCATCGGTGTGGATATGGCGATTCTGGACAACAGAAAAGGGCAGGAGAGAATGCTCAGTATGTTCAGTGTGAAGGCGCCGTATTATATGGCTTTTTATTCGGAGGAGTCAGAACGATATCTGATGAACGTGGGTTATATTATGGAACAGATGGTGCTGTATCTGTGCAGTATCGGACTGGGAACCTGCTTTATCGGAAGTAATCGTGTGAAAAAGGCGGAGCTTGAGAAGAACGGAAAGCGGCTGGTGGGGATCGTCGCTTTTGGTAAGAGTCATGGTTCGCATACGAGACGGCAAAGTGAAGCAAAGAGACTGCCGCTGGAGGATCTTTGTGTGTTCAAAGAGGTGCCGCGACAGTGGATGACGCAGATGCTGGAAGCGGCGAGACTGTCGCCATCCAGTATGAACAGCCAGCCGTGGAGATTTGTGGTGTATGATAACAGGATTCATATTTTCTCGAAGAAGCACAGTGTGGAGAAGCTTCGGAAGTGGGATGAGGTGAATTTCGGGATTATGTTTGCAAATATGATGGTGGCAGCAGAGGAGCTGTGGCTGGATGTTGACCTGATCAGACTCGGGGATATTTCGCAGAAAAACTTCTCAAATAATCAGTATGTGCTGAGCGCGATTCTGAAGGCTTAGGGGAGAAAGGACGGACGACCTCGTGCGGCTTCGTACCTGCATCGCAGGTACGAAGCCACGCGAGGTCTGACGGTGGGGACGGGGGTAAAGCGGCTGGATCCGCCATGAGGACGAAAATTGGGTGAATCGTAGATGTTTTTTGATTTTTTTGAAAAAAATTGAAAATAAGTGTTGACAAATGAGGGGAGTTCCTGTATAGTATCATTTGTAAGGTGCAGCGAGCACTTAACAAGATAAAAAATGAAAAATGCGCGAGTGGCTCAGGGGTGGAGTACAACCTTGCCAAGGTTGGGGTCGCGGGTTCGAATCCCGTCTCGCGCTCTACTGGAAACCGGAATGTGTAAGCATTCCGGTTTTTGCGTTGCGTTGACAAAATATCCGCTTGAATCTGCTGGAGGATGTGGCAAAAGAGTTCGAGCAGGAGCGTGCTTAAAAAATATTTCCGCAATCTAAAAAAATACATCTGCTCAGGGAGTACCTTGATCAGATGTATTTTTACTTACAGGAAACATCGTTGAATTTTCCTGTACGCAACATATCAAAAACCGAATTCCTGCTGCAGGACAATGGAATTAATAATTGGCTTTATAAGAATTTCTTTTTTCCGCCGTTACGCGGTGCATCCGCTCTGCCATTACAACCATCAGAATCAAAATGGCCATCAGGAATACCGGATACAGTCCGAAGGAAATATGCTGGCCGAGAACACCGAAAACCGGCGGCATCAGGCAGGTTCCGACGTAGGCAAAGGCCATCTGGATGCCGATGATTCCCTGGCTTAAGTCAGCACCGAAGTTTGCCGGTGTCTCGTGAATGATGGAAGGATAAATCGGCGCACAGCCAAGTCCGATCAGGATCAGGCCGATAAACAGAAGGGAATCGCCAAGCGGCAGCAGCATCAGAATCGTGCCGATTGCGATGACAGCCTGTCCGAGCCGGATCATTTTCTGGTCATTTAATTTCATTGTGATGAAACCGCAGAAGAACCGTCCGATCGTGATGCCAATGTAGAACAGGCTTGCCCAGCTTGCTGCGCGTTTTGCATCAATGCCGCGGAACAAAGTACAGTAGCTTGCAGCCCACATGCCGGCAGTAGATTCTACTGCGCAGTAGCAGAAGAAGCAGGTTAGAACCTCTTTGACACCGGGAACGCGGATCAGGCGGGAAAAACTTCTCTGTTCCGGAACGGAGTTCTCATCTGCAGAAGCATCAGCAGATGGCTTCTGCCAGAGCGGAAGACTGAAAAATAAAATCAGAGTCAGCACAATCTGAAACAATGCGATGGTACGGTAGCCGTTGTTCCAGGTGGAATGATTGATGGCATATCCCATGACGACCGGCCCCGTGCTGCATCCGACGCCCCACATACAGTGCAGCCAGCTCATATGGCGGGCTTTGTAGTGCAGGGCAACGTAGTTGTTCAGGGCTGCGTCCACGCTTCCGGCGCCGAGGCCATAGGGGATACCCCAGAGGCAGAGGGCGAGAAAAGAGTGGCTGACGGAGAATCCAAACAGCGCCACTGCTGTTGTGAGAACGCTTACTGCCGTGATTTTTCCGGTGCCGAAGCGGGTATTCAGACGGTCGCTGTTCAAACTGGATACGATTGTTCCGGCGGCAATAATCATAGAAATGATGCCGGCAGAAGAAACAGAAGTTCCAAGCTCCTGATACATGACCGGCCACGCTGAGCCGAGCAGAGAATCCGGCAGTCCGAGACTGATGAATGCCAGATAAATGACTGGTAACAAAAGTGAAACCATGGTAAAAACCTCCTCTTAAGAAAAGATAAAATAAGAATGAATCGTTTTCTTGCGTTTAACGCAAAACCAAGATTCATAAGCAGTTTTAAAGTATCATAACCGATAAAAAGAATCAATACTTTCTTTTTTGATTTTACAGTAAAATCTTTGTGGAAAAAGCTGTAAATTTATTTATTAATGTAGATTATTTTTTATATCAAATTTATTAGTTGTACTTTACAGTACGGAGAAGATCGTGGTACACTAAAAGAAGAATGGCTGCGGTTCCCGCATCGGTGAACAGTAACCGGGCATCCCGGTTTGCCGGGGCATTCATATTTAAGAGAACCCAAGAGAGAAAAAATACACAAAGAGAGGTAGACAAGAAATGGGAGGCTTTTTTGGAGTTGCATCAAGAAAAGACTGTACACTGGAACTGTTTTATGGAGTAGACTATCACTCACATCTCGGAACAAGAAGAGGCGGTATGGCGACATACGGAGCAAATGGCTTTTCACGTGCTATCCACAACATTGAAAATTCACCGTTCCGTACAAAATTTGAGCGTGATGTGGAAGAAATGGAGGGAAACCTCGGCATTGGCTGCATTTCCGACTATGAACCGCAGCCGCTTTTGATCCAGTCACACCTTGGAAGCTTTGCGATTACCACGGTTGGAAAAATCAACAACATGGATCAGCTTTTAAAAGAGGTTTACGGCAACGGCCGCACCCATTTCCAGGAGATGAGCACCGGTCAGATCAATGCAACTGAGCTTGCGGCATCTCTGATCTGCAGTGAAAAGACGATTCCGGAGGGCATCCGCCATCTGCAGGATGTTGTTGACGGTTCCATGACGCTGTTGCTGCTGACAAAAGACGGCATCTACGCTGCGCGCGATAAAAAAGGCCGCACCCCGCTTGTCATTGGAAAGAAAGAGGGAGCGTACTGCGCATCCTTTGAAAATTTTGCATATCTGAACCTGGGTTACACGGATTACCATGAACTCGGACCGGGTGAGATTGACTTTATTACGCCGGAGAGCGTCGAGATGCTCGTGCCGCCGCAGGAGGAGATGAAGATCTGTTCCTTCCTGTGGGTTTACTATGGTTACCCGACTGCGTCCTATGAGGGGATCAATGTAGAGGAGATGCGGTATCACTGCGGTGCCATGCTTGCCAAACGTGATGCGGGAAGCAATGTCCACCCGGATCTCATTGCAGGCGTGCCGGATTCCGGAATTGCCCATGCAATCGGCTATGCGAATGAGTCCAAAGTTCCGTTTGCAAGACCATTTATCAAATATACCCCGACCTGGCCACGCTCCTTTATGCCGACCAACCAGGAACAGAGAAATCTGATTGCCCGAATGAAGCTGATCCCGGTGCAGGCACTGATCGATCAGAAAAAATTGCTGCTGATCGACGATTCCATCGTGCGCGGCACACAGCTCCGTGAGACAACGGAATTCTTATATCAGAGCGGTGCAAAAGAAGTTCATGTCCGCCCGGCGTGCCCGCCGCTGTTGTATGGCTGCAAATTCCTGAATTTCTCCCGCTCCAAATCCGAGCTGGATCTGATCACCAGACGGATTATTCTGGAAAAAGAGGGAGAAAACGCAGAGAAAGTACTGGAAGAGTATGCAGATCCGAAGAGTGACCGCTACGAGTCCATGTGTCAGGAAATCTGCCGCCGTCAGAATTTCACCAGCCTCAGGTATCACCGTCTGGACGATCTGGTAGAGTCGATCGGACTGCCGAAATGCAAAATGTGTACCTATTGCTTTGACGGAAAAGAATAAACAGGTTATAATGGTTTTTAAACAGGCCAGCTGACAGAAAAATAAGAGTCTGTCGGCTGGCTTTTTTCTATAGGCAAAAGAAGAAAAACAGAAAAAATATATTGGAGGCTTACCTATGGGAATTAGTATTCTGATTGTAGATGATGATAAGCTTCTGGTGGAAAAGCTGGAAGAAACCGTCAACTGGAGCGGAATTGGAATTGATATGGTATTTACGGCAAACAACATCCGCCAGGCGCAAAAGCTGCTGGAAGAGTATCCGATTGAAATGCTGCTGTGTGACATTGATATGCCGCAGGGGAACGGGCTGGAGCTTCTGGAATGGATCCGGTACAAAAAGCTGGATATCGAATGTACCTTCCTGAGCAGCTATGCAAATTTCGCGTATGCGCAGATGGCGCTGAAGCTGTCATCAAGGGAATATCTGTTAAAACCGATTTCCAATGCGGATCTGGAAACAGCACTGCGCAGAATTGTCGGGATTGTGCAGGAAAAACAGCAGAAACAGAAGGAACAGGAGAAAAAAGGAGAGAATGAAAAGCAATTCTGGGAGGATCTTCTGGTTCAGTGTCTGCAGGAGGAGTATTGGATTGAAAGGGCAAAAAAGAGCGGATATTGTACTCCGGATGAGACCTTCCGTCTGATTCTGCTGCGGGTACTGGAAATTCCGGATAAGGAACATTATAAAAAGGAGATCAGTTTATATAATTTTGTGATTACAAATGTTCTGACGGAATATGTGGAAACAACAGAAATGAAACTGGAAACCGTGGTACATGTCAGCGATCTGGAATGGGCAGTTGTGTTGCGAAATCACGGAAGTGCGATGGGAACGCAGGAGGAACTGGCAGAACTGCGGACCTGTCTGGCGGGTGCGTTTCCGGCAAGATTCTGCATGTACATGGGAAAACCGGCGGCACTGGATGAGATTTCAAAGAGCCGCGATCAGCTCGAAGAGATGGAAAAGTATGTAGTGCCGGATGAAACAGGGATTCTGTATGAGACACGCTGGTCCTTCGTAGAGCGTGATTATCAGGAAGTGCCGTGGAAAACGTATCTGGCTGAGATGGAGCGATCCGATTCCCTTGCGGCTGTGCGGGAAAAGCTGCAGGAATATCTGAGAAAGCGTGAGAAAAGCGGCGGTCTGCGAAAAGATTTCACAAGTCGTTTTTTTGAAGAAATGATACAGAATATATATGTTTATTTAAAAGAGAGCAATATCGTTTTTGGTCAGATTTTTGACAGTGAAGAGTATGAAACGAAACGGAGAGAGGCGGTTCTCTCTGTGGTAGGTGCCCATGCGTTCATCGATTATCTGTTTGATGTGCTGGAAGGTCAGAAAAAGAACGAATCCCGCAGTGACAATGTGGTGGAGCAGCTAAAAGACTATATCGAACAGAATCTGAACGAGGATCTTTCAAGATCCGTGCTTGCAGGAAAAGTGTTCCTCTCAGAGGACTACGTTTCCAAAATTTTTATGAAAACAACGGGAATGTCGCTTCCGAATTATATTGCTGAACGGCGCATCGAGCGGGCTAAGGAGTATTTGCGCGGTTCATCACTTCCGATTAGCAAAATTGCGATGGAAGTCGGCTATGGAAATTTTTCTTATTTCAGTAAAACGTTCCGGGAGCTGGTCGGATGTACACCAAATGAGTACCGGAGCAGACAAAAATAACAAAAAAACGATGTCAATAACAAAAAAACGTTCTGATTAAAAAAGAGATGTGAAAAGACATCTCTTTTTTAATATACAGACTGCCGGAAAATGATAGAAAAACGCCCATCTTTTTTGTGTAATATGTTCATCGGTTGAAACGAGAGCATGAAAAAGAAAAATTGTAACGATTCAGAGCCATGCGAAATGGAAGAAAAATCGAGATGGGACTCTGAACAGTTACGAAAAATTTAAAGGAAAGAAGGGATGATATGTGAGCGCCAACCATAGTAAAACCAAAAAGAAAAGCTCCATAGGATTTGTAGAGGAAGTGAGAAGAAGCAGGCCATTATATTTACTGATGCTTCCTTCCATCATCATTTTTGCACTGTTTACGTACTATCCGATGTACGGAATTGTGATTGCATTTAAAAACTTTACACCTGCGGAAGGCATTATGGGAAGCAGCTGGGCTGGACTGAAATACTTCAAACAGTACTTTAACTCCTATCAGTTCGGTCTGACCATCAAAAACACAATCATCATCAGTCTTTACACCATCGCGGTAACATTCCCGCTTCCGGTTATCATGGGACTGCTGGTTAACCAGATGAAGGCACAGAAGTTTAAAAAGTTCTTCCAGGTATCAACCTACCTGCCGCACTTCATCTCTACCGTTGTTATGGCCGGAATGCTGATCCTGTTCCTCTCCCCGAGTACAGGTATTATCGCAAAGCTGGTCGGACTGCTTGGATTCAAGCTCCCGAACCTGATGGGAAGTGCAAAAGCATTCCCACACATTTATGTATGGTCTGAGGCATGGCAGCATGTAGGATGGGACAGTATCCTCTATATCGCAACACTTTCCTCTGTAGACCCGACCCTGTATGAAGCGGCAACAATGGACGGTGCCAACAAATGGCACAAAATGATCCACATCGACGTTCCGGCTCTGTTGCCGACGGCAACCATCATGTTTATCATGAGGATGGGAAGCGTTATGAGCATTGGATTTGAGAAGGTTTACCTGCTGCAGAATACACTGAACAGTACTTCAAGTGAGATCATTTCCACCTATGTGTATAAGATGGGTCTTGTGAGCAGCCAGTACAGCCTTTCCGCTGCAATTGGCCTGTTTAACAACATTATCAACCTGATTCTTCTTCTGGCAGTCAACTTCATTTCCAGTAAAATGAGTGATACCTCACTGATCTGACAGAATTTTGAGCCTACATAGGAATGGAGAGCAAAAATATGAGTAAAGCAAAATCAGTATCAACAAATAAAGTAAAGAAATCCAGAGAAGACTGGATTTTCGATATCATCCTGTATACGATCGGCGTGCTTCTGATCATCATCACCCTGTATCCGATGTACTTCATCATCATTGCATCGTTCAGTGATCCGGCAGCCGTATCCAACGGACAGATTATGTTCCTTCCGAAAGGAGTTAACTTCAAAGGATACAAACAGCTGGCGAGCTATGCAAAGCTGTGGACCGGATACCGTAACACGATTGCTTACGTAATTATGGGAACACTTGTGACAATTGTTGTCAATATTCCGGCTTCCTACGCGCTTTCCAGAAAGCATTTATATGGAAGAAAATTCTTCACGGCATTTTATCTGATCCCGATGTTCTTCACCGGTGGTCTGATCCCGACCTACCTGGCAGTACAGAGATTTCATCTGCTGGATACCTTCTGGGTTATGGTTGTTCCGTTCTCCGTTGTAACGTATTACATCATCGTAGGACGAACGTTCTTCAACAACAGTATCCCGGAGGATCTCTGGGAGGCGGCGCAGCTGGATGGATGTGGATACCTTGGATTCTTCTTCAAGATTGTGCTTCCGCTTTCCAAAGCCGTTATCGCTGTTATTGCCCTGTGGGCAGCAGTAGGACAGTGGAACTCCTACTTTAATGCATTGATTTATATCCGAAGCGAAAGTCTGCAGCCGCTGCAGATTGTCCTTCGAAGCATTCTGGTCGGCAATCAGACCATGAGTGCCATGAGTACCGGCGCTGCAGCCGTTGAGGCAAAGCAGATGGCCGATCTTATCAAATACGCGATCATCGTGGTTTCCTCCGCGCCGATCATGTGTATGTACCCGTTAGTGCAGAAATACTTCAATCAGGGTGTTATGCTCGGATCACTGAAAGGCTGATCCTGCGGACAGGAGAGAAGTATTGCAAATAAAAAAATCATAAAGGAGAGATGATGATGAGAAAGAAAACGAAAATGGCCTGGAGCGTTGCTCTTTCGGCCGCAATGGCAGCCGGACTGCTTGCAGGATGTGGAAGTAATGGAGGAGCGGAAAGTACGAGTGGAAGCACTGCAGCAAGTTCTGCCAAGACAGAATCTTCTGCCAGTGACACGACAGATACCAGTGACCGCCCAACCTATAAGATTGCAACGGTAAGATGGACCGATACCTGGCCGACCGATTTCCTGAAGGAAGGCGTCATGAAAGAAATCGAGGATAAGATGAATATCAACATCGACTGGCAGGTTTATTACAACAGTGACTGGTCCGAGCAGAAATCTCTGCTGCTGGCTTCCGGAGACCTCCCGGATGCATTTCTTGGCTCCATCTGCTTAACACAGGCAGATATGGCACAGAACAAATCGGCATTCCTGGATCTGACAGATCTGATCGAAAAAGATATGCCAAACCTGAAAGCAGCCTTTGAGGCTGATCCGGAACTGAAAGCAGTCTGCACCAGCCGTGACGGAAGAATCTACAGCTTACCGAAGAAGCTTCCGCTTCGTCCGAAGGTTTGCGGCGATGTTATGTGCATCAACCAGGAATGGCTGGATAACTTAGGACTGGAAACACCGAAGACCTATAAAGAGTTGGAAGAGGTTCTTGTTAAATTTGCAACAGAAGATGCTGATGGTGACGGGGATCCGACCAACGAAATCGGTATCACAAATTCAGCAGGCAGCGGACTGTTAAGCGGTGATCTGCGCCACATCCTTTCCCCGTTCGGAACCATGGTAAGCCGTGACGGAAACTACATGGGACTGAATGGCGAAGGAAAACCGGTCTTCATGCCGATGGAAGAAAATTACAAAGAAGCAGTAAAATGGATGCGTCAGTTATGGGAAGAGGGCGTTGTTGACCCTGAGTACTTCACACAGGATGGCTCCATGAAGACAGCAAAACAGCAGGCAGATGGCGGTTCTCAGGTAGGTCTTATCTTTGGATGGACTGCAGATGCTGAGGTTGGCCCGAACGTAAATCAGTTTAAGACCCTTGAGGCAGTAGAAGGCTACGATGGAAACCACTACGTAGAAGCAGCAACCAATTACCTTGATATCTCCGACCGTGAGCTCATGATCTCCAAAGACTGTAAAGATCCTGACACCCTGCTGAAATGGGCGGATGAATTTTACACCGATCTTGCATCGTTACAGACCTTCTATGGTACGATCGGAAGCCAGATCACAGACAATGGCGACGGAACCTACAATGTAGATGTGCCAAGCGATGGATCTTCTCTGGATACTTCCGCATGGTCTAACTCCTTACGTGACTTCGGACCAAAATACATGAACGAGGATTTCTATGACAAAGTTTCTCTTCCGGAAGATCAGGGTGATGGTATCAAACTGGCAGACGATGCAATCAACGAGAAATATGTTGATACTGAGAAAAACTGCGGATTCCCGATGGTTCAGTATACCGACGAAGACCTTTCCAGAATCACGGCAATCGGAACCGATATCTATAAATATGTAGAAGCACAGTATGCGCACTGGGTAGTAGACGGCGGCATCGATGATGAGTGGGATTCCTACATCGATCAGCTGAAAGCTATGGGCATTGACGAGTTCCTTCAGATTCAGACAGATGCTTACAATGCATACAAAGAAAATCTGGCAAAATAAACAGAAAAAAATATTACCTGTAAGAAGCAGGCGTTGATCCGGCGGGTCAATGTCTGAAGTTCCAAACAGCAGGAGAAACGGCAGGCCAGAAATGACCTGCCGTTTTTGACAAAAGGAGGATTTTTACATGTTTTGGGAAAAAGAGGGTAAGTTAATTTATTCTTACGATGGCGAGACCGTCTGCATCGAAGCGTGGGGAAAAGATGCACTGCGTGTACGCGCGACAAAAAATCGAAGATTTACCGGCCGCGACTGGGCGCTGGAAGCAAAGGACGCGCATGCGGGAGAGGTTGAAATCTTTGAGGATCCATCAGCAAAAGGCGGAGCCTTTGCCAATATGTATGAGGGAACGGATACTTCCTACGGAAAAATCACAAATGGAAAGCTTCATGCAGTGATCGATTCCGGCAGCGTCATTACGTTCTATCATGAGGATGGAAGAGTTCTGTTAAAGGAGCATTTCCGCCGTCTGCGCGATGAGGAAAGCATGCCGCTCAACATCATGGGACGCGAGTACAGCAACGGCGTTGGGGATAATTTCCGTATTGTAGCGCGGTTTGTAGCAAGAAAAGGTGAGAAAATCTTCGGAATGGGACAGTATCAGCAGCATGAGCTGGATCTGAAGGGCTGTATGCTGGAGCTGGCACAGAGAAACTCACAGGTCAGTGTTCCGTTCTATCTTTCCAGTATCGGCTACGGCTTCTTATGGAACAATCCGGGCGTCGGACAGGTGATGTTTGCGAATAATGGAACGGAATGGGTAACAGAATCCGGGAAAGAAATCGATTATCTTGTGATTGCAGGTGATACGCCTGCCGAGATCGAGGAGAATTATATGACGCTGACCGGAAAACCGCCGATGATGCCGGAATATGGCATGGGCTTCTGGCAGTGTAAGCTCCGCTACTGGAATCAGGAACAGCTTCTGTCTGTAGCAAGAAAATACAAAGAGCTTGGCGTACCGCTTGATGTGATTGTCGTCGATTTCTTCCACTGGACGAAGCAGGGCGAGTTCAAATTTGATCCGAAATACTGGCCGGATGTGCCGGGCATGTGCCGCGAATTAAAGGAGATGGGAATTCAGGTTGTTGTGTCGGTATGGCCGACCGTTGACATTTATTCCGAAAACTTCGAGGAGATGAAAGAGAAGGGGTATCTGGTTCGCACGGAGCACGGTGTACCGCTGACGATGCTCTGCGGCGGAAATGAAGTTTTCTTCGATGCGACTAACCCGGATGCAAGAACATATGTCTGGGAGAAGATCAAGAAAAATTATTATGATCAGGGTGCCAAGCTCTTCTGGCTGGATGTGGCAGAGCCGGAATACAGCGTTTATGATTTCAAGAACTACCGTTATCAGCTCGGAAGCGTACAGGAGGTCGGAAATATTTATCCGAAATATTATCTGAAAGCGTTCTATGACGGCATGACGGCAGAAGGCGATACCATGCCGATCAGCCTGATCCGTTCTGCCTGGGCAGGCAGCGCGAAATATGGTGCACTCGTATGGTCAGGCGATATTGTAAGTACCTTTGAGTGCTTCCGGCGCCAGGTACAGGCAGGTCTTAACATGGCGGTTGCCGGTATTCCGTGGTGGACCACTGATATCGGCGGCTTCCACGGCGCAAGAACCGATGACCCGGATTTCCATCGTCTGTACATCCGCTGGTTTGAGTACGGATGCTTCTGCCCTGTCATGCGTCTGCACGGAAACCGCAACCCACAGGAGGGCTACGGTGCAGAACAGATCGGATCCGGCAGTGACAATGAGATCTGGAGCTTTGGTGATGAGGCATATGAAATTTCCAAGAAATATATTTTCCTGCGTGAGCGCCTGAGGGATTATATCCGGGCACAGATGAAGAAAGCACATGAGGACGGAACCCCGGTGATGCGGCCTGTTTTCTATGATTTCCCGACAGATCCGGAAAGCTGGAATGTGGAGGACGCTTATCTGTTCGGACCGGATCTCTATGTTGCACCTGTGATGGAGGATCACATAACGGAGCGCGAGGTTTATCTCCCGGATGGAACAGCATGGTTTAACGCATGGACCGGAGAAAAGTATGAGGGAGGACAGAAGGTAACGGTTGCTGCACCGCTGGATACTATTCCGGTATTCGTAAAAGAAGGAGCGGATGCAGAAAAGCTGCTGAACATTTTCTCTGAATAAGAGAATGTTACCGCTCACCGGTACCAGGCGAACGGTAACAAAGAATCATGTTCTCACCATGTAAAGCACGGACTCTGCATGGACAAAGCCCAAAAATGTGATATAATGGGCTGTGTTACAAAGAACATAGTTGCAAATATATTCCGTGAGTGTAAAACGACTGCCGGAGCTGCGCGGTAAGGTGCGGCGTCCGGCAGTCGCTCTGCAGACAGAAAAAAAGGAGGGGTGGATGCGCTTATGAATCTCTGGCAGAAAGGAAAACGAAGGATGCTGCGCAGCGTTCGAATACGCAGTTTGAAGGATACGTCCCTGCGGCTTGGAACTCCGGTTTTTCTGGTCCTGATGGGGCTTGTTGTCTGCCTGCTCTGGGGCGTTTGGGAAAACCGCAAGCTGGCAGATAAATATATTGCCGATACGGCAAAGCTCTATGTCGATCAGATCAACCGTGATATGTCGCAGATCAACAGTGAACTGATCTATCTGCTGGATTCTGACAGCAACATCAAAGAAATCCCGGATCAGATAACATCGACAGATGCTCAGTATTATGAAATGGAGCAGACGCTGCGGGAGCGAAACCGTGTGCTGAAAATCCGTTACCATGAGGTACAGACCTTCTTCGTCTACGGTCAGAAAGCCAATGTTCTGATTACGGACAGTGGAACTATGTTTACCGAGAGTAAGGGAATGACAACGCTGAATCAGATGCTGATGTCCTATCTGCAGATTATGACATCAAAGGATTCGATCAGCACACAATGGACTGTGATTACGTTTGGCGACGACGACTATATTGTAGGCTGGTACGCGAAAAACAAAAAAGTTATCGGCTGTGTCATCAATCTGAATCTGATTTTCCGGACCATCCGCGCCAAAACAGAGGAGTATGATGTCATTCCGTTTATGGTGGATGCCAGAGGCCGTGTCATGACGCAGGCAGATACGTCGGAAAAATATAAAAATGAGATTATCGATTTTTCCAAAGCGGGAGAGAAAAAAGAGAAAAATGCGACGGTCTATTCCTACCAGCTTGGCACGGTCGGAAAGATCAATCTCATGGTTCTGCCGGGAGGCGGTATTCTTGAGAATGTACTGATTATGCAGATTGCATTCGTTGTCCTGATCGCGGTTCTTCTGATTGTCTGCGCACTGGAAATTACAGCATATTACCACCGGATTCTGGAACCGCTGGAAAAATTCGGACAAAAACTGGAGGAGCTGGAAAAAGAGCAGAGTCTGAATGACGATGGAAGCAACAATCTGTTAGAGCTGGAGTCTGTGAGCGGCAAATTCAAGGAACTGCTGCGGAAAATACAGGGATTGAAAATTGCAATCTACGAAAAAGAGCTTGCCGAACAGAAAGCCGAGCTGGAATACACGCAGGAACAGATCAAGCCACACTTCTTTCTGAATTGCCTGAGCCTGATCCATGGCATTGCGGATAAGAATAACGAAGGCGAGATCGTTGAGATCACAACGGTGCTGTCCGACTATATGCGCTACATTTTCCAGGATTCCAAGAAGCAGCGCGATGTGGAGGAAGAGCTGGAACACATTGAGGCATATATCCGCATCCAGAAGCTGCGATACGGGGAAGAAGCCTTTTCCTTTGAAGCGACGATGGACGGTGATATCGGAGAATGGAAGGTTCCGTCTCTTCTGCTGCAGACACTGGTGGAAAACTCCGTAGTACACGGTGTATCCCTGGACCGGAAGAGCGAGATTTCCCTGTATCTGACAAATGAAACGTACGAGGACGGTGAGTACCTCTACATTTGCATTTCCGATACCGGAAACGGATTCTCAAAAGAAGCATTGGATGCGATCGAACATGACACGCCGATTATCTATCACGGCCGCCACCATGTCGGCATTTCCAATATCAAACGCCGTCTGGCACTGATGTACGGGGAACGGGCAAGTATTACGTGTTCTAACATGGATGAAAATTACGGAGCTGTTGTAGAAGTACGGCTTCCGAAGACAGAATAAAGAGAAGAGAGAATAGCAAAGGCGGGAACTCCGGGAAAAGATGCAGGAGGTTCCCGCTTTTTTGTCGGGAGAGCGATCGGACAAAAGGAACTCCCGGGAGGCGTTTGAAAAAAATGACAGGAGTTCCCGGAAGCTTTGGATTCCGAAGAACTCCTGTAAAGGGGAGAGATGATTCAAAAATTGTGTTTAAAATCAGATGCGGGAAACTCCGTCATCGGTATAACGCTCGTAGGAAGCGCCTTCGTATCCGACCATGCGGATGCTTTCCTCTTTGATATCTGGTACGGATTCTGCAAAATCGGCAACCGGGATTGCGCAGCCTTTGCGGATGAAGAGCGGAACCTCATTCAGGGCAACTTCTACATAGTGGATACCTTTCGGAAGAATCTCCTGGAACATGTTTCCGTTGCCGAGAAATTTTACAAACATCATTTCTTCCGGCAGATATACGTAACGGCCGATGGCATTCTGGGTGTAAACCGGTGCGATCATGATCTCGTTACCGATCATCAACTGATCTTCTGTATTTCTTGCCAGCTTGTCATCCGGGTAAACGAAGGCAAGCGGTTTGAAGTACATATCATCGTTTAAAGCAGCCTTCATGTACTCGCTGTACAGATACGGAACGAGGCGGTAGCGGACGCCGATGACGTTGCGGAAGTCCTCGATATGCTCAAACTGGTAAGGTTCCTGCTCACGTGTTCCGAGTGCGGCATGGTTTCTCATCAGAGGAGTGAAAACACCAAGTGCCAGCCAGCGGAGCAGCAGGTCTCTTGTGGTATTTGCACCGAATCCGCCGAGGTCGGCTCCGGTATAGAGGAAACCGCACATGTTGAGGGACGGCATCATCTTCAGGTTCAGCAGGATGTGTGACCACCACGAGCAGTTGTCTCCGGTCCAGATTCCACCGTAACGGTGCATGCCGATGTAGGAAGAACGGGAGAACATCAGGATTCGCTTATCCGGGGAAATTCGTTCAAAAGCTTCACCGGCAGAACGGGTCATGTTGTAGCCAAACAGATTGTGTACCTTGTCATGGCGGACCTGTTCGCCGTTTACGTTGTGATAGAAGCGTTTATAGTCCTCATGGTTGTTTGCCAGTGCCTGAAGCTTTCCGCCTACCATGTAGTGCGGAACCTCCGGGTCACCTTCCACATATTTCTTTGCAGTCTCCTTGAAATCAGCAAGGCCTTCCTGGGAATAGAAGATGGATGGCTCGTTCATGTCATTCCAGAAGGCATCGATTCCCTTGGAAACGAGAACATCGTATTTGTCACCAAACCATTTTCTGGCATCTGCATTTAAGACATCCGGGAAATGAGTCCAGCCCGGCCATACAGTAGCTTCGAAGTAGGAGCCATCCTCGCGGCGGCAGAAGTAGCCTTTTTCACAGCCCTCTTCGTAAATGTCATAACCCTCTTCGACTTTCACACCGGCATCGATGATCGGAACGAGATGGATCTTTTCTTTTTTCATATCCTGTACAAATCCCTCGAAATCCGGGAAACGTTCTTCATTTACGGTGAAGTCCTTGTAATCCTGCATGTAGTCAATATCCATGTAAACCATATCGAGCGGCACATGGTTTTCGCGGTATTTTTTCACTACCGTGCGGAAATCATCCTCTGTTTTGTAGCCCCAGCGGCTCTGACCGTAACCGAAAGCAAACTTCGGAGCAATGTAGCTGCGTCCGATAATGCCACGGAACTGTTTTACGATATCAAGATCGGAATCACCGGTGATCATGTAAACGTAGAGATCTGCGTTTTCGCAGGAAACGGTCATCGTATCGGAAGTTGTGTAGCCGATATCGAAACGCAGGGTGCCCGGATAATCGAAGAAGAATCCTACGTGTGTCTTGCCGGAGATGATGATGAAGTTGTGTGCTGCATACAGAGAGGTTTTGCTCTCTACGTGGTTTGGATCATCAGCGCAGTCACTGATGTAAAGAAAGCCGCGTTTGTTGATACCGCGGTTGGCTTCGCCAAGTCCGAATACCATGTCATCGTCAGTAAGTTTTGTGGTGAAGGAGAAGCCGTTCTCGGTGGAGAAGGTACCGTAATCCGGGTTTCCTTCGGAAGAGGGGATCTCTTTTACAACAGCTTCGGTTTCAAATGGGGTTCCGTAGACAAATTTTTTTACCATGTCATCCTCCTTGTAAAATAAATGGAAAATATAGTGTTTTGGTTAGGTTTAGCGCAACACCTTTGTAATTTTATTATAACAGGGATCGGAAAAATGTCTAGCAAAATTCTTCCTTTTTTTAACAAAAAAACGTGTACAGAAAAAAATCAGGTTATGTTGGCAGGCCTTCTGCGCGTTTCCGGAAATCTCTCGGCGTACAATGGTAAGTACGCAGAAAAATTTTGGAATAATAACTCTGATGATTGAAACCGCATGCGGTACAGATTTCCGCGATGGACATTTTGGTTGTGTTTAGCAGATGACAGCTTACTTCCAGACGGTAATGATTCAGAAAATCAATTGGGCTCTGGCAAAGATAGCGGCGGAAAATCTGACAGCATTTATTGCGGCAGACTTTTCCGGCGGCGGCGATCTCATCCAGACTGATGGGTTCACTGTAATGGCTGTAAATATAGGAAACCATATCGCGCTGGATCAGAAGATCTGGATCCTGTGAGGCGGCGGTGTTGCCGTCCGGCATCATCGGATGCGTGCGCAAAAGACGGCACCACAAAAGGGAAAGCAGAGCAGCAGCCTCAATTTCGTAGGCGACCGGTTGTTCCTTCTTCAGCCGGAGAATTTCCGGGAGGATCTGCAGCGCTTCAGCATCTTCTGGATTTTCCGGCTTCAGATGAAGATATTCCAGAGCCGGATTGGAAAGAACCGGCGTAATATAAGACTGGTACAGAACACTGTTCGTGATGAAGATTTTCGGATGGCACAGGATACAGATAAAGTCACATTCCTGGCCGTTTTCGGAATATCCGTAGTGCATCTGGCGGGAATTGACGATAATCGCCTCCCCGGCGTTTAAAAGGACTCTTTTTCCATTGATATAGTAGTTCATCTGACCGGAACGGATCTGTACCCATTCGATATCCTCATGCCAGTGGCAGAGCGCCCGGTGATCCGGATAGGAAGAAAGCAGTCCTTCCCGGATGTAAAGCGGAATGCCGACTTCATCGTAGCGGACGATCTCGGATGCGTCCTGCATGACTTTTGTAATCGGGTCATTCATCATAAAAGCCTCCGTAAAAAAGTACAATTATTATAAAAAATAAGGAATATTGTCGTAGAAAAAACGCAAAACCTACGATAATATAATTATAACATATACGTGTATGGAATAAAACAGAAAAAGGAAAAGAAATGAAAAATCAGAGGGGAATCAAGAAAAAAGATCCGGAATTCTACTGGAAACTTCTTGCACTGCTGATCCCGATGGTTGTACAGAACCTGATGAATGCCCTGGTAAGTGCGTCCGATGCGTTAATGGTCGGTATGATGGACCAGAATTCACTGTCCGCAGTTTCGCTTGCTACACAGATTTCTTTTGTCCTGAATCTCTTTTATGCGGCGATTACGATCGGAACAACGGTCATGGCTGCACAGTACTGGGGAAAGAAAGACAAAGTTTCTGTAGAAAAAATTATGGCACTTGCCTTTCGGCTGGCACTGCTTATTTCTGCGATTTTCTTTCTTGCATGCTTTTTTGCACCACAGTTTCTGATGCGGATTTTTACCGGAGAAGAGGAACTGGTGCGGCTCGGCAGCAGATACCTGAAAATTGCAGGCTGGTCCTATTTATTTTCCGGTCTTTCCCAAGTGTATCTGTGCATCATGAAAAATACGGGAAGAACAGCGAGAAGTACTGTTTATGGTACAAGTGCAACCGTGCTGAATCTGATCCTGAATGCCGTTTTTATCTATGGCCTGTTTGGCGTTCCAAAGATGGCAGTTGCCGGAGCGGCAGTGGCAACTCTGCTTGCACGTATCGTGGAGTTTGTTCTTTGCATTCTGGAAAACTGGAGAACCGATGCGGTGAAAATCCGCCTGGATTTTCTGACCAGCAGCAGTGAAATTTTAGGAAAAGACTTTGCGTGTTATACGACGCCGATTCTTGCCAATGAACTTGCCTGGGGTTGTGGATTTACAATGTTTTCTGTTATCCTTGGTCATATGGGCAGTGATGCAGTAGCAGCCAATTCCATTGCTAATATTACAAAGAATATTTTACTTTGTGCGGCATTTGGAATCAGCGGAGGAACCGGTATTCTGGTTGGAAATGAACTGGGCAGCGGAAATACGGAAAAAGCAAAGGAATATGGTGATCGTCTCTGTCATCTGGCACTGGCTACGGGAATTATTTCCGGCCTGATTCTGCTTGCGGTAAGCCCGGTCATTGTCCGATCCTGCACAACATTAAGTGATACAGCAAAAAGTTATCTGCAGAGTATGCTATTGATCTGTGCCTATTACCTGACGGGAAAGACGATGAATGCTACGGTAGTCGGCGGAATTTTCTGCGCAGGCGGCGACACGAAATTCGGTATGATCTGCGATACGATTACTATGTGGATTATTGTGGTACCGCTGGGTGCGCTGGCAGCGTTTGTATTTCATGCGCCGGTCATGGTCGTTTATTTCCTGCTGAATCTGGATGAAATGATTAAGCTTCCTGCCGTTTACAGACACTATAAAAAATATCAGTGGGTGAATAATATTACCAGGGAGGATACAGAACAATGAAAAACGTAGAGAGAAGAGACAGACAGTTACCGTACATTTCCGATGCAGAGGTCATGGAGCAGCAGATGAATGCGAGAAGACTGACGCAGAAACTGAACACCATCGACCGTTCGGATTTTGGCGGAATCGCAGCCATTGTAAAAGAACTGTTTGGAAAATCCGAGGGTGCATTTGTCAATCCGCCATTTTACTGTGACTATGGCTCTCATATTGAGGTCGGAAAAAATTTCTTTGCAAATTATAACTGCACCATTCTCGATGTGGCAAAGGTAAAAATCGGAGACAACTGCCAGATGGCGCCGAACGTTGCCATCTATACTGCAGGTCATCCGGTGCATCCGGCGGCAAGAAACAGTGCGTATGAATACGGCATTGAAGTTACCATCGGAGATAATGTCTGGATTGGCGGAAATACAGTTATTTTACCAGGCGTGCATATCGGAGATAACGTTGTTATCGGCGGCGGAAGTGTTGTAACAAAGGACATTCAGGACTGGTCGATTGCAGCAGGAAATCCGTGTAAAGTCATTCGAAAGATTACCGAAGAAGATAAACAGTATTATTTCAGAGATAGAAAATTTGATGATGAAGCATGGGAGGTCATCAAAAATCTGTAAAAACGAAATGCTTTCTTGGGCAGTTATGTGATGAAAAAAACTCTGTACCGTATCCATCAGGGAATTTCCGGGGATGCGGTGCAGAGTTTTTTTGCGATAGGAGACAGGAGATTCTGCCGGATTTTGCTGTGGCAAAAAAATGTGAATCCTGCTTTTGTGCAACAAAAATGCCCAGAGCCGGAATCGAACCAGCGACACGAGGATTTTCAGTCCTCTGCTCTACCAACTGAGCTATCTGGGCATTTTGATTTCCTGTTGGAAACCTTTGTTAATATAACATGGATTCGCGAAAATTGCAACTGTTTTATCGAAAATCGCGAAAAAATTGTGCTTTTGGGGGAATGGCGGTGTATTTTCGTTCGAGAATGTGGTAGTATAAAAGATATGCAAAGAGGAAGCAAGGAGAAGTATTAAAAAGATTATGAAAATTATTCTGACTGCGGTTAACGCAAAATATATTCATTCCAATCTCGCAGTTTACACGCTGCAGGCGAGCGCGGAGAAAGCCGGTGTGTTCCCGGAGATCCGTGAGTTTACGATCAACCAGTCAAAAGATTCCATGCTGCGGAGTCTGTTTCTGGCGCATGCGGATGTCGTCTGTGTGTCGTGTTATATCTGGAACATATCTATTGTGGAAGATTTGATTACGGAATATCACAAAATCAGCCCGGAAACGAAGATCTGGCTTGGCGGGCCGGAGGTGTCGTACCACGCGGAGGAGATGCTGGAGCAGTATCCGTTCCTTGACGGAATCATGAAGGGTGAGGGCGAAATTACCTTCCGTGAACTGGCAGTGTATTACCAGAATCAGGAGAACGGCACGGAGGGGAAAACGCTTGAAGAGATCCACGGCATTACATACCGTGATGCAGAAGGAGCCATCAAAAGCAACCCGTGGCGTCCGGCCATGGATCTGTCCGAGGTGGATTTTCCGTATGCGAATCTGAAAAAATTTGAGAACCGCATCATTTATTATGAGTCAAGCCGCGGTTGCCCGTTTTCATGCAGTTACTGTCTTTCTTCTATTGATAAGCGGCTTCGGTTCCGAAATCTGGATCTGGTCAAAAAGGAACTCGCCTTTTTCCTGGAACAGAAAGTACCGCAGGTCAAATTTGTGGACCGTACGTTCAACTGCAAGAAAGACCATGCAATGGCGATCTGGAAATTCATTGCAGAGCATGACAACGGCGTGACGAATTTCCACTTTGAGATTGCCGCTGATCTGATTACTGAGGAGGAACTGGAACTCTTAAATACCCTGCGTCCGGGGCTGGTACAGCTTGAGATCGGCGTTCAGTCTACGAATCCGCAGACGATCGAGGCGATCCACCGGAAGATGGATTTTGGAAGAGTCACAGAGATTGTAAACCGGATTGCAAAGGGAAGAAACATCCATCAGCATCTCGACCTGATCGCGGGCCTGCCGTATGAGGATTATGACAGTTTCCGCCGTTCGTTTGCGGATGTCTATGCACTGCGTCCGCAGCAGTTACAGCTGGGATTTTTGAAAGTGCTGCGCGGTTCTTTCATGTATGAGCATACCGAGGAATATGACTGTCATTATCAGGAGCGCGAACCATATGAGGTACTGTACACGAAATGGCTGCCGTACGACGATGTGCTGAAGCTCAAAGACGTGGAGGAGATGGTGGAAGTCTACTACAACAGCGGCCAGTTCGTCCACACACTGCCGATGATCGAGCGTCTGTATGAGAACCCGTTCGATTTCTTCCAGGAGCTCGGCGATTTCTACCGGGCAAAGGGCTACAGTGAGGCGGCACATAACCGGATTCAGCGGTATGAAATTCTGCTCGAGTTTTTGCAGGACGAAAAACAGCAGGATGAAGCATTCTTCCGTCAGATGATGGTGCTCGATCTGTATGCGCGTGAAAATATGAAGACACGGCCGCGCTTTGCAAAAGATCCGTCCGAATGGAAAAACGAGTCGCGTGACTTTTATCAGAAAGAAGCCGAAACGAGAACACTTCTGCCATCGTATACGACATACGATTGGAAGCAGCTGCAGCGCATGACGCATGTGGAAGTTTTTGATTACGATGTGCTCGGAAACGGGGAAAAGGCGCGTATGGTACTCCTCTTTGCTTATCAGAAGCGCGATCCGCTGACGGGAAATGCGGAGATGATCGACTGCAGTGAGTTTTTTTACGCTTGACATTTCAAAAGAACATGAGATACTAGAAAAGGTAAGAAAAGATGAAAATACAAGATTTTGTAGTGCTCGATCTTGAGACAACGGGTCTTTCTGTAAAGGAAGACCAGATTCTGGAGATCGGTGCAGTAAAAGTGCAGGGCGGAGAGGTCACGGCATCGTATGAGACCTTCGTCAATCCGGGCAGAAAAGTGCCGGAACGGATCACGGAACTCACCGGAATCCGGGATGAGATGATTGCGAATGCGCCCGATGTAGAGACTGCTGTCCGCGGCTTTCTGGATTTCTGCGGCGGCCTGCCGCTTCTGGGACACAATATTCTGTTCGATTACAGCTTCATCAAGCAGGCAGCGATAAATGCCCGTCTGGACTTTGAAAAAGAAGCGTGGGATACGTTGAAAATTGCACGGAAAGCCCTCCCGGATCTGGAGAGCAGAAGCCTTGAAGCACTCTGCGGCTACTATCAGATCCCGCGGGAACACGCACACCGTGCAATGGACGATGTGCTGGAAACGCTGGCACTGTTCCGAAAACTGGAAGAAGGATTTTCGGAAGATCACCCGGAATGGTTTGCCGCAGCGCCTCTGAAGGCAAAAATGAAACGCGAGGTTCCGGCGACGGAGGCACAGAAAAAATATCTGGCGGATCTGATCCGGTACCATGAGCTGGATCTCAAACCGGAGTGGGGAGCACTCACAAAAAGCCGTGCATCCCGCATGATCGATCAGATTATTCTGGCACATGGAAGAATGGAAAAACGACAGAGAACTGAGAAAAAATAGAAGAGAAAAAGAAAGGATGGAACGATGAGTAATAAAGTCAATCGAAAAGCCCCGACAGAGGCACAGAAAAAGAAGAAAGATCCGCTGGCAAAGAAGAGAAATGCAGCAAAGATGCTGGCATTGATTCTTGCAGTGGTTATGGTGCTTGGTATGGTTCTTCCAGCACTTTTATGGCTGGTGTAAAGAGATTCTGTAAAAGACAGAGTGAAATGGGAAACGGATCAAGAAGAGGCACAGTATGAAAAACAGCAGAAAAATGAGAGGCCTGCTGGTGATGCTTATCGCATTCGCATTCTGCTTTCTGACAGAACCAGTCAAAGCGGATGACCGGACAGCGCTGGACGGAATCTATGTAGAAGACATTTCCGTCGGCGGTATGACCGAAGAGCAGATCACACAGGCAGTAAACGATAAAATTGAACAGTTAAAACCCTCGGTTATCAACCTGTCTGCCGGAGAGCAGAATGCACAGGTGACAGCAGGGGATCTCGGACTTTCCTGCGCCAACCCGGAGGTGGCAAGAGAAGCCGTCACAATCGGGCAGGAAGGCAATGTACTGAAGCGGTTCCTGACACAGAACCGGCTCAAAAATGGAGAGACGGTGACGTTTTCCCTGAAATATACAGTCGATGGCGAGGCAGCGCGCCAGGCGCTAGAAAACAACACGGCCGTGCTGAACCGCGAGGCAACAGATGCAACGCTGACCCGCGAAAACGGCGAATTTATCGTCAATCCGGGCCAGACCGGATGCAGCGTCAACGTGGATGAGTCCACGGCGAAGGTTGTCAATTACCTGACGACAAGCTGGCGGGGCGGCATCGGCGGCGTAGAACTGGTAACAGAAGAAACACCGGCAGGCGGCAATCCGGAGCAGCTTGCACTTGTCAAAGATCTGCTCGGCGAGGGTACGACGGAGTATGGCAACGGTACGAGCGGCAGAAAACAGAATGTCGCAGTCGGCGCAGAGAAGATTAACGGAACGCTGGTACAGCCGGGCGAGGAATTTTCCGTAGAGGCGGTCGTTGTGCCGTTTGATGCGGAAAATGGTTATGCACTGGCGGCATCGTATGAGATGGGCAAGGTCGTCGATTCGTATGGCGGCGGTATCTGCCAGGTTTCCACAACGCTCTATGTTGCTGTCTTAAAAGCAGAGCTTGAGGTGACGGAGCGGTACAGCCATTCCATGATTGTCCACTATGTGGATCCGTCGATGGATGCGGCGATTGCAGAGGGATTGAAAGACCTGAAATTCATCAACAATACGGATGCGCCGATTTATATTGAGGCGAGCGCGGACGGAAGCACCCTGCATTTTGCCATCTACGGCCATGAGACGAGAGATCCGAACCGCACGGTCCGCTATGAGAGTGAGACGACAAGCACGGAGGATCCGACGCCGGGCCTGACGGAAGATGCGAATGCATCGTTTGGAACAATTGAACAGACATCGTACGGCTATCAGGGTTCGACGGCGCGGCTGTGGAAGATTGTGAATGACAATGGAAATGAGACGAAGGAGCAGGTGAATTCCAGCACTTACCGCATGACATCGGATGTCTATACCGTGGGAACAAAGACGGACAATGCAGCGGCGCGTGCGGAAATGCAGGCGGCGATTGCGGCAAATGATCTTGCAAAAGCAAAGGAAGTTGCAGCGAAATACAGCCAGAGCAGTTCGTCATCGAGTTCTTCGGAGAAGAAGGAAGACAGCAGCGATGATTCGGATTCGGATGGTACGGAAAAGACGGACGACAGCAGCGATACAGAGAAAACGGAGGACGATGAGGACTAGGCGTTTTCTGGTTACAATTCGCTGGGAACCAGTGAACTGTAACATTTTCCGTGAAAAATGGGAAAGCAGAGGGAAAAGGAGTACGGATTCCGTCTGCTTTTTCGTTTGAAACAGGAAGTTCGAGGAGGACAAGGGATGCGAAAGGGTAAATTACAGCAGAGCGTGCTGGTGCGCTCGGTGTTTAAGATGCTGGGGCAGAAAAGAGAGGACGCAGCAGGGCCGGCGGTCGGACGCGGGGTATCGGCACTTGCAGGAGAAAAGGAGACGCAGGTGTTTTCGTGTGCGCCGGTGCTGGTGAAGGATCCGGAGGACGCGGCGCTCGCGGTCTGCCGGGTGTGCAACAGTGTGGCCGCGGCGGGGGCATCGGCAAAAGGAGTGCTGGTGTCGCTGATGCTGCCGGAGGCGATGGAAGAAAAGGATTTAAAGGAGCTGATGCGGGCGGTTGACGGTGCGTGTGTGCGGTATGGAACTGCGGTGATCGGCGGGCATACGGAGGTGACGGACGGGGTTTTGTATCCGGTGCTTACCGTGACGGCGGCAGGCGGGACAACGCGTGCGGGGCTGTTTGATCCGTCGTGTGTGACAGCGGATTTGGATCTTGTCGTGACGAAGGGGATTGCGCTTGGCGCGGTGTCTTATCTGGCAAAGACAAGAAGGGATGAGCTTCTGACGAGATTTTCTCCGGGATTTATCCATGGGGCGGCGGATTTTTCGGAGGATTACTCTGTCTGCCGTGAGGCGGAGATTGCGATCGAGCACGGTGTGGCTGCGATGCAGGATCTCTCGGAGGGCGGGATTTTCGGGGCGCTCTGGGAGATGGCGGACGGCGCGGGTATCGGGCTTGATGTGGCGCTGAAGAGGATTCCGATCCAGCAGGAGACGGTGGAGATCTGTGAGTTTTTCGGGGTGAATCCGTATCAGATGCTTTCGACGGGGGCGCTGCTGATTGCAGCGGCGGACGGCGAGGGACTGGTGCAGAAAATGGCACTCGAAGGGATTCCATCGGCGGTGATTGGGCGGACGACATCCGGGAAGGAGAGGATTCTCCGGAACGGGGAAGAGGTCCGGTATCTGGATAAGCCGCAGATGGATGAGATGTACCGGGTTGGCAGATAAGGCTTAAATATACGACAGGAGTGATTGGTAAAATGGCACATTTGAATATTGTTCTTCATGAGCCGGAGATTCCAGCAAATACAGGTAATATCGGACGGACGTGTGTGGCGACGGGGACAAGGCTGCATCTGATTAAGCCGCTGGGGTTTGATATTTCGGACAAGGCGGTGAAACGCGCGGGGCTGGATTACTGGCCGAAGCTGGATGTGACGGTGTATGAGAGTTACGAGGATTTTCTGGAGAGAAATCCGGGGGCGAAGATTTACTATGCGACGACGAAGGGGCCGCAGACGTATGTGGATGTGCAGTATGAAGAGGACTGCTTTATCATGTTCGGAAAGGAAAGCGCGGGGATTCCAGAGGATATTCTGTACAATAATCAGGAGACGGCGGTGCGGATTCCGATGATTAATGATATTCGTTCGCTGAACCTTTCAAATTCCGTGGCGATCGTACTGTACGAGGCACTGCGGCAGAATAACTTTGACCATATGCAGCTCGCGGGGCATTTGCGGACGCATGAGTGGAGGTAGACGGACGGGACTCTGGTGATCGTAGACGGAACTGCATTCTTTTTATAAGGAAGAAGTTAAGATCATTTCCAATTCGGCGAAGACCTGCTCGGCGTAAAGCTGTTTGATTTCGTGGCGGGTCATGCCGGAGACGTTGGTCTGGAAGGTGAAGGTGTGGGCTTGGGTTTTGTATAAAATACAGAAGTACACGACGCCCTGTACGCTGTCAGCGTTGTTGGGGTCGAGATTTCCGGTTGTGCCGGTGATTCCGATGGCGATGGCGGTGTGCAGGTTTTCTTGTACTGTGCGGGCCATGGCTTCGGCGCATTCGGGGGAGTAGACGCCGTGGATTTCGATGACGGAAGGGTCGACGCCGACGAGGACTTTGGTTTCGTTCAGATACGTGACGTAGCCGCCGGGGAAAATGGCGGAGGCGCCTTCGGTGTCGGTGATTAGGGAGGCGATCAGGCCGGAAGTGCAGCTTTCCATGGTGGAAATGGTGGTGTGGGATGCAATGAGCTGTTTGATGATGGAATCAATGGTGTTTGGGTTCATAGTGAAAATTACCTCCAGAGTTAGTTTGATATGTCTGGCAAAAAAGCCCCTCGGCGGAGGGGCTTATTTTGGTGCTTCGCCTTTGGCGAGTGTAAAGATAAATTCGGTACCAACGCCCTCTGTACTGATGACATTGATATTCTGGTTATGCGCAGTGATGATCTCTTTGACGATCGAAAGCCCAAGTCCCGTTCCTTTGCGGTCCTTGCCGCGGGAGGCGTCGAGCTTGTAGAAGCGCTCCCAGATTTTCGTGATGCTTGCCTTTGGAATACCGCAGCCGGTGTCCTTGACGGAGACGAAGACTTTGCCGTGCTTCTCCGTTGTCTCAACTGTGATGGTGGAATCGTTGTTGCTGAATTTGATTGCATTATCAATGAGATTGTACAGCACCTGCTGGATTTTTCCCATATCGGCGCAGACGTATAAGGTGCGCGATGCGAGGATCAGTGAAATGGAAATCCGCTTTTTCGTGCAGGTTCCCTCAAACGAAGCGGCGGTATCCTTGATGACGGCGTTGATGTCAAACGAGGTCAGATCGAGCATATTCCCTTTATCGTCGATGTCGTTCAGCGTCAGCAGGCTCTGCGTCAGCTTGTGCAGCCGTTCTGTCTCAAACAGAACGATTTTCAGATATTTTTCCTGCATTTCCGGCGGAATCGTTCCGTCAAGGATCGCCTCCACGTAGCCTTTGATCGAGGTCAGCGGTGAGCGGAAGTCGTGAGAGACGTTCGCCACAAATTTCCGCTGGTATTCGCCGGTCTTGTTCAGCTCGCCGGACATGTAGTTCAGCGTGGAAGCGAGATACCCCATCTCATCGTGAGATTTAACATCAATTTTGTGGGTCAGGTTGCCGGAGGCATACTCCTTTGCACCGTTGATGATCTTTTTCAGCGGCCGGTACACGACGAGGGAGAAAAAGATCAGAATCACAAACGAGAGTCCGAACACGAGCAGGAACAGAAAATCAATCCGTGCCAGCAGACTTTCCCTCTGCTGATAGACGTCCTGCAGCGGAAGGTGGATGGCGACATAGCCATTGATCCGGAAATCGGAGGTGACGGGAACCATGACGCTCAGCATCTTGTATTCGAAATAGCCGAAAAACGTTCCCGTGCTGTAATATTCGCTGCCGAGCGCAACCGGATCAAAACCGTCGATGATCTCCGGGTTTTCCTCATCGAGTGCAGCTGCCGTGTTCAGCAGAATTTCCCCGTCTGCGCTGATGAGCCAGATCTGGGAATTGTGATAGGAAGCCAGTGCACTGAGCGAATTGTAAAGATCCGTCAGGGAACGCTCACTGTGGTAATAAAGGTCGCCCTGTTTGGAAGCGATCTGCGTGGCCTCCCGGTACAGACTGGTGCTCGCGCTGGAGACCAGACTGTCCTCCACCATGCGGGAGCCGACCGTTGAGATCAGCGTAAAGCCGGCAATGGCGAGAATGACATAAATGAGAATTAATTTCCGGTAAAGCGTGCGTCGCATTATTTTTTAACCTCAAACTTGTAACCGATGCCCCAGACCGTCGTGATGGCCCAGGAGGCATGGTCCTTGATTTTTTCGCGGAGACGTTTGATATGAACGTCTACCGTGCGGGTATCGCCGATGTACTCATAGCCCCAGATATGGTCGAGGAGCTGTTCTCGCGTAAAGACCTGGTTTGGTGAGGAAGCAAGGAAGTAGAGAAGCTCCAGTTCCTTCGGCGGCATATCGACGGTGCGGCCCTGGTAAATGACGGAATAGTTCGTCTGGTTGATGATAAGATCCGGGTACTCGACACATTTTCCTGCGGTCGCGGACACCGGGATCGTGCGTGATGGCTGAAATCTCCGCAGCACTGCTTTCACACGGGCAACGAGCTCCTTGGAATCAAATGGTTTGATGATGTAGTCATCCGCGCCGAGTTCCAGGCCGAGGACTTTGTCGAACACCTCGCCCTTTGCCGAGAGCATGATGATCGGAACATCGGAATCGTGCCGGATTTCGCGGCAGACCTGGTAGCCGTCCATGCCGGGCAGCATCAGGTCGAGCAGAATCAGGTTCGGCTGGAAGGAGTGAAACTCCCGGACAGCCTCTTCTCCATCGTTTACAATTTTTGTGTCATAGCATTCCTTGGTCAGATAGAGAGAAATCAGTTCTGCGATATTGTTATCGTCATCGACGATCAGAATTTTCTGTTTGGAAGCCATAAAAGATTCTCCTTCACTGGGGACAGGACGGAACCGCATACAGTATGCGTTCCGTCCCATATTTTCCTGAGTTTTTATTTCTTAAACGTAACAATCGTAACGCCGGCATCGCCCTCGCCGAATTCCGCTAAATGGAAGTCCGCTACGTGTTTCTGGCGGCGCAGATAATTGTGAATGCCTTTCCGCAGTGCGCCCGTTCCTTTTCCGTGGACAACGCGGACACTCGGCAGATGGGAGAGATAAGCGTCATCGAGATATTTGTCGAGTTCGGCAACCGCTTCATCCACCGTTTTTCCGAGCAGATTGATCTCGGTAGAAATCGTGGCAGCCTTGGAAAGCTTCGATTTTCCGCTGCTTGTGCGGGAGATGGACGGGCCGGTGATGACAGCCTCGTCGATCAGCACAAGGTCGGAGATATGCACTTTGGTCCGCATGATACCCATCTGGACGAAGAGATTTCCCTTCGAATCCGGGTGGGTGCTGACAGTACCTTTGAGATTCATGCTTAAGACTTTGACGGCATCGCCGAGATGAAGATCCTGCGGGCGGAGATTTCCGGTGCGCTTCGGTACTTCCTTCGCCTTTTTCTTATCGAGCTTGTTCATCTTTTCACGCAGAGCGGTACGTTTCTGCTCCATTTCGCGGACGGAAACATTCTCTTTTCCAAATTTCTGGAAATCGCGCATCGTCTGGTCGGCGTATTCCTTCGCCTCGCGGAGAATTCTCTGTGCCTCCTCGGTTGCATTGGAGATCATCTTTTCTTTTCTTGCGTCGATCTGTTCCTGATTCTTGGCAAGGCTCTGCTTCAGGGATTCGACTTCCGCGCGGGTGCGGGCAAGCTCTTCTTTTTCGCGTTCCAGCGTGATCCGGTTCTGCTCGAGAGTGGTCAGAACGTCCTCAAACGATTCATCCTGCTCGCTGATTTCGTCTTTTGCCTTGTTGATGATGTAGTCCGGCAGGCCGAGTTTGCTGGAAATCGCAAACGCATTACTCTTTCCAGGAACGCCGACGAGCAGGCGGTATGTCGGGCTTAAAGTCTCGACATCGAATTCACAGCAGGCATTCTCCACGCCCGGTGTGGATAAGGCATAGATTTTCAGTTCACTGTAGTGTGTCGTTGCCATGGTGCGGATGCCGCGCTCGTGGAGCGTAGAGAGGATCGCGATGGCAAGCGCCGCGCCCTCTGTCGGGTCGGTACCGGCGCCGAGCTCATCGAACAGGACGAGGGAATTGCGGTCTGCCTTGTCGAGGAAGGAAACTACATTCGTCATGTGGGAGGAGAAGGTACTCAACGACTGCTCGATGCTCTGCTCATCACCGATATCGGCGTAAACCTCGTCGAAAACGGAAAGGGAGGAGCGGTCGAGTGCCGGAATGTGAAGTCCGGACTGGCCCATCAGTGTTAAGAGTCCGACCGTCTTTAAGGAAACCGTTTTACCGCCGGTATTCGGTCCGGTGACGATCAGAAGGTCGAAATCTTCGCCGAGCGACAGATCAATCGGAACGACTTTTTTCGCATTGATCAGCGGGTGGCGTGCCTTGCGCAGGTGGATTTTACCTTCGGTGTTGAAGATCGGCTCATTGGCGTTCTGCTCCATTGCAAGAGCGGCGCGCGCGAAGATGAAGTCAAGCTCTACCATGTTTTCGAGGTCGTAACGGATCTCATCGCGGTGCAGGTCTGCCTGGGCACTCAACGTAGAGAGGATGACCTCGATTTCTTTTGCTTCTTCAATTTCCAGCTCACGGATATCGTTGTTCAGTTTGACAACGGCCATCGGCTCGACAAAGAAGGTGGAACCGGTCGAGGACTGGTCATGTACCATGCCAGGAACCTGGCCTTTGTACTCGGATTTGATCGGGATACAGTAGCGGCCGTCGCGCATCGTGATGACGGCATCCTGCAGATACGTGCGGTAGGAACCGTTGACGAGCGAGATTAACTGGCTGTGGATTTTTTCCTCACACGATTTGATGGAACGACGGATGCGGCGTAGATTCGGGCTTGCATCATCGCTGATTTCATCCTCGGAGAGAATACAGCGGCGGATTTCCGTGGAAAGCAGCGTCAGAGGCTCCAGTGTTTCGAAGAGATCTTCGAGGCTGTCCGGCGTCTGGTCCGCATTTTCGCGGCGGCCGTACGCTTTGACGCGTGCCGTGTTTTCCAGAAGTGCGGCGGTCTGCAGAAGCTCCGTGATGTTCATGGAGCTGCCGATTTCGAGACGCTTTAATGCGCCGCGGATATCTTTGGCATCACCAAAGGAAATGTGGCCTTTTTTAAAGAGCCGGGTGAGCGCGTCGTGTGTCTCGTGCTGCATCCGCGTAATCTGGGAGAGGGAAGAAGAAGGAACGAGCTCCAGACATTTCTTCCGGCCCAGCGGAGAACTGGCATACGAAGCCAGTTGTTCGATAATTTTGTCGTATTCGAGCGTTTTTAATGCTTTCTGATTCATGATACTTACCTTTTCGTATTAATAATTCATCATCGTTTACAGATAATGCGGTATTTTTTATCACATACCGCCCGGATCTGATCTGGCGTCTGTACGGGAAAGCACAGAGCGCAGGTGGAATGTGGGTCACAGGTTTTTCCACTCCCCCAATTATACCTTAAAAAGGAAAAGAAAGAAACCCCAAGAACGAGAAAATGCGGGATCTTGGAGAAATGAGAAAAAAATGTAACAGTCTTCATAAAATGTTCATATCTATCTGGTAAAGTTTCTTATATATGTGAAAATTGTGGGAGCGCGTATGCGCAGAGCAGTTCGGAATGGAATACGAATGTATGGAGAAAGAAATGTATGGAAAATGACCCAAAACCTTACAAATTCATGAAAGAGAGCATCAAAAAGCAGCCGCCTGACTGGAAAAAGATCGTATTGCTGATTGCCGGATGGCTGGTTCTTGCAGCACTTGGCGGTCTGGTTGCGGCCGCGGTCTTTGCTGTGACAGAGCCAAAGATTGCCGGTGCAATTACAAAAGAGGAGCCGCCGGCCAAAGTGGATATTCCGGGCGACGAGGATCCGAACAGCGGACAGGAGATGGATGAGACGATGACAGCATCTTCGGAGAATGCGCCGGTGGACAGCAGTGGTTCCGGCTCGGAAATCAGCAGTTCCACAGCGGATGGCAGTGTTTTGGATGAAAGTGTCGCAGAAAGCACGATTTCCGAGAGCACGGATGGAAACGAAGCGGCAGAGGGAACGGAGACGGGGGAGGAGAGCAGTGAGGCTTCCACAGTCGATGGTGAAACGGATGCGGAGGCAAAGGACAACAGTCTCAGAAATTATGAAGTGCTCTACCAGGATATGCTGGAAGTAACGGAAAAACCAAAACGAGCGCTGGTGACCGTCATCGGCATTACCAATCAGATGGACTATTTTAACCAGAACTATGAAAACCAGCAGCAGATTTCCGGACTGATCGTTGCAGACAACGGACAGGATCTTTTCATCCTGACGGAATACCGCATTGTGGAAAATGTGGAGCGGATTCAGGTTACGTTCTGGGATGAGACGATGGTAGATGCCACATACCAGCGCCATGATCCGAGCACCGGTTTTACGATTGTGAAGGTGGACAAGTCGAAGCTGGATGAGGAAACACGGGACGGCCTTGAAATTGCGCCGCTTGGCAGTTCGTATCTCGTAAGCCAGGGTGATCCGGTTGTGGCCGTCGGAAGCCCGGTTGGCTACAGTGATTCGATTGCGTACGGCGTGGTGACTTCGGTTACGAATAAGATCTCAGCGCTGGACAATGAGTACAATCTGCTGACAACTGACATCCTCGGCAGTACGGACGGCAGCGGTATTCTGGTAAATCTGGACGGCGAAATCGTCGGTATTATCGCGCAGAGCTACAGTGCCAAGGGAAACAACGTGGTGACGGGCATTGCAATTTCGCAGATCAAAAAGCTGATTGAAAATCTCTCCAACAATGTGAGCCGCGCTTATATCGGCATCCGCGGGCAGGATGTCACAGAAGAGCTTTCCGACAAAACAGGGATTCCAAAAGGCGTTCTGATCAGCAGCGTCACAGACGATTCGCCGGCGATGATGGCGGGCATGAAAGAGTATGATGTGATTGTAAAGCTCGGGGAACAGAAGGTGGAAACGATCAAACAGTACCATGAGCAGCTGGGAAAACACAGCGCAGGAGAAGTGGTTACCGTGACGGCGATGCGGAAAGGCGCCGAAGGATACGCGGAGATGACGTTTGATGTGACGCTTGGAGAAGTCTGAAAACAGAGGCTTTCGGAAGCCAAAAAGCCGGCCTTGACCGGCGTGGTTTCCGAAAGCTTTTTCTTTTCGGACGGTTTCCGAACCGCTGTGAAAAAATACGTGCATTCTGTATAAAAATCTGGTAGAATTGGTAAGGCATGTAAAGAAACAAGGAAAACAAAAACGGAACGCTGTGTCCGCATTTATTTTAGAAAAAGAGGATTTATTTTTATGAAGTATATTAACGAACTCCGGGAAGGAAACCGCATGTCCGGTGTCTATCTCTGCAAACATAAACAGTCAGCCGTTACGAAAAACGGAAAACAGTATGAAAACGTGATCTTACAGGACCGCACCGGTACGATCGATGCGAAAATCTGGGATCCGAATTCGATGGGAATCGACGAATTCGAAGCACTTGACTACGTCGACATCAGCGGCGATATCACCGTATTCAACGGCGCGCTTCAGGTTTCGATCAAGCGTGCAAGAAAGGCAGGAGAGGGCGAGTACAACCCGGCAGACTATCTGCCGACCAGCCGTTACGACATCGACACGATGTATCAGGAACTGCTTTCCTGGATTGGAACGGTGAAAAACCAGTATCTTTCCGCAATCCTGACGTACTATTTTATCCAGGACCAGGAGACGGTAAAACGGTTCCGCATGAGCTCTGCGGCAAAAAGTGTTCACCACGGCTTTGTCGGCGGACTGCTGGAGCATACGTTAAGTGTCACCCGTTTCTGTGATTTTATGGCGAAATCGTACGGGATCTTAAACCGTGATCTGCTGATTACGGCAGCGATTCTGCATGACATCGGAAAGACGAAAGAACTCTCTTTATTCCCGCAGAACGATTACACGGATGATGGACAGCTTCTCGGCCACATTATGATCGGTGCGGAGATGGTACACGATGCTGCACAGAAAATAGAAGGTTTTCCGATGGAGCTGGAAAATCAGTTAAAACACTGCATTCTGGCACACCACGGTGAGCTGGAATACGGTTCCCCGAAAAAGCCGGCAATGGTAGAAGCGGTAGCGCTGAACCTGGCTGATAATGCCGATGCCAAAATGGAGACTCTGACCGAGCTGTTTGATGCAGCGCCGGCAGGCAATGAGTGGATTGGCTACAACCGGTTCTTTGAGTCCAACATCCGCAGAACAGGAGACTTTTCATGAGCTATCAGAAAAATGATGTACTGACGGTGAAAATTGAAGATATGGGACACGACGGAGAGGGTATAGGCAAATGCGAGGGCTATACCCTCTTTGTCAAGGACACCGTCATCGGCGATCTTGCCGAGGTAAAAGTGATCAAAGCAAAGAAAAATTACGGCTACGCGCGCCTGATGCGCCTGATCGAGCCGTCCGCACACCGCGTCGAGCCGGTCTGCCCGGTTGCACGTCCGTGCGGCGGATGCCAGTTGCAGATGCTCGACTATGCGGAGCAGCTTCGCTTTAAGGAGAAGAAAATCGCCGGAAATCTCCAGCGCATCGGCGGCATGACGGAGATCCCGATGGAGCCGATCGTGGGGATGGAAAATCCGTTCCGCTATCGAAACAAAGCCCAGTTTCCGATCGGGCAGGATAGAAATGGAAAGCTGATTACGGGATTTTATGCGGGAAGAACGCATCAGATCATGGAAAACCGGAACTGTTATCTGGGCGTGGAGCAGAACGAGGAGATTCTGAACCGCATTCTTGTCTGGATGGAGGAGAACGGCGTTCCGGCATACAACGAGGAGACCGGCAAAGGCCTGGTGCGCCATGTGCTGATCCGGTTTGGATTTATGACGAAAGAGATTATGGTCTGTCTCGTTGTGAACGGAAAGAAACTGCCGGCCGAGGAGAAACTCATCAAATCGCTGACAGAACTCGAAGGCATGACAAGCATTACCCTAAGCGCAAACCGTGAGCGGACCAATGTGATCATGGGAAAAGAAATCCGCTGCCTGTGGGGACAGGGGTATATCACCGACTATATTGGAACCGTAAAATATCGGATCTCCCCGCTGTCCTTCTACCAGGTCAACCCGGCGCAGACGGAAAAGCTGTACGGTCTTGCCCTGGAATACGCAGGTCTCACCGGAAATGAGACGGTCTGGGATCTCTACTGCGGCATCGGAACGATTTCCCTGTTCCTCGCGCAGAAAGCCAAAAAAGTCTACGGCGTCGAAATCGTCCCGGAGGCAATCGCGGATGCGAAGAACAATGCGAAAATCAACGAGATCGAAAACGCTGAATTTTTCGTTGGAAAATCGGAAGAGATTCTTCCGGCCTACTATGAACAGTACGCCAAAGACCACCCGGGCGAACACGCCCACGCGGACGTCATCGTCGTCGATCCGCCGAGAAAAGGCTGCGAAGAAAACCTCCTCCACACCATGGCCAGCATGCAGCCGGACCGCATCGTGTATGTATCCTGCGATTCCGCAACGCTGGCACGAGATGTGAAGGTGCTTGGGGAGCTGGGGTATGAAGTAAAGAAAGTCCGAGGGGTTGACCAATTCCCGATGACGTGCCATGTGGAAGTCGTGTGTTGTTTACATCGGGTGAATTCGTAGAAGTCCTTAATTT
>OLSJ01000012.1_pt1 | contig 184332 bp, 156 predicted proteins | sample 1672151 | NCBI WGS metagenome assembly OLSJ01 (sample SAMEA3136653, study PRJEB25190) | human gut metagenome | biome: human gut; feature: human-associated habitat; material: faeces | place: Austria | collected 2013 | reverse complement strand
CACCCGAAACTGCAGGGTATTGCCCAGCAGAACAGCTTTAAACATACCTGATAACAGGATGTTATAAGGAATCTCAGCCCCGGCTAGCAAGCCGGGGCTGAGAGTTCGACCAGAATATAACCCGGAAATATTGGTTTATATTCATATTGTTATTAAGTTGTATAATGTATGAATGTTTATAAATTATAATGATATAAGTGAAATATCACCTTAAGGTATTATTCGCCTGGTATTCATTATCTTGCATTTTTATCTATTCATTTTTTGTATTATAAACACCATAATTCTGCGTAATTTATTCCACTCATTATCATTTTTCTCACCGCTTCGTTTAAATTTATATGCCAGTAAATTTGACTTAGATATAATGCGTGCTACATTAATAAACAGTAATATGTTTATGTTATATTAAGTCAACTATGCAATCACAACATGGCACTTGTCTCATTGCGTACGCAAGACATAAATATATTCTCACCATGGCTGATGGTGAATATCGCTATTTTAATGGCGGTGATTTGGTCTGCGCGGATGCAAATCATGTTTTAGTTTCTAATTCCTTAGAAAATATAGTATTTGTCACGAAGGAAACGCTTTCATTATTCCTCCAGATTCTCAAGGAGGAGGCGTTAAATTTTCATGCTCATAAAAAAGTACCTTCGTTAATTATTCACCACTGTGCCAGAGAAATTCCATTTTTTCAGGAAGTTATGCAACTCTCGCAGCAAACTAATCTCCGCTATGGTGAGGTATTGCGCAAAAGAGCATTAATATTTGCATTATTGTCCGTTTTTCTTGAGGATGAGCAGTTTATACCGCTACTGGTGAACATATTACATCCCAATACGCGCACGCGAGTTTGTACAGTTATCAACAATAATATCGCTCATCAATGGACATTATCACAGATCGCCAACGAGTTACTGATGAGTCAGAGTCTGTTAAAGAAAAAATTGCGTGAAGAAGATACGTCTTATTCACAACTGCTCACCGCATGTAGAATGCAGCGTGCATTACAACTTGTTGTAATGCCTGGTATTCCAATAAAACGCGTGGCAATGTCCTGTGGCTATAACAGCATGTCATATTTTATTTACGTTTTTCGAAATTATTATGGGATGACACCCACAGAGTATCAGGAACAAATAGCACAAGGAAAGTTCAATGGCGACTCAATGACAAGACTTGTTACAGAAGAAAATTTTAGAGTTCGGCTGTAAGAATAAGATTACAACGTCTGCCCGAACATAAAAAAAACCCGGCATAGGGGACCGGGAAGAGGATAGTCTGCCGTCTCCAGACTAATAAACCGTTATAACACTCCCTGTTGGCACGGGAAACTTTTGTGCTCTCAGTAAGTTAAATATAACGTTTGCTGGAGATAAGATCAGCCAAATTTTTATAAACATAGGCTATACGATTTTTAAAAATATATTATTATTGTATTTACTTATTTCTAATTAACTGTTATGCAAATTTGCGTAATAGGTAAAGTATGATCCTACTAAATATGGCAGTTTTAGTCCTGAAGAACAGTCAGGCATCATTTCATCAGTATACTGAAATTGAAATAATCGCAGTAATGGAATATAAGGGATAGTCATGGCTCATGTTTGCTCGGTGATCCTCGCCTGCCGTTCGTTTGATATTTATCATGAACAGCAAAAAATATCGTTGAACAAAGCGAGTATTCTACTACTGGAGAAAAATTTGGCAGACGATTTTTCGTTTTGTTCACATGATACGCGACGTTTGGATATCGATGAGCTGACGGTTTGTCATTACTTACAAAATATTCGTCAGGCACCACATAATTTGGGGCTACATAACAAAAATCGTTTATTAATTAACCCAGAACCGCCAATGCCTCTGGTGATAGCGATTTTTGATAGTTTTGCTAAATCCGCTGTAAATTCTCCTATTTTGAGCAATATGCTCTATCTTTCCTGCTTATCAATGTTTTCTCATAAGAAAGAGCTTATCCCTTTACTTTTTAACAGTATCAGCACTGTATCGGGGAAAGTTGAACGTATTATTAGCTTTGATATAGCCAGGCGTTGGTATCTGCGTGATATCGCAGAAACAATGTATACCAGTGAGAGCTTAATCAAAAAAAAGTTGCAGGAAGAAAATACTTGCTTCAGTAAAATATTACTCGCCTCGAGGATGTCGATGGCCAGAAGACTACTTGAGTTACGGCAAGTTCCTCTACATACCATTGCTGAAAAATGTGGGTATAGCAGTACGTCGTACTTTATAAATACATTTCGACAATATTATGGCGTCACACCACATCAGTTTGCACAGCATTCGCCGGGAACCTTCTCCTGATTGCATATCTCATTTGGGTATTGGTCAGGATCTCACACTCGCTGCATGTAAAAATCTTTCCTGATTATCTCTGCCGGAACCAACGGCAAGTTCTCTTTGGCAGTTCGCAAACGGGTATTAGTATTTTCAGGAGGAAAAGACGCGGCATGTTTGGGATTATTAAGCTAACAATTCATATAATTACGGGAATGCTGGTCTGTATTGTGCTGTTCAAATTGATGACCAATGGCTGGAGTGGTTTCTACTTTCACTGCTGTTTGTTAAGTCTGGTATTCCTCACGATTAGCTGGTTGTTGAGTAGTGAGTGGTTGCGAGGAAAGAGTAAGGCTGAACGCTCATGTTCAACCTTACTCTCATTCATACGTTACGCTTTTTTAAAGCGGGCAAAGAGATGTTCCACAACGACAAAAAAGACGGGAACGAAGTAAATTGCCAGCACAGTTGCTGCAAACATCCCCCCCATAACGCCTGTACCTACCGCGTTTTGTGCGCCGGAACCTGCGCCATGACTGATAACCAGCGGCAGTACGCCGAGAATAAAGGCCAGAGAGGTCATGAGGATTGGGCGTAAACGCATCCGCGCCGCTTCGATAATCGCTTCTACCGGTGTTTTGCCTTCTTTCTGCATCATCTCAACCGCAAATTCGACGATCAGGATGGCGTTCTTGGCGGAAAGCCCGATGGTGGTCAGCAATCCGACCTGAAAGTAGACGTCATTGCTTAAGCCGCGCAGGTCAGTTGCCAGTAATGCACCAATGACACCCAACGGTACAACTAACATCACCGAGAACGGAATTGACCAGCTTTCATACAGCGCGGCGAGGGCGAGGAACACCACGACCAGTGAAATGGCATACAGTGCGGGAGCCTGGTTGGATGATAATGCTTCCTGATATGACAACCCGGTCCAGGAGTAGCCGACGCCCGCCGGAAGTTTAGCGACCAGATCCGCCATAAATTTCATTGCGTCACCGGTACTTTTCCCAGCAGCGGCTTCCCCTAAAATCTCCATCGACGGAATGCCGTTGTAACGTTCCAGTCGCGGCGAACCGTAGGTCCATTCTGTTGAAGAATAGGCAGAAAGCGGCGCCATCGTGCCAGAGGCGTTGCGTACATACCATTGGTTGATGTTGTCCGGCAGCATACGGAACGGCGTTCCTGCCTGGACATACACTTTTTTCACACGCCCCTGATTGAGGAAGTCATTGACGTAGCTACTGCCGAAGGCGGTAGAGAGGGTCTGGTTGATATCAGACAGTTCCACGCCCATCGCTTCGGCTTTCGCGGCGTTGACGTTCACTTTGAACATCGGTGTATCTTCCAGGCCGTTCGGGCGAACCGCTGTTACCTGATCGGGTGATTGTGCTGCCAGCGACAACAACTCGTTTCTCGCCTGGGTCAGCTTTTCGTGCCCCAGGTTGCCGTTGTCCAGTAGTTCCATATCAAAACCTGATGCTGTACCCAGCTCCGCTACCGCAGGTAAGTTGAACGGGAACATCATCGCTTTATTGATACTGCTCAGAGCCACCATTGCCCGCTGAATGATTGCGGTCACTGAGTTTTCCTCGCCGACACGTTCAGACCACGGCTTGAGGCTGATAAACGCCAGACCGTTGTTTTGCCCCTGACCGCTGAAGCCAAAGCCGCCAACGGTAAACACCGACTGGACATTATTTTTCTCTTTTGTCAGATAGTAATCTGTCACCTGTTGCAGCACTTTCGTGGTGTTAACCATGGTGGAACCTGACGGTAACTGCGCGGTGGTCATAAAGACCCCCTGATCCTCTTCCGGTAAGAAAGAGGTCGGTGTACGCAGGAACAGCACCGCCATCCCCGCACAAATCAGCAGGTAAACCACCATGTAACGACCAGTGCAACGCAGCAGTGAGCGGGTGCTGTCGGTATAGTGCTGAGTCGATTTTTCAAACAGATGGTTGAAGCGTTCGAACAAGGCGTTCGGTTTGTGACCACCTTCCGGTGCGGCTTTCAGAATGGTGGCGCAAAGTGCCGGGGTCAGGCTCATCGCCACAAACACCGAAAGCAACATGGATGAAATCAGCGTAATGGAGAACTGGCGATAAATTTCCCCGGTCGCGCCGCTCATAAAGGCCATTGGCATAAACACGGCGGACAGAACAACGGCAATCCCGACCAACGCACGCTGGATTTGCCCCATCGATTTATGCGTCGCTTCCTGCGGCGGCAGTTTATCTTCCGCTATCACGCGCTCGACGTTTTCCACCACCACGATGGCGTCATCTACCAGAAGCCCTATAGCTAACACCATCCCGAACATGGTGAGGGTGTTGATGGTAAAACCGACCGCCGACAAAATCGCGAACGTACCGAGAATAACCACCGGCACGGCGATAGTCGGGATAATCGTAGCGCGAATGTTTTGTAAAAACAGGTACATGACCAGGAAGACGAGGATGATCGCCTCAACCAGCGTTTTGAAAACTTCCTGAATTGAAATTTGGATAAACGGTGTGGTGTCGTAAGGATAAACCGTCTTCAGGCTGGCGGGGAAATAGGCTGATAAGCGGTTGAGTTCTGCTTTTACTGCCCGCGAGGTATCGAGCGCGTTTGCCCCGGTAGCCAGTTTGATGGCGATACCGGCAGCAGGTTTGCCGTTATAGCGCGCCACGGTGGAATAATCTTCCGCCCCCAGCTCTACGCGAGCAACGTCGCGCAGCAATACTTGCGAACCATCTTGCTGAACTTTTAGCAGGATTTTGCCAAATTCTTCCGGCGTTTGTAGACGCGTCTGCACAATGATTGAGGCGTTCAGTTGCTGGTCTGCCGCCTGTGGCATCCCCCCCAGTTGACCGCCGGAAATCTGGTTGTTTTGTACTTTGATTTGGGAAATAACATCAGAAGGAACGAGATTGTATTTATTGAGTTTTTGCGGATCCAGCCAGATACGCATGGCGTACTCTGAACCAAAGAGCTGTACGCTACCGACGCCTGCGGTACGGCTTAGAGGGTCTTTAATATTAGACGCCACATAGTCCGCGATGTCGTACTGGTTGAGGCTGCCGTTATCAGAGATAAACGCCGCCACCATCAGGATATTGCTGCTCGATTTATTGACGCTAATTCCTTGTTGCTGTACCGCTTCGGGGAGCGATGGCATGGCGAGTTGCAGTTTATTTTGTACCTGAACCTGCGCGATATCGGGCGATGTTCCCGTCTCAAAGGTCAGGGTGATGGATGCATTACCTGCTGCATCGCTGGTTGATGACATATACATCAGGCCATCAAGCCCATTCATATTTTGCTCAATCACCTGAGTGACCGAGTCTTCTACTGTTTGCGCATCAGCGCCCGGATAGGTGGCGCTGACGGTGATGGTTGGCGGCGCAATCTGCGGATATTGCGCAACCGGTAAGTTCATGATCGCCAGACCGCCTGCGAGCATCAAAATAATGGCAAGTACCCAGGCAAAAACCGGGCGATCAATAAAATAGTTAGCCATGAAAGTCCCCTTAAGCCTGCAACGTTATTGTTTCGATTCGGTGCTGGCGTTTTCCTGGCTGGAGGAAATTGCGCGTGCTTTGATACCCGGATGTATGCGTTGCAAACCGGAAACGATCACCCGATCGCCAGCTTGCAAACCAGAGGTAACAACCCACTGATTTCCGATAGCTTTGGTAGCGTTAATTTCGCGTAACTGCACGACATCGTCTTTATCCAGAATGAGTGCCGTCGCTTTACCCTGAGCGTTGTGAGTAACGCCTTCCTGCGGCACCAGTAACACATTCTGGCGACTACCTTCATCCACTAACGCTGTGACGTACATGCCTGGCAGTAAGTCACCATTTGGATTGGGGAAGATCGCGCGCAACGTGACGGAACCCGTGGTTTCATCTACTGTCGGGTCGGAAAATTTCAGCGTGCCGGTCTGGCTGTAACGTTTGCCATTTTCCAGATTAAGCTGCACAGGCGTACTGCCCTGAACCTGCTTGATCTGCCCACTGGCGACCTCTTCTTTCATGCGCAAAAAATCCTGCACCGACTGCGTGAGATCGACATAAATCGGATCCAGACGCTGCACAGTGACCAGGGAATCAGCTTGATTAGCAGTAACTAATGCGCCGACGGTTACCGTCGATTTTCCGCTGACGCCCGTAATCGGCGAGGTGACATTCGCGTATTGCAGATTGATCGTCGCCTGCTCAACAGCCGCTTTGGCGACGGTGACATTGGCTTCTGCCTCATTCAGTTGGGTGCGCGCGGTGTCGTAATCCTGACGGCTAACGTAGTTGGTCTTCAGCAACGATGCCTGGCGGTTAAAGGTGATGCGGGCATTGCTGGCGGTGGAGAGAGCTTTCGCCAGCGAACCTTTGGCAGAGTTCAGCTCTGCCTGTAAGGGTGCAGGATCAATCTGATACAGCGAGTCGCCCTGGTTAACTTTATCGCCTTCGATAAAGTTGCGTTTAATGATAATGCCGCCCACCTGGGGACGTATCTCAGCAACTTCATAAGGAACTGTTCTGCCGGGCAGTTCGCTCATCACATTGACCGAACCGGGAGAGAGTGTCACCACACCCACTTCAGGTGTCATGGCGGCGGCATTTTCCGTCGATTTGTCATCGCAGGCGGTGAGCATCGCGCCGCAGAATAACAACGGTATTAACAGTATTCTTTTTCTGTTCATTTTAGTCCCTGAAAACTCGTGAGAAATAACGGTTCTTTGAATTACGCGTGGGGTGAGGTATGAGGGATTTACAGACCAGCGGCATAATGCAAGTCATGAGGTTGTAAGCCAGCGAGGAAGCATGTAGGCAGAGTGACCAATATTGTGACGTTAATGGCAAAAAAAATGTTGCCGTTCTGCCGACAGTCTCTGTCTGCATCCGGGCAACGAAGGTTTCTACTGGTGGATACATAAACCAGGGGAATAAGTTCGTTTTCGCTTCTCCTTGGGCTATCACCGGGAGTAATGGAGTCAGCATTTGCATCCCTCGTCATGCCAGCCATTAATTTCAGACAATTATCGCTGGGTCACATCGGCTCCTTATTAAAAATAAGAAGAAATTCCCAGAGTCACGATGTCGCTCATACGTCTCAGTTTCAGCTTGTACATGATATTGAATTTCTGGATCTTTAACGTTTGCTGCGAAATATTCAGTGTTGATGTGATATTACTTTCATTTTTGTTTTTCAGAATCAGTTGCATAATTTTGAATTGATTATGCGAGAAACATAATTGAGAATTCTTATGGGGTAAGTGTTTTCCATAAGTAATATCAATCAGGTTTTTAATACTTTCTTTGCGGCTGATAAAATAAATAGGCGACTGACTTTTCAGTTTACTGATGTGATAAGGTGCCAGAACAATGATTCTTTCGGCATCTAATTTCTCAAGAAACTTAATAGCTTCTTCATCAAGGATATGATTATGATAGGTATCAATGATCACCTTGAATGGTTTGTTGCCTATGCTTTTGAGCTCTGACAGGGAATTGATTTTTATCATTTCGTGATTATCTTTCAACTGCAAAAAGCCCTGTAAAAGAAAAGAATCCTTCGTCATGAGAAAAATCATAACTTGCTCCTTAGCCGTTATCGTTTCGAACATGTTGTCCCTTTCATTATTTACATCCATGTCCGAATATGGTGTTCAATATAGTAAACGCCTATAAGAACCTTGCCCTTCGTGAACTAATACGTCTATTAACACTAATCAAAACTTCAGATTTAGCCATCATCTGGTCCATATATTGATCCTAGGTAAGATTCCTGGTTGTTATTGATTTGTAATTAATAAACAAAACATTAACACGCTGCGGACTTCTACCCAAGAATAAGTTATAAATAATCCATTTGTGATCTCTGAAGAATATTACTAAAGTTAAAGCGTAATCCGATTTAAATATTGAGTCTCCTTGTTTCTATTTAAGCTGGCAATTGGATTGCCAGCTTTCTTTTAGTGCATTGATAGTGAAAAAATAAACTCTGGAATATTCGTTTATCTACCCATAGCATCGATGTTTATGGAACCTTCAGTTCACTTTCTCACAGCACTTCTAAAACATTAAACCTGACAACGAAAAATATCAGCCATGATAATGTTTGAAATGGCTAATTCGCCGTGAAATAAATAAAAAAAACAAAAATTTCAGATAGTTGATTTAATCGCTGTGCGCGATTTATTTCAATGATAGTACGTGTTTTATCAAGGTAGCCATGCGGTGGTGTAGGTGTTAGCTGCCTCATAATCATTGTGCGTAACTATGAGGCAGGCTAAAAAATAGAGCGGAGATACGTCGGCTAGTTATTATTTTTTAACGAACAAACTAGCAAAACTGAACAGGCTGGCGGCGCTAAATATGAGTTCGATCCCTACCAGGGTAGATACCAATGTCACAGAAACCATTGGTGTTGCGCCAAGGAATATCCAGGCAATGACGATATCCAGCACACCAATAACGAGTTGTAGCCAGCTACCTTTCATTGAACGCTGACGATACCAGCTCATCAGGCGAATAACCCCTGCGACGCAGAACAGACCCGCAATAAACGCTGCAATGGCGAAAATCCCTAGTTCCGGTGCGCGGATAAAGAAATAGCCGATCAATAAATAGGCTACAGCCACGAGGAACCCCGATAATACAGGCCAGAAATTATGACTGCGGTTGCTGAATAATCCAACAATAAGTGCAATACCCGAGCAGATTAATAATACGCCAACTACCGTGCTTAGAATATCACCAGAAACAAACGGGAAACTGATACACAGTAAACCGACGATGAATAGCAGTACAGCAATAAACTGGATCGCTCTACGATGCTTCTTAAGCATATCCAGATCAAACTTCAAAATTGTTGCCTTATCTATATATAACATAGAACCACCCTATAAATTTAAGAAGGAAAACCCCTGCTATCAATCTATGCCAAAAATGCATCTGAGAATGCAGTTGATTTAATAAAAATTTCCTAATTACTGTGCGTGATGACCATGTAACCTATTGTATTAGAATAAAAATATCTGATTTTGATATTTTGTCTCAACATGACATACCCAGAAAACCAGGTTATAACCTCAATGTCGAAATTGATTCGTGACGGCTCTTTCACTTTATAGTTGAGGATATTACGATGAAAAAAGTATTAGGCGTTATTCTTGGTGGTCTGCTTCTTCTGCCTGTAGTGAGCAATGCAGCCGATGCGCAAAAAGCAGCTGACAATAAAAAACCTGTCAACTCCTGGACCTGTGAAGACTTCCTGGCTGTAGACGAATCCTTCCAGCCGACTGCTGTCGGTTTTGCTGAGGCTCTGAATAATAAAGACAAACCGGAAGATGCGGTTTTAGATGTTCAGGGTATTGCAACCGTAACCCCTGCGATCGTTCAGGCTTGTACCCAGGATAAAAAAGCCAGCTTTAAAGATAAAGTTAAAGGCGAATGGGACAAAATTAAGAAAGATATGTAATTACGGGAATGCGTTACATCGTATTTCCTTAAATATTGAACAGGCCGGAATATCTTGCTTATAAAGCAGGTAATCCTCCTGTTCATATATCAATTATTTATTGAATGGGTTGTAAAATGAATATTGCATCTCTACGTAAAGCCATTGTTTTCGTTGGCGCTGTAGCGGCACTGTCACTGGTTAATGCGCAATCTGCGCTGGCGGCTAATGAATCTGCTAAAGATATGACTTGTCAGGAATTTATTGACCTGAATCCGAAAGCGATGACACCTGTTGCATGGTGGATGCTGCATGAAGAAACGGTTTATAAAGGTGGTGATACTGTAACCTTAAATGAAACCGACCTGACTCAGATTCCTAAAGTGATTGAATATTGTAAGAAAAATCCGCAGAAAAATTTGTATACCTTTAAAGATAAATTGGCAAATGTCCTGCCGAATTAACAGGAATAAAGCAAAAAGGAGTAGCAAGCCGAGCCATCTTGCTGCTCCTTTTTGCGTTTTTATATGACTACCGAATTTATTATTCGTTTGATCCTGACCGCAATTGCTTGTGGTGCTATTGGCATGGAAAGGCAAATGCGCGGCAAAGGAGCCGGGTTACGCACACATGTCTTGATTGGTATGGGCAGCGCGCTGTTCATGATTGTGTCGAAATATGGTTTTGCTGATGTGCTGGCGTTGGATCATGTCGGTCTTGATCCCAGCCGTATTGCCGCTCAGGTCGTCACTGGCGTCGGATTTATCGGTGCGGGGAACATCCTCGTTCGCAATCAAAATATTGTCGGTTTAACTACCGCTGCGGATATTTGGGTAACGGCAGCCATCGGTATGGTGATTGGTAGCGGCATGTATGAACTGGGGATTTACGGTTCCGTGATGACCTTGCTGGTGCTGGAAGTCTTCCATCAATTAACCTTCCGCCTGATGAACAAAAATTACCATTTACAGCTGACGTTAGTGAACGGTAATACGGTATCAATGCTCGACTGGTTTAAGCAGCAAAAAATAAAAACAGATTTAGTTTCGTTGCAGGAAAATGAAGATCATGAAGTGGTTTCCATTGATATCCAGCTTCATGCCACGACATCGATAGAAGAGCTGTTGCGATTATTAAAAGGCATGGCAGGGGTGAAAGGCGTTTCAATTAGCTAATCTGTATCGTTATTTATTCGGCAGGAGTACCAGAGCGGTACTCCTGTTGGTTTTAATGATCGAGGACGATCAGTGGTGAATGGTTAGCCGGATCTTTTAGCACGGTAATATCCGCGCCATAGAGCATTGTCAGCGCCTGCTGTGTCAATACGTCCTGCGGTTTGCCATTTGCAACAACCTTTCCTTTTTGCATCAAAACAACACGGTCAGCATAACGGGCTGCAAGATTAAGATCGTGCAATACGCAGCAGACGTTAAATTGCCGTTCGCGAACCAACTGGCGTAATAAACGAAACAGATGTTGTTGATGGTGAATATCCAGCGCCGACGTTGGTTCATCAAGGAATAACCATTTCGGTGAGGGGACTGGTTCCCAGAGTTGCACCAGCAGGCGAGCCAATTGCACACGCTGTTGTTCACCGCCGGATAATTGCCGGTAGTCGCGGTTAGCGAGTGCCTGACAGTCGCATAACGCCATAATCTGCACCGTTTCACCGCTCTGATTGCCGGTACGATGTGGATGCCGCCCCATCTGGATCACTTCCTTTACGCTGAATGGAAACGCCATGTGGCTATTTTGACGCATCACGGCCCGGTGTTTCGCCAGTTCGGTGATTGACCATTCATTTAATGGCTTATTAAACAACCGGCATTCGCCGCTATCTGGTTGAAGATAGCCGGTTAGCTGGCGAAGCAACGTGGATTTTCCCGCGCCATTAGGGCCGAGAATGGCAACAATTTCTCCGCCGGGAAAAGTCAGCGAGACATTGTCAGTCAGACGCCGTCCCTGAAGGCTATAAACCAGGTTCTGGGCGCTGATCATGTGATCCTCCGGTTGCGCAGAATCAACCACATAAAATAAGGGCCGCCAAGCAGGCTGGTTAATAATCCCACGGGCATTTCTGCTGGCTGTACTAGCGTGCGGGCAAGTGTGTCTGCCATCAGCAATAAACAGGCGCCGGCGAGGGCGGAACAAGGGATTAACCAGCGGTGATTTGCCCCGGTCGTCATGCGAATCAGATGTGGGATCACCAGGCCTATAAAACCGATAATTCCGCTTACCGATACGGCAGCGCCAACAAGCAGTGAGCTAATCAACAGTAATTGCTGGCGTTTACGTTTAACGTTCACGCCGAGGTAGTGGGCTTCTTCATCACCAAGTTGCAGCAAATTTAGCGTTCCGGCGAGACAGGTTGTCGCGATAATGGCTGGCAGAATGAATGAACTGGCGACCAATAACGTCGGCCATTGCGCCTGTCCAAGATTGCCCATCATCCACAGTGTGAGTTGTCGTAGCTGCTGTTCATCGCCGATATAGCTCAGTACGCCAATCGCCGCACCGCACAGGGCGTTGATGGCGATCCCGGCCAGTAACAATTGCATCATGCTGCCATCGCGATGGCGCTGCGTGATGAGAAAAATGATGGTGCAGACCACTAAACTACCGGCGATGGCAAATACCATTTGCTCATAGAGCACCAGCATCACCGGGAAGGAAAAGGGCAGCACAATAGCAACGCCAACCATTAATGCCGAACCGCTACTGACGCCGAGTAATCCTGGGTCAGCCATGGGGTTGCGAAAAAGCCCCTGCATAATCACCCCGGCGGTTGCCAACGCTGCGCCTACCAGCACTGCCAGTAAAACGCGAGGCAGGCGAATATTCAGCCAGATATCGCGGTATTCCTCATCAAAAAGGGCATCAAAACTGATCTTTAACGCTCCCTGACTGGCGCCGAACAGCACCAGGGCAAGCAATAAGAGTGATAGCCCCATAAAGACACTGGCGGAAGACAATGAATCCTTGAGCACGCAAAACTCCATTACGACATTACGGCGCGGATATTCCGCGCCGGGAGGGGATTACGCCGGTTTCAGATCTGGTTCAATCAGACTGTAGATCTGCTTGTTGAGTGTCGGCTGACTGGCCAGTTCAGCAATATGTGTAGCGACATCGGCACGGCGGACAAAACCATGACATTCCTGATTTTGTATCCGTAACGCTTTGCCCGTTGCTGCGCCATCAAGCAGACCGCCTGGACGGAGAATGGCGTAGTCAAGTTGGCTGGTTTGCAGCCAGCTTTCCGCCAGCGTTTTTTCCCGTACCGCCTGACCAAACGCAGCCTTTGCCCGCTCCGATAAAAACGGCCAGCTATCGCCGCATCCCAAAGAGGTCACCAGAATCATGCGACTGATGTCGGCCTTTTCGGCCTCATCAATCACTGTTCTGTGCGCCAGATAATCCTGAGCTCCTCCCATTGTTGAGATGATAAGCGCATCCGGGCCAGCTGCGCGGCAGGCCGCTGCGACCACGCTGGCATCACAGGCATCGCCTGTAAAAACCTGCACACCTTGTTGTGCCAGTTTCTTGGCTGCATCGGCATGACGAACGACAGCAACGACCGGACGTTGTTCCGCCAGCGCCAGTGCAAGCGTTCTGGCTCCAACTCCCTTTCCGCCTGCGCCAAAGAGTAGCCACGGCGTCATCAGGCATGTTCCTTCAGAGATGCCGCCAGAGCATGGAAGGCGCTGACTTGTTCGCTCAGGAGCTGACGATGGTCATCCCTGCCGAGGAAGATTTTCAGCATGGCGCTGCCTTCCTTATTGAAAAAGAGAATAGAGGCGGTGTCCATGCCCATGAATTTACGTTCGATCAAGGCAATATGTGTGCAGTTTTCTGCTTTGATATGCCCGGACATGCCGTGCTTTCCGCGTAGGTTGAAATAGCCGTGACGATGGAAACCCGAAGGCAGTTCGCCGCTAAATTCGAGGATCACATCGGCAGTATGCACCAGCGTGGTGACGTTGCCCCATTCGCAGACGGTATCCCAGACAGTATCGAATTTATCGCCTGACACGACCGTCGGAGAGGGCAGATTTTTCACTACCTCCAGCAGTGTGGTGTTGTATTGTTCGGCGATCGCTTCCAGCGTACCGTCTGGCTCCGTTTTCAAAAATTCCTGTAACGAGACATGGCTCATAAATCACTCCTGTTATGGTTTTCCACGCACAATCGCTGGCGCATTAAGTACCTGAATCAGTTCATTAAGAGACTGCAAAATATTACTTGCCCAGAAACGACCTTCATTAGTCAGCCGCAGGCAAGTTGAAGCATCGCGGCTTAAGCCTTTTTGGTGCCACTGAGCCAGTAACGGCGCGAGTTTTTCGGCATGTGGCGTAAGTTCGTCCAGTGGTACACGCGCCGTTTCAATGCCCGACTGCAAGGTATGACGCCACTGCGCGTTACGTTCGGCGTTACGCATGATCATCATCAGCGGTTTTTTGCCTGCCGCGACGGATTCATGCCAGGTCTGGAGGTTGCGTTCGTTCATCCAGGAGTAACCATTAATTGAACCGCCTGCGCCAGAACCAAAGGCCAGACAATCTGCACCCTGTTTAATCAGCAGGTTATAGAGATTACGTTCGCGTGTAGTACGACCCCAGTGGCTGTTACTGATGCAGCGCCAGCCGGCATCGTCCATGAAGTCACACCCTTGCAGATAGAGATCGCGACGTTCTGCCGGAGAGGGCACGGTAGTGCGCCCATTTTCCACGGCTTTGCCCAGCGGCGTGTTGGGCAGGACATTGAGCGCATAGAGATCAACGCCATCGAGACCGATATCGCGGGCAATAGTCAGATCTTCTCCCCAGGTTTGCGCATCCTGACCTGGCAGGCCGAATAACAGATCGCACACCACCGCAGCACGGTCGCGTTTGACCAGGCTTTCCATAAACGCAATGGCGGTCGGACCATCAGAGGTGCGTGCCATTTTCTTGCGGATGTTGCTGTTAAATGACTGAATACCAATAGAAAAGCGATTTGCTCCTGCGTCAAGGCAAGCGTCGATTCGGTCAGCGTCAAAATTCAGTACTCGGCCTTCAATGGTGATTTCACAATCGGGTGCCAGCGGTAATTTCTCTCGTAGTGTGGTGATGATTCTGGACAAATCGCGCGCAGAGAGCGCAGAAGGCGTGCCGCCACCGAAATAGACTGCGTGGATGGGCGCGGACTGATGCAATACACTGTCCGCCTCCAGCTCGATTTCTCGAATCAGGGCATCGGTATAATGAGCGCACGCATCTTCGTTAAAACGATTTTGATAAAAACCACAAAACGTGCAGTGTGTCGCGCAAAAAGGAATATGCAGATAAACCAGTCGCTTACGAGGTGAAGTCGTTTGACCGATCATCTCTTGCCAGGTTTGTGCCAGTTGTTCTTTGGCGACCGGAATGGCTCCACGAAATGGCATCATGGCGCGCCTGTCTTTAAATGGCTGGTCTCCGTCTAAAGCAAAATGTGGCGTGAGATCCAGGGTGTTTTTCATGTTCATACGTCTGATTTAAATCCGTTTATTGCGGCCAAAGCTGCTGGTGTAAAGACTCAACGACATCAGCAATACGCGGGCCCATTCCCAGAATCAGGTTTTGATCAACGGTGATAATGCGCTGGTTTTTCCATGCGGCGGTGTGGGTAATTCCGGCAATAGAACGCAGCCGATTAATATCGCCATCGACCATTTGTGAGGTGACGACAATCACTTCAGGGTTAGCCGCAATCAGCGATTCCGCGCTGTAACTTTTGTACTGCTGGTGGGTAGCGACGTTTTCTGCTCCGGCAAGCGAAAGAATGGCGTCCGCGACGCTGCCTTTACCGGCAACCTGTGGCGCACTGCCGCCTGCGGAGAGAATAAACATCGCTTTAACCGGGGCTTTTTTGGCCGCCACGTTTTGCTGACTCGCTCCAGGCGTTGGTTGATCTGTGTCACCAGCGCGTCGCCTTGTTCAGGAACCTGTAACGTTTTCGCCAGTTGACGAATGTTGGCGTACATCTGCTCAAGGGTGGCAGGCACTCGCGGCAGGGTGACGACGTTGACTTTCTGCGCCCGTAGTTGGTCGAGCACAATTTGTGGCCCGGCATCCTGCCAGGTAATTACGCTATTCGGGCGAAGTGACAAAATGCCTTCGCTGCTTAGTTGTTTCCAGTAACCAATATGCGGCAGTTTGGCGGTTTCTGGTGGATAAGATGTTGTTTCATCGACACCAACCACGCGGTTACCAGCACCCATCGCGTAGATCAGTTCCGTCAGTGACCCTCCAGCAACCACGATACGTTCGGTCGCCGTTGCGCTAAAAGCCCAGCTAAGAGCCAGTACTGCCATAAACAGTTTTTTCATGGAACTTCGTTTTACCGTGGTCTTCGCGGCAGAGGCCACGGCTGAAATGCATAACGTTAGTGGGGAACAAAGACACGGCCTGGTGGTGATCCTTGGCATCATATTGAGAACTCTTATCAAATTGAGAATGATCATGATTATCATTTGAGTTATATATGAAATTCCACCACCGATTCAATACGCAAGGCGTTACAAGCGTATTTATTTTTGATTTTTATCAAGATGATTCGTCAGCTAACGTTCTTTGCAACGGCTGAATTTCGGGGCGAGAAAAAGGTGAAACTCCAGCAATGTCGCGGGTTGTAGGGCAAAAAAATAGAAAAATTATTGCAGTTAACGACAAAGATTTGTTACGGCACGGTGGGACGAATTGTGACAAGGACGCTGCGGTTGATGAGAGATAAACAGATTCTTTAACCCCCTGTTTAGTGTGTTAATAGCGGTTAAAAAAAGCTTGATCATAAAAAAATGATCGATAATAATTCTCATTATCAAGTTGGTATTTAACAAAATATGATCATATGGATAATGAAATTATAACTTTCGTGAGGGATAACGCACGGCACTCTTCACTTCAGACGTGGTGTACCACCCGGCCTGATAAGAGGGCTTGTATTTGCGCAATTGTCAGAAATACCAGGTAATTTCACGGGATATAAACGCCAATTAACTCACCTGGCTAATACTATCGCCTTGAATCGTAAATAAATTTATTTTCGCCAGCCACCCCGGTTTTTACCCAGGCAGCCAGCATTTTTTATTTTCCTCATGGAGAATCGCTATGTCACGTCCGCAATTTACCTCGTTGCGCTTGAGTTTGTTGGCTTTGGCTGTTTCCGCCAGCTTGCCGACGATTGCTTTTGCTACTGAAACCATGACTGTTACTGCAACGGGGAATGCCCGCAGTTCCTTCGAAGCGCCAATGATGGTCAGCGTTATCGACACTTCCGTCCCTGAAAACCAAACGGCCACTTCTGCCACCGATCTGCTGCGCCATGTTCCTGGGATTACTCTTGATGGTACGGGACGCACGAATGGTCAGGATGTGAATATGCGTGGTTATGACCATCGCGGTGTGTTGATCCTTGTCGATGGTGTTCGTCAGGGAACCGATACTGGACACCTGAATGGTACTTTCCTCGATCCGGCGCTGATCAAACGCGTTGAGATTGTCCGTGGTCCTTCGGCATTACTGTATGGCAGTGGCGCGCTGGGAGGGGTTATCTCCTACGATACGGTCGATGCAAAAGATTTATTGCAGGAAGGGCAAAGCAGTGGTTTTCGTGTCTTTGGCACTGGCGGCACGGGAGACCATAGCCTGGGATTAGGCGCGAGCGCGTTTGGGCGAACTGAAAATCTGGATGGTATTGTGGCCTGGTCCAGCCGCGATCGTGGTGATTTACGCCAGAGCAATGGTGAAACCGCGCCGAATGACGAGGCTATCAACAACATGCTGGCGAAAGGAACCTGGAAAATTGATTCTGCCCAGGCTCTGAGCGGGTTAGTGCGTTATTACAATAACGACGCGCGTGAACCAAAAAATCCGCAGACCGTTGAGGCTTCTGATAGCAGCAACCCGATGGTTGATCGCTCAACGATTCAACGTGATGCGCAGCTTGCTTATAAACTCGCTCCGTTGGGCAACGACTGGTTAAATGCCGATGCAAAAGTTTATTGGTCGGAAGTCCGTATTAATGCGCAGAACACGGGGAGTTCCGGCGAGTATCGTGAACAGACGACAAAAGGTGCCAAACTGGAGAACCGTTCCACTCTGTTTGCCGATAGTTTTGCCTCTCACCTGCTGACATATGGCGGTGAGTATTATCGTCAGGAACAGCATCCTGGCGGTGCGACGACGGGGTTCCCGCAAGCGAAAATCGATTTCAGCTCTGGTTGGCTGCAAGATGAGATAACCTTACGCGATCTGCCGATTACCCTGCTTGGCGGAACCCGCTATGACAGTTATCGCGGTAGCAGCGACGGCTACAAAGATGTTGATGCCGACAAATGGTCATCTCGCGCGGGGATGACTATCAACCCGACTAACTGGCTGATGTTATTTGGCTCATATGCCCAGGCATTCCGCGCCCCGACGATGGGCGAAATGTATAACGATTCTAAGCACTTCTCGATTGGTCGCTTCTATACCAACTATTGGGTGCCAAACCCGAACTTACGTCCGGAAACTAACGAAACTCAGGAGTACGGTTTTGGGCTGCGTTTTGATGACCTGATGTTGTCCAATGATGCCCTGGAATTTAAAGCCAGCTACTTTGATACCAAAGCGAAGGATTACATCTCCACGACCGTCAATTTCGCGGCGGCGACGACCATGTCGTATAACGTCCCGAACGCCAAAATCTGGGGCTGGGACGTGATGACGAAATATACCACTGATCTGTTTAGCCTTGATGTGGCCTATAACCGTACCCGTGGCAAAGACACAGATACCGGAGAATATATCTCCAGCATTAACCCGGATACTGTTACCAGCACCCTGAATATTCCCATTGCCCATAGTGGCTTCTCTGTCGGTTGGGTCGGTACGTTTGCCGATCGCTCAACACATGTCAGCAGCAGTTACAGTAAACAACCGGGCTACGGCGTGAATGATTTCTACGTTAGCTATCAAGGACAGCAGGCGCTCAAAGGCATGACCACCACTCTGGTACTGGGCAACGCCTTCGATAAAGAGTACTGGTCGCCGCAGGGTATCCCGCAGGATGGTCGTAACGGAAAAATTTTCGTGAGTTATCAATGGTAATCATCTGCCCCGATATTTCGGGGCGTTTATCTGGAAGGAAGAGAGACAATGAACCACTACACACGCTGGCTTGAGTTAAAAGAACAAAATCCCGGAAAGTACGCGCGTGACATCGCAGTTTTAATGAATATTAGCGAAGCAGAACTGGCATTTGCGCGCGTCACGCACGATGCGTGGCGGATGCGTGGCAATATTCGTGAAATTCTGGCAGCACTGGAAAGCGTTGGCGAAACCAAATGCATTTGCCGGAACGAATATGCTGTTCATGAGCAGATTGGTGCTTTCACGAACCAGCATTTGAACGGTCATGCCGGATTAATACTCAACCCGCGCGCGCTGGATTTACGACTGTTTCTCAATCAGTGGGACAGTGTTTTCCATATAAAAGAAACCACGGCTCGCGGCGAACGCCAGAGTATTCAGTTCTTTGATCATCAGGGCGATGCGTTACTGAAAGTTTATGCCACCGATAATACCGACATGGCGGCATGGAGCGAGCTTCTGGGGCGTTTTATCGTCGAAGAGAATACGCCGCTTGAGTTAAAAGCCGTTGATGCGACTGCCGCACAAACCGACGTAGATGCCAGTGTGGTCGAGCAAGAGTGGCGGGCGATGACCGACGTTCATCAGTTTTTTACGTTGCTCAAGCGCCACAACCTGACTCGCCAGCAGGCGTTTAATCTGGTGGCAGACGATTTGGCCTGCAAAGTACCCAATAGTGCGCTGGCGCAGATACTGGAATCCGCCCAGCAAGATGGTAATGAGATCATGGTATTTGTTGGCAACCGTGGTTGCGTACAGATCTTCACCGGTGTGGTTGAAAAAGTGGTGCCGATGAAAGGCTGGCTGAATATTTTCAACCCAACGTTTACTCTTCACCTTTTAGAGGAGTGCATTGCTGAAACCTGGGTAACTCGTAAACCCGCCAGCGATGGCTACGTAACCAGTCTGGAATTGTTTGCCCATGACGGTACGCAGATTGCGCAGCTCTATGGTCAACGTACAGAAGGCGAACAGGAGCAAGCGCAATGGCGTAAACAGATTGCGGCATTGACGCAGGAAGGTGTTACTGCGTAAAGCGTAATTGTGCGGAGGTCTGGCGGTCGCCGGGCCTCTTTATAAATATCAGCTGGCGAGTTCAGACCAGATAATCAATATGTTGATGACGTACCAGTTCGTTGATCCGCTTAAGGTTGAGAATCATCATAATATTGTGTTTATGGCAGTAGAATGTTTTCAGCGAAATTTTTAATTTTCCCAGAATATCTTCCGTCGTCATTTGATTAGCAATGCAGGTCAGAACTTGATGTTGTTTGCATGAGAGTGACACATCCGCTTCTGGCACAGAACAGTAACTGCCATTAAGCAGCGCGACAAAGTCAATAATCGTAATATTTCTCTGGACAAAAGTTACCGGGACTTTTCCCAGACAGCGTTTAATATTAAACGGTGAGAAAACAATGACATGAACAGGCTTCAGATGTTCAATTTTGTTGAGTATTGAAGAATGAAAGACATTGTTCATTAATGTATCAATAATCACTAAGGCATTCTGATGCAATGTTAAGTCGATCTCCTCTTCGTTCTGTATATGAACGACATTACCCTTACTTAAAATATTTTTCATCGCGGTGAAAAACATTGTATCCCTGGTAATTATAAGAAACATAACCGACTCCTGTTGCGGACATTAACTTTATAATCAGGTGCCAAAGGTAATAAATAGAGAGGATATTATAATTATAGTTATATATAAATATTCATACTAAAGATGCAGATATTTAAAAAATATCTGCATCTTTAAACTAAATTATTTCACCAGTTCTGGTGTTACCTGGCTAACCGCATTGGTGTAGTAAGGTGCGCCCCAGCCTGGTTCAGGCCAGAATGCGCCGTAGCCGTAATCCCACAGGTTGTAGGTGGTGTTGACCACTTCTCTCAAATGCCACACCTGAATACCTTGTACATTCACGTCAACGAAGTTATATGGGACTTTATTGATAAATCCAGGTTGTTCGCCCTGAATTGTGCCGAGAACAGTAACAAAGTGATTACGATAGTTCACTGGGTCAAGGAAGCCATTTTGTCTGGCGAGCAGGCGACCTTGATAGTTGGCTTCAATGTCAGGTTTGGCATAGCTATCCAGCGGTAATACGGCGATTTCTAACAACGTATCAGTTTTGTCGTTAATAACGTTGATAACCTTACCGCCAAAGCGTGCCTGTTGCCCAACATACAAATTCGGTTGGTTATGAACAGCAACAAAACTTTTTTGAATATCAGGTTGATTATTGCCTTTAATATTTTGCGGAATCGAACTACATGCGGCAAGAAAAAATGAAAGGCTGAAGATGAGTGCACCTTTTGTCTTGTTCATGTTACTATCCTTATCAACAAATGTTAAAACCATAATAGATATTTCTTTATAGTTTTCATCCGATTCTTAGGCGATATGCCTGATAGTAACGTAAACCTGTCTGATATTTATATCCTTGAATATTAGTCCCGGATAGCATTGACATATGATGTTATTATCCGTCTCCTCGTAATATTAGTTCTTTATTTAATTATTATAATGAGTTTATTTTTTATCTCATGTTACATGGAGTGCTAATTATTAGCATTATGGTGATAACCATTTATTAAAATGGAAACTATTTATCTTCGAGGGCAGGAAGCGCAATTTACTGAGATTGCACGATCTCGCATCCGGTAAGAAATGATACGCTCTTCGTCAGAGATTGGGGGGCACAGCCACCCCCCTTTGTTTATTTTAATCGTTTACCCGAATCATCGACCACTTTCTCACCGTCTTCCTTGGTAAACGCCCCTTTCTGAGTATCTGGCAGGATCTCCAGCACCACTTCCGAAGGACGGCACAGCCGGGTTCCCAGCCGCGTTACCACGATTGGGCGGTTAATCAGAATCGGGTGTTGCAACATAAAGTCGGTTAACTGATCGTCAGTAAATTTATCTTCTGCCAGACCCAGTTCCTCATACGGTTCAACGTTTTTACGTAGCAGAGCGCGAACAGAAATTCCCATATCAGCAATGAGTTTTACCAGCTCATCACGCGTCGGTGGGTTTTCCAGATAATAGACAATGGTCGGTTCTGTACCGCTGTTGCGGATCATCTCCAGCGTATTACGCGACGTGCCGCAGGCCGGGTTGTGATAAATGGTAATGTTGCTCATATCAGTATCTCATTACAAAGTGAAAGAGAGGCGTAGCACCAGCGCCACCAGCGTTACAAACAGTACCGGCAGGGTCATGAGAATCCCTGTGCGGAAGTAATATCCCCAGGTAATCGTCATATTCTTCTGCGAAAGTACGTGCAGCCAGAGCAGCGTCGCCAGGCTACCAATTGGGGTGATTTTCGGCCCCAAATCGCAGCCAATCACGTTGGCATAAACCATCGCTTCTTTGATAACGCCAGATGCCGTGCTGCCATCAATGGACAACGCGCCAACCAGTACCGTCGGCATATTGTTCATAATAGAAGAGAGGAAGGCAGTGAGGAATCCGGTGCCCAGCGTCGCGGCCCACAGGCCGTTATCTGCCAGTACGTTGAGTACGCCAGAAAGGTAATCTGTCAGCCCCGCATTGCGCAGGCCATAAACCACCAGATACATACCGAGCGAGAAGATGACAATCTGCCAGGGCGCACCGCGCAGCACTTTACCCGTATTAATCGCATGACCGCGTTTAGCGACTACAAACAAAATCAGCGCACCCACCGCCGCAATGGCGCTTACCGGAATGCCGAGTGGTTCCAGGACGAAAAATCCCACCAGCAGAAGCAGTAAAACAACCCAGCCAGTTTTGAAGGTGGCGGGATCTTTAATTGCTTCTGCCGGTGCTTTCAGCAGCGCCATATCGTAGTTCTGCGGAATGTCTTTGCGAAAGTAGAGATGCAGCATCACCAGCGTGGCCAGTATCGCGGCGATATCCACCGGCACCATCACCGATGCGTATTCGCGAAAGCCGAGGCCAAAGAAATCTGCCGAAACGATATTCACCAGGTTGGAGACGATAAGCGGCAGGCTGGCGGTATCGGCAATGAATCCGGCTGCCATCACGAACGCCAGCGTAGTGCCTTTGCTGAACCCTAACGCCAGCAGCATGGCGATGACAATCGGCGTTAAAATAAGCGCCGCGCCATCATTGGCAAACAGAGCTGCAACGGCAGCGCCGAGCAGGACAATCCAGGTAAACAACAGGCGACCGCGTCCATTGCCCCAGCGTGAAACGTGCAGCGCCGCCCATTCGAAAAAGCCGGATTCATCCAGCAGCAGGCTGATGATAATGACGGCAATAAATGCGGCGGTTGCATTCCAGACGATATTCCACACCACCGGAATATCACCCGGATGAACCACGCCTGTAACTAACGCCAGTATTGCGCCCAGCGTCGCACTCCAGCCGATGCTTAAACCTTTCGGTTGCCAGATAACCAATACGATGGTCAGGACAAAGATAGCGCCTGCCAGTAACATAATGCCTCCCGGATAAAACACATGCGAAAATCCATATGTGTTTAGCTAAATTTTTTAACTGCAAATGTTCTTACTGTCTACGGAACAATTTTGTCGGGCCAGGTTGCGGACAATCGCCTGAACCTTTTCCTGTTCACATCGCCAGGCCTCATCAATAATTTTCGCCGCCCATGCTGGAATATGCGGCGATAGGCGGTAATGAACCCACTTACCTTGCTTGCGGTCCAGCAATAGCCCGCATTCACGCAGCAATGCCAGATGGCGGGATATCTTGGGCTGCGACTGATCGAGGGCAGTGCAGAGATCGCAGACGCATAACTCTCCCAGTTCGCTAAGCAGTAAAACGATGCCCAGACGGGTTTCATCAGCAAGAATTTTGAACAATTGGATGGGTAACAGAAATGACATATTGCGCTCCTGATTGTTGCAGGTAGTGTCTCTCTTCGAAGCGGATAAGTCAAAAACATATATGACTTAACGAATGTGTAAGTGCAGAAGATGGTAATAGGTGTGAATTTTGAGTTGGCTATTCATTCGAAAGGAGGTCTGAATCAGGACGTAAAAAAACCGACTTTGCGTCGGTTTTTTACTTTCCAGCCCTGAGTTGGTGGCTCTGGCTGGAGTGAGATAGTCATCATCTAACGCATCAATGCTAATACCATACTGAAACTATTGCAAGGACGTGCTGGTTTTATAACCTGTATGTACTGTATGATTATCCAGTTAGCTCTGAGGCATTTTCACTCTGACAATGCGCATAAACGCTTTCAAAGTCCTGGTCAGAAGTACGGGTGGTGCCGTTAACTGATGCTCTGGCCGGAGTGAGATAGTCGTCATCTAACAATGGGACATGCGCCGTGACAGGCAGTGGATGAGTAAGCGGATGCATTCTCACTCCATCGCATGGAGAAAACGGGTGATTGATAAAGCAATCATCGTTCTTGGGGCGTTAATTGCGCTGCTGGAACTGATCCGCTTTCTGCTTCAGCTTCTGAACTGATAGCGGAAACGTAACTAAGGGCAAAGAGCACACCACTCTTTGCCCTTTAACATTTAACGCATTGTCACGAACTCTTCTGCCGCCGTCGGGTGAATGGCAACCGTGTTGTCGAAGTCTTTTTTGGTTGCGCCCATCTTCAGCGCCACCGCGAAGCCCTGCAACATTTCGTCCATGCCAAAACCAATGCCGTGAATACCGACAATCTTCTCTTCCGATCCAACGCACACCAGCTTCATGCGGCACGGCTGGCGGTGAGTGGTGACGGCGGTATACATGGCGGTGAAAGAGGATTTATACACTTTCACCTGATCGTCGCCGTACTGCTCGCGCGCCTGCGGCTCCGTTAAACCAACAGTACCAATCGGCGGATGGCTGAAGACCACGGTCGGAATGTTGCTGTAATCCAGATGCTCATCCGGCTTGTTATTAAACAGGCGTTCAGAGAGACGGCGACCTGCCGCTACCGCGACCGGCGTCAGTTCCACTGCGCCTGTGTTATCGCCCACCGCGTAAATACCTTCAACGTTGGTATTTTGATATTTATCGACGACGATATAGCCTTTTTCGTTGGTTTTAACGCCAGCGGCTTCGAGGTTGATGTTGTCATTGGCAGGTTCACGGCCAATCGCCCAAATCAGGCAATCTACCGTTTCACTGCGACCATCTTCCAGCTCCAGCGTCAGGCTGCCATCGGCATTTTTCACCACCGCTTTCGGGATGGCGTTAGTGTGCAGTTGCGGGCCTTCGGCGTTCATCACTTCGACCAGCGTTTCGGAGATCATCGGGTCAAAGCTGCGCAGCGGCGCGTGTTTACGCACAAACAGATGCGTCTTCGCGCCGAGGCCGTTAATCACGCCAGCCAGTTCAACGGCGATGTAACCCGCACCAACAACTGCCACGCGCTCTGGCAAAGCGGGTAGGGCAAAGAAACCATCGGAATCAATGCCATATTCCACGCCCGGAATATCCGGGTGGCTTGGACGACCACCGGTGGCGATCAGAATATGATCGGCCGTGATGGTTTCGCCGTTTACCTCCAGCGTTTTGGCATCAACGAAGCGGGCAAAGCCTTTGATTACATCAACGTTATTTTTACCGAGCACGTTTTCATAGGAGGTATGAATACGGTCGATATAGGCGGTACGGCTGGCGATCAACGTTTCCCAGTTGAACTTATTGATGGTGGTATCGAAACCATAATCCGGGCCGTACATGTGGATCGCTTCACGGATTTGCGCCGCGTGCCACATCACTTTTTTCGGCACGCAGCCGACGTTCACGCAGGTGCCGCCCAGCTCTTTGGCTTCAATCAGCGCGCATTTCTGACCGTACATAGCCGCGCGGTTGATGGAGGCGATACCGCCGCTGCCGCCGCCGATGGCGATGTAATCATAGTGTTTAGTCATGACATATTGTCCTTATCGTTGATTACCGCGATTGTAGCGCGAGACGTAATAGGTGCCAGCGATGGTTGCAATTACTCCGGCACGATCCAGCTTACGGTGGCGTGCCCGGTGCCTGCCGGAACCAGTTTGCTGTGCAGCCACGGCAGCACGTTGTTCATTTGCTGCTCCAGCTTCCACGGTGGATTAATCACAATCATGCCGGAAGCGGTCATACCACGGCGGTCGCTGTCCGGCAGCACCGCCAGTTCAATTTGCAGAATTTTGCGAATGCCGGTCGCTTCCAGGTCGTGGATCATGCGCTTGATCTGCTGGCGCAACACCACCGGATACCACAACGCGTAAGTGCCGGTAGCGAAACGTTTGTAGCCTTCTGCTATCCCGCTGACCACCGCCTGATAGTCGGTTTTCATTTCATACGGTGGGTCGATAAGGATCAGGCCACGACGGGAAACTGGCGGCAGTTTAGCTTTAAGCTGCAGGAAGCCGTCGGCTTTTTCTACGCGCGCACGGCTGTCTTTCTGAAATTCAGAACGCAGCAACGGGTAATCGCTCGGGTGTAGCTCGGTCAGTTGCAGGCTGTCTTGTTCACGCAGTAACTGACGGGCAATCAATGGCGAACCAGGGTAGTAACGCAACTGTCCGCTACGGTTGAAGTGTTTTACCACATTGATGTACGGCTCCAGTTCTGCGGGCAAATCGTCCTGCTGCCAGATACGGGCGATGCCTTCGAGATATTCGCCAGTACGCTCGGCGTGTTCGCTGCTTAACTGATAACGCCCGGCCCCTGCGTGGGTATCGAGATAGAGAAACGGTTTATCTTTCTCTTTCAGCGACTCGATGATCAGGCTCTGAACGGTATGTTTAAGGACGTCGGCGTGGTTGCCAGCGTGAAAGCTGTGGCGATAACTGAGCATGGGTAAAGGTGTTCCGGTAAGTAAAAATCGGCCCGTATTTGGGGCGCACAAAAGCATATCAGGACAGTATACCGAAAAGAGGACGTCGCCGCGAAAGCGTAACGTTTCTCATTGAAATTCACTACACTTAACCCCATGCTATTACCCATTACGCGTCGGATGGCATCGGCCTATTAACGTAGGCCGGATAAGACGTCTGCGTCGCCTCCGGCGAAAGCGCCTGTGAGCGTTTCGTTCCCTCTATTTAACCAGGACTGTACCTATGACGAATCCGTTACTGACTCCCTTTGAATTGCCTCCGTTTTCTAAAATTCTCCCGGAACATGTCGTTCCTGCCGTGACTAAGGCGCTGAACGACTGTCGCGAAAATGTGGAGCGCGTGGTAGCGCAGGGGGCACCGTACACCTGGGAAAATCTCTGCCAACCGCTGGCAGAAGTGGACGATGTGCTGGGACGTATTTTCTCCCCGGTCAGCCACCTGAACTCGGTGAAAAATAGCCCTGAGCTGCGCGAAGCCTACGAACAAACGCTGCCGCTGCTGTCAGAATACAGCACCTGGGTAGGGCAACATGAAGGACTGTATAAAGCGTATCGCGATCTGCGCGATGGCGATCATTACGCCACGCTGAACACGGCACAGAAGAAAGCGGTTGATAACGCACTGCGTGATTTTGAACTGTCGGGCATCGGTCTGCCGAAAGAGAAACAGCAACGTTACGGCGAGATTGCCACCCGTCTCTCCGAGCTGGGCAACCAGTACAGCAACAACGTCCTCGATGCGACGATGGGCTGGACTAAACTCGTTACCGACGAAGCTGAGCTGGCGGGTATGCCAGAAAGCGCGCTGGCTGCAGCAAAAGCCCAGGCCGAAGCGAAAGAACTGGAAGGCTATCTGCTGACGCTGGATATCCCAAGCTACCTGCCGGTAATGACTTACTGCGACAACCAGTCTCTGCGCGAAGAGATGTATCGCGCTTACAGCACACGCGCCTCCGATCAAGGCCCGAACGCCGGTAAGTGGGACAACAGCAAGGTGATGGAAGAGATCCTCACCCTGCGTCACGAACTGGCGCAATTGCTGGGTTTTGAAAACTACGCCTTCAAATCGCTTGCCACTAAAATGGCAGAAAATCCGCAGCAGGTGCTTGATTTCTTAACCGATCTGGCAAAACGCGCGCGTCCGCAGGGTGAAAAAGAGCTGGCGCAACTGCGTGCCTTCGCCAAAGCCGAATTTGGTGTGGATGAGTTGCAGCCGTGGGATATCGCTTACTACAGCGAAAAACAGAAACAGCACCTCTACAGCATCAGCGACGAACAACTGCGTCCGTACTTCCCGGAAAACAAAGCGGTTAACGGCCTGTTTGAAGTGGTGAAACGTATTTACGGCATCACCGCCAAAGAGCGTAAAGATGTTGATGTCTGGCATCCTGATGTGCGTTTCTTCGAACTGTATGATGAGAACAACGAACTGCGCGGCAGCTTCTACCTCGACCTGTATGCCCGTGAGAACAAGCGCGGCGGGGCGTGGATGGATGACTGCGTAGGCCAGATGCGCAAAGCCGACGGTTCGCTGCAAAAACCGGTCGCTTATCTGACCTGTAACTTCAACCGCCCGGTGAACGGTAAACCGGCGCTGTTTACCCATGACGAAGTGATCACCCTGTTCCACGAGTTCGGTCATGGTCTGCATCATATGCTGACCCGCATCGAAACCGCCGGTGTTTCCGGTATCAGCGGCGTGCCGTGGGATGCGGTCGAACTGCCGAGCCAGTTTATGGAAAACTGGTGCTGGGAGCCGGAGGCGCTGGCGTTTATCTCCGGTCACTATGAAACTGGCGAACCGCTGCCGAAAGAGTTGCTGGGTAAAATGCTGGCGGCGAAGAACTACCAGGCGGCGCTGTTTATTCTGCGTCAGCTGGAGTTCGGCCTGTTCGATTTCCGTCTGCACGCGGAGTTCCGTCCTGAACAAGGTGCAAAAATCCTCGAAACCCTGGCAGAAATCAAAAAACTGGTTGCCGTGGTGCCGTCTCCGTCATGGGGCCGTTTCCCACATGCATTTAGCCATATCTTTGCTGGTGGTTATGCAGCAGGTTACTACAGCTACCTGTGGGCTGATGTGCTGGCGGCGGATGCCTTCTCGCGCTTTGAGGAAGAGGGCATTTTCAACCGTGATACTGGACAGTCGTTCCTCGACAACATTCTGAGCCGTGGCGGTTCAGAAGAGCCGATGGAACTGTTCAAACGCTTCCGTGGTCGCGAACCGCAACTGGATGCGATGCTGGAGCACTACGGCATTAAGGGCTGATCATTCAGTGAAAATCTGCTTAATTGATGAATCGGGCGCCGGAGACGGCGCCTTATCTGTTCTGGCGACCCGCTGGGGGCTGGAGCACGATGAAGACAATCTGATGGCCTTGGTGTTAACGCCAGAGCATCTGGAACTGCGTAAGCGTGATGAGCCGAAACTCGGTGGCATTTTCGTTGATTTTGTCGGCGGGGCAATGGCGCACCGACGCAAATTCGGCGGTGGTCGCGGCGAAGCGGTAGCAAAAGCGGTGGGCATTAAGGGCGATTATCTGCCGGATGTCGTCGATGCGACCGCAGGATTAGGTCGTGATGCCTTCGTGCTGGCTTCTGTCGGTTGTCGTGTACGGATGCTGGAGCGTAATCCGGTAGTTGCCGCGCTGCTCGACGATGGCCTGGCGCGTGGCTATGCCGATGCGGAAATTGGTGGCTGGTTGCAGGAACGGTTGCAGTTGATTCACGCTTCCAGTTTGACGGCGCTGACCGATATTACTCCGCGCCCGCAGGTGGTCTATCTTGACCCGATGTTCCCACATAAGCAGAAAAGCGCGCTGGTGAAGAAAGAGATGCGAGTGTTTCAGTCGCTGGTGGGGCCGGATCTCGATGCCGATGGGTTGCTGGAGCCTGCGCGGCAACTGGCGACCAAACGTGTGGTGGTAAAGCGCCCGGACTACGCGCCGCCGCTGGCAAACATTGCCACACCGAACGCGGTTGTCACCAAAGGGCATCGCTTTGATATTTATGCGGGTACGCCGGTGTAAAAGTGAAAACGGGTAGCGTTATAGCTACCCGTTTTTCTGCAAGAATCATCAATGGCTTTCCGGCGTCTCAATCATTCGTTTCAGCCAGGGCACCATCATCAGCATTACTACTGCAACGCCCAGCGTGACCAGACCAATCTTACCAAACACGTTGGTGTAGACAGGTAACGTCTCAAGCGGATCGGTAATGTTGTCTGGCACTGCGGTAAATGTTGCCACATAGCCGCCGAGCAAGAACGCGGCAGCCTGCGTCAGAAACCACATTCCCAGAATAAAGCCCATCAAATGCTGCGGCACCAGAGCAGCAACCATCGCCAGACCCAGGGCGCTAATAAACAGTTCACCCAGGCTCTGGAACAAGTAAACCAGCACGATAAACCACGGCGATGTCAGCCCCTGCGCATCAGCAAACCACATTCCCGCAGCGGCGGCAGTCAGAAATCCCAGCGAGCACATAAACATGCCGAGAGTAAATTTCATCGGCATCGAGAGGTCTTTGCCTTTGTTACCCAGATGCGTGTAAATGCCCGCCAGTATTGGGCTGGCGAGTACCACCCAGAATGGGTTAAGCGCCTGGAAGCTGACCGGGTTGATGGAAAAACCGAGAATTTCATGATGTACGTTGTTGATGGCAAAGAAGTTCAGCGACGTTGGCATCTGGGCATAGAGGATGTAAAACACCACCGCTTCGAGCATCAGGACAAAGGCGACAAACATCTTATTGCGCCCGGTTTTATCCAGCTTGAATGCCTGACGGAAGAAGATAATGGTGACGACGATGGAGAGGGCGATCAGCACCAGATTGGCGATTTCTACGTTGTGCATCAGCCATGCACAGACGAAGATCATCACTACGCTGCCAATCAACACGTACAACAGTTTGCCGAAGTTCAGTGGTCGGAAGTCAGGATCTGAACCAATATCTTGCACCATCCCGCGACAGGCGATGTAGACCAGTAGCGCGACAATCAGACCTGCCCCACACAAGTTATAGGTTACGGAATAACCAAATCTATCGGCAATCACGGGTGCCAGCGACAACGCCACCAATGAACCGATATTGATCGACATGTAAAACAGTGTGAAAGCACCATCCAGACGCGGATCTTTCGGTGGATAGCATTTAGAAAGCAGGCTTGCCGGGTTGGCTTTAAACAAGCCGTTACCGACGGCAATAGTCCCCAGGGCGATGAAAATCAGATCAGGCTTAAGTAGTGACATTCCGGTCATGAAGTAGCCAATCGCCAGCACAATAGCCCCAAGAACAATGGTGCGTTTAGTCCCAAGCAGGTGGTCGCCGACATAGCCGCCAATGGAGATAAGTCCATAGACCAGCGCAGCAAAAGCGCCAAAGGTAACAAAGGCCTGCTCTTGTGAGAATCCGAGCTGTTTAACGAAGAAAACCGCCAGCACGCCTTGTACGCCGTAGTAGCCGAATCGCTCCCATAATTCGACAAAAAAGATCATGAAAAATGGGCGAGGTTGTTGCAGCATCCCAGTGGGTGTTGTTGTATTCATATTTATTAACCTTCCAATACCATCCTGAAAAGTATGAACGCGTAAGTGGTTGCACGCGAAAGATTTTACAGATGTCTAAGATTTTTAATATTGATGTGGTAAATAGTTATATGCACTATTTCAACAGAAAGTAACCAGCTAATCATGCTGGTTGTTTAAAGTAAGATGGTTTTACATTCTGACTTTTGAGATGCTGAAAATTTGGATAGCCCTGGGTATCTATGAACCTGCTGGCCGCATCTGGAAAACAGGAGAGCGCAAAAGCAGAACGCCCGCATAAGCGGGCGTCGGGGGCAAGTCGGGAGGGGATGATTATTCTTCTTCGTCGCGCAGCGGAACAATCAGCATATCAACGTGAACGGTGTTGATAAGTTGACGCGCGGAAGACATCAGTTTGCTCCAGAAGTCCTGGTGATGACCACAAACAACCAGATCCATATCGTATTTCTTGATTGCATCCACCAGAACCTGACCCAGATCGCCGCTGCCGCTCAGGGTTTCAGTGATTGGGTAACCTGCGTTGGTAGAGAGCTCGGTCAGCGCGTGATGCGTCTCTTCGGAGATGCGTTTCTGCATATCACCCAGATTCACATCAATAAGCCCGGTGTATAGGTCAGAGTAGTTTACATCTACGTGGATCAGAGAAACCTTCGCATTGTAGGGGCGAGCCATAGAGACTGCTTTCTCTACCAGAACTTTGCTTTCCGGGGAGAGATCGACCGCGATGAGAATGTGTTTATAAGCCATAGTGTTACTCCTTCCATAAAGTTGTCGATGACTGGCCAGCTAGCGTTTCTTGTGCCGTTACGTCACCCGCGTCCTGCGAACTACGTGCGCGGGGCTAACCCAGCCGTAAAGATTCAGTGTTAAGACCATCCTTACCTTATAGCGACCCGAATGATCCGTCAATCCGCCTTGCTTACCAATCAGATAATCAAATTTTCGAGATGAATATATTGATAGTGGTTAACCTTATGGAAAAAAAACAAGCTGATCTCCTACACTATCTATAGAGCCGCTCGGATGTGTGTCACGACAAAAGCGGTTTCTCCAGGACCTGGTGTTAACTGATTGGCAGCGTATCGGGAGCGGTAGCCCCGGAGTGGAACTCCGTGGGCAGGTCGCCGGGGAGGAGGTATGATAAGCACCGTCGCATTATTTTGGGCTTTATGTGTCGTTTGCATTGTTAACATGGCGCGCTATTTCTCATCACTACGCGCGTTGTTAGTGGTACTGCGTAATTGCGATCCATTGCTCTATCAATATGTAGATGGAGGGGGCTTTTTTACCTCACATGGCCAACCTAACAAACAGGTGCGTCTCGTCTGGTATATCTATGCTCAGAGGTATCGCGATCATCACGATGATGAGTTTATTCGTCGCTGCGAGCGTGTGCGTCGGCAGTTTATTCTGACCAGCGCATTGTGTGGTCTGGTCGTGGTAAGCCTGATTGCATTGATGATCTGGCATTAAGTACCACAGCAATAACGCATAAAAAAAGCGGGTCAGAAAACTGACCCGCTCGTGACTTATGACAAACGCAAAATTGCCTGATGCGCTACGCTTATCTGGCCTACATGATCTCTGCAATTTATTGAATTTGCATGTTTTTGTAGGCCGGATAAGGCGTTCACGCCGCATCCGGCATGAACAAAGCGCACTATGTCAACAATCTGAAGCGGGTCATTCAGCTGACCCGCTCGTTTTTCTGCGTGCGATTACAGGAACTGCAAGGAGATCCAGTACAGCCCGCCGGAGAGCAGTATCGCAGCCGGGAGGGTAAACACCCACGCCATCAGAATGCTGGTTACTGTTTTACGCTGTAAGCCGCCGCCATCAACAACCATCGTCCCCGCTACGGAAGAGGAGAGTACGTGAGTGGTGGAAACCGGCATCCCGGTATAACTCGCCAGGCCGATAGACACCGCAGCCGTCATCTGGGCAGACATCCCCTGAGCGTAGGTCATGCCTTTCTTACCGATTTTCTCACCGATAGTCGTTGCCACACGACGCCAGCCAATCATCGTACCGATACCTAATGCCAGCGCGACCGCCATGATGATCCACACCGGAGCGTACTCGATGGTACTCAGCATATCGGACTTCAGTTTCTTCAACAGACGCTGATCATCTGCTGTGACGCCAGGCATTTTCACCACTTTGTCGATGGTGTCAGATACGCACAGCATAATGCGGCGCATCTGGCTACGTTGGTCAAGCGACAGCTTGTCGTAGCTTTCCACGTCAGCAGTCAACATGCCTTTCAGGCGATTGAGCGCGTTAATGGTATTCGACGGATGGCAATGGAACTCCGCAGGTTGTGTTGCGCCTGCTTCCGGAGTCGGTACTAACTGATCAGCACCGGTCGCCTGTTTCAGCAGTGCAGGGTGCTGCTCAAAGTAAGCTTCCACGTTGTTGATTGCATCACGGGTACGAGTGATTTCGTAGCCTGAGGCATTCATATTAACCACGAAGCCCGCTGGTGCGACGCCAATCAGCACCAGCATAACCAGACCAATGCCTTTCTGACCATCGTTCGCACCGTGAGAAAACGCCACGCCGACAGCGGAAAGGATCAGCGCGATACGCGTCCAGAACGGCGGTTTTTTCTTACCGTCTTTCTTTTCACGCTCCGCTGGGGTCAGGTGGATACGGGCGCGTTTCTTGGTGCCGCTCCAGTAGCGACGCAGCAAGAAAATCAGACCGCCAGCAAACACCAGGCCGACAATAGGGGAAACGATCAGAGATGCGAAAATACTTAATACTTTCGGGATATTGAGTGCATCCACCACTGACGTACCGGTCATCAACGCATTGGTTAAACCAATACCGATGATTGCGCCAATCAGCGTATGAGAGCTGGATGCAGGCAAACCAAAGTACCAGGTACCCAGGTTCCAGATAATCGCCGCCAGCAACATAGAGAACACCATGGCAAGGCCATGAGACGATCCCATATTAAGCAGCAAGTCTGTCGGCAGCATATGCACAATGGCATAGGCAACACTCAGACCACCCAGCAAAACACCCAAAAAGTTGAACACTGCCGCCATAACCACGGCGAGCTGAGAACGCATCGCGCGGGTATAGATGACAGTTGCCACAGCGTTGGCTGTGTCATGGAAACCATTAATGGCTTCGTAGAACAGCACAAAAGCCAGTGCAAGCAATAATAACAGCCCGGTATGCAAATCCAGGCCAGCAAACAAATGTAGCATAGGACGTTACGCCATTTTGAGGACATGAACGCGGCGCATTATCAGTGACTTTCGCGGCGCGGGCAAAGTGAAATATAGATTTTTTTGATTTGCCTCCTGTATGATTTTCGCTCAAAAAATAATTATCTTATATAATTCAGGTAAATACTTCCCCTAAGTAATATTGATGCTGGTGCGACCACTGAGGAATCTTTACAATTCACGCCCGTTTTTTCTAAGAGGAGCGCAACGTGGAAAGGTTTGATGCCATTATTATAGGCGCTGGTGCGGCTGGTATGTTCTGTTCTGCGCTGGCAGGTCAGGCGGGACGCAGAGTTTTGCTGATTGATAATGGTAAAAAACCGGGGCGCAAAATCCTCATGTCTGGCGGTGGACGCTGCAACTTTACCAACCTTTATGTCGAGCCTGGCGCCTATCTGAGCCAGAATCCGCATTTTTGTAAGTCTGCACTCGCGCGTTTTACCCAGTGGGATTTCATTGATCTGGTCAATAAACACGGCATCGCCTGGCACGAGAAAACGTTAGGGCAACTCTTCTGTGATGACTCTGCACAGCAGATTGTCGACATGCTGGTGGATGAGTGTGAAAAGGGTAATGTGACCTTCAGATTGCGCAGCGAAGTGCTGAGTGTGGCAAAGGATGAAACGGGGTTTACGCTTGAACTGAACGGTATGACCGTCGGCTGCGATAAACTGGTCATTGCCACCGGAGGCCTCTCGATGCCTGGTCTGGGCGCATCGCCGTTCGGTTATAAGATTGCCGAACAATTTGGCCTCAACGTGTTGCCCACCCGCGCTGGCCTGGTGCCATTTACTCTGCATAAACCGTTGCTGGAAGAGTTACAGGTGCTGGCAGGCGTGGCGGTGCCTTCGGTGATCACCGCTGAAAACGGCACCGTATTCCGCGAGAACTTACTCTTCACTCATCGTGGCTTATCCGGCCCTGCGGTATTACAGATTTCCAGCTACTGGCAGCCGGGAGAATTTGTCAGCATCAATCTGCTACCGGATGTGGATCTCGAAACCTTCCTTAATGAGCAGCGTAACGCACATCCAAACCAGAGCCTGAAGAACACCCTGGCGGTTCATCTGCCGAAACGGTTGGTTGAACGGTTACAACAACTCGGGCAAATCCCGGATGTCTCGCTAAAACAGCTCAACGTGCGTGATCAACAGGCGCTGATTACCACATTGACCGACTGGCGTGTGCAGCCCAACGGCACCGAAGGCTATCGCACCGCCGAAGTGACGCTCGGCGGAGTGGACACCAACGAACTCTCTTCACGGACAATGGAAGCGCGCAAAGTGCCGGGGCTGTACTTCATTGGTGAAGTGATGGACGTCACCGGCTGGCTGGGGGGCTATAACTTCCAGTGGGCATGGTCGAGTGCGTGGGCTTGTGCGCAGGATTTGGCGGCAGAATAAGAAGCAAAATGCCCCCTCGTTTTCGCGGTGTAACCAGGGGGGATTAACCTGAATAAAGCCCAGATAAGACATTCGACACCTTATCTAAAGCCTTTTCTATTATTTTTTCGCAGAACCCGCTTCTAATATAGAAACGATTGAAAACAGCGTAAAACACACTGCACCTAAGCCAACCAAAACTCGCGAGGGAATAAAGTAAGCCATATCGATTTGCGCAATTTCAGCAAGGAACGCCGCGAGGAACAGGCAAAACAGACAGGTAAATACCGGTATCATTGGTATTCTGTTGGTTAACGAACAGGTGCGTCTCCAGACTAACGCCAACAGCCACACTTTGGAGAAAATGCTGTAGCAGATCATCCCCAGACAAATGAGAATAATGCCGGGTGCCAGACGGGCGCTTGCATCTGAACTGATTAATACGTAGATACCCTGAATAACGGTAAGTGAGCCGAGCAAAATAACCCAATAACACCAGAGCCAATGTTCTTTCGCTGAGAATGTGTTCCGCGTTTGATGAACAATAGTGGCGACCAGGCCAATAAGACAAGCGCAAATTGCCGTTAGCCCCAGGAATACATGGCCTGCAACATAATGCGCTGGAATATCTGCACTACGCAAAAGCGCAACTGACCAGAGGAAACCAAAGAGAGTCAGAAGTAGTGGCACGGCAATTAAGCAATTACCAATAAACGAAGAATAAGCCTGAAGCGGAGTTCCATCGCTTTTACTCCCTGCTGCGTTTTTCGGGATGAGCAGAAAATGCCCGGAAGATGCCGCGACGGTTGATACGCAGGCGGCAATCATCCCAACACCAAAAATAACGTGCCCGGCAACAAATTCATCCGCCATCACATTATCACTTGCCAGCAGAGACCATCCCCAAATCATCGTTGCAACGGAACCTGCATAACCAATAATAGGAAATAGCGTGTTGTAGAATTTATTCACACCATGATTTAACTGAGAGATGATAATAAATGCAGTAGTGAACAACGCCAGGCATATTGCAGAAAGAGAAATTAAAACATGCCCTGCAACGAAATATTCACTTTGCCCAGAACCTGCTAATACAAAATCACCTAACGCGATGCATATTATACCCATTATCAAAGGGATTAATTTAAACAACCATCCGATATATATGTTCATCTCAATCTCCATATGCGTTTCCGCTAATGTCAGAAAGCGTGTAAGTAGTATTTTTAGTCAATTAAATATAACAATGAGATACCACTAATTGTAAAAAGTAACTTTACTATAACCGGATTTATTGTTCTGAGTATTGAATTTTATAGGCGAGTTAATGCTGGCAAATAAATATTTATCCTACAGCTAATTCTGAATGAATATCTTTTCCTTATTTTTCATCGTTGCTTAAAACGCTGCTTTTTCTCATCCACCCTCTTTTCGCAAAAATACCTTATTACCTTTCGGTAAGATATTTGTACACAAGAGAATAATAACACTGCGTGATAGTCACCGTTCCTGTTAAGGATATTTTGGGTTAAAAACGTAATCGAAATGTAGAACATCGTGATGTATCACAAGCTGATTGTAATCAAATAGACAACATGAATATAACTGTTAGTATTTAATTGATTTCAATTATGAGTATGCGTGTTTCATTTACGGCCAGGAATGCTGATGATGACAACATTACTACCCGTTTTCACTAAGCCTTCCCCGTTGGCGCTCATCTTGCGGCGCCTTGGTCGTATATGCCGTTTCCTTCTCATCCCGGATGGAAGAATCCGCTGAACATCGTTCGCGGCTGCTGTAACACGCGTCGTTTACTTACAGGGATTATGGCGGGTCGATTATGGATAAGATTAAGCGCCATCTGGCGTGGTGGGTTGTCGGGTTACTGGCGGTTGCTGCCGTCGTGGCGTGGTGGTTATTGCGCCCGGCAGGTGTACCGGAGGGTTTTGCCGTCAGTAATGGTCGCATTGAAGCGACGGAAGTGGATATCGCCAGTAAAATTGCCGGACGTATTGACACCATTCTGGTGAAAGAGGGGCAGTTTGTCCGTAAAGGTGAAGTGCTGGCGAAGATGGACACTCGCGTGTTGCAGGAGCAGCGACTGGAAGCCATCGCGCAAATCAAAGAGGCGCAAAGTGCCGTTGCCGCCGCGCAGGCTTTGCTGGAACAGCGGCAAAGTGAAACTCGTGCCGCACAGTCATTGGTTAATCAACGACAAGCTGAACTGGACTCCGTTGCCAAACGTCATACGCGTTCCCGCTCGCTCGCCCATCGTGGGGCTATTTCTGCGCAACAACTGGATGACGACCGCGCCGCCGCCGAAAGCGCCCGAGCTGCGCTGGAATCGGCGAAAGCCCAGGTATCGGCTTCTAAAGCCGCTATAGAAGCGGCTCGTACCAATATCATTCAGGCACAAACGCGTGTAGAAGCTGCGCAAGCCACTGAACGGCGCATTGCCGCAGATATCGATGACAGTGAACTAAAAGCCCCGCGCGATGGACGCGTGCAGTATCGGGTTGCTGAGCCAGGCGAAGTGCTGGCGGCAGGCGGTCGGGTGCTGAATATGGTCGATCTGAGCGACGTTTATATGACCTTCTTCCTGCCAACCGAACAGGCGGGCACACTGAAACTAGGCGGCGAAGCACGGCTGATCCTCGATGCCGCGCCAGATCTGCGTATTCCTGCGACCATCAGTTTTGTCGCCAGCGTCGCCCAGTTCACGCCAAAAACCGTCGAAACCAGCGATGAACGGCTGAAACTGATGTTCCGCGTCAAAGCGCGTATCCCACCGGAATTACTCCAGCAACATCTGGAATATGTCAAAACCGGTTTGCCGGGCGTGGCGTGGGTGCGGGTGAACGAAGAACGTCCGTGGCCTGAAGAGCTGGTGGTGAGGTTGCCGCAATGACGCATCTGGAACTGGTTCCCGTTCCGCCTGTCGCGCAACTGGCGGGCGTGAGCCAGCATTATGGAAAAACCGTTGCGCTGAACAATATCACTCTCGATATTCCGGCACGCTGCATGGTCGGGCTGATTGGCCCGGACGGCGTCGGGAAGTCGAGTTTGTTATCGCTGATTTCCGGTGCCCGCGTCATTGAGCAGGGCAACGTGATCGTGCTGGGCGGCGATATGCGCGACCCGAAGCATCGCCGCGACGTCTGCCCGCGCATCGCCTGGATGCCGCAGGGGCTGGGAAAAAATCTCTACCACACCTTGTCGGTGTATGAAAACGTCGATTTTTTCGCCCGCCTGTTTGGCCACGACAAAGCGGAGCGGGAAGTCCGAATTAATGAGCTGCTGACCAGCACCGGGTTAGCACCGTTTCACGATCGTCCGGCAGGGAAACTCTCCGGCGGGATGAAGCAAAAACTTGGGCTGTGCTGTGCGTTAATCCACGACCCGGAACTGTTGATTCTTGATGAACCAACAACGGGGGTTGACCCGCTCTCTCGTGCCCAGTTCTGGGATCTGATCGACAGTATTCGCCAGCGGCAGAGCAATATGAGCGTGCTGGTCGCCACCGCCTACATGGAAGAGGCCGAACGCTTCGACTGGCTGGTAGCGATGAATGCCGGAGAAGTGCTGGCAACCGGCAGCGCCGAAGAGCTGCGGCAGCAAACGCAAAGCGCCACGCTGGAAGAAGCATTTATAAATCTGTTACCGCAAGCGCAACGCCAGGCGCATCAGGCGGTAGTGATCCCACCATATCAACCTGAAAACGCAGAGATTGCCATCGAAGCGCGCGATCTGACCATGCGTTTTGGTTCCTTCGTTGCCGTTGATCACGTCAATTTCCGCATTCCACGCGGGGAGATTTTTGGTTTTCTTGGTTCGAACGGCTGCGGTAAATCCACCACCATGAAAATGCTTACTGGGCTGCTGCCCGCCAGCGAAGGTGAGGCGTGGCTGTTCGGGCAACCGGTTGATCCAAAAGATATCGATACTCGCCGTCGGGTAGGCTATATGTCGCAGGCGTTTTCGCTCTATAACGAACTCACCGTGCGGCAAAACCTTGAGTTACATGCCCGTTTATTTCACATCCCGGAAGCGGAAATTCCCGCAAGAGTGGCTGAAATGAGCGAGCGTTTTAAGCTCAACGACGTTGAAGATGTTCTGCCGGAGTCATTGCCGCTCGGCATTCGCCAGCGGCTTTCGCTGGCGGTGGCGGTGATTCATCGCCCGGAGATGTTAATCCTCGATGAGCCTACTTCTGGCGTCGATCCGGTGGCGAGGGATATGTTCTGGCAGTTGATGGTCGATCTCTCGCGCCAGGACAAAGTGACTATCTTCATCTCCACCCACTTTATGAACGAAGCGGAACGTTGCGACCGTATCTCACTGATGCACGCCGGAAAAGTGCTCGCCAGCGGTACACCGCAGGAACTGGTTGAGAAACGCGGAGCCGCCAGTCTGGAAGAGGCATTTATCGCCTATTTGCAGGAAGCGGCAGGGCAGAGCAACGAAGCCGAAGCGCCGCCCGTGATACACGACACCACCCACGCGCCGCGTCAGGGATTTAGCCTGCGCCGTCTGTTTAGCTACAGCCGTCGCGAAGCACTGGAACTGCGCCGCGATCCGGTACGTTCGACGCTGGCGCTGATGGGAACGGTGATCCTGATGCTGATAATGGGTTACGGCATTAGTATGGATGTGGAAAACCTGCGCTTTGCGGTGCTCGACCGCGACCAGACCGTCAGCAGCCAGGCGTGGACGCTCAATCTCTCCGGTTCCCGTTACTTTATCGAACAGCCGCCGCTCACCAGTTATGACGAGCTTGACCGCCGGATGCGTGCGGGCGATATCACGGTGGCGATTGAGATCCCGCCCAATTTCGGGCGTGATATCGCGCGCGGTACGCCTGTGGAACTCGGTGTCTGGATCGACGGTGCGATGCCCAGCCGCGCCGAAACGGTAAAAGGTTACGTGCAGGCAATGCACCAGAGTTGGTTACAGGATGTGGCGAGCCGGCAATCGACGCCCGCCAGCCAAAGCGGACTGATGAATATTGAGACGCGCTATCGCTATAACCCGGACGTAAAAAGCCTGCCAGCGATTGTTCCGGCGGTGATCCCGCTTCTGCTGATGATGATCCCGTCAATGCTAAGCGCCCTTAGCGTGGTGCGGGAAAAAGAGTTGGGGTCGATTATCAACCTTTACGTGACCCCCACCACGCGTAGCGAATTTTTGCTCGGCAAACAGCTACCGTACATCGCGCTGGGGATGCTGAACTTTTTCCTGCTCTGCGCCTTGTCGGTGTTTGTGTTTGGCGTGCCGCATAAAGGCAGCTTCCTGACGCTCACCCTGGCGGCGTTGCTGTATATCATCATTGCCACCGGAATGGGGCTGCTGATCTCCACTTTTATGAAGAGCCAGATTGCCGCCATTTTCGGTACGGCGATTATCACGTTGATTCCGGCGACGCAGTTTTCCGGGATGATCGATCCGGTGGCATCGCTGGAAGGGCCGGGGCGTTGGATCGGCGAGGTTTATCCTACCAGTCATTTTCTGACTATCGCGCGCGGGACGTTTTCGAAGTCGCTGGATCTGACGGACTTGTGGCAACTTTTTATCCCGTTGCTGATAGCCATACCGCTGGTGATGGGCTTAAGCATCCTGCTGCTGAAAAAACAGGAGGGATGATGCGCCATTTACGCAATATTTTTAATCTGGGTATCAAAGAGTTGCGCAGCCTGCTTGGTGATAAAGCAATGCTGACGCTGATTATCTTCTCGTTTACGGTGTCGGTGTACTCGTCGGCAACCGTTACGCCAGGATCGTTGAACCTGGCGCCGATCGCCATTGCCGATATGGATCAATCGCAGTTGTCGAACCGGATCGTTAACAGCTTCTACCGCCCGTGGTTTTTGCCGCCGGAGATGATCACCGCCGATGAAATGGACGCCGGGCTGGATGCCGGGCGCTATACCTTCGCGGTGAATATACCGCCCAATTTTCAGCGTGATGTGCTGGCCGGGCGTCAGCCGGATATTCAGGTGAACGTTGATGCCACGCGTATGAGCCAGGCGTTCACCGGCAACAGCTACATCCAGAGCATTATCAACGGCGAGGTGAACAGTTTTGTCGCGCGCTACCGTGATAACAGCGAGCCGCTGGTGGCGCTGGAAACGCGGATGCGTTTTAACCCGAACCTTGAACCTGCGTGGTTCGGCGGAGTGATGGCGATTATCAACAATATCACCATGCTGGCGATTGTGCTGACAGGCTCGGCGCTTATCCGCGAACGCGAGCACGGCACCGTTGAGCATTTGCTGGTGATGCCAATTACGCCGTTTGAAATCATGATGGCCAAGATCTGGTCGATGGGGCTGGTGGTGCTGGTGGTGTCCGGATTGTCGCTGGTGCTGATGGTGCAGGGTGTGCTGGGCGTGCCGATTGAAGGATCTATCCCGCTGTTTATGCTCGGCGTGGCGTTAAGTCTGTTTGCCACCACGTCTATCGGGATTTTCATGGGTACGGTGGCGCGCTCGATGCCGCAACTGGGGCTGTTGATGATTCTGGTGCTGTTGCCGCTACAGATGCTCTCCGGCGGTTCGACGCCGCGTGAAAGTATGCCGCAAATGGTGCAGGACATTATGTTGTCGATGCCGACGACCCATTTTGTCAGCCTGGCGCAGGCGATTCTCTATCGCGGTGCCGGGTTTGAGATTGTCTGGCCGCAGTTTGTCACGCTGCTGGCGATTGGCGGCGCGTTTTTCACCATCGCGCTGCTGCGATTCAGAAAGACGATTGGAACAATGGCGTAAGGAAGGGAAACTTGACTTCATATTGTGATGTCATACTATTGATGTCATAAAGTGAAGTCATAAGGACATGCCATGAGAACACAGGTACAGGCTTTACGGAAGAAACAAAAAAATACATTGGATCAAATATTTAAATCTCCTGTTCCTCAAGGGATTAAGTGGTCTGGTATAGAGTCACTGGTTAAAGCATTAGGCGGAGAAATTAAGGAAGGAAGAGGCTCGCGTTGTAAGTTCATACTAAATATGAGCGTTGCGTGTTTCCATCGGCCTCATCCGTCGCCAGATACCGATAAAGGCGCTGTAGAAAGCGTGCGTGACTGGTTACTAAGTATAGGGGTAAAACCATGATCAAACTGAAGACGCCAAATTCTATGGAGATTGCCGGGCAACCTGCTGTAATTACCTATGTGCCAGAACTGAATGCATTTCGTGGCAAATTCCTGGGCTTGTCAGGTTATTGTGATTTTGTCTCTGACAGCATTCAGGGGCTGCAAAAAGAGGGGGAGCTTTCCCTGCGAGAGTATCTTGAGGATTGTAAAGCTGCGGGTATTGAGCCTTATGCGCGTACAGAAAAGATTAAGACCTTTACGTTACGCTATCCAGAATCGCTGAGTGAACGCCTTAATAATGCGGCTGCGCAGCAACAAGTCTCTGTTAATACCTATATTATTGAAACGCTGAATGAGCGTTTGAATCATTTATAAATTTTAGCGGCGTTCATTACGCAGAACATCTGCCTTTACAGGATCTATCTATGCAACTGAACTTAATTTTATAAATTAAGTTCAGTTAATATCTTTTCTTTCCGCGTTTCAGAAATAACTCAATCTTCCTTCGGCAAGCACTGTAAATGCCCGTGTCGCACGCCGCGCTGGGCGATAACGTCATCGGCAAAATGTTGCACGTCACCCATGTCACCTTTCAGCACGGCGATTTCCAGACAGTCGTCGTGGTTGATGTGCACATGCAGAGTAGCAACCGAGAGGTCGTGGTGATGATGCTGGGTGGAGACAATACGGCTGGCTAAGTCGCGTTTTTCGTGTTCATACACATACGACAGCACTGCGAAACCTTGTGTGCCGTGCTGCTGGGTGGCCTCCTGCGCCAGGGCGCTGCGCAGAATATCGCGGATAGCTTCGGAACGGTTGTTATAGCCACGACGCTGGCTCAGGCTGTCCAGCGTCTCCAGTAAATCGTCATCAAGCGTGATGGTGACTCGTTGCATTTGCGTTAAACCTTTTCAGTGGCGCGACGGCGCACGGGGAATGCGGGTAATACCGCGTTTTGTAGCACACGTCCGGCGTCAGAGGAAAAAGTTAATTTCTCTCCCACCACCTGGGTTTCGACGATTTGTCCGTTGTCCATCACCATCACCCGCTGACAGAAACGTTCTACAAGGCGTAAGTCGTGGGTGATGAACAGGCAGGCGGTGCCAAACTGTTGTTGTAGCTTTTTCAGTAGACGAATGACGCCCGCCTGTAACACGAGATCAAGGTTAGAAACGGCTTCATCCAGAATCAGCAGTTTCGGTTCGACCGCCAGCGCGCGCGCCAGGCAGACGCGCTGGAGCTGACCGCCGCTTAATTGCGGTGGGCGTTTGTCGAGCACGCTGTCATCGAGATCGACCGCCTTCAGCATTTCACTGGCGCGCGCCAGTTGTTCGGCTTTTTTCAGCGATAGCAGGTGGCGCATCGGTTCTCGCAAGATCTCGCGCACGGTTTTGCGTGGGTTAACGGCGCTGATGGAGTCCTGAAACACCATCTGAATATCGCGGCGGAACGCTTTACGTTGCGCGCGATTGAGTTTCGCCAGCGGTTCGCCACGCCAGCTAATATTCCCTTGTGAGGGCGACTCTAAGCCTACCAGCAGCCGCGCGAGGGTGCTTTTTCCGCAGCCACTGCGTCCCAGCAGGGCGACGGTTTCACCGCTTTTCAGAGTCAGAGAAACGTTATTGAGCACCGTCTGATGTTGATGTTTTCCGCTAAATCCACCGTGGGCATAGTGATGGGAAAGGTCGGAGACGTTAAGTAAAGTCATGATGCCAGCTCCATACCGTAGAGGGCGAGATGAGCGGAAACCAGGCTGCGCGTCACCGTATGTTTGGGGGCGTTAAACAGCGTTTCTACATCGCCCTGTTCAACAATCTTGCCGTGAGACATTACCGCCACATCGTCCGCCAGACGCGCTACTACGCCCATATCATGGGTGACCAGCAGCATCCCCGGCGCTTGTTTTTGCATAATGCTTTCCAGTAGATCGAGGATGCGCGCTTGCGCTACTACATCAAGGTCGGTGGTTGGTTCATCGGCGATGATAAACGGCGATTCGCACAGCACCGCCATCGCAATCATCATGCGCTGCAACATACCGCCGCTCATCTCGAACGGGTACAGCTTCAGCACGCGCGCGGCGTTTTCCAGCCCCACCGCTTCTATGGCAGCGATAAGCGTGGCGTCATCGGCGGGTTTCCCCAGTGCCAGGCAGGTTTCCCGCGCGTGGGTGTGCATGGTGTGCAGCGGATTAAAGGCGCTGCGCGGGTTCTGCATGATGGTGGCAATTTTGATACCGCGTAGCGCGCAGGGCGAAACCGGTTTGCCATCGGCTAAAATTTCTCCCGCCGTCTGGCGAACGCCTGCGGGCAGAATGCCCAGCGTCGCGGCGCAGGTCAGTGATTTCCCGCTGCCGCTACCGCCGACTAACGCCAGCACACGCCCGCGTTTAAGGGTTAACGATACGCCGTGCACCAGCGGCTGCGCGGCCTGTAGCGCGATATTACGTAGTTCAATCTGTTGCGGCATTAGTGTGCGTGCTCCGTCACCAGATGAGGGTCCAGATGATCGCGCAGTGCGTCACCCACCAGGTTAAAGGCCATCACGCTGATAAACAGCGCCAGCCCCGGCCAGAACATTTGCAGCGGCTGAGTCCAGATATACTGACGCGCGTCGTTAATCATCACGCCCCATTCGGCGGTCGGCGCGGTCACGCCGAGGCCGAGGAAGGACATCCCCGCGACGTGCAGCATCATATGGCCGATATCCAGCGTTGCCAGCACCAGCAGCGAAGGGATCACCACGCCTGCCAGATGATCGACAAACACCCGCACATGCCCCGCGCCGGAAAGTCGTGACGCCAGCACAAACTCGCGCTGGCGTAGCGAAATCACCAGGCTTCGCACCATGCGCGCGTACCACGCCCAGTGTGACAGGGCGATGGCGATAATCACGTTAGTCAGCCCGGTGCCGAGCACGCCGACCATAAAGAATGACAGAATCGACGTCGGGAAGGTCATAAACATATCCGCGACGCGCATGGTGGCCTGATCAACGCGCCCGCCAATCAGCCCCGCGCTGCCGCCAATGACCAGCCCTAATGTCAGCACCAGCAGCAGGCAGGCCATTACCGAACCGAGCGACACGCGGGTCGCCGCCATCAGCCGCGAGAAAATATCACGCCCTAAGTGATCGGTGCCCAGCCAGTGCTGCGCATCCGGCGAGAGCAGGCGCGACGGCAGATCAATCGCCTGTGGGTCATACGGCAGCCACCACTGGCTGGTGAGCGCAATCAGCGCCAGCAGGGCGATAATGATCAGCGCCAGGCGTACCGACCAGCGGGAAGAGAGGAAAAAGTTCACGCGTGCGCTCCTTCATGACGACGAATACGCGGGTCCAGCGCGGCGTTGAGTAAATCAACAATCAAATTACAGACCACAAAAACCACCACCATCATCAGCGTAAAGCATTGAATCACCGGATAGTCACGGTTAAAAATCGCCGACACCGCATAGCGTCCTACCCCCGGCCAGGCAAAGATGTTTTCGATAATCATCGTCCCGCCGATCAGTTCGCCGATGTGCATCCCCACGGCGGTGATCATCGGCAACGAGGCATTGCGCAGGATGTGACGGCGTTCGGTCTGTTTAGCGTTAAGCCCGCGCAGCCGTGCCCAGGTCACGTGACGCTGACCGGCGACGTCCAGCATACTGGCGCGCAGCAGCCGCGCGTTAATCGCCAGCGACATAAAGGCGATGGAAACCGCCGGCAAAATGATGTGCTGCCAGCCGCCGTAACCCATCGCGGGTAGCCATTGCAGATATACCGAAAACGCCATCACCAGTAAAAACGCCAGCCAGAAGTTAGGCATTGAGACGCCAAGAAACGCGATGAAACGCACGGCGAAATCCGGCAGGCGGTCGCGATGGCGCGCCGCCCAGATACCGAGCGGCACGGAAGTGAGCAGAATTAACACCAGCGCCGCTCCTGCCAGTTCCAATGTTGCGGGCAGGAAGTTCAGCATATCGTCGAGCACCGGGCGTTGGCTGGCGAATGAGATACCAAAGTCAAGATGCAGCGCCTTCCACAACCAGGTGCCGTACTGGACGTACAGCGGCTGATCCAGTCCCAGCATGGTGCGGGTAGAGGCCAGCATCTCCGGCGTCGGCGGCAGGTTAGATAAACGCAAATAGTCGAGCGCCGGGTCGCCGGTGCCGAGGCGCAACATCAGAAAAATGATCACCGAGGCGGCGAGCACCATCGGGATCAGCAGCAGAAAGCGGCGTAATACGTAACGCAACATTAAGGTTTCACCGGTTTAATCTGTTCGAACGGAATTTCGGTGGCGATCGGCGCGTAGGGGATGTTGCCCAGTTCCGGTTTTGAGACCACCATCATTGAGATGTAGCTGATAGGCAGATACACCGCTTCGTCATGCAGACGGGTCAGAATGTCGCGATACAGCGCCTGACGTTGTGTTTCATCATGGGTCGCCAGCACTTCGCCGATCTCTTTATCAATCAGCGGCTTGTCGGCTAAACCTTGCTGTGCCTGGAAGTCAGCGTGCGACGGTACGCGCATTGAACTCAGGAAGGCGTGTGGATCGTATGGCGCGCCCCAGGTGCGGTGGAAAATCATGCCAAAACGACCGTCGCGCTGACGAGCATAGATACTGCTCTCTTCTTCGCCAATCAGCGAGACATCTGCGCCAATCTGGCGCATATCAGCCTGAATGATTTCCGCCATCGATTTGCTTAACGCATCGGTGCCGATGAACGACAGTTCAATGCGCAGCGGCTGACCATTTTTCTCGCGGATGTCTTTGCCCGCAGGCAGCGTCCAACCGGCTTTTTCCAGCAACTCTTTCGCTTTCTGCGGATCGTACTGGCGTGGCTTCAGGCCGAGATTAGCGTAGGGCACGGAAGGGGCAAACAGGGTGTCGGCGACCTGCTGAGTGCCATACAACGCGTTATCAATCAGCGATTTTTTGTTCACCGCGTAATTAAGAGCTTCACGTACTGCCAGCTCGTTGGTGGGGGCTTTGGCGGTATTGAGCGCCAGCATCACGGTTTCGATCGGCTGTGACAGTTGGGTGTGGTAAGCCGGGTTCTGGCTAAAGCGGGCGAAGGTATCGAGCGGTAATAACCCTTCGTTTCCGTACAGCAGGTCGATATCACCGGTTTCGAAAGCTACTGCGCGAGTGGTCGGATCCGGGATCACGTTGAAGGTGATCTTTTTAATCGCCGGCTTTTCGCCCCAGTAGTTTTCGTTACGGACGAAGACATCGTACTGATTCAGTTTCGATTCCTGCAAAACCCACGGCCCGGTGCCAATTGGCGCTTTAATCCCGTTCATGGTTTCATGGTTTTTAAACTGCGAGGGGGCGATAAAGCGGAAAGGGCGGGGCAGAGCCAGTTCTTGCAGGAAAGGATAGTAGGCGCTTTTCAGGGTGATTTGCAGCTCCGTTTTACTGAGTGCTTTAACATCAACAATCTGGTTTGCCAGCTCCAGCCAGGCGTGACGTTGGCGGTTATCGAGCACTGCGCGGAAGTTTTCTGCCGCCGCCTCTGCATCGAACGGTTCACCGTTGGAGAATTTCACGTCATCACGCAGGGTGAAGGTCCAGGTTTTACCATCTTCTGAATGAGTCCAGCTTTTTGCCAGCCACGGCATCACCGAACCATCTGCCTGGTATTTCACCAGCGGTTCATAAACCATGCTCTGGGCGAACATCTGGTTAGGCGTGTAAAGGTGCGGGTTTAGTGGCCCGACATTCACCGGCCAGGCGGTGGTGATTTCATCTGGCGCGGCAGCATGGACGATAAAAGACGCACAAGCCAGCAGCGCAAATAGAGTGCGGTGGAGTGTGGAGAACATAGTAGCCCCAATGGATAAATAGTTGGCGAAATAAGTATGGCGACGATTCGCTATGTTGAAATCTGGTAGTGACTCTGCATATGCGGCCTGGGTGCGGCCTGTTCCCCTCACCCTAACCCTCTCCCCAAAGGGGCGAGGGGACGAGCCGTACGCTTTTGTGACTGCAACTGCAATCGCCAATCATTGCACGGTGTGCCCCCTCTCCCTTTCAGGGAGAGGGTTGGGGTGAGGGTAAAATACGGTGATAATCCCACTACCTTCCCTAAAAACGGGGAAAACTGCGCCCGCTCATGTTGAGTCATCGATTTCAAGTATGACGATTTTAAGTATTCGTCATACTGATAACCTGTTCTGGATCAATAGATGGGCAGTCGGATGGGCGGATCAGTTAAGCGAATTGACCCATTGCACCGCGTCGGTGGTGAGCGTAAAGGGGGTAGGGGTGCAGATCGCCAGACTTAAATTTTCAAGCTGACAATGGCTGACAGACAGCGAGGACTGATAGGTGCTGTCTACGCTGACGATTTGCCAGGCGCTGCCGCCACGCTGTTTAACGATGGCTTCTTTGCGTGTCCAGATGCGCCAGAACATTTCCAGTTGCTGATCAGGATGCACGGCGTCCATTTCGGCATGTTCCCCGAGGCTAAACACCGTGTTTGCCAGCCAGTGCCAGTTGGCGCGCGGGCGAATCACTTCGATATCGCAGCCAACTTCGCCTTCATCGCTCAATAGCAGGGCGATATCGTCACCGCTATGACTTAAGTTGAACCATAGCGGGGTTTCCGGCGCGAATGCGGGTTTGCCCTGTTCACCGTAGATGATGTCCGGTAGCGGAGAAAGCACGTGTGAAAGCAATGCACGTCCCGCCAGCCAGCGTTCGCGTCGTGGACCTTGCGGTGCTTGATCGCGTAAAGCCGGTGGCAGTGGAACTGCGCTTAAGGTCGAAACTTTCCCCAGAACTATCCGATACATATCAGAGCCAACGTTTAATGGAAAAGGAAAGTGCGTATCGTATCACTTGTCGCCTCATCCCGGTAACCGACTTTTCGGTCGTCCCGGTCCCAGTAAAATCGCCAGTTTGCTGCCGCCTTTGGTGGTTTCCATCCAGATTTTACAGACGCTGGTTAATGGCACCGAAAGCAACATACCCACCGGACCGAGTAACCATCCCCAGACCAACAAAGAAAGAAATACCACCAGAGTGGACATTCCCAGTCGATGCCCCATCATCCGTGGCTCTAAAATATTGCCGATGACCATATGGACAACTAAAAACAGTGCACCGACCAGAATACATTCGTAAACGCCATTAAACAGCAACACCTGAATCATTGGCGGTACGGCGGAGATCACCGCGCCAATATTGGGAACGTAGTTGAGCAAAAACGCCAGTACCGCCCACATCAGCGCAAACTGTACGCCCATTAGCGCCAACCCCAGCCAGACGATGACGCCTGTCCATAAACTGAGCAGCGTCTTCAATGCAAGATAGTGCGAAACACCTTTTAAGGCGCGGTGTAGTCCGGCGATGTGAATCTGTGGATTATTCAACGCAAAACGCATTTTGTAAGGCACGTGGCGCACTTCAAACAGCATGAAAACTACGGTCATCACCAGCAGAAGCACGCTCGCCATTGCGCCGGAAAGCCCGGTCATCAGCGCCGTGGTGAAGGCGACAACTTTTTCCGAATCCATCCGCTGAAGCATTCGTTCGGGCGACATATGCAGATTAAGAAACGGTAACATCTCTTGTAATTTAAACAGCTTACGGGTCAGTTCCTTATTAAACTTCGGCAGCATAGAGATAAATTCGTTAAACGATGCCGCTAGTACGCCGACCAGCGCAGTAAGTGCTATCAGCATCACCACCACCACAATGGTAATGGCAACGGGGCGTTGTACTCCACGACGAATAAACCAGGTGACCAGCGGATTGAGGACAATGGCGAAAAAGAGCGCCAGTAACAGTTGCACAATGATATCTGCCGCTGCGTGAATGCCGGCGAGAATCACTACCAGCGAGGCCAGCTTGAGCAGAATATGCATTCCTGTTTTATCCGGTTGAAGGGTTTCCATTGGGGCTTCCTTGTGACTTTTTGTATTAAGTGTAGCGGGAGTCACGCCAGCAATATTCTGATTCTTACTGCTGATTTTCACGTCAGCACATGGTAAAAATGAAACACTGTTGTAAAAATGTGGTGATCCTCATGCCCGAACCCGTAGCCGAACCCGCGCTAAACGGATTGCGTCTTAACCTGCGCATTGTCTCCATTGTCATGTTTAACTTCGCCAGCTACCTCACCATCGGGTTGCCGCTCGCCGTATTGCCGGGCTATGTCCATGATGTGATGGGATTTAGTGCCTTCTGGGCGGGTTTAGTTATCAGCCTGCAATATTTCGCTACTTTGCTGAGTCGTCCACATGCCGGGCGTTACGCCGATTTGCTGGGACCCAAAAAGATAGTCGTCTTCGGGTTGTGCGGCTGCTTTTTGAGCGGGCTGGGGTATCTGACAGCAGGATTAACCGCCAGCCTGCCCGTCATCAGCCTGTTATTACTTTGCCTGGGGCGCGTGATCCTCGGAATTGGACAAAGTTTTGCCGGAACCGGATCGACACTGTGGGGCGTTGGCGTGGTTGGCTCGCTGCATATCGGGCGGGTAATTTCGTGGAACGGCATTGTCACTTACGGGGCGATGGCGATGGGCGCGCCGTTGGGCGTGCTGTTTTATCACTGGGGCGGGTTGCAGACGCTGGCATTAATCATTATGGCCGTGGCGCTGGTGGCCATTTTGTTGGCGATCCCGCGTCCGTCGGTGAAAGCCAGCAAAGGCAAGCCACTGCCGTTTCGCGCGGTGCTTGGGCGCGTCTGGCTGTACGGCATGGCGCTGGCACTGGCTTCTGCCGGATTTGGCGTCATCGCCACCTTTATCACACTGTTTTATGACGCTAAAGGTTGGGACGGTGCGGCCTTCGCGCTGACGCTGTTTAGCTGTGCGTTTGTCGGCACGCGACTGTTATTCCCTAACGGCATTAATCGTATCGGCGGCTTAAACGTGGCGATGATCTGCTTTAGCGTTGAGATAATCGGCCTGCTATTGGTTGGCGTAGCCACCGTACCGTGGATGGCGAAGATCGGCGTCTTGCTGGCTGGCGCTGGGTTTTCGCTGGTGTTTCCGGCATTGGGCGTGGTGGCGGTAAAAGCAGTTCCGCAACAGAATCAGGGGGCGGCGTTGGCAACCTATACCGTGTTTATGGATTTATCGCTGGGTGTGACCGGGCCGCTGGCAGGGCTGGTGATGAGTTGGGCTGGCGTGCCGGTGATTTATCTGGCGGCGGCGGGGCTGGTAGCAATCGCGTTATTGCTGACGTGGCGATTAAAAAAACGGCCTCCGGAACACGTTCCTGAGACCGTCTCATCATCTTAAAACTTACTGAATAACCAGCGTATTAATGATGTTTTCTGCGGTGGTCTGCGCTTTTTGCTGATCGTCAGCTGGCAGCGTGATTTGCATGGTCAGCAGTTGATTACCCACGTTACCCAGAATGACGGAAGAGTACGCCGTCTGGCCTTTCGCGGAGATAATGCTGTCTAACTGCTGCATTTTGTGACCTTTCAGCTCAATAGATTTGTTGGTCACCACTTGCAGTTGCGGATCGCGGCTACGTTGCTGATCTTCCAGACGCTTCGCCAGCACAGCCAGATCTTCTTTCGGGTCATCGCCCATGATGACGATGACTGCTTTCTGCCCGGTGGCGTCGGACCAGACGTGCATGTTATTGGCTTGCGTTCCCAGCTTACCGCTCTGGTCGGTCATATCTGCTGGCAGCGAGAAACTTAGCTTGCCATCAAGCAGGTTGACGGGATTTGCGGCAGCGTTACTTTCCGCGACAGTGCCTTCCGCCGTAGCGTTAGTGTCTTTATCATCACAGGCCGCAAGCCCCATAACCAGCAGGCCAATTCCGACATATTTAACCAGATTGCGCATTGACTTCTTCCTTATCGATAAACGGCCATAACGGCTCATTCATCCATCTTATCACAACTCTGATAACGAACCTTTAACTGGCCTGCAAAGCGTTGATTTCGGATTTATCTGCCAGTCTTTTCAATAGCATATTGAGTAATACGCCATACATTGGCAGGAAGAAAACGATGCTGATTAACACTTTGAAACAGTAATCAACCAGCGCGATTTCCATCCAGTGCTCGGCCATAAAAGCATCCGGGCTGCGCCAGAAAGCAATGAAGAAGAAAGCCAGCGTATCGCTGACGTTACCAAACAGTGTGGAAGCCGTCGGAGCCAGCCACCAGCGATGACTCTGACGCAGGCGGTTAAAAACGTGCACGTCGAGGATCTGCCCCAGCGCGTAGGCCATAAAGCTGGCGGTAGCGATACGGGCGACAAACAGGTTGAAGTGGGCGAGAACGCCGAATCCCTGCCATGAACCCATATAAAACAGTGATGAGATGACGTAGGAGATCAGCAACGCGGGGATCATCACCGCAAAGATGATGCGACGAGCCAGCGGCGCGCCAAAAACACGCACAGTCAGGTCGGTAGCAAGAAAAATAAACGGAAAGCTAAACGCGCCCCAGGTGGTATGAAAACCGAAAATAGAGACCGGAAGCTGTACCAGATAGTTACTGGAGGTGATCACCAACAGGTGAAATAACGATAACCAGAACAACGCCTTATAGCGTTGAGTTTGTGAGAAAGCGTTCATATTGTACCTTTTTGATTAGCCATTGGGGTGAGGGAACCCAATACGTACGACACGTTATTTTATAGTGAGATAATAACGTGCTTACCCTTTTTTCGAGCCGCCGCATGATACTGCTTTGGCTTGACAATGCAATGGTTAATTTTCACGCAATCGTTAACCTGGTTTGCTAACGGACTCACAGGGCGTAAACTAGCGCCGTTTTTTTATGTGATGAGAAGAAAATGACCGATCTCTTTTCCAGCCCTGACCACACACTCGACGCACTTGGCCTGCGCTGCCCGGAACCGGTGATGATGGTGCGCAAAACGGTGCGCAATATGCAGCCAGGCGAAACGTTGCTGATTATTGCCGATGATCCGGCCACGACCCGCGATATTCCTGGGTTTTGTACCTTTATGGAACATGAACTGGTCGCCAAAGAGACGGATGGACTGCCTTATCGTTATTTGATTCGTAAAGGCGGTTAATGGGGGAAGATTGGCTTCGATGCCGCCTTTTCCCCTCACCCTCTCCCCAGAGGGGCGAGGGGACCGATCGCGCTCAATGTTGCGATCGGTTTGCCTTATCTCCTGCGCAACAATCTTAACGCATTCGCTGTCACCAGCACCGTCGCACCCGTATCTGCCAGCACAGCCAGCCACAGGCCGGTTATTCCTAAAATCGTGGTGACAAGGAAGATCCCTTTCAGCCCCAGCGCAATGGTGATGTTCTGGCGGATATTAGCGTGAGTGGCGCGTGCCAGTTCAATCATTTGCACCAGGCCGCGCAGGTGGTTATGGGTTAATGCTGCGTCGGCGGTTTCCAGCGCCACGTCTGTGCCACTGCCCATTGCAATCCCAATAGCTGCTGCTTTCATTGCTGGCGCGTCGTTAATACCGTCGCCGACCATCGCCAGCGGCGCATGTTGGTTCAACTCCGTCACCGCTTTGACTTTATCTTCCGGTAGTAATCCGGCTTTAAATTCCAGCCCCAGTTCACCGGCAATCGCTGCCGCTGCGCGTGGATTATCGCCGGTGAGGATCACCCCTTTGACGCCCAGAGAGTTCAGTTCACTGATGGCAGTGGCGGCATCGGCGCGCAGGGTATCCTGCAATGCAATGACACCCAGCACGTCATCGTTACGCACTACCAGCACTACCGTTTGCCCGGCGCTTTCCAGTTCGTTAATCAAACCGGCAAATGCCTCGGCTGGATGTTTCCCGGCAGCGCATATCAACACGCGCTCACCGTTAACCAGTGCTTCAATGCCAGAGCCGACCAGCGCCCGCTGTGACTGGGCGGCGGGAATGGCGAGTGCAGCAACCTGTGCTTCACGAATGATGGCTTGCGCCAGTGGATGCGTTGCGCCTTGCTCGACCGCCGCCGCCAGCGCCAGCAGTTCAGATTCGCTAACGCCCGTTGCCGGATGAATCGCGGTAACGCGCGGTTTACCGACGGTCAGCGTACCGGTTTTATCAAATGCGACCTGGGTGACACGACCTAACTGCTCCAGCGCCGCACCACCTTTAATTAACGCTCCACGACGTGCCGCTGCTGCCAGTCCGGAGGTAATCGCTGCAGGCGTGGAGATAACTAACGCACACGGGCAACCAATCAGCAGCAGCGTCAGGCCTTTATAAATCCACTCCTGCCAGCTTGCGGCAAATAGCAGTGGTGGCACCAGCGTCACCAGCAGGGCGACGGCCATAATTGCCGGCGTGTAGATACGGCTGAAACGGTCAATAAAACGCTCAATCGGTGCGCGGCGTTCTTCAGCCTCTTCGATCAGCTTCAGAATGCGGTCAATGGCGCTGGCACCCGGTTCTGACAGCACTTCCAGCGTCACCAGACGGTCAACGCTTGTGGCGCCTGCAGGAACTTTATCGCCCGTTGCGCGCTCCACCGGAATGGATTCGCCGGTCAGGGCGCTTTCATCAAAACTGGCAAACGGTGAGAGCAGTTTACCGTCGGCAGGCAAACGCCCACCTGCCGCAACTTCAATCACATCGCCAGGGCGCAGGCTATTGATCGCCACTTCTTCCCGCTCACCGTTACGCAGGCGCGTGGCGGTTTCTGGCTTCAGCGCCATTAACGCGCTGACCCCTTGACGTGCGCGGCTGGCGGCCCAGCCTTCCAGTCGTTCGCCAATCAAAAACAGCAGCAACACCATCGCAGCTTCTGCCGTTGCGCCAATAAACAGCGCGCCAATGGCGGCTACGCTCATTAAAGTTTCAATGGCGAAGTAGCTGCCGGATTTGATCAGCCGTAATGCCTGACGAGCAATCGGGTACAGACCAACCAGCGTGGTCGCGATAAACGCCAGTTGACCGAACGGATGATTAAATTGCTCCAGCCCCCAACTGATTACCATCATCACAATAAGCGTAATCAGCGGCAGATTCTCTTTCAGGCGTGATTCTTGTGGTTCGTCGGTGGCCTGTTCATCGCGCAGGGAATAGCCTGCTTTTTGCACCGCCGATTCAACTTGCGCACGGATGTCATTGTCAGCATCCACCACCAGTTTTTCGGTGGCGAACAACACCTGCACCTGATTCACACCTGCAAGCTGGCGCACGGCATTTTCCACTTTGCGTGCGCAGGCGGCACAGTCCATGCCGCTGACTTTCCAGCTATAGCGGGTGCCGGAGACGTTTTCAGAGAGTGTTGGCGTGCTGGAACATGCGCCGTCGCAGCAACAGTCGTTGGCATTCTGTGCCGGGGTTAGCGGTTTGAACGCGGCAAATTGAGGGACTTTTTTGCCGTGATTGTCGGGAGTCGACATGGCATCCTCCGGTTAAGTTTTTTCTCATTAACCGAAGGATACACTCTGGAGTCGACTCCAGAGTCAAGTTTTATCAGAGATACAGCGAGCGGACGATGAGGAAGTGTCCTGCAAAGTAGCAAGCCGCAGCAATGGCGTTATCCGCACGGAAGCGGCGGCGATAGTGGCTACCCAGCCAGACAAAGTTACTGATAAACAGCAACGAAGCGCCCATAAAGGCCGAGAGTGCCGGAGCCGTCGGGCGGAAGAACCACAATTCACCTGCCAGCCACACCATCACCAGCGTCATACCGATAAAAGTACAGACAGGCCAACGGAACTCCTCCAGACGCGTCCAGATAATGGCCAGCAATAGCGCGCCCAGAACCAGCAGTACCAGTGGCAGAGGCCAGAAGAAAGAGAGCGTCATCTGGCTGGCGAAATAGATGGTGTACAACAGGTGTGAGAGGAAAAATGCGCCGATAGCGTACATCAGACGCTGACGTGGCAATAGCGTTAGCGCATCGCCCAGCAGTGAGGCACACAGCCCCGCCAGCACAAGATAGCTAATAGCGTCGAACATCGGCGCTTGCCACGCCAGCAATAGCAGGAGAAGAAGGGTTAACGGTTTAAATACCCAGCGTTGCCAGGTTGACCCACGGTACGATGCATCCACAGATAGCCATGCGGAAAGACAGACAGCGATAAACGACCAAAGCATCTTAGTTCCTTGAATTCGTTATTTTTTCGTAAGCGGAATGCCTACGGTCTTGCTATTCAGTTTAGTGGCGAGGATGGACGGATGACAACACCATAACTGGCAGGGTATGCTTATTTCCGCATTTTCCGATGAGGGATAAAGATGAGCAAACCACCTCTTTTCTTTATTGTTATCATTGGCTTAATTATCGTCGCCGCATCGTTTCGTTTTATGCAACAGCGGCGGGAAAAAGCTGATAATGATATGGCACCGCTCCAGCAAAAGCTGGTGGTGGTGAGTAACAAGCGGGAAAAACCGATTAACGATCGACGTTCGCGCCAGCAGGAAGTGACTCCGGCAGGCACCAGTATGCGCTATGAGGAGAGCTTCAAACCGCAAAGCGGCGGACTGGAGCAGACGTTCCGCCTCGACGCCCAGCAGTACCATGCCCTGACAGTGGGCGATAAAGGTACACTGAGCTATAAAGGAACGCGCTTTGTCAGCTTTGTTGGCGACAAATAAGATTATTTTTTAACTTTAAATTTCTTCTGCCAGACCAGCAGTTCAAACACGCCGAAAAGGAAAATACGTACCTTTTCGGCGGTGGTCATCTGCGGGCCATCTTTCGGCAAGGTCGATTTTAACAGCGCCAGTTGCATACCATGCATCAGCACGGTAAAAATCAGCGCCACGTTAACGAAAATATTCAGCGGGCGTGGGAATGGTTGAAAAAGATTGAGGATCAAAAATCCCCAAACGCAGAGCATTAACAAACGTCCAATATTAATCAGCATCACTTTCTCCTTGTGTTTCACGCTGATACAGCCGATAAGCGACCTGACCAGCCACTTTTTCGCGATATAACGACCAGTTGGCAGGAACGGCGGGCAGACCATTTTCTACTTCACTTTCAACATATACCCAGGCTTCATCAGCCAGCCAACCGTTGTTTTCCAGTAAATTAATGGTTTCTTCCAGCAAGCCACGGCGGAACGGAGGGTCAACAAACACAATATTATGCGGCGTTCCTTTTTGCATTAGAAAAGACATCGCATTGGTGTTCACGACTCGCGCATTGCCTGCTTTCAGCGTCGCGAGATTCTTGGTTAATTGCTGAGATACCGCGCGATCCATCTCAACCAGCGTAGCTTCCGCAGCGTAGCGTGACAAGGCTTCCAGCCCCAGCGCACCGCTACCTGCGAAGCAGTCCAGGCATTGCGCATCAACAATGACCGGCGCCAGCCAGTTAAACAGCGTTTCGCGCACGCGATCGGTGGTAGGACGTAGACCTGGGCTATCAGGAACCGGGAGTTTACGGCCTCGCCACTGCCCGCCAATAATGCGGATTTGACCGCTGCCGGAATGATTCGGTTTTTTCATGGTAAATTGCTCAATCCGCCAGATAACACATACTTGCAGGCGGTGATGTGGATTAAGTTAAGTGGTAGACTATTTCATCATTTTTTTAGCTGCTATGTACATAGCGTTAACGCTGTGCCATGAAGCAACAGCGAGGAGTGTAGTCGCAGATGGCGAAAGAAAAAAAACGTGGCTTTTTTTCCTGGCTGGGCTTTGGTCAAAAAGAGCAGACCCCGGAAAAAGAGACAGAAACCCAAAACGAACAACCGGTTGTAGAAGAAATCGTCCAGGCGCAAGAGCCTGCGAAAGTTGCTGAACAACCCGTTGAAGAACAGCCGCAGGCGCATACTGAAGCTGAGGCGGAAACTTTTGCTGCCGACGTTGTGGAAGTCACTGAACAGGTTGTTGAAAGTGAAAAAGCGCAACCTGAAGCGGTTGTCGAGCCGGAAGTTATTGCAGAACCGGAGCCGATAGTTGAAGAAACGCCAGCGTCGGTAGTTGAACCTGAAGTCACGCCAGAGCCAGTGGCTATCGAGCGTGAAGAGCTGCCGCTGCCAGAAGACGTTAAAGTCGAAGAAGTTTCGCCAGAAGAGTGGCAGGCCGAAGCGGAAACCGTGGAGATTGTCGAAGCGGCGGAAGAACAAGCAGCGAAAGAAGAAATCACCGACGAAGAGCTGGAAGCACAGGCGCTGGCCGCTGAAGCGGCAGAAGAGGCGGTGATGGTCGTTCCGCCGGCAGAAGAAGATCAGCCGGTGGAAGAGGTAGCCCAGGAGCAGGAAAAACCAACCAAAGAAGGTTTCTTCGCTCGCCTGAAACGCAGCCTTCTGAAAACTAAAGAAAACCTCGGTTCCGGATTTATCAGCCTGTTCCGTGGTAAAAAAATCGACGATGATCTGTTTGAAGAGCTGGAAGAGCAATTGCTCATCGCCGATGTGGGCGTGGAAACCACGCGCAAAATCATCACCAATCTGACTGAAGGCGCGACCCGCAAACAGCTTCGCGATGCTGAGGCGCTCTACGGTCTGCTGAAAGAAGAGATGGGTGAGATTCTGGCGAAGGTCGATGAACCGCTGAATATCGAAGGTAAAACACCGTTCGTGATTCTGATGGTAGGCGTCAATGGCGTGGGTAAAACCACGACTATCGGTAAGCTGGCGCGTCAGTTTGAACAACAAGGTAAATCGGTCATGCTGGCGGCGGGCGATACTTTCCGTGCAGCAGCGGTTGAACAGCTTCAGGTCTGGGGTCAGCGCAACAATATTCCGGTGATTGCCCAGCATACCGGCGCGGATTCCGCCTCAGTTATCTTCGACGCTATTCAGGCCGCTAAGGCGCGTAATGTTGATGTCCTGATTGCCGATACCGCCGGACGCTTGCAGAACAAATCGCACCTGATGGAAGAGCTGAAGAAAATCGTCCGCGTGATGAAGAAACTCGACGTTGAAGCGCCGCATGAAGTTATGCTGACTATCGATGCCAGCACCGGGCAGAATGCGGTAAGCCAGGCCAAACTGTTCCATGAAGCCGTCGGCTTAACCGGCATCACGTTAACTAAACTGGACGGCACGGCGAAAGGCGGAGTAATTTTCTCGGTGGCTGACCAGTTTGGTATTCCTATTCGCTATATTGGTGTCGGCGAACGTATTGAGGATTTGCGTCCGTTTAAGGCGGACGACTTTATAGAGGCACTTTTTGCCCGAGAGGATTAACAATGATTCGCTTTGAACATGTCAGCAAGGCTTATCTCGGTGGGAGACAGGCGCTGCAGGGCGTTACGTTCCATATGCAGCCGGGTGAGATGGCGTTTCTGACCGGTCATTCCGGTGCAGGGAAAAGTACCCTCTTGAAGCTGATCTGTGGGATTGAGCGGCCCAGCGCCGGGAAAATCTGGTTTAGCGGCCATGACATCACGCGTCTGAAAAACCGTGAAGTTCCGTTTCTGCGCCGCCAGATTGGCATGATTTTCCAGGATCACCATCTACTGATGGATCGTACTGTCTACGATAATGTGGCGATCCCGTTGATTATCGCCGGTGCCAGCGGTGACGATATTCGTCGTCGTGTATCGGCGGCGCTGGATAAAGTCGGGCTACTGGACAAAGCGAAGAACTTTCCGATTCAGCTTTCTGGCGGTGAACAACAACGCGTTGGCATTGCCCGCGCAGTGGTTAACAAACCAGCGGTACTGCTGGCGGACGAACCGACCGGTAACCTTGACGACGCGCTGTCGGAAGGGATTTTACGTCTGTTTGAAGAGTTTAACCGCGTTGGGGTAACGGTATTGATGGCAACGCACGACATCAACCTGATTTCGCGGCGTTCCTATCGTATGCTCACCCTGAGCGATGGTCACTTGCATGGAGGCGTGGGCCATGAATAAGCGCGATGCAATCAATCATATCCGGCAGTTTGGCGGACGTCTGGATCGCTTCCGTAAATCGGTCGGCGGCTCAGGCGACGGTGGTCGTAACGCGCCGAAACGCCCGAAATCCTCGCCAAAACCGGTAAATCGCAAAACTAACGTTTTCAACGAACAGGTGCGTTATGCGTTCCACGGCGCTTTGCAGGATCTCAAAAGCAAACCGTTCGCTACGTTTTTAACGGTGATGGTCATCGCCATTTCCCTGACGCTGCCAAGCGTCTGCTACATGGTGTACAAAAACGTTAACCAGGCGGCGACGCAGTATTATCCCTCACCGCAAATCACCGTTTATCTGCAAAAAACGCTGGACGATGACGCAGCAGCGGGTGTGGTGGCACAGTTACAGGCCGAACAGGGCGTGGAGAAAGTGAACTATCTTTCTCGTGAGGACGCGTTGGGCGAGTTCCGTAACTGGTCTGGTTTTGGCGGCGCGCTGGACATGCTGGAGGAAAACCCGCTTCCGGCTGTGGCGGTGGTGATCCCAAAACTCGATTTTCAGGGGACGGAGTCGCTGAATACGTTGCGTGATCGCATCACGCAAATTAACGGCATCGATGAAGTACGAATGGACGATAGCTGGTTTGCCCGTCTGACCGCACTGACTGGGCTGGTAGGGCGTGTTTCGGCGATGATCGGCGTGCTGATGGTGGCGGCAGTGTTCCTGGTTATCGGCAACAGCGTGCGTCTGAGCATATTTGCCCGCCGCGACTCCATCAACGTGCAGAAACTGATTGGCGCGACGGATGGTTTCATACTTCGCCCGTTCCTGTATGGTGGCGCGCTGCTGGGATTTTCTGGCGCATTACTGTCATTAATTTTGTCAGAAATTCTGGTGCTGCGTTTGTCATCGGCGGTTGCGGAAGTGGCGCAGGTATTCGGAACGAAGTTTGATATCAATGGTTTATCGTTCGATGAATGCCTGCTGCTGCTGCTGGTGTGTTCGATGATTGGCTGGGTGGCAGCATGGCTTGCCACGGTACAACATTTACGGCACTTTACGCCGGAATAATAAAATCGTGTTATACTCTTTCCCTGCAATGGGTTCCGTAGCAGGGAAAGAGACCCCGTTGTCTCTTCCCGGTATTTCATCTCTATGTCACATTTTGTGCGTAATTTATTCACAAGACAGCATTGAACTTGTGGATAAAATCACGGTCTGATAAAACTGTGAATGATAATCTCGTTGCTCTTAAGCTCTGGCACAGTTGTTGCTACCACTGAAGCGCCAGAAGATATCGATTGAGAGGATTTGAATGACTGACAAAATGCAAAGTTTAGCTTTAGCCCCTGTTGGCAACCTGGATTCTTACATCCGGGCAGCTAACGCGTGGCCGATGTTGTCGGCTGACGAGGAGCGGGCGCTGGCTGAAAAGCTGCATTACCATGGCGATCTGGAAGCAGCTAAAACGCTGATCCTGTCTCACCTGCGGTTTGTTGTTCATATTGCTCGTAATTATGCGGGCTATGGCCTGCCACAGGCGGATTTGATTCAGGAAGGTAACATCGGCCTGATGAAAGCAGTGCGCCGTTTCAACCCGGAAGTGGGTGTGCGCCTGGTCTCCTTCGCCGTTCACTGGATCAAAGCAGAGATCCACGAATACGTTTTGCGTAACTGGCGTATCGTCAAAGTTGCGACCACCAAAGCGCAGCGCAAACTGTTTTTTAATCTGCGTAAAACCAAGCAGCGTCTGGGCTGGTTTAACCAGGATGAAGTCGAAATGGTGGCTCGCGAACTGGGCGTAACCAGCAAAGACGTCCGTGAGATGGAATCGCGTATGGCGGCACAGGACATGACTTTTGACATGTCTTCCGACGACGATTCAGACAGCCAGCCGATGGCTCCGGTGCTCTATCTGCAGGATAAATCATCTAACTTTGCCGACGGCATTGAAGATGATAACTGGGAAGAGCAGGCGGCAAACCGTCTGACCGACGCGATGCAGGGTCTGGACGAGCGTAGCCAGGATATCATCCGCGCGCGCTGGCTGGACGAAGATAACAAATCTACGTTGCAGGAACTGGCCGACCGTTACGGCGTTTCCGCTGAACGTGTACGTCAGCTGGAAAAGAACGCGATGAAAAAACTTCGCGCTGCCATTGAAGCGTAATTTCCGCTATTAAGCAGAGAACCCTGGATGAGAGTCCGGGGTTTTTGTTTTTTGGGCCTCTACAATAATCAATTCCCCCCCTCCGGCAAAACGCCAATCCCCACGCAGATTGTTAATAAACTGTCAAAATAGCTATTCCAATATCATAAAAATCGGGTATGTTTTAGCAGAGTATGCTGCTAAAGCACGGGTAGTCATGCATAAAACGAAATAAAGTGCTGAACAACAACATCACAACACACGTAATAACCAGAAGAATGGGGATTCTCAGGATGAACATAAAGGGTAAAGCGTTACTGGCAGGATGTATCGCGCTGGCATTCAGCAATATGGCTCTGGCAGAAGATATTAAAGTCGCCGTCGTGGGCGCAATGTCTGGTCCGGTGGCACAGTATGGTGACCAGGAGTTTACTGGCGCAGAACAGGCGGTTGCGGATATCAACGCCAAAGGCGGCGTTAAAGGCAACAAACTGCAAATCGTAAAATATGACGATGCCTGTGACCCGAAACAGGCCGTAGCCGTGGCGAACAAAGTGGTTAACGACGGCATTAAATATGTCATTGGTCACCTCTGTTCTTCATCAACACAGCCAGCGTCTGACATTTATGAAGACGAAGGCATTTTAATGATCACCCCAGCGGCAACCGCGCCAGAGCTGACTGCCCGTGGCTATCAGCTGATCCTGCGCACCACCGGTCTGGATTCCGACCAGGGGCCGACGGCGGCAAAATATATTCTTGAGAAAGTGAAACCGCAGCGTATTGCTATCGTTCACGACAAACAACAGTACGGCGAAGGTCTGGCGCGTGCGGTGCAGGACGGCCTGAAGAAAGGCAATGCTAACGTAGTGTTCTTTGATGGCATCACCGCCGGGGAAAAAGATTTCTCGACGCTGGTGGCACGCCTGAAGAAAGAGAATATCGACTTCGTTTACTACGGCGGTTATCACCCGGAAATGGGGCAGATCCTGCGTCAGGCGCGCGCGGCGGGGCTGAAAACTCAGTTTATGGGGCCGGAAGGTGTGGCTAACGTCTCGCTGTCTAATATCGCGGGCGAGTCAGCGGAAGGACTGCTGGTGACCAAGCCGAAGAACTACGATCAGGTTCCGGCGAACAAACCGATTGTTGACGCGATCAAAGCGAAAAAACAGGATCCAAGCGGCGCATTCGTCTGGACCACCTACGCGGCGTTGCAATCTTTGCAGGCGGGGCTGAATCAGTCTGACGATCCGGCGGAGATCGCCAAATACCTGAAAGCGAACTCGGTTGATACGGTGATGGGGCCACTGACCTGGGATGAGAAAGGTGACCTGAAAGGCTTTGAGTTCGGTGTGTTTGACTGGCACGCCAACGGCACGGCGACCGATGCGAAGTAACAGATAGATAAATGAAAATGCCCGATGAGCTGAACCGCCATCGGGTTTTTTTGTGTTTGTCGAAATGGTTGTAGAAAGATTAAACAATCCAGGATATGCTTAATGTACGGTAGAATTCCGTACATATTTATAAGGTAGCAGGAGAGTTTACATGTCTGCTGTTAAAAAGCAGCGTATCGATCTGCGTTTAACTGACGATGACAAAAGTCTAATTGAGGAAGCGGCGGCGATATCTAATCAGTCCGTCAGCCAATTTATGTTGAATAGTGCCTCGCAGCGGGCTGCAGAAGTGATTGAACAGCATCGGCGAGTGATCCTTAATGAGGAGTCCTGGACGCGGGTGATGGATGCGCTGAGTAATCCGCCGTCACCAGGTGAAAAGTTAAAACGTGCGGCAAAACGTCTTCAGGGAATGTAATAATTTATGGATGATCTGACGATAGAGATTCTGACCGATGATGCAGATTATGATCTACAGCGATTCGACTGCGGCGAGGAAGCCTTAAATCTCTTTCTGACGACACATCTGGTTCGTCAGCATCGCAATAAAATTCTGCGAGCGTACATCCTTCGTGCCAACACGGCAGAACGTCAGGTCCTGGGATATTACACATTATCCGGCAGTTGTTTTGAACGAGCCGCATTGCCCTCGAAATCGAAACAGAAAAAAATTCCCTACAAAAATATTCCCAGCGTCACTCTTGGGCGTCTGGCAATTGATCGTTCAATACAGGGGCAGGGATGGGGAGCAACACTGGTTGCTCATGCCATGAAAGTCGTCTGGTCAGCCTCTTTAGCGGTAGGTATTCACGGTCTTTTTGTCGAGGCGCTGAATGAAAAAGCCCATACGTTTTATCAGTCGCTGGGCTTTATCCCGTTGGTCGGAGAAAACGAAAATGCGTTATTTTTCCCAACCAAATCCATAGAACTGCTTTTTACACAGAGCGATTAACGCTTCTCCCAGCCGCCCTGTTGTGCCGTAAATCCCAGTGCCTGCATAAACGCTGTCATCACGCCGCGATCTTCCACGCCTGCATCCGCCATCCACCAGCATGAAACGCCAGGATTGTTACGCAAAACCTCTTCCAGCAGATATTGCCCCACACCGCGACGGCGGGTGACTTCCCGCACGCGCAGGGAATCCAGTGCGCCCTCGGTGCCGCTTAAGGTTACCCGCACGGCCGCGAGCAGGCGCTCGTTAAAACGCGCGGCGTAGATACGGTGGTTATCGTCAACCTGTAAAGAGGAAGGGGAATACTCCGGCCAGATCTTTTGCAGGTCAATCCGATCCTGGTCGCTAAAGTTTTCTAATCGAATGATGGTCAGCTTCATGGGGAACCCGTACAAATCACAAAAGTGGAACCAGTGTAGCGAAATAATTTAATCGGAGGCTTTCTCTTTTTTATTTCTTTTGGCAGGTGATTAATTTTTTTTCAGCAATAATTACAAATTAAAAACATTATAGAATGAAAATTGTCCAGCATAATCCCCTGAATGGTAGTGAATTATTCCGCCCTTTGTACCGTTATTTTATGCTGACAACGGCGCTTTTTTCTGTTTATCTATCAATTAATTCAGAATATTATCTGTTCTTAATCGACTGAAAAATAGAGACTTTAATCGATATCATCACAAAAAACTGCGCTAAACCCTTAATCGGACAGGCAAAAACAGCGCAGTATAAAAAAGAACAGTCTGATTTGTTAACACATAAAAAACAAAGCAACACAACATTACGAGTGGGGATTTTTGACTATGAAACGGAATGCGAAAACTATCATCGCAGGGATGATTGCACTGGCAATTTCACACACTGCTTTAGCCGACGATATTAAAGTTGCCGTTGTCGGTGCGATGTCCGGCCCGATTGCCCAGTGGGGTGATATGGAATTTAACGGCGCGCGTCAGGCGATTAAAGACATTAATGCCAAAGGGGGAATTAAGGGCGATAAGTTGGTTGGCGTGGAATATGACGACGCCTGCGACCCAAAACAAGCCGTTGCGGTCGCCAACAAAATCGTTAACGACGGCATTAAATACGTTATTGGCCATCTGTGTTCCTCTTCTACCCAACCTGCGTCAGATATCTATGAAGATGAAGGTATCCTGATGATCTCGCCGGGGGCGACTAACCCGGAGCTGACTCAACGCGGTTATCAACACATCATGCGTACTGCCGGGCTGGACTCTTCCCAGGGGCCAACGGCGGCAAAATACATTGTTGAGACGGTGAAGCCTCAGCGTATCGCCATCATTCACGACAAACAACAGTATGGCGAAGGGCTGGCGCGTTCGGTGCAGGACGGGCTGAAAGCGGCTAACGCCAACGTCGTCTTCTTCGACGGCATTACCGCTGGCGAGAAAGATTTCTCCGCGCTGATCGCCCGCCTGAAAAAAGAAAACATCGACTTTGTTTACTACGGTGGTTACTACCCGGAAATGGGGCAGATGCTGCGCCAGGCGCGTTCCGTTGGCCTGAATACTCAGTTTATGGGGCCGGAAGGTGTAGGTAATGCGTCGCTGTCGAACATTGCCGGCGATGCCGCCGAAGGCATGTTGGTCACCATGCCAAAACGCTATGACCAGGATCCGGCAAACAAAGGCATCGTTGATGCGCTGAAAGCGGACAAGAAAGATCCGTCCGGACCTTATGTCTGGATCACCTATGCGGCGGTGCAATCTCTGGCAACTGCCCTTGAGCGTACCGGCAGCGATGAGCCGCTGACACTGGTGAAAGATTTAAAAGCTAACGGTGCAAACACCGTGATTGGGCCGCTGAACTGGGATGAAAAAGGCGATCTGAAGGGATTTGATTTTGGTGTCTTCCAGTGGCACGCCGATGGTTCATCCACGGCAGCCAAGTGATCATCCCACCGTCCGTGAAATGCGGGCGGGTTTAGAAAGGTTACCTTATGTCTGAGCAGTTTTTGTATTTCTTGCAGCAGATGTTTAACGGCGTCACGCTGGGCAGTACCTACGCGCTGATAGCCATCGGCTACACCATGGTTTACGGCATTATCGGCATGATCAACTTCGCCCACGGCGAGGTTTACATGATTGGCAGCTACGTCTCCTTTATGATCATCGCTGCACTGATGATGATGGGCATTGATACCGGCTGGCTGCTGGTGGCGGCGGGATTTGTCGGCGCAATCGTCATTGCCAGCGCCTACGGCTGGAGTATCGAACGGGTGGCTTACCGCCCGGTGCGCAACTCTAAGCGCCTGATTGCCCTCATTTCTGCAATCGGCATGTCCATCTTCCTGCAAAACTACGTCAGCCTGACCGAAGGTTCGCGCGACGTGGCGCTGCCCAGCCTGTTTAACGGTCAGTGGGTGGTGGGCCATAGCGAAAACTTCTCTGCCTCTATTACCACCATGCAGGCGGTGATCTGGATTGTCACCTTCCTCGCCATGCTGGCGCTGACGATTTTCATTCGCTATTCCCGCATGGGGCGCGCGTGTCGTGCCTGCGCGGAAGATCTGAAAATGGCGAGCCTGCTTGGCATCAACACCGACCGGGTGATTGCGCTGACTTTTGTGATTGGCGCGGCGATGGCGGCGGTGGCGGGCGTTCTGCTCGGTCAGTTCTACGGCGTGATTAACCCCTACATCGGCTTTATGGCCGGGATGAAAGCCTTTACCGCAGCGGTGCTCGGTGGGATTGGCAGTATTCCGGGGGCGATGATTGGCGGGTTGATTCTGGGGATTGCGGAGGCGCTCTCTTCGGCTTATTTGAGTACGGAATATAAAGATGTGGTCTCATTTGCCTTACTGATTCTGGTTCTGCTGGTGATGCCGACCGGTATTCTGGGTCGCCCGGAGGTAGAGAAAGTATGAAACCGATGCATATTGCAATGGCGCTGCTTTCTGCCGCTATGTTCTTTGTTCTGGCGGGCATCTTTATGGGCGTGCAACTGGAACTGGATGGCACCAAACTGGTGGTTGACAGTGCTTCAGACATCCGTTGGCAGTGGGTATTTATCGGCACGGCGGTGGTCTTTTTCTTCCAGCTTGTGCGACCCGCTTTCCAGAAAGGGCTAAAAAGCGTTTCAGGGCCGAAGTTTATTCTGCCAGCGATTGATGGTTCCACGGTGAAGCAAAAGCTGTTCCTCGTGGCGCTGCTGGTGCTTGCGGTAGCGTGGCCGTTTATGGTGTCGCGCGGGACGGTGGATATTGCCACTCTGACCATGATTTACATTATCCTCGGCCTCGGGCTGAACGTGGTGGTAGGGCTTTCTGGTTTGCTGGTGCTCGGTTACGGCGGCTTTTACGCCATCGGCGCTTACACCTTTGCGCTGCTCAATCACTATTACGGTCTTGGCTTCTGGACTTGCCTGCCGATTGCCGGATTAATGGCAGCGGCGGCGGGCTTCCTGCTCGGCTTCCCGGTGCTGCGTTTGCGTGGTGATTATCTGGCGATCGTTACCCTCGGTTTCGGCGAAATTGTGCGCATATTGCTGCTCAATAACACCGAAATTACCGGTGGTCCGAACGGTATCAGCCAGATCCCTAAACCGACCTTCTTCGGCCTTGAGTTCAGCCGTACCGCCCGCGAAGGCGGCTGGGATACGTTCAGTAATTTCTTTGGCCTGAAATACGATCCCTCCGATCGCGTCATCTTCCTCTACCTGGTGGCCTTGCTGCTGGTAGTGTTCTCTTTGTTCGTCATTAACCGCCTGCTGCGGATGCCGCTGGGGCGTGCGTGGGAAGCGTTGCGTGAAGACGAGATCGCCTGCCGTTCGCTGGGCTTAAGCCCACGTCGTATCAAGCTGACCGCCTTTACCATCAGCGCCGCGTTTGCGGGTTTTGCCGGAACGCTGTTTGCTGCGCGCCAGGGCTTTGTCAGCCCGGAATCCTTCACCTTTGCCGAATCGGCATTTGTGCTGGCGATAGTGGTGCTCGGTGGCATGGGGTCGCAGTTCGCGGTGATCCTGGCGGCAATTTTGCTGGTGGTGTCGCGCGAGTTGATGCGTGATTTCAACGAATACAGCATGTTAATGCTCGGTGGTTTGATGGTGCTGATGATGATCTGGCGTCCGCAGGGCTTGCTGCCCATGACGCGCCCGCAACTCAAGCTGAAAAACGGCGAAACGAAAGGAGAGCAGGCATGAATCAGCCATTATTATCTGTTAACGGCCTGATGATGCGCTTCGGCGGCCTGCTGGCGGTGAATAACGTCAATCTCGAACTGTACCCGCAGGAGATCGTCTCGTTAATCGGCCCTAACGGTGCCGGAAAAACCACGGTCTTTAACTGCCTGACCGGATTCTACAAACCCACTGGCGGCACCATTTTACTGCGCGATCAGCATCTGGAAGGTTTGGCGGGTCAGCAAATCGCCCGTATGGGGGTGGTGCGTACTTTTCAGCACGTGCGTCTGTTCCGCGAAATGACGGTAATTGAAAACCTGTTGGTGGCGCAGCATCAGCAACTGAAAACCGGGCTGTTCTCTGGCCTGTTGAAAACGCCTTCTTTCCGTCGTGCCCAAAGTGAGGCGCTCGATCGAGCCGCAACCTGGCTTGAGCGCATTGGTTTGCTGGAACACGCTAACCGTCAGGCGAGTAACCTGGCCTACGGTGACCAGCGTCGCCTGGAGATTGCCCGCTGCATGGTGACGCAGCCGGAGATTTTAATGCTCGACGAACCGGCGGCAGGTCTTAATCCGAAAGAGACCAAAGAGCTGGATGAGTTGATTGCCGAACTGCGTAACCATCACAACACCACTATCTTGTTGATTGAACACGATATGAAGCTGGTGATGGGGATTTCAGACAGAATTTACGTGGTCAATCAGGGGACGCCACTGGCAAACGGCACGCCGGAGCAAATCCGTAATAACCCGGACGTGATCCGTGCCTATTTAGGTGAGGCATAAGATGGAAAAAGTCATGTTGTCCTTTGACAAAGTCAGCGCCCACTACGGCAAAATCCAGGCGCTGCATGAGGTGAGCCTGCATATCAATCAGGGCGAGATTGTCACCCTGATAGGTGCGAACGGTGCGGGGAAAACCACCTTGCTCGGCACATTATGCGGCGACCCGCGCGCCACCAGCGGGCGAATTGTGTTTGATGATAAAGACATTACCGACTGGCAGACGGCGAAAATCATGCGTGAAGCGGTAGCGATTGTCCCGGAAGGGCGTCGTGTCTTCTCACGAATGACGGTGGAAGAGAACCTGGCAATGGGCGGCTTCTTTGCCGAACGCGACCAGTTTCAGGAGCGCATAAAGTGGGTGTATGAGCTGTTCCCGCGTCTCCATGAGCGCCGTGTTCAGCGGGCGGGCACCATGTCCGGCGGTGAGCAGCAGATGCTGGCGATAGGTCGCGCGCTGATGAGCAACCCGCGCTTGCTACTGCTTGATGAACCCTCGCTCGGGCTGGCGCCGATTATCATCCAGCAAATTTTCGACACCATCGAACAGCTGCGCGAGCAGGGGATGACCATTTTCCTCGTCGAGCAGAACGCTAACCAGGCGCTGAAGCTGGCGGATCGCGGCTACGTACTGGAAAACGGCCATGTAGTGCTCTCCGATACCGGCGACGCGCTGCTGGCGAACGAAGCGGTGAGAAGCGCGTATTTAGGCGGGTAATAACACGTTGATTGATAGGGAGTCAAAAGACTCCTTTGAGACAGGTGACAAATGTAAAATTGCCTGATGCGCTGCGCTTATCAGGCCTACTGGGTGAGTGGCAATATGTTGAATTTGCACGAGCTTGTAGGCCTGATAAGGCGTTTACGCTGCATCCGGCATGAAACGATGAGCAATCTGTAGAGTTTGATTCAGACCTTCTATATTTTCCCGCTTATCCGTGTCCCATCTCCCATTTTCCCTCACCCGCGCCGTCACTGCCTTGTCATCTTTCTGACACCTTACTATCTTACAAATGTAACAAAAAAGTTATTTTTCTGTAATTCGAGCATGTCATGTTACCCCGCGAGCATAAAACGCGTGAATTTGCGCATTCGGTACAACAAGAGAGATAAACGATGAAACCGTTACATTATACAGCTTCAGCACTGGCGCTCGGACTGGCGTTAATGGGGAATGCACAGGCAGTGACGACCATTCCGTTCTGGCATTCTATGGAAGGGGAACTGGGTAAAGAGGTGGATTCTCTGGCTCAACGTTTTAACGCCGAAAACCCGGATTACAAAATTGTACCGACCTACAAAGGCAACTACGAACAGAATTTAAGCGCGGGGATTGCCGCATTTCGTACCGGCAACGCTCCGGCTATTTTGCAGGTTTATGAAGTTGGCACCGCCACCATGATGGCGTCGAAAGCCATTAAACCGGTATATGACGTGTTTAAAGAGGCGGGGATTCAATTCGATGAATCGCAGTTTGTGCCGACGGTTTCCGGTTACTACTCCGACAGCAAAACGGGCCACTTACTCTCCCAGCCGTTCAACAGCTCGACCCCCGTACTCTATTACAACAAAGACGCCTTCAAGAAAGCAGGATTAGACCCGGAACAGCCGCCGAAAACCTGGCAGGATCTGGCGGACTATGCCGCAAAACTGAAAGCCTCCGGTATGAAGTGCGGCTACGCCAGCGGCTGGCAGGGCTGGATCCAACTGGAAAATTTTAGCGCCTGGAACGGTCTACCGTTTGCCAGCAAAAACAACGGCTTTGACGGCATAGATGCGGTGCTGGAGTTCAACAAGCCGGAGCAGGTGAAACACATTGCTATGCTCGAGGAGATGAACAAGAAGGGCGACTTCAGCTACGTCGGTCGTAAGGATGAATCCACCGAGAAGTTCTATAACGGTGATTGCGCGATGACCACCGCCTCTTCCGGTTCGCTTGCCAACATTCGCGAGTACGCCAAATTCAACTATGGCGTAGGCATGATGCCTTACGACGCTGACGCGAAAGATGCGCCACAAAATGCCATTATCGGCGGAGCCAGCCTGTGGGTGATGCAGGGCAAAGATAAAGAAACGTATACCGGCGTGGCTAAGTTCCTCGACTTCCTCGCGAAGCCAGAAAACGCTGCTGAGTGGCATCAGAAAACCGGTTATCTGCCGATCACCAAAGCGGCGTATGACCTGACCCGTGAGCAGGGCTTTTACGAGAAAAACCCAGGGGCGGATACCGCGACGCGTCAGATGCTGAACAAGCCGCCGTTACCGTTCACCAAAGGGCTACGTCTGGGCAACATGCCGCAGATCCGCGTGATTGTGGATGAAGAGCTTGAGAGCGTGTGGACCGGTAAGAAGACGCCACAGCAGGCGCTGGATACCGCCGTTGAGCGTGGGAACCAGTTGCTGCGCCGCTTTGAGCAGTCTACGAAGTCTTAATTCTCTTACCCTCACCCTAACCCTCTCCCAAAGGGAGAGGGGACCGATCGGCGTGGTATCCAGGTGCCGTGTCGGTTTGCAACTTCGCTCGGTGGGAAAGTATGCACCGCCTTTCTCCCTCGCCCCTTTGGGGAGAGGGTCGGGGTGAGGGGAACACAACACGAAGAGTTTATTTATGTCATCATCCCGTCCGGTGTTCCGCTCGCGCTGGCTGCCCTATTTGCTGGTCGCGCCGCAGCTCATCATCACCGTTATCTTTTTTATCTGGCCTGCGGGCGAAGCGTTGTGGTACTCGCTGCAAAGCGTCGATCCGTTTGGTTTCTCCAGCCAGTTTGTCGGCCTGGATAACTTCGTCACGCTGTTTCATGACAGCTACTATCTCGACTCCTTCTGGACGACGATAAAATTCAGCACCTTTGTCACCGTCAGCGGTTTGCTGGTGTCGCTGTTCTTCGCGGCGTTGGTGGAGTACATCGTGCGCGGCAGTCGTTTCTATCAAACCTTGATGCTGCTGCCGTATGCCGTGGCTCCCGCCGTTGCCGCCGTATTGTGGATCTTCCTGTTTAACCCCGGTCGCGGGCTGATCACCCATTTTCTCGCTGAGTTCGGCTACGACTGGAACCACGCACAAAACAGCGGTCAGGCGATGTTCCTGGTGGTGTTTGCCTCGGTGTGGAAGCAAATTAGCTACAACTTTCTGTTCTTCTATGCTGCGCTGCAATCCATTCCCCGTTCGTTGATCGAAGCCGCAGCCATCGACGGTGCAGGGCCGATTCGTCGCTTCTTTAAGATTGCGCTGCCGCTTATCGCCCCGGTGAGTTTCTTCCTGCTGGTGGTGAACCTGGTGTATGCCTTCTTCGACACCTTCCCGGTGATCGACGCCGCCACGTCCGGCGGGCCGGTTCAGGCCACCACGACGCTGATTTATAAGATTTACCGCGAAGGCTTTACCGGACTGGATCTGGCTTCGTCTGCCGCGCAGTCGGTGGTGTTGATGTTCCTCGTCATTGTGCTGACGGTGGTGCAGTTCCGCTATGTTGAAAGCAAGGTGCGTTACCAATGATTGAGAACCGTCCGTGGCTGACGATATTCAGCCATACCATGCTGATCCTCGGGATCGCGGTGATCCTCTTCCCGCTGTACGTGGCGTTTGTCGCGGCGACGCTGGATAAACAGGCCGTCTACGCCGCGCCGATGACGCTAATCCCCGGCCCACATCTGCTGGAAAACATCCACAACATCTGGGTGAACGGGGTAGGCACGAATAGCGCGCCGTTCTGGCGGATGTTGCTTAACAGCTTCGTGATGGCGTTCAGCATTACGCTCGGCAAAATTACCGTCTCGATGCTCTCGGCATTTGCCATTGTCTGGTTTCGTTTTCCGCTGCGTAACCTCTTCTTCTGGATGATTTTTATCACTCTGATGTTGCCGGTTGAAGTGCGTATTTTCCCGACGGTAGAAGTCATTGCCAATCTGAAGATGCTCGACAGCTACGCCGGTTTAACGCTGCCGCTGATGGCCTCGGCGACCGCTACCTTCCTGTTCCGCCAGTTCTTTATGACGCTGCCGGATGAGCTGGTGGAAGCCGCGCGGATCGACGGCGCATCGCCAATGCGCTTCTTTTGCGACATCGTTTTTCCGTTGTCGAAAACCAATCTGGCGGCGCTGTTTGTGATCACCTTTATCTACGGCTGGAACCAGTATCTGTGGCCGCTGCTGATTATTACCGACGTTGATCTCGGCACTACCGTTGCAGGGATCAAAGGGATGATTGCCACAGGCGAAGGCACCACGGAATGGAACTCGGTGATGGCGGCGATGTTGTTAACTCTGATCCCACCAGTAGTGATTGTTTTAGTGATGCAGCGTGCCTTCGTGCGCGGCCTGGTCGATAGTGAGAAATAAGATGGCAGGACTGAAATTACAGGCAGTAACCAAAAGCTGGGATGGCAAAACCCAGGTCATTAAACCGCTGACCCTTGATGTGGCGGATGGCGAATTTATCGTTATGGTCGGGCCGTCTGGCTGCGGGAAATCCACGCTGCTGCGCATGGTTGCCGGGCTGGAGCGGGTGACGGAAGGCGATATCTGGATCAACAATGAGCGTGTGACCGAAATGGAGCCGAAAGATCGCGGGATTGCGATGGTGTTCCAGAACTACGCGCTTTATCCGCATATGAGCGTCGAAGAAAACATGGCGTGGGGGCTGAAAATTCGCGGCATGGGCAAGCAGCAAATTGCCGAGCGCGTTCAAGAAGCGGCACGTATTCTGGAACTGGACGGCCTGCTTAAGCGCCGCCCGCGTGAGCTTTCCGGCGGGCAGCGCCAGCGCGTGGCAATGGGGCGCGCGATTGTGCGCGATCCGGCGGTATTTTTGTTTGATGAGCCGCTCTCGAACCTTGATGCCAAGCTGCGCGTGCAGATGCGCCTTGAGTTGCAGCAATTGCACCGTCGCCTGAAAACGACTTCACTCTACGTTACTCACGATCAGGTTGAGGCGATGACGCTTGCTCAGCGGGTGATGGTGATGAACGGCGGCGTTGCCGAACAGATTGGCACGCCGGTTGAAGTGTATGAAAAGCCCGCCAGCCTGTTTGTGGCGAGTTTTATCGGCAGTCCAGCGATGAACCTGCTGACAGGCCGCGTGAATAACGAAGGCACGTACTTCGAACTGGACGGCGGTATCGCGCTGCCGCTAAACGGTGGCTACCGGCAGTATGCCGGACGTAAAATGACCCTCGGTATTCGCCCGGAACATATTGCGTTAAGCTCGCAGGCAGAAGGCGGCGTGCCGCTGGTGATGGACACGCTGGAGATCCTCGGCGCAGATAACCTGGCGCACGGACGCTGGGGCGAACAGAAGCTGGTGGTACGACTGGCGCATCAGGAGCGCCCGACGGCAGGCAGCACACTGTGGCTGCATCTGCCGGAAAATCAGCTACATCTTTTTGATGGTGAAACAGGACAACGAGTATGAGTAACTGGCCTTATCCTCGCATCGTCGCCCATCGTGGCGGCGGTAAACTGGCTCCAGAAAACACCCTGGCGGCAATCGATGTGGGGGCAAAATACGGTCATAAGATGATCGAATTTGACGCGAAGTTATCGAAAGATGGCGAGATCTTCTTGCTCCATGACGATAATCTCGAGCGTACCAGCAACGGCTGGGGCGTAGCAGGCGAACTAAACTGGCAGGATTTACTGCGCGTGGATGCAGGCAGTTGGTACAGCAAAGCGTTTAAAGGCGAGCCGCTGCCCTTGCTTTCGCAGGTGGCGGAACGCTGCCGCGAACACGGGATGATGGCGAATATCGAAATCAAACCCACCACTGGCACCGGGTCATTAACGGGCAAAATGGTGGCGCTGGCGGCGCGTGAACTTTGGACTGCTATGACGCCGCCGCTGCTGTCATCGTTTGAGATTGATGCTTTAGAAGCTGCACAACAGGCTGCACCGGAACTGCCGCGCGGTTTGTTGCTTGATGAGTGGCGCGACGACTGGCGAGAACTGACTATGCGGCTGGGCTGCGTCTCTATTCATCTCAATCATAAGTTGCTCGATAAAGCGCGAGTGAGGCAGTTGAAAGACGCCGGATTACGGATTCTGGTGTATACCGTCAACAAACCCCAGCGCGCGGCAGAGTTGCTGCGCTGGGGCGTGGATTGCATTTGTACCGATGCGATTGACGTGATTGGTCCGAACTTTACGGCCCAATAGTTTTCAACGGAATATCAGGCTGCGGCGTGCTGGGTTGATTCAGCATGTCGCCGTTTCTCCTCTCCGGCAGCATATGCTGTTGATTCAGCGAGTTATCTGGATTACGGTTGCCGTTTAACATCCCGCCGTTGGTGTTGGGCAGCATTTGCTGCCGGGCGGGATTTAGCTCCCCCGGCTGCGACTGCAATACCCGCTGCGAGTTACTGTTAATCTGATTTTCTAAATGTTGCTGCTGTAATTGCGTCTGCGTTTTCAGTTGCTGATTCAGCATCCCTTTTTGCTGGATTTGCTGGGCCTGCATCTGGGTTTGCATCCGTTGCTGACTGGGGATCTGATACCCCGACTGGTTAGGGTTGTTCAGAGTATTAATGGGCTGTGCAAAGCCGACGAACGGCAGGAGTGCCGTCAAAAGCAGAAGTCGTTTCATCGCGTATCCTCCTCTGAAGATATCCTTTAAGTTTACTCGCTTCCCGGCAAAACGATGATTAATTCAGAGTTATATACCAGGCTTAGCTGGGGTTGCCCCACACATAACTGGAGAATAACGATGATAAAACCGACGTTTTTACGCCGGGTGGCCATTGCTGCTCTGCTCTCAGGAAGTTGTTTTAGCGCCGCCGCCGCGCCTCCTGTTTCTTATGGCGTGGAGGAAGATGTCTTTCATCCGGTACGCGCGAAACAGGGGATGGTGGCGTCTGTCGATGCCACTGCCACCCAAGTGGGAGTAGATATTCTAAAGGAGGGCGGGAATGCCGTTGATGCCGCCGTGGCGGTGGGGTATGCGCTGGCGGTAACGCATCCGCAGGCGGGGAATCTGGGCGGCGGCGGTTTTATGCTGATCCGCACTAAGGATGGCAATACAACCGCTATCGATTTCCGCGAAATGGCACCCGCCAAAGCGACCCGCGATATGTTTCTCGATGACCAGGGCAATCCGGACAGCAAAAAATCACTCACTTCGCATCTGGCCTCCGGTACGCCTGGCACGGTCGCAGGCTTCTCGCTGGCGCTGGAGAAGTACGGCACTATGCCACTGAACAAAGTGGTGCAACCGGCGTTTAAACTGGCGCGTGATGGTTTTATCGTTAACGACGCGCTGGCCGACGATCTCAAAACCTACGGCAGTGAAGTGTTGCCGAATCACGAAAACAGCAAGGCTATCTTCTGGAAAGAGGGCGAGCCGCTGAAAAAGGGCGACAAGCTGGTACAGGCGAATCTGGCAAAGAGTCTGGAGATGATTGCTGAAAACGGCTCGGACGAATTCTACAAAGGCAAGATAGCGGAACAGATTGCCCAAGAGATGCAGAAAAACGGCGGCTTAATTACCAAAGAGGATTTAGCGGCGTATAAAGCGGTCGAACGCACACCAATAAGCGGCGATTATCGCGGGTATCAGGTTTACTCCATGCCACCGCCATCCTCCGGCGGGATTCATATCGTGCAGATCCTCAATATCCTGGAAAACTTCGATATGAAGAAATACGGCTTTGGCAGTGCCGACGCGATGCAAATCATGGCTGAAGCTGAGAAATACGCCTACGCCGACCGCTCGGAATATCTTGGCGACCCGGATTTTGTCAAAGTGCCGTGGCAGGCGCTGACCAATAAAGCCTATGCCAAATCCATTGCCGATCAAATTGATATCAACAAAGCGAAGCCGTCCAGCGAAATTCGCCCAGGCAAACTTGCGCCTTATGAGAGCAATCAAACAACCCATTACTCAGTGGTGGATAAAGACGGTAACGCGGTGGCGGTGACCTATACGCTGAACACCACCTTCGGTACGGGTATTGTCGCGGGCGAGAGCGGTATTCTGCTTAATAACCAGATGGATGATTTCTCCGCCAAACCGGGCGTGCCGAACGTTTACGGGCTGGTGGGCGGTGATGCTAACGCCGTCGGGCCGAACAAACGTCCGCTGTCATCGATGTCACCAACCATTGTGGTGAAAGACGGTAAAACCTGGCTGGTGACTGGCAGCCCTGGCGGGAGCCGGATTATCACCACCGTGCTGCAAATGGTGGTGAACAGCATCGATTATGGAATGAACGTTGCCGAAGCGACCAATGCGCCGCGTTTCCACCATCAGTGGTTGCCGGACGAGCTGCGTGTCGAGAAAGGATTTAGCCCGGATACGCTCAAACTGCTGGAAGCAAAAGGTCAGAAAGTGGCACTGAAAGAGGCGATGGGCAGTACACAAAGCATTATGGTTGGGCCGGACGGTGAGTTGTATGGGGCATCCGACCCGCGCTCGGTGGATGATTTAACGGCGGGGTATTAATATCTTAAGCCCTCTCCCGGTAGGTGAGGGCTTAAATGACCAACTTAGATTGCAAATTCTTTACTTCACCCGCGCCATAAAATACGCATCGACATATTCACCATTTCGCAACGCGTACTTTTTACCAGTTCCTTCAATCTCAAAACCGTATTTTTTATAGACCTTAATTGCCGGGGCGTTATCGACAAACACGGTTAGTTCAATACGATCTACCCGCAGCCAGTTGTCGCACATTTCAGTCATCTCTCGCATCAGGGCGCTGGCGACGCCGCGATTGTGCCAGCGGGAGTCGACGCAGATACCAAAATCGGCAACATGACTGCGGCGCGGGCGTTGCTGCACGTCAATGGTGAGATGACCCACGACGGTTCCATCAATACAGGCGACTAACTGTTTGATGCCGGGACGATCGGCGAGTCGCTCCTGCCACATATGATCGGAAGGATGAGGCACCTGTAGCGTGTTGTAATACACCTCCGGCTGGGCGTGGATTTGCCGAATGGCCTCGTAATCGCGCGTTTCAGCGTGGCGTATCACTATCTCACTCATTCCTCTGTCCTCTTTGGGGTAAATGTCCCTTTCAACATCATTGACTTTCAAATGCGAGTCAAATGCATTTTTTTGCAAAAAGTGTTGGACAAGTGCGAATGAGAATGATTATTATTGTCTCGCGATCAGGAAGACCCTCGCGGAGAACCTGAAAGCACGACATTGCTCACATTGCTTCCAGTATTACTTAGCCAGCCGGGTGCTGGCTTTTTTTTTGCTTTCGTTCCTGCCAGGCTGACTTGCTATTTTGCCCACGGGAAGTGCTCGTGTTGAGACAAATGCAAAATTGCCTGATGCGCTACGCTTATCAGCCTACAATCCTGTGCCCGAACCGTAGGTCGGATAAGGCGTTCACGCCGCATCCGGCATGATCAAAGTGCACTTTGCCAACAATCTGACGTACTGAAGCACAGGCATAGGAACCACGTCCGCTTTGCGTTAAGGTGTAACTAACCACCTTATAAAAGGACGAAATCATGGTCATTAACTGCGCCTTTATTGGCTTCGGCAAAAGCACCACCCGTTACCATCTGCCGTATGTACTTAACCGCAAGGATAGCTGGCATGTCGCGCATATTTTCCGCCGCCATGCGAAGCCGGAAGAACAGGCTCCTGTCTACTCGCATATCCATTTCACCAGCGATCTCGACGAAGTATTAAACGATCCTGACGTTAAGCTGGTTGTCGTCTGCACTCACGCTGATAGCCACTTCGAGTACGCGAAGCGCGCGCTGGAAGCCGGGAAAAATGTGCTGGTTGAAAAACCGTTCACCCCTACGCTTGCGCAGGCGAAAGAGCTGTTTGCGCTGGCAAAAAGCAAAGGGCTGACCGTCACGCCGTATCAGAATCGCCGCTTTGATTCTTGCTTCCTGACGGCGAAAAAAGCGATTGAAAGCGGCAAGCTGGGGGAGATTGTTGAAGTGGAAAGCCATTTTGACTACTACCGCCCGGTGGCAGAAACTAAACCGGGGCTGCCGCAAGATGGTGCATTTTATGGCCTTGGCGTGCATACCCTCGACCAGATTATCTCGCTGTTCGGTCGCCCGGATCATGTGGCTTACGACATTCGCAGCCTGCGTAATAAAGCCAATCCGGACGACACCTTTGAAGCGCAGTTGTTTTATGGTGATTTGAAAGCCATCGTCAAAACCAGCCATCTGGTGAAAATCGATTATCCGAAATTTATCGTTCACGGTAAGAAAGGTACATTTATTAAATACGGTATCGACCAGCAGGAAACCAGCCTGAAGGCTAACATTATGCCGGGCGAACCGGGATTCGCAGCGGATGATTCGGTCGGTGTGCTGGAGTATGTCAATGACGAGGGCGTGACGGTAAGAGAAGAGATGACGCCGGAGGTGGGAGATTACGGACGCGTCTACGATGCGCTGCATCAAACCATCACCACCGGTGCACCAAATTACGTCAAGGAATCTGAAGTTCTTACTAATCTGGAAATCCTTGAACGCGGTTTTGAACAAGTCTCTCCCTCCACAGTGACTCTCGCGAAGTAAGTTTGATGGCTCCTCGAATAGTTCAATTTTTTTGAACAGAGGGGTCAATTTTCACCCTCTATCATCCCAGGCGGATCGGGTCCACACTAAGCCCATCGAAAACATTCAGGGGGTGAATACAAATGATCTACTTACGCAAAGCAAATGAACGTGGTCATGCAAATCATGGCTGGCTGGACTCCTGGCACACTTTCTCTTTTGCCAACTATTACGATCCGAATTTTATGGGCTTCTCCGCGCTGCGCGTGATTAACGACGACGTGATTGAAGCAGGGCAGGGCTTCGGCACTCACCCACATAAAGATATGGAAATTTTGACCTACGTGCTGGAAGGTACTGTTGAGCATCAGGACAGCATGGGCAATAAAGAGCATGTTCCGGCGGGCGAGTTTCAGATAATGAGTGCGGGTACGGGTATTCGTCACTCAGAGTACAACCCAAGTAGCACCGAGCGTCTGCATCTGTATCAGATCTGGATCATGCCAGAAGAAAATGGGATTACGCCGCGTTATGAACAGCGTCGCTTTGATGCCGTGCAGGGCAAACAGCTGGTTCTTTCGCCGGATGCGCGTGATGGTTCGCTGAAAGTGTATCAGGATATGGAACTTTACCGCTGGGCGCTGGTAAAAGATGAGCAGTCGATACATCAGATTGCCGCTGAACGCCGCGTCTGGATCCAGGTAGTAAAAGGCAATGTCACCATTAACGGTGTCAAAGCCTCTACCAGCGATGGTCTGGCAATCTGGGATGAGCAGGCAATCTCCGTCCACGCCGATAGCGACAGTGAAATCCTGCTGTTCGATTTACCGCCAGTCTAAATTTATCTCACAAACCTTCCTGAGGAATCAGGAAGGTTGTGATGCGTCCGTGGTAAACTAAAGGAATCTATCCCTTTTGTACCCTTCAGGACGATGAAAAAGAAAAGACCCGTACTTCAGGATGTGGCTGACCGTGTAGGCGTGACCAAAATGACGGTCAGCCGTTTTTTACGCAACCCGGAGCAGGTCTCCGTCGCCTTACGCGGCAAGATTGCCGCCGCTCTTGATGAACTGGGTTATATTCCCAACCGCGCGCCCGATATCCTCTCAAATGCTACCAGCCGGGCAATTGGCGTCCTGTTGCCTTCTCTCACCAACCAGGTTTTCGCGGAAGTATTACGCGGCATCGAAAGCGTCACCGACGCGCACGGTTATCAGACTATGCTGGCGCACTACGGTTATAAACCGGAAATGGAGCAAGAACGTCTCGAATCGATGCTCTCCTGGAATATCGACGGGCTGATCCTCACCGAACGTACCCACACGCCGCGCACCTTAAAGATGATTGAAGTGGCAGGTATTCCGGTGGTGGAACTGATGGACAGTAAATCACCGTGCCTCGATATCGCCGTCGGTTTTGATAACTTTGAAGCGGCACGCCAGATGACCACCGCCATTATTGCTCGCGGGCATCGTCACATTGCCTATCTCGGCGCACGTCTCGACGAACGTACTATCATCAAACAGAAGGGATACGAACAGGCGATGCTGGATGCAGGCCTGGTGCCATATAGCGTGATGGTTGAACAATCTTCTTCTTACTCTTCAGGTATTGAACTGATTCGCCAGGCGCGGCGGGAATATCCGCAGTTGGATGGCGTATTCTGTACCAACGATGACCTGGCTGTCGGCGCGGCGTTTGAATGTCAGCGTTTGGGGCTGAAAATTCCTGACGATATGGCGATTGCCGGTTTCCACGGTCACGATATTGGTCAGGTGATGGAGCCACGGCTGGCGAGTGTGCTGACACCGCGTGAGCGGATGGGCAGCATTGGCGCTGAACGCCTGCTGGCGCGTATTCGTGGCGAAGCAGTGACACCGAAAATGTTAGATTTAGGTTTCACCTTGTCACCGGGCGGATCTATTTAAGCTCACAAATTTGAAGTAACTCACACTTATACACTTAAGGCACGGATGGATATTGCTTCTGATTTTGTCCGGCTGGACAATGTTACCGATAACAGTTACCCGTAACATTTTTAATTCTTGTATTGTGGGGGCACCACTTTGAGCACGACTAACCATGATCACCACATTTACGTCTTGATGGGCGTATCGGGCAGCGGCAAATCTGCGGTCGCCAGTGAAGTGGCGCATCAACTTCATGCCGCGTTTCTTGATGGCGATTTCCTCCATCCGCGTCGCAATATCGAAAAAATGGCGTCCGGTGAACCGTTGAATGATGACGATCGCAAACCGTGGTTACAGGCACTGAACGACGCCGCGTTTGCCATGCAGCGCACCAATAAAGTGTCGCTGATCGTCTGTTCTGCACTGAAAAAGCACTATCGCGACCTGCTACGCGCGGGTAATCCGAATCTCTCTTTCATCTACCTGAAAGGCGATTTTGATGTGATTGAAAGCCGCCTGAAAGCGCGTAAAGGCCATTTCTTTAAAACCCAAATGCTGGTGACGCAGTTTGAAACGCTGCAGGAACCGGGTGCGGACGAAACCGATGTACTGGTGGTGGATATCGATCAGCCACTGGAAGGTGTTGTGGCAAGCACCATTGAGGTTATTAAAAAAGGCAAATAAGTAGTGAGTACATTAACGCTTGTTTTAACAGCAGTAGGGTCTGTTTTACTGCTGCTGTTTTTAGTCATGAAGGCGCGTATGCACGCCTTCCTGGCTTTGATGGTGGTGTCTATGGGGGCTGGCCTTTTTTCCGGTATGCCGCTCGATAAAATCGCAGCGACGATGGAAAAAGGGATGGGAGGCACCCTCGGCTTCCTGGCGGTGGTTGTCGCTCTGGGAGCCATGTTTGGCAAGATCTTACATGAAACCGGCGCAGTCGATCAGATTGCCGTCAAAATGCTCAAATCCTTCGGCCACAGCCGCGCTCATTATGCCATTGGCCTTGCTGGGCTGGTTTGTGCGCTACCGCTGTTCTTTGAAGTGGCGATTGTTCTGCTGATTAGCGTTGCTTTCTCAATGGCGCGCCATACCGGCACGAACCTGGTGAAACTGGTTATCCCGTTATTCGCCGGTGTGGCGGCAGCGGCGGCGTTCTTACTGCCGGGGCCAGCGCCAATGCTGCTGGCATCGCAGATGAACGCTGACTTTGGTTGGATGATCTTGATTGGCCTGTGTGCGGCAATTCCGGGAATGATTATTGCCGGGCCGCTGTGGGGTAATTTCATCAGCCGCTACGTGGAACTGCATATTCCTGACGACATCAGCGAACCGCATCTCGGCGAAGGAAAAATGCCATCTTTCGGATTCAGCCTGTCGCTGATCCTGCTGCCGCTGGTGCTGGTAGGTCTTAAAACCATTGCCGCGCGTTTTGTGCCGGAAGGCTCTACCGCTTATGAATGGTTCGAGTTTATCGGTCATCCGTTTACCGCGATTCTGGTTGCTTGTCTGGTGGCGATTTATGGTCTGGCGATGCGTCAGGGTATGCCGAAAGACAAAGTGATGGAGATTTGCGGTCACGCGCTGCAACCGGCGGGGATCATTCTGCTGGTGATTGGTGCAGGTGGCGTGTTCAAACAGGTACTGGTTGATTCTGGCGTAGGTCCGGCACTGGGCGAAGCGTTAACCGGGATGGGGCTGCCAATTGCTATCACCTGCTTCGTGCTGGCCGCTGCAGTGCGCATCATTCAGGGTTCTGCCACCGTTGCCTGCTTAACGGCGGTGGGACTGGTGATGCCGGTTATTGAACAACTGAACTACTCCGGTGCGCAAATGGCGGCGTTGTCGATTTGTATCGCCGGTGGTTCGATTGTTGTCAGCCACGTTAACGACGCTGGTTTCTGGTTGTTCGGTAAATTTACCGGCGCGACCGAAGCCGAAACGCTGAAAACCTGGACCATGATGGAAACCATCCTTGGCACTGTCGGTGCTATCGTCGGGATGATTGCGTTCCAGCTGTTGAGTTAAGTTTGTTCGCCCGGTAGTTCTGACGCTACCGGGCTCCTTTCGAGAAATTCTCCCCGTCACCCCTTCATCCACATCCGAACGCCGTCGAGGAACATCTGGGTTGCCATCATCACCAGAATCAATCCCATCAGGCGTTCCAGTGCATTCACCCCTTTCTCGCCCAGCAGACGTAAAAATAGCGATGACTGCAGCAGGATGACAAATGTGCCGCCCCAGGCCAGCAGCAGGGCAATCACCAGATGCCCCATCTGATTGGGGTACTGATGAGACAGCAACATCAGCGTGGCGAGAATCGTCGGCCCGGCGACCAGTGGAATGGCTAATGGCACGATAAACGGCTCTTCACCAGCCGGAAGCCCGCTGCTGTTTCCCGAGGCGCTGGGGAAAATCATCTTAATGGCGATCAGAAACAGAATGATGCCGCCAGAAATGGAGACGGTTTCCGCCCGTAGGCTAAGAAATGCCAGAATTTTCTCACCCGCAAACAGGAACACCAGCATCACCAGGAGAGCAATAAGCAACTCTCGCACCATGATTGCCCGACGTCTTTTCGGTTCAGTATGTTTCAGTACGGACATAAAAATAGGTAGGTTTCCGAGCGGATCCATAATCAAGATCAATAAAACTGCTGCAGAAATGATTTCATTCATAACTCAAGTTCCCTGATAATTGCGTTGGACTTTCTGCGTGCTATGAAAGCAGGATAAGTCGCATTACTGATTGCTTCGCTATCATTGATTAATTTCACTTGCGACTTTGGCTGCTTTTTGTATGGTGAAAGATGTGCCACGAGGACACCGGCACATATATACAGCACACATCTTTGCAGGAAAAAAACGCTTATGAAAAATGTTGGTTTTATCGGCTGGCGCGGTATGGTCGGCTCCGTTCTCATGCAACGCATGGTTGAAGAGCGCGACTTCGACGCCATTCGCCCTGTCTTCTTTTCGACTTCCCAGCCTGGTCAGGCTGCACCGTCCTTTGGCGGTACTACCGGCACACTTCAGGATGCCTTTGATCTGGAGGCGCTGCAGGCCCTCGATATCATCGTAACCTGTCAGGGCGGCGATTATACCAACGAAATCTATCCAAAGCTCCGTGAGAACGGGTGGCAAGGTTACTGGATTGACGCAGCATCGTCTCTGCGCATGAAAGACGACGCCATCATCATCCTTGACCCAGTCAATCAGGACGTCATTACTGACGGATTAAATAAAGGCATCAGGACTTTTGTGGGCGGTAACTGTACCGTAAGCCTGATGTTGATGTCGTTAGGCGGTTTATTCGCCAATGATCTTGTTGATTGGGTTTCCGTTGCAACCTACCAGGCGGCTTCCGGCGGTGGTGCGCGACATATGCGGGAGTTGTTAACCCAGATGGGCCAACTGTATGGCCATGTGGCGGATGAACTCGCAACCCCGTCCTCTGCTATTCTCAATATTGAACGCAAAGTCACGACCTTAACCCGCAGCGGCGAGTTGCCGGTGGATAACTTTGGTGTTCCGCTGGCGGGTAGCCTGATTCCGTGGATCGACAAACAGCTTGATAACGGTCAGAGCCGCGAAGAATGGAAAGGGCAGGCGGAAACTAACAAGATCCTCAACACATCTTCTGTGATTCCGGTAGATGGTTTATGCGTGCGTGTCGGAGCATTGCGCTGCCATAGTCAGGCATTCACCATCAAATTGAAAAAAGATGTATCGATTCCGACCGTGGAAGAACTGCTGGCGGCTCACAATCCGTGGGCGAAAGTCGTACCAAACGATCGGGAAATCACTATGCGTGAGCTAACCCCAGCAGCCGTTACTGGCACGCTGACCACGCCTGTAGGCCGCCTGCGTAAACTGAATATGGGGCCAGAATTTCTGTCAGCCTTTACCGTGGGTGACCAGTTGCTGTGGGGTGCAGCGGAGCCGCTGCGCCGGATGCTTCGTCAACTGGCGTAATCTTTATTCATTAAATCTGGGGCGCAATGCCGCCCCTTTTAGTGCGTAATACAGGAGTAAGCGCAGATGTTTCATGATTTACCGGGAGTTAGATAGAGCATTGGCTATTCTTTAAGGGTGGCAGAATACATGAGTATTCACTGCCTTACCTGAAGGGAGGACGACGCAGAGAGGATGCACAGAGTGCTGCGCCGTTCAGGTCAAAAAAATGTCACAACCAGATGTCAAAAATCAGTTGGATGGGGTGACACAATAAAACAGGAAGACAAGCATGTCCGTTCGTATCGATAGAGACGTGATAAACGCGCTAATTGCAGGCCATTTTGCAGACCCATTTTCCGTACTGGGAATGCATAAAACTACAGCAGGACTGGAAGTCCGTGCCCTTTTACCTGACGCCACCGATGTGTGGGTGATTGAACCAAAAACCGGACGCAAAGTCGCTAAACTGGAGTGTCTCGACTCTCGTGGATTCTTCAGCGGCGTCATTCCACGACGTAAGAATTTTTTCCGCTATCAGTTGGCTGTTGTCTGGCATGGTCAGCAGAATCTTATTGATGACCCTTACCGTTTTGGCCCTTTAATTCAGGAAATGGATGCCTGGCTGTTATCTGAAGGTACTCACCTGCGCCCGTATGAAACCTTAGGCGCACACGCAGATACCATGGATGGCGTTACCGGCACGCGTTTTTCTGTCTGGGCACCCAATGCCCGCCGAGTCTCGGTTGTTGGGCAATTCAACTACTGGGATGGTCGTCGTCATCCGATGCGCCTGCGTAAAGAGAGCGGCATCTGGGAACTGTTTATCCCTGGCGCGCATAACGGTCAGCTCTATAAATACGAAATGATTGATGCCAATGGCAATCTGCGTTTGAAGTCTGATCCTTATGCCTTTGAAGCACAGATGCGTCCGGAAACCGCTTCCCTTATTTGCGGACTGCCTGAAAAGGTCGTGCAGACCGAAGAGCGCAAAAAAGCGAATCAGTTTGATGCGCCAATCTCTATCTATGAAGTTCATCTGGGTTCCTGGCGTCGTCACACCGACAACAACTTCTGGTTAAGTTATCGCGAACTGGCCGATCAACTGGTGCCTTACGCTAAATGGATGGGCTTTACCCATCTCGAACTGCTGCCAATTAACGAACATCCATTCGATGGTAGTTGGGGCTATCAACCGACGGGTCTGTACGCGCCAACTCGCCGTTTTGGTACTCGCGATGACTTCCGCTATTTCATTGATGCCGCACACGCAGCCGGTTTGAACGTTATTCTTGACTGGGTGCCGGGGCACTTCCCGACTGATGACTTTGCACTTGCCGAATTTGACGGAACAAATCTGTATGAACACAGCGATCCGCGCGAAGGCTATCATCAGGACTGGAACACGCTGATCTACAACTATGGTCGCCGTGAAGTCAGTAACTTCCTTGTCGGTAACGCGCTGTACTGGATTGAACGTTTTGGTATTGATGCGCTGCGTGTCGATGCGGTGGCGTCGATGATTTATCGCGACTACAGCCGTAAAGAGGGCGAGTGGATCCCCAACGAGTTTGGTGGACGCGAGAATCTGGAAGCGATTGAATTTTTACGCAATACCAACCGTATTATCGGTGAGCAAGTTCCTGGCGCGGTAACGATGGCGGAGGAGTCTACTGACTTCCCTGGCGTTTCTCGTCCGCAGGATATCGGCGGCCTCGGCTTCTGGTACAAGTGGAACCTCGGCTGGATGCACGACACCCTGGACTACATGAAGCTCGACCCGGTTTATCGTCAATACCATCACGATAAACTCACCTTCGGGATGCTCTACAACTACACTGAAAACTTCGTCCTGCCGTTGTCGCACGACGAAGTGGTGCACGGCAAAAAATCGATTCTCGACAGAATGCCGGGCGATGCATGGCAGAAGTTTGCCAATCTGCGAGCCTACTATGCCTGGATGTGGGCGTTCCCAGGCAAAAAACTGCTGTTCATGGGCAATGAATTTGCTCAAGGGCGTGAGTGGAACCACGACGCCAGCCTTGACTGGCACCTGCTGGAAGGCGGCGACAACTGGCACCACGGCGTCCAGCGTCTGGTGCGCGATCTGAACCACACTTATCGCTATCACAAAGCATTGCACGAGCTGGATTTTGACGCGTATGGCTTTGAATGGCTGGTGGTGGATGACCATGAACGTTCGGTGCTGATTTTTGTTCGCCGTGATAAAGAGGGTAATGAAATTATCGTTGCCAGTAACTTTACGCCGGTGCCGCGCCATGATTATCGCTTTGGCATTAATCAGCCGGGTAAATGGCGTGAAATCCTCAATACGGATTCCATGCACTATCACGGTAGCAATACCGGTAATGGCGGCGCAGTACACAGTGATGAGATCGCCAGCCACGGTCGCCAGCATTCATTAAGCCTTACGCTACCGCCGCTGGCCACTATCTGGCTGGTTCGGGAGGGATAATGACACAACTTGCCATTGGCAATCCCGCTCCTCTTGGCGCGCATTACGACGGCCAGGGCGTTAACTTCACGCTCTTCTCCGCTCATGCCGAACGGGTAGAGCTGTGTGTGTTTGACGCTCAGGGCATCGAACATCGGTATGATTTGCCAGGACGAAGTGGTGACATCTGGCACGGTTATCTGCCGGATGCGCGCCCGGGTTTGCGTTATGGTTACCGCGTTCATGGCCCATGGCAACCCGCCATGGGGCATCGCTTTAACCCGGCGAAGTTGTTGATTGATCCTTGCGCGCGGCAAATTGTCGGGGAATTTAAAGATAACCCGCTGCTGCACGCCGGGCATAGTGATCCTGACTATCGCGACAACGCTGCTATTGCGCCGAAATGCGTAGTGGTCGTGGATCACTATGACTGGGAAGATGATGCCCCGCCGCGCACGTCGTGGGGCAGTACCATCATTTATGAAGCCCATGTCAAAGGCTTAACCTACTTGCACCCGGAGATCCCGGTCGAGATCCGTGGAACCTATAAAGCCCTGGGGCATCCGGTGATGATCAACTATTTAAAACAGTTGGGCATTACCGCACTGGAACTGCTGCCGATCGCGCAATTTGCCAGTGAGCCGCGCTTGCAACGAATGGGGTTAAGTAACTACTGGGGTTACAACCCGGTGGCGCTGTTTGCACTGCATCCGGCGTATGCATGCTCGCCCGACACGGCGTTGGATGAGTTCCGCGATGCAGTCAAAGCCCTGCACAAAGCGGGCATTGAGGTCATTCTCGACATCGTTCTCAACCACAGTGCGGAACTGGATCTCGACGGCCCGTTATTCTCCCTGCGCGGGATCGATAACCGTAGCTATTATTGGATAAGAGAAGACGGCGATTATCACAACTGGACTGGTTGCGGCAATACGCTCAATTTGAGCCATCCAGCTGTGGTGGAGTACGCCAGCGCCTGTCTACGCTATTGGGTGGAAACTTGTCATGTTGATGGCTTCCGCTTCGATCTCGCTACAGTCATGGGGCGAACGCCGGAGTTTCGTCAGGATGCGCCTCTGTTTACGGCTATTCAGAATTGCCCGGTACTTTCGCAGGTGAAGCTGATTGCCGAACCGTGGGATATCGCGCCTGGCGGCTATCAGGTGGGGAATTTCCCGCCGTTGTTTGCCGAGTGGAACGATCATTTCCGCGATGCCGCCCGGCGCTTCTGGCTGCACTATAACCTGTCGCTGGGGGAGTTTGCCGGACGTTTTGCTGCTTCCAGCGATGTTTTTAAACGTAATGGCCGTCTGCCGAGTGCTGCGATTAATCTGGTCACAGCGCATGACGGTTTTACGCTTCGCGACTGCGTTTGTTTTAACCATAAACACAATGAAGCAAACGGAGAAGAAAATCGCGACGGAACCAACAACAATTACAGTAACAATCATGGTAAAGAAGGGTTAGGCGGTACTCTTGATCTGGTTGAACGGCGGCGCGACAGCATTCACGCCCTGTTAACAACGTTGTTGCTCTCCCAGGGTACGCCGATGTTACTGGCCGGTGACGAACACGGTCACAGCCAGCATGGCAATAACAATGCTTACTGTCAGGATAACCAACTAACGTGGTTGGACTGGTCGCAAGCAAGCAGTGGCTTAACCGCGTTTACCGCCGCGTTAATCCATCTGCGCAAGCGCATTCCTGCTTTGGCAGAGGATCGCTGGTGGGAAGAAGGCGACGGCAATGTCCGTTGGCTGAATCGATATGCTCAATCTTTAAGCTCGGATGAGTGGCAGAACGGGCCAAAGCAGCTGCAAATTTTGCTTTCGGATCGTTTCTTGATCGCAATAAACGCCACGCTTGAGGTAACAGAGATTGTTTTACCTGCTGGGGAGTGGCGTGCCATTCCCCCATTCGCTGGAGAGGATAACCCAGTGATTACGGCTGTCTGGCCGGGACCTGCACACGGACTGTGTGTGTTCCAGAGATGATAAAAAAGGAGTTAGTCATGATTAGTTTAGAGAAGAACGATCACTTAATGTTGGCGCGCCAGCTGCCATTGAAGTCTGTTGCCCTGATTCTGGCGGGGGGACGTGGTACTCGCCTGAAGGATTTAACCAATAAACGAGCAAAGCCTGCCGTACACTTCGGCGGCAAGTTCCGTATTATCGATTTTGCACTGTCCAACTGTATCAACTCCGGTATCCGTCGTATGGGCGTGATCACCCAGTACCAGTCTCACACTCTGGTACAGCATATTCAGCGCGGCTGGTCGTTCTTCAATGAAGAAATGAACGAGTTTGTCGATCTGCTGCCAGCGCAGCAGAGAATGAAAGGGGAGAACTGGTATCGCGGTACGGCAGATGCCGTTACTCAAAACCTCGACATTATCCGCCGTTATAAAGCGGAGTACGTAGTGATCCTGGCGGGTGACCATATCTACAAGCAAGACTACTCGCGTATGCTTATCGACCACGTCGAAAAAGGCGCACGTTGCACCGTTGCTTGTATGCCTGTACCGATTGAAGAAGCCTCTGCATTTGGCGTTATGGCGGTTGATGGAAACGATAAAATTATCGAATTTGTTGAAAAACCGGCTAACCCGCCGTCAATGCCAAACGATCCGAGCAAATCTTTAGCGAGTATGGGGATCTACGTCTTTGATGCAGAGTACCTGTATGAATTGCTGGAAGAAGACGATCGTGATGAAAACTCCAGCCACGACTTTGGTAAGGATTTGATTCCAAAAATTACCGAAGCAGGCCTCGCCTATGCGCATCCATTCCCGCTCTCTTGTGTACAGTCCGATCCGGACGCCGAGCCGTACTGGCGTGATGTTGGGACACTGGAGGCTTACTGGAAAGCGAACCTGGATCTGGCTTCTGTCGTGCCGGAACTGGATATGTACGATCGCAACTGGCCGATTCGCACCTACAATGAATCATTGCCGCCAGCGAAATTCGTTCAGGATCGCTCCGGTAGCCATGGGATGACCCTTAACTCACTGGTTTCCGGCGGTTGTGTGATCTCTGGTTCGGTGGTGGTGCAGTCCGTTCTGTTCTCACGCGTTCGCGTGAATTCATTCTGCAACATTGATTCCGCCGTATTGCTGCCGGAAGTATGGGTAGGTCGCTCGTGCCGTCTACGTCGCTGCGTCATTGACCGCGCTTGTGTCATTCCGGAAGGAATGGTGATTGGTGAGGATGCAGAAGAGGATGCACGTCGTTTCTATCGTTCAGAAGAAGGCATTGTGCTGGTTACGCGCGAAATGCTACGGAAGTTAGGGTACAAACAGGAGCGATAATGCAGGTTTTACATGTATGTTCAGAGATGTTCCCGCTGCTTAAAACCGGCGGTCTGGCTGATGTTATTGGGGCATTACCCGCAGCACAAATCGCAGACGGCGTTGACGCTCGCGTACTGTTGCCTGCATTTCCCGATATTCGCCGTGGCGTGACCGATGCAAAGGTGGTATCTCGCCGTGATACCTTTGCCGGACATTTCACGCTGCTGTTTGGGCATTACAACGGGGTTGGCATTTACCTGATTGATGCACCGCATCTCTACGATCGTCCCGGAAGCCCGTATCACGATACCAACTTATTTGCTTACACCGACAACGTATTGCGTTTTGCACTGCTCGGATGGGTTGGAGCGGAGATGGCAAGCGGGCTTGACCCATTCTGGCGCCCCGATGTTGTGCACGCGCACGACTGGCATGCGGGTCTTGCGCCTGCGTATCTGGCGGCACACGGGCGTCCGGCGAAGTCGGTGTTTACTGTGCACAACCTGGCCTATCAAGGCATGTTTTATGCACATCACATGAATGACATCCAATTGCCATGGTCATTCTTTAATGTTCACGGGCTGGAATTCAACGGGCAAATCTCTTTCCTGAAGGCCGGATTGTATTACGCCGACCACATTACAGCGGTTAGTCCGACCTACGCTCGTGAGATCACTGAACCACAGTTTGCCTACGGTATGGAAGGTTTACTCCAGCAGCGTCATCGTGAAGGACGACTTTCCGGCGTACTGAACGGCGTGGACGAGAAAATATGGAGTCCAGAGACGGACTTACTTTTAGCCTCGCGTTACACCCGCGATTCATTGGAGGATAAAGCGGAGAATAAGCGCCAGTTGCAAATCGCAATGGGGCTTAAGGTTGACGATAAAGTGCCGCTTTTTGCAGTGGTGAGCCGTCTGACCAGCCAGAAAGGACTGGATTTGGTGCTGGAAGCCTTACCGGGTCTTCTGGAACAGGGCGGACAACTGGCACTGCTCGGCGCGGGCGATCCGGTATTGCAGGAAGGTTTTCTTGCTGCAGCGGCGGAGCATCCCGGCAAGGTTGGTGTACAGATTGGTTATCACGAAGCATTTTCGCATCGCATTATGGGCGGCGCGGACGTCATTCTGGTTCCCAGTCGTTTTGAACCGTGCGGCTTAACGCAACTTTATGGATTGAAGTACGGCACGCTGCCACTGGTGCGGCGTACCGGTGGGCTTGCTGATACGGTTTCTGACTGTTCTCTTGAGAACCTTGCAGATGGCGTCGCCAGTGGGTTTGTCTTTGAAGATAGTAATGCCTGGTCGCTGTTACGGGCTATTCGACGCGCTTTTGTTCTGTGGTCTCGCCCTTCACTGTGGCGGTTTGTGCAACGTCAGGCTATGGCAATGGATTTTAGCTGGCAGGTCGCGGCGAAGTCGTACCGTGAGCTTTACTATCGCTTGAAATAGTTTTCAGGAAACGCCTATATGAATGCTCCGTTTACATATTCATCGCCCACGCTAAGCGTAGAAGCTCTTAAGCACTCTATCGCTTACAAGCTGATGTTTACGATTGGAAAGGATCCGGTCGTCGCCAATAAACATGAATGGCTGAACGCAACGTTATTTGCTGTGCGCGATCGTCTCGTGGAACGCTGGTTACGTTCGAATCGTGCCCAGCTGTCGCAAGAAACTCGCCAGGTTTACTACCTGTCGATGGAGTTTTTGATTGGCCGTACTCTCTCCAACGCCATGCTGTCGTTAGGTATTTATGACGATGTCCAGGGTGCGCTGGAGTCGATGGGATTAAATCTCGAAGAGTTGATTGATGAAGAAAATGACCCGGGTCTCGGTAACGGTGGCCTGGGGCGTCTGGCCGCCTGCTTCCTGGATTCGCTGGCGACGTTAGGGTTGCCGGGGCGCGGTTACGGCATCCGTTATGACTATGGTATGTTCAAACAGAACATCGTTAACGGCAGTCAGAAAGAGTCTCCGGACTACTGGCTGGAGTACGGCAATCCGTGGGAATTTAAACGCCACAATACGCGCTACAAAGTGCGTTTTGGCGGCCGTATTCAGCAAGAAGGTAAGAAAACGCGCTGGATTGAAACCGAAGAGATTCTGGCCGTGGCTTACGACCAAATCATCCCCGGTTATGATACTGACGCGACCAACACTTTGCGTCTGTGGAGTGCTCAAGCCAGTAGCGAAATTAATCTTGGTAAATTTAACCAGGGTGACTACTTCGCGGCAGTGGAAGATAAAAACCACTCTGAGAACGTATCCCGCGTACTGTACCCGGATGACTCCACCTATTCCGGACGTGAACTGCGTTTGCGTCAGGAATATTTCCTGGTATCTTCGACCATTCAGGACATTTTAAGTCGCCATTATCAGTTGCATAAAACCTACGATAACCTGGCGGATAAAATCGCGATTCACCTCAACGACACCCATCCGGTGCTGTCGATTCCTGAGCTGATGCGTCTGCTGATCGATGAGCACAAATTTAGCTGGGACGACGCTTTTGAAGTGTGCTGCGAGGTCTTCTCCTACACCAACCACACGCTGATGAGCGAGGCGCTGGAAACCTGGCCGGTCGATATGCTGGGTAAAATTCTGCCGCGCCATTTGCAGATTATCTTTGAAATCAACGACTATTTCCTGAAAACCTTGCAGGAGCAGTATCCGAACGATACTGACCTGCTGGGACGGGCGTCGATCATTGATGAATCGAATGGGCGTCGTGTGCGCATGGCCTGGCTGGCTGTTGTGGTCAGTCACAAAGTTAACGGCGTATCGGAGCTGCACTCTAATCTGATGGTGCAATCGCTGTTTGCTGACTTTGCGAAGATCTTCCCTGGACGTTTCACCAACGTTACCAATGGTGTGACTCCGCGTCGCTGGCTGGCGGTGGCGAATCCGTCGCTTTCAGGCGTGCTGGATCAACACCTCGGTCGTAACTGGCGTACCGATCTGAGTCAATTAAACGAGTTGCAACAGCATTGTGATTTTCCGATGGTCAATCATGCTGTTCATCAGGCGAAACTGGAGAACAAAAAGCGTCTGGCGGAGTACATCGCCCAACAATTGAATGTGGTGGTGAATCCGAAGGCGCTGTTTGATGTGCAAATCAAACGTATTCACGAATACAAACGTCAATTGATGAATGTGTTGCACGTGATCACCCGCTATAACCGCATCAAGGCCGATCCAGATGCGAAGTGGGTTCCACGAGTGAATATCTTTGGCGGTAAGGCGGCTTCGGCCTATTACATGGCGAAGCACATTATCCATTTGATCAATGACGTAGCGAAAGTGATCAACAACGATCCACAGATTGGCGATAAGCTGAAAGTGGTGTTTATCCCGAACTACAGTGTCAGCCTGGCGCAGCTGATCATTCCGGCAGCCGATCTTTCCGAACAGATTTCGCTGGCGGGTACGGAAGCCTCCGGCACCAGTAACATGAAGTTTGCACTTAACGGCGCACTGACTATCGGTACGCTGGACGGTGCGAACGTCGAGATGCTGGATCATGTCGGTGCGGATAATATCTTTATCTTTGGTAACACTGCGGAAGAAGTGGAAGAACTGCGTCGTCAGGGCTACAAACCGCGTGAATACTACGAGAAAGACGAAGAACTGCATCAGGTGCTGACGCAAATCGGCAGCGGCGTGTTCAGTCCGGAAGATCCGGGTCGCTACCGCGATCTGGTTGATTCGCTGATCAACTTTGGCGATCACTACCAGGTGCTGGCGGATTATCGCAGCTATGTCGATTGTCAGGATAAAGTTGACGAACTGTACGAACGTCCGGAAGAGTGGACAGCCAAAGCGATGCTGAACATCGCAAATATGGGCTATTTCTCTTCTGACCGGACTATTAAAGAGTACGCCGATCTTATCTGGCATATTGATCCGGTGAGATTGTAATTTCGCCAAAAATAGAACGGGGCCAAAAGGTCCCGTTTTTTTTCGCCTTTATTTCGGAAAAGTGTCCAGCGGGGCGAAGATAGTGGAGGAGTATAATTTCGCCATTCAGAAAGAATGGACAGAATGATGCAAAACAAAAAATGGATTTTGATCTCGCTGGTAATGACTTTTTTCGGTATTCCCATACTGGCGCAATTTTTGGCAGCGGTTATTGCCACGCTGGGTGCGACTCGATGGCGCGACGGCAGCATAACCCATTTATGCTTCTGCCTTTTATGCGTTAAACGTTATATCGGAAGATTTTCACGTTTGAGATATCTGGATAACTCTCGCACGCCAGAAGCGTATAACAAAATCGTTAAGGGCGATGCCGATATTATTTTCGTGGCGCAACCTTCCGGTGGGCAGAAAAAACGGGCAGAGGAATCGGGCGTCACTTTGATATACACCCCCTTTGCCCGCGAAGCATTTTTTTTCATCGTCAATACGGATAATTATTTTTTATATTGCGCCAGAGAAATCAGCTTTGCTGGAAAATATCCGTAATTTCTTTCTGAGTGTTGTTTGGTGCCCCCTGAATTTTTCGCCATTTTGGCTCCAGCCGTGGACTGAGTTAGTCGGTTCGATAAGTGCACAGCTTGGTTTTGCGCTGGGATATTACTGCCAGTGGCGTAGCAAAAATAGAAGCCAGAGGTGGAAGTGGGGCGGGTGGGGAATGTGCCTGAGTTTTGTTACGTTGGGTATGATGGTGTGGGCTTTGCGATAATTCCCTGAATCCAAAAGTTATTGAGATTGAAATTTGACCACAGATTGTTGGCAAAGTGCGCTTTGTTCATGCCGGATGCGGCGTGAACGCCTTATCAGGCCTACAAAACCATGCAAATTTAATATATTGCATAAGCTACGTAGGCCTGATAAGCGTAGCGCATCAGGCAGTTTTTGTGTTTATCATCAGTCTCAGGTCAGATTGAAATCTGACCTGACCACCTTACGTTAAATCACGACGCCAGCGACAATTTCTGCTGCGTATACTCGACCAGCCACTGACTTACACGAGACTGTTGCTGCGCATTCAGCCACATGCCTTGTTTCGTGCGACGCCACAGGGCATCGTCGGCGCGGCGTACCCATTCGTGGTCGACCAGATATTTCAGCTCCGCTTCGTAGAACTCATGGCCGAAATCTTCCCCAAGATCGCTTATCGTCTCTGCATTGCCGAGCAGCAGCTCGCTGTTGCTGCCGTAAGTGCGCGCGTAATGACGTGCCAGCGATTCCGTAATGAACGGATAGCGGCGGCGCAGGCGGGCGGCATAATCGTCGCGGTCGCCTTCGATGGCGCCACCTGGTAACACGCTCTCTTTCGTCCATGCCGGACCAATGCCCTGATAATACGGCGTCAGTTTTTCCAGCGCATGTTCCGCCAGTTTACGATAGGTCGTCAGCTTGCCGCCAAATACTGACAACAGCGGCGCTTTGCCGTTTTCATCATGGATATCAAGCGTGTAATCACGAGTAATAGCCTGCGGTGAGTCGGACTCATCATCACACAGCGGGCGCACGCCGGAGTAGGTCCAGACGATATCGTCCCGGCTTAACTGTTTTTTAAAGTGCGCGTTATACACTTTCAGCAGGTAATTGATTTCACTCTCTTCAATCTTCACTGCCTTCGGATCGCCTTTGTACTCCACGTCGGTGGTGCCGATGATGGAAAACTCGTCCATCCACGGGATCACGAACACAATACGTTTATCTTCGTTTTGCAGAATGTAGGCTTGCTTCTGGGTATGCACACGCGGCACCACAATATGGCTGCCTTTGATCAGGCGAATGCCATAAGGCGAAGGCAGATGCATCCCGTCGTCGAAGAACTGTTTCACCCACGGGCCGGTAGCATTAACCAGGCCGCGCGCCTGCCAGGTGTATTTTTTGCCGGTATCGATATCTTCCGCTTCCACAATCCACAGGCCGTTTTCGCGGCGAGCAGAAGTAGCACGAGTACGAGTAAGCACTTCGCCGCCTTTACGCACCACCATCTGGGCGTTGGCGAGTACCAGACGAGCGTCGTCTACCCAACAGTCGGAATATTCGAATCCGCGCTTAATTTCCGGCTTTAACACTGAATTTGCGCCAAAACGCAAACCGGTTGATCCCGGCAGGCTGGTGCGTTTACCCAGATGATCGTACATAAACAGACCAATACGAATCATCCACGCCGGGCGCAGATGCGGGCGATGCGGCAGGCGAAAACGCATCGGGAAGGCGATATGCGGCGCCATCTTCAGCAGCACTTCACGTTCAGCCAGCGCCTCGCTGACCAGGCGGAATTCATAGTGCTCAAGGTAGCGCAGGCCACCGTGAATGAGTTTTGAACTGGCGGAAGACGTCGCACAAGCGAGATCCTGCGCCTCCAGCATCAGCACGGATAAACCGCGTCCAGCGGCGTCTGCCGCGATACCAGCACCATTGATGCCGCCACCTATCACAATCAGATCTTTGGTTTCCATGCTGCCCTCATTCACTTTCGTTAAAGCTCATAAATGTTCGTTATCGAACATATTAGCAAAGAATCGCGCTTTGGGTAACATTGGAAAAACATTTTAGAGTGATATGTATAACATTATGGCGTTTATCTGCCGCTTCGACGTAAACTGTGCGGTAAATTTGCCCACTTGTTTGTAAAGAAAGAGAGACGCATGGATCAGTTCGAATGTATTAACGTTGCCGACGCGCACCAGAAGTTGCAGGAAAAAGAGGCGGTGCTGGTCGATATTCGCGATCCACAGAGTTTCGCAATGGGGCATGCGGTGCAGGCTTTCCATTTAACTAACGACACGCTTGGCGCGTTTATGCGTGATAACGACTTTGACACTCCGGTGATGGTGATGTGTTATCACGGCAATAGCAGCAAAGGCGCGGCGCAGTATCTGCTGCAACAGGGCTACGATGTGGTCTATAGCATTGACGGCGGCTTTGAAGCCTGGCAGCGTCAGTTTCCCGCAGAGGTGGCGTACGGCGCGTAACGCTTTATACTGTCCCCTTTTGTGTGGAATAAGCGACAGCAACGATGTTGATGATTACCTCTTTTGCTAACCCCCGCGTGGCGCAGGCGTTTGTTGATTACATGGCGACGCAGGGTGTTATCCTCACGATTCAACAACATAACCAAAGCGATGTCTGGCTGGCGGATGAGTCCCAGGCCGAGCGCGTGCGGGCGGAGCTGGCGCGTTTTCTCGAAAACCCGGCAGATCCGCGTTATCTGGCGGCGAGCTGGCAAGCGGGCCATACCGGCAGTGGCCTGCATTATCGCCGTTATCCTTTCTTTGCTGCCTTGCGTGAACGCGCAGGTCCGGTCACCTGGGTGATGATGATCGCCTGCGTGGTGGTGTTTATCGCCATGCAAATTCTCGGCGATCAGGAAGTGATGTTATGGCTGGCTTGGCCATTCGATCCAACACTGAAATTTGAGTTCTGGCGTTACTTCACCCATGCGTTGATGCACTTCTCGCTGATGCATATCCTTTTTAACCTGCTTTGGTGGTGGTATCTCGGTGGCGCGGTAGAAAAACGTCTCGGTAGCGGTAAGCTAATTGTCATTACTCTCATTAGCGCCCTGTTAAGTGGCTATGTGCAGCAAAAATTCAGCGGGCCGTGGTTCGGCGGGCTTTCTGGCGTGGTGTATGCGCTGATGGGCTACGTCTGGCTACGTGGCGAACGCGATCCGCAAAGTGGCATTTACCTGCAACGTGGGTTAATTATCTTTGCGCTGATCTGGATTGTCGCCGGATGGTTTGATTTGTTTGGGATGTCGATGGCGAACGGAGCACACATCGCCGGGTTAGCCGTGGGTTTAGCGATGGCTTTTGTTGATTCGCTCAATGCGCGAAAACGAAAATAATTCCAGGGATTTATAAATGAAACAAACACAACGTCACAACGGTATTATTGAACTGGTTAAACAGCAGGGTTATGTCAGTACCGAAGAGCTGGTAGAGCATTTTTCCGTCAGCCCGCAGACTATTCGCCGCGACCTCAATGAGCTGGCGGAGCAAAACCTGATCCTGCGCCATCACGGCGGCGCGGCGCTGCCTTCCAGTTCGGTTAACACGCCGTGGCACGATCGTAAAGCCACCCAGACCGAAGAAAAAGAGCGCATCGCCCGCAAAGTGGCGGAGCAAATCCCCAACGGTTCAACGCTGTTTATCGATATCGGCACCACGCCGGAAGCGGTGGCGCACGCGCTGCTCAATCACAGCAATTTGCGCATTGTCACCAATAATCTCAACGTCGCTAACACGCTGATGGTGAAAGAAGATTTCCGCATTATTCTCGCCGGTGGCGAATTACGCAGCCGCGATGGCGGGATCATTGGCGAAGCAACGCTCGATTTTATCTCCCAGTTCCGCCTCGACTTCGGCATTCTGGGGATCAGCGGCATTGACAGCGACGGCTCGTTGCTGGAGTTCGATTACCACGAAGTTCGTACCAAACGCGCCATTATTGAGAACTCGCGCCACGTCATGCTGGTTGTCGATCACTCGAAATTTGGTCGTAACGCAATGGTCAATATGGGCAGTATCAGCATGGTCGATGCCGTCTACACCGACACCATGCCCCCTGCGGGCGTGATGCAGGTGCTGACGGACCACCATATTCAACTGGAGCTGTGCTGATCCTGCACGGCTTCCCACGTCAGACCAAAACGCGCCAGGTATTTGCGTAGCCGATCTGCGTCATTGACGCTGGCTTTGCCCTGGCGCGAAACGTCAAAAAGCTGACGTCCGGCAGCAGAAAGCGACTTTGCCTGACGGCAGACAACGATAACGTTTTCCAGTTGTATGCGGTCAAAGAGATCGATGTTTTCCATCTCCGCGCCCAGCAACGCTGTAAGCGCCGAAGGGCGGCTTTCCTGCCAGTTGTAGCGCAGACGGTTTATCTCATCTTCCACCACTTCCAGAGTGATGCGTCCGCTAGTGGCAAAGGTTGCCATGCGCGTAACGCTGGCAGAAAGCTCGCGAAAGTTACCGCGCCATGTCGCCTGGGGAGATGTCGCAAAGGTCAGCCAGGCACGCCGCGCTTCGGTGTTAAAACGCACGCTGTCACCGGTGAGTGAGGCGTGGCGCTCCACTTCATAATCCAGATTAGGCTCGATATCCTCCTGACGCTGGCGCAGTCCTGGTAGGGTGAAGGTCCAGAGATTGATCCGCGCGTACAGGTCTTCGCGAAATTTCCCTTCGGCAACCAACTGGCGCAAATCGCGCACCGTTCCGGCGATAAGCTGAAAATCACTGTTCACCTGGCGATCGCTGCCAAATGGGTAAAAGGTTTTCTCTTCAATGGCTTTTAGCAGCATTGCCTGTTCGTCTGCGCCCAGTTCGCCAATCTCATCAAGAAACAACATTCCGCCGTTGGCGCTACGTAATAAACCTTCCCGCGATTCCCGCGCCCCGGTAAATGCGCCTTTCACATGACCAAACAGCGCCGACATGGCGGTATCGCCGCGCAGGGTGGCGCAGTTCACTTCTACAAACGCGCCGCTAAACTGATGCCGCGCCTGTTTTAATTCAAAAATGCGCCGCGCCAGAAACGATTTACCTGCGCCGGTCGGGCCGTTAAGCAGGATCGGCGCGCGGGATTTAATCGCTACTTTTTCGATCTGCTCAATCATGCGGTTGAAGTGGGGGTTACGCGTGGCGATGCCTGATTTGAGGAAATCGAGTGTTTGCTGGCGTTCTTTGGCAAAGCGGCTGGCAATCGCGTTATAACGGCTTAAATCGAGATCGATAATCGTCACCGCGCCTGGGCTATCGGGCTTTTCTTTTTTGCATGGTGGTGAAGTTTGCGCCAGTCGGGCGGGCAGGTAACGTGCTTCTGCCAGCAGAAACCAACAAATCTGCGCGACGTGGGTGCCGGTGGTGATGTGAATTAAATAGTCTTCTTTATCAGGTTGAAACGTGTAATGACGGGCGAAATCATGCAGGCAGGCGTAAACCTCTTCGAAATCCCACGGGTTATGCAGTTCTATCTCAAAGCCCACCACTTCTGTTTCTGGCGAAACGCTGGCGATATCGCGTTTAAGCGTTTCAAACAGCGAGCGTGAGCGGGCGTCGTGCAACAATTCCAGCCGGTCGATGACCAACGATTCTTGCTGACATAAACAGAGCGTCGGGCGCCATTTCGACCAGCGTTGGCTGCCACGCCCGGCATAATCCAGTACGGTTCCGACAAAGCCAAAAGCCACTGTTTTACGCATCTTAGATATCCTTATAAAAGACGATATTTCATTATCGGGTAAGTGACTTTATAGAAAATCTCCGTTTACGGACTTTGTACTTTTAATTAAATAAAAACAATCAATTATAAATTTAATTTGCTGATTTTATTTTTTGGCACGACGGTTGCAATTATGGACAGCAAACAACGAAACGAGAAAAACAAAATGAATTACGAATTACTGACCACTGAAAATGCCCCGGTAAAAATGTGGACCAAAGGCGTGCCGGTAGAAGCCGATGCGCGTCAGCAATTGATAAATACAGCGAAAATGCCGTTTATTTTCAGACATATTGCGGTAATGCCTGATGTGCACCTGGGAAAAGGTTCCACCATTGGTAGCGTGATCCCAACGAAAGGGGCGATTATCCCGGCGGCGGTAGGTGTGGATATTGGCTGTGGAATGAATGCGCTGCGTACCGCGTTAACGGCGGCGGATCTGCCTGAAAACCTGGCGGAGTTGCGCCAGTCGATTGAAACTGCCGTACCACACGGGCGTACTACCGGGCGTTGTAAACGTGATAAAGGCGCATGGGAAAATCCGCCTGTTAATGTCGATGCTAAATGGGCCGAGCTGGAAGCGGGTTATCAGTGGTTAACGCAAAAATATCCGCGTTTCCTGAACACTAATAACTACAAACACCTGGGAACGCTGGGAACCGGCAACCACTTTATTGAAATCTGCCTTGATGAGTCGGATCAGGTGTGGATTATGCTGCACTCCGGTTCACGCGGAATCGGTAACGCCATCGGAACTTACTTTATCGATCTGGCGCAAAAAGAGATGCAGGAACAGCTTGAAACGTTGCCGTCGCGTGACCTGGCGTACTTTATGGAAGGTACGGAATATTTTGACGATTACCTGAAAGCCGTGGCCTGGGCGCAGCTTTTTGCCAGCCTTAACCGCGATGCGATGATGGAAAACGTGGTGTTGGCGTTGCAGAGCATCACGCAGAAAACGGTAAGACTGCCGCAAACTCTGGCGATGGAAGAGATCAACTGTCACCACAACTATGTGCAAAAAGAACAGCACTTTGGCGAAGAGATCTATGTGACGCGTAAAGGCGCGGTGTCTGCGCGTGCCGGGCAGTACGGAATTATTCCTGGGTCGATGGGCGCGAAAAGCTTTATCGTGCGCGGGCTGGGAAATGAAGAGTCATTTTGCTCATGCAGCCACGGTGCCGGGCGGGTAATGAGCCGTACCAAAGCGAAAAAATTGTTTAGTGTGGAAGATCAGATTCGTGCCACCGCGCATGTGGAATGCCGTAAAGATGCCGAAGTGATCGACGAAATTCCGATGGCGTATAAAGATATTGATGCGGTGATGGCGGCACAAAGCGATCTGGTGGAAGTGGTTTACACCCTGCGTCAGGTAGTGTGCGTAAAAGGATAAATAATGAAAAGGATGATTGCGCTGGATGGCGCACAGGGCGAAGGCGGCGGGCAGATCCTGCGCTCGGCGCTGAGCCTGTCGATGATAACCGGTAAACCGTTCACCATCACCGGCATTCGTGCCGGGCGGGCGAAACCGGGGCTGTTGCGCCAGCATCTGACGGCGGTAAAAGCGGCGATGCAAATCAGCGATGCAACGGTTGAAGGTGTGGAGCTGGGATCGCAGCGCCTGGTCTTCCGGCCCGGCACCGTGCGCGGCGGCGATTACCGCTTTGCTATCGGCAGTGCCGGAAGTTGTATGCTGGTGCTGCAAACGGTGCTGCCCGCGCTGTGGTTTGCCGATGGGCTATCGCGTGTTGAAGTGAGCGGTGGCACCGATAACCCGTCGGCGCCGCCTGCCGATTTTATTTGCCGGGTGCTGGAACCGCTGCTGGCGCGGATGGGGATTCAGCAGCAAACAACGCTGTTGCGCCACGGTTTTTACCCTGCCGGAGGCGGTGTGGTGGCAACGGAAGTTACGCCGGTGGCATCGTTTAACACCTTGCAACTTGGTGAGCGCGGAAACATTGTGCATATGCGTGGAGAGGTGCTACTGGCTGGTGTGCCGCGCCATGTTGCTGAGCGTGAAATCGCTACGCTGGCGGGTAGTTTTTCACTGCATGAGCAGACTATTCATTCCTTGCCGCGCGAGCAGGGGCCAGGAAATACCGTCTCGCTGGAAGTCGAAAGTGAAAATATCACTGAACGCTTTTTTGTCGTCGGTGAAAAGCGCGTCAGTGCCGAAGTGGTCGCCGCCCAACTGGTGAAAGAGGTTAAACGCTACCTGGCAAGCCCGGCTGCGGTAGGGGAATATCTCGCAGACCAACTGGTGTTGCCGATGGCGCTGGCAGGCGCGGGGGAATTTATGGTCGCCCATCCCTCATGCCATCTGCTGACCAATATCGCGGTGGTGGAGCGTTTCTTGCCAGTGCGGTTTACTCTGGCTGAAACAGATGGCGTAACGCGGGTTAGCGTTGAATGATGCAGAGAGGTAAGTCGGATCAGGTGCGTTATCCGACCAAACTCACACCCCATATCCCATCATTTTCAGCAGTTTCTGCGCGTGCTGTACCGCAGCCTGACGGTGAGCAACGCCGAGTTTTTGATACAGATTGCGGATATGCGTTTTGATGGTGGTTGCTGCCACTTCCAGTTCGCCCGCAATTTGTTCGTTACTGTAACCGGAGTAAATCAGCCCCAGTACCTGCCATTCGCGTTGGGTCAATGGGCTGGTGCGGATCAGTTCCGGCACTTCCGGGTGATTTAGCAGACGTTCGACAAAACTCTCGTCAAAGTGAGCGAACTTGTGTCGGTGATGTTGATTGATTTCCCGCAGGATACGCTGCGCGCGGTGCTGTTCCAGTTCCGGCAGCGTATTGAGTTGAATCAGCTGGCGTAACTGCTGCGCCATCGCTTCGCCTTCGATGACAAAATGACTGATAAATCCGGTGCGATTCGCCAGTTTTAATGCGTCCAGCAACACGCGCTGAGCGTCGCTTTTACGTCCGGCCTGCCAGTACAACTGATTGAGTAACAGCAGGTTGCGGTTCAGGTCGCTCATCAGCCGCAGACTGCGGGCATTTTCATTGAGTTCTTCGAGGACAATTTCCGCAGGATCAAACTCGCCCAGCAAGATTTGTGCGCGGGCAATGTTGCGCCATTGGCCTTGCAGGAAGTGGTTGTTCGCAAACTCCGGTTTGGCCGTGTGACGCAACCAGTTGGCAGCGGCGGCTTTGTCGCCAGTCATTTGCCAGTAAATCACCCGAACTTTGTTGGCGTTAGAGATCCAGTCGCTGTGATATTTGCCATTCCCCAGCAGGTTTTCCAGGCGGTTAAGTTGGCTGCGGGCGTTATCCAGATCGCCACGAGCCAGCGAGCATTGAATTAACATTGCCAGGCACTGAAGCTGTTGCTGAGGCTGATAAGAAGATAAAACTTCGATCCCGCTACGCGCCGAGGCTTCGGCTTCATCCAGGCGCGCCCATGCCCATAACAGTTGCGCACGGATGCGTACCAGAAACTCATGCATCGGCAACTGTTCCAGATGCTGTTCGTTAATCAACTGGAACGCTTTTTCCTGCGTTTCCCACGCAGTTTGCAGGAACCCCTGGGCAAACAGAATTTCGCTTTGCTGGATTAAACTCCACAAGGCGTAGTGCCAGACATCATGCTGGCGCGCCATTTGCTCGGTTTGCTGCATAAGCGCCAGCGAGCGAGTTAGTTCACCTTTACAGTGCAACACTTCGCCAAGTACAGAGGTCGCGACAATGCGGCTGTAGAACCAGCCCGGAGGCAGTTCTTCCAGTGCCAGTTTTGCCAGTCGTTCGGCTTCTTCCGGATTACCGTCGTTAATGGCGACCTGGGCGCGCAGAGCGTTAAATTCTGCGTGCATGGTGCCTTCCCTGATACCCTGGATCTCGTGTTCGGCTCGTGCCAGCAGGGTATTTACTTCACCGTAGCGATGCTGACTTTGCATCAACCAGGCCTGCAACAACACTAGTTGTGGATTTTCCAACAGGCTGTCCCACGGCAGGGCTTTAAGCGACTCTTCCAGCAGCGACAGTTCGCTGTGGTTGAACAAACTCCAGGCGTGATTCAGCAGAATATCGCGTAGCATCAAAGCGTCGCCTGCCGCCAGCGCATGATGAATGGCTTCGCTGGGAAAACCTTGCGCCATCCAGCTTTCTGCGGCGGCGCGGTGGATTTCCGGCAGTTCCGCCGCCAGTTCCCACTGGCAGCGTTGGCGCAGGAAGTTGCCAAACAGCGGGTGATAGCTGAACCATTCGCCAGTATCATCCATCCGTTGCAAAAACAGCCCCTGACGCTCAATCTCCTCAAGACGCATTTGCCCGTTTTCTTCGCCGGTCACGCGGGTGATTAGCGCATCATTCATCGAGCGCAAAATGGCGCTTTTTAGCAGGAAATGACGAGTGGCCAGATCAACGTTATCTAACACCTCATCGACCAGATAATCAGAAAGATGACTGGCATTGATGCCCGCCAGACGACGCGCTGATTTATGAGCTGAGTGGGTATTTTGCTTTGCTGAAAGCGCAATTAGCTGCAACGCCGTCGCCCAGCCGGACACGTCATCGCAAATCCGGCTGCTTTCTGCGGCTTCAATCGGCGATGACAGACGGCAATCAAAGAACTGTTTCGCTTCCTGATGGGTAAATGTCAGTTGCTGGCTGCCAATTTCCAATAGTTGGTCACGCACGCGCAGATTGGCAATGCCCAACTGCGGAAGGTTGCGTGACAGCACCACCAGAGTGAGATTTTCTGGTTGATGGCGAATGAAGAAGCGCATTGATTCGTGGATCACCGGATTGGTGATCAAATGGTAATCATCGATTACCAGGTAAAGTGGACTATGCCATTCCGCCAGTTCGATGAAAAGCTGGGCAAATAGTGACGTCAGACTGGCATATTGCCGTTTTTGCGTCATTGTTTCACTGATGGCGCAGTGACCGCTGGTTGCCTGTTGCACGGCGGCGATCAGATAGCTGGCGAAACGTTCTTGCTGGTTATCGCCTTCATCAAGCGAGTACCAGCCCAAATCGTTTTTTCCTGCCGCCCATTGGGATATGAGCGTTGTCTTTCCGTAACCCGCAGGACTTGTGATTAGCACCAGCCTGAAGTTGTTCGCGCCGGAAAGTTTAGCCAACAGGCGCTCACGAACCACAGTATGGTCGAGTCGAACCGGACGACTTAATTTTGACGGAATCAGCATAGTTAATCACTTCACTGTGGAAATTGAGGAAATATTATTTTTTTTGCGCTTCGTAATTAATAGTTATAAGTTCGGTCAGAAAACTGTGCAATGCAAGCGATGACGATTTTTTATGTGTCTGAATTTGCACTCTGTCACAATTCCAAATCTTTATTAATACTCCGTCTTAAAACAACGCAAATGCAGCGTGGATACTGGATTTTAGGGTGTTTTCTTTCAGTTCAAAAGCCTTATTAAAGCAACGATACCGCCTTAATTCCTGATGAAAGGTCTATCTAAAAACTTGATCTTAATAAATCTATTAAGAGTGAGATGACCCTCAATGGATATTTCATTGCTGAAACTATTTCGCCGCTTTACTTAATTTATAGAGTTACTTTCCGCTTTTTGATAATACACAACGGCCATTTCTTACTGTTAATAGCAGGATTTCTGCGCTCTCTGGCACTGAGCTGATACTTTTGCAGTTGATTGCACTACCTTTAAGTGGTCGTGATCACATTTTCTTGCTCATCCCCGTCACTCCTCCCCGCCTAATCCCCCGTAGGATGAGGAAGGTCAACATGGAGCCTGGCAAACTAACGATAACGTTGTGTTTAATATCTAAGAAAACTGGAACTCCTATGTCACAACCCATTTTTAATGAAAAGCAATTTCAGGAAGCACTGTCACGCCAGTGGCAGCGTTATGGTTTAACTTCTGCGGCTGAGATGACCCCTCGCCAGTGGTGGTTGGCAGTGAGTGAAGCCCTGGCGGAAATGCTGCGAGCCCAGCCTTTCGTTAAACCGGCGGCGAATCAGCGCCATGTTAACTACATCTCAATGGAGTTTTTGATTGGGCGTCTGACGGGCAACAACCTGTTAAACCTCGGCTGGTATCAGGCTGTTCAGGATTCACTGAAACCTTATGACATCAACCTGACTGACCTGTTAGAAGAAGAGATTGACCCGGCGCTGGGTAACGGTGGCCTGGGGCGTCTGGCTGCGTGTTTCCTCGACTCAATGGCGACTGTCGGGCAGTCTGCCACTGGTTATGGTCTTAACTATCAGTATGGTTTATTCCGTCAATCCTTTGTCGATGGTAAACAGTCTGAAGCGCCAGACGACTGGCATCGCGGTAGCTACCCGTGGTTTAGTCATAACGAAGCTCTGGATGTGCAGGTGGGCATCGGCGGCAAAGTGACGAAAGAGGGGCGCTGGGAACCGGAATTTACCATTACCGGGCAAGCGTGGGATCTTCCAGTGTTGGGCTACCACAACGGTGTAGCACAGCCGCTGCGTTTGTGGCAGGCGACTCATGCTCATCCGTTCAATCTCACCAAATTTAATGACGGTGACTTCCTGCGTGCCGAACAACAAGGCATCAACGCTGAAAAACTGACCAAAGTCCTCTATCCAAACGACAACCACACTGCGGGTAAAAAGCTGCGCCTGATGCAGCAATACTTCCAGTGCGCCTGTTCGGTGGCGGATATTCTGCGTCGCCATCATCTGGCGGGGCGTAAACTGCACGAACTGGCAGAGTATGAAGTTATTCAACTGAACGATACCCACCCGACTATCGCTATTCCAGAACTGCTGCGCGTGCTGATCGATGAGCACCAGATGAGCTGGGATGACGCCTGGGCAATCACCAGCAAAACTTTCGCTTACACCAACCATACTTTGATGCCAGAAGCTCTGGAATGCTGGGATGAGAAACTGGTAAAAGCCCTGCTGCCGCGCCATATGCAGATAATCAACGAAATCAACAACCGCTTTAAGAAACTGGTGGAAAAAACCTGGCCGGGCGATAAAGCGGTGTGGGCAAAGCTGGCAGTTGTGTATGACAAACAGGTTCGCATGGCCAATATGTGTGTGGTAAGCGGCTTTGCGGTGAACGGTGTGGCAGCGTTGCACTCGGATCTGGTAGTGAAAGACTTGTTCCCTGAATACCATCAGCTGTGGCCGAACAAATTCCATAACGTCACTAACGGCATTACCCCACGTCGCTGGATCAAACAGTGCAACCCGGCACTGGCGGCGCTGCTGGATAAATCACTGAAGAAAGAGTGGGTTAACGATCTGGATCAACTGATCCATCTGGAAAAATTCGCCGATGACGCGAAATTCCGTCAGCAATATCGCGAGATCAAACAGGCGAATAAGGTTCGTCTGGCGGAGTTTGTGAAATCTCGTACCGGTATTGAGATCAATCCGCAGGCGATTTTTGATATTCAGATCAAACGTCTGCATGAGTACAAACGCCAGCACCTGAATCTGCTGCATATTCTGGCGCTGTATAAAGAAATTCGCGAGAACCCGAAGGCCGACCGCGTACCGCGCGTATTCCTGTTCGGCGCGAAAGCGGCGCCGGGCTACTACCTGGCGAAGAATATTATCTTTGCGATCAATAAAGTGGCTGATGTGATCAACAACGATCCGCAGGTTAGCGACAAACTGAAGGTGGTGTTCCTGCCGGATTATTGTGTCTCAGCAGCGGAAAAACTGATCCCAGCGGCGGATATCTCCGAGCAGATCTCCACGGCAGGGAAAGAAGCTTCCGGCACTGGCAACATGAAACTGGCGCTCAACGGCGCGTTAACCGTGGGTACGCTGGATGGTGCGAACGTTGAAATTGCCGAAAAGGTCGGTGAAGAGAACATCTTTATTTTTGGTCATACCGTGGAACAAGTGAAGGCAATTCTGGCCAAAGGCTACGACCCGGTGAAATGGCGGAAGAAAGATAAGGTTCTGGACGCCGTGTTGAAAGAGCTGGAAAGCGGTAAATACAGCGACGGTGATAAACATGCCTTCGACCAGATGCTGCACAGTATCGGCAAACAAGGCGGCGATCCGTATCTGGTGATGGCGGATTTCGCAGCCTATGTAGAGGCACAAAAGCAGGTGGATGTGCTGTACCGCGACCAGGAGGCCTGGACTCGCGCGGCGATCCTCAATACCGCCCGCTGCGGTATGTTTAGCTCGGATCGCTCTATTCGCGATTATCAGGCTCGTATCTGGCAGGCAAAACGCTAAGGAAGCTCGATGGAAAGCAAACGTCTGGATAATGCCGCGCTGGCGGCGGGGATTAGCCCCAATTACATCAATGCCCACGGTAAACCGCAGTCGATTAGCGCCGAAACCAAACGGCGTTTGCTTGACGCGATGCATCGAAGTACCGCCACGAAAGTGGCGGTAACGCCAGTCCCGAATGTCATGGTTTATACCAGCGGCAAAAAAATGTCGATGGCGGTAGAAGGCAGCGGCGAATATAGCTGGCTGCTGACCACCGAAGAAGGAACGCAGTACAAAGGTCATGTAACGGGGGGCAAAGCGTTTAATCTACCGACGAAGCTGCCGGAAGGTTATCACACGCTGACGCTTACCCAGGACGACCAGCGCGCGCATTGCCGGGTGATTGTCGCCCCGAAACGCTGTTACGAACCGCAGGCGTTGCTGAATAAACAAAAGCTGTGGGGTGCCTGCGTTCAGCTTTATACGCTGCGATCGGAAAAAAACTGGGGTATTGGGGATTTTGGCGATCTTAAAGCGATGCTGGTGGATGTGGCGAAACGCGGCGGGTCTTTCATCGGCCTGAACCCGATTCATGCGCTCTATCCGGCAAATCCGGAAAGTGCCAGCCCGTATAGTCCGTCATCGCGCCGCTGGCTGAATGTGATTTATATCGACGTTAACGCCGTCGAAGATTTCCATCTTAGCGAAGAGGCACAGGCCTGGTGGCAGATGCCGACCACGCAACAGACGCTGCAACAGGCGCGGGATGCTGACTGGGTCGATTACTCTACGGTTACTGCCTTAAAAATGACAGCATTGCGGATGGCGTGGAACGGTTTCGCGCAACGTGATGATGAGCAGATGGCGGTGTTTCGCCAGTTTGTTGCAGAGCAGGGCGATAGCTTGTTCTGGCAGGCAGCGTTTGACGCGCTACATGCGCAGCAAGTTAAAGAGGACGAAATGCGCTGGGGTTGGCCAGCATGGCCGCAGGCGTACCAGAATGTGGATTCACCAGAAGTGCGTCAGTTCTGCGAAGAACATCGTGATGACGTCGATTTTTATCTCTGGTTGCAGTGGCTGGCTTACTGCCAGTTTGCCGCCTGCTGGGAGATAAGCCAGGGCTATGAAATGCCGATTGGCTTGTACCGTGATCTGGCGGTTGGCGTAGCGGAAGGTGGGGCAGAAACCTGGTGCGACCGTGAACTGTATTGCCTGAAAGCGTCGGTTGGCGCGCCGCCGGATATCCTCGGCCCGTTGGGGCAGAACTGGGGATTGCCGCCGATGGATCCGCATATCATCACCGCGCGCGCCTATGAACCTTTTATCGAACTACTGCGCGCGAACATGCAAAACTGCGGTGCGCTGCGTATCGACCATGTAATGTCGATGCTGCGTTTGTGGTGGATACCGTATGGCGAAACGGCGGATCAAGGGGCATATGTCCACTATCCGGTGGATGATCTGCTCGCTATTCTGGCGCTGGAAAGTAAACGCCATCGCTGCATGGTGATTGGCGAGGATCTTGGTACGGTGCCGGTAGAGATTGTCGGTAAGCTGCGCAGTAGCGGTGTTTACTCCTACAAAGTGCTCTATTTCGAAAGCGATCACGAGAAGACGTTCCGCGCACCAAAAGCGTATCCGGAGCAGTCGATGGCGGTCGCGGCAACACACGATCTGCCTACGCTGCGTGGTTACTGGGAGAGCGGGGATTTAACGCTGGGCAAAACACTGGGGCTGTACCCGGATGAAGTGGTGCTGCGCGGTTTGTATCAGGATCGCGAACTGGCGAAGCAAGGGCTGCTGGATGCGCTGCATAAATATGGCTGTCTGCCAAAACGTGCCGGGCATAAGGCATCACTAATGTCGATGACACCGACGCTTAATCGTGGCTTGCAACGTTATATCGCCGACAGTAACAGTGCCCTGTTAGGGCTACAGCCAGAAGATTGGCTGGATATGGCCGAACCGGTAAATATTCCTGGCACCAGTTACCAGTACAAAAACTGGCGACGCAAGCTTTCTGCGACGCTTGAGACAATGTTTGCCGATGATGGTGTGAACAAGTTGCTGAAGGATTTGGACAGACGACGCAGGGCGGCAGCGAAGAAGAAGTAGAGTGCGGTTGATGCCGGATGCGACGCTTGATGCGTCTTATCCGGCCTACTCATTAGAGCAGCCGGATAAGGCATTCACGCCATATCCGGCAGTCAGTATTATCAAATCACCATATTCAGCAGCAGACAGCCTACCAGACCGCACACTGAGATAATGGTTTCCAGCATCGACCAGGATTTGATGGTCTCGCCGATAGTCAGGTTAAAGTACTCTTTGAACAGCCAGAAGCCCGGATCGTTCACGTGAGAGAAAATCACACTACCGGAACCAACCGCAATAACCATCAGCTCCGGGCTAACACCTGTCGTTGCAATCAGCGGTGCCGCGATACCACCCGCAGTGATTGCCGCAACGGTTGCAGAACCCAGCGCGATACGCAGCACTGCGGCAATAGACCACGCCATCAGCAGCGGAGAAATGTTGGTTTCGTGCATCATGGAAGCAATGTATTTGTCCACGCCGCTGTCTACCAGCACCTGCTTGAACGCACCGCCACCACCGATGATTAGCAGCATCATCGCGATGATTTTGATTGAAGAAACCAGCGTGTCGTTAATCTGATCCATCGAACGACCACGGTTCAGACCAAAGGTGAACATCGCGATCAGTACGGCAATCAGCGTTGCCATTACCGGGTCACCGAGGAACTCGGCTACCGGCAGGAAAGCGTGACCTTTCGGCAGGATCATTTCAGCGATGGCACGCATTGCCATCAGTACAACCGGCACCAGAGAAGTCCAGACGCTGACGCCAAAGCTCGGCATCTCTTCTTCGCTAAAGGTTTTCGCGCTGTACAGACCTTCCGGGATCGGCTTATCAATGCCTTTCAGCACGCGAGCGTAGACCGGACCGGCGAGAATCACGGTCGGGATCGCCAGAATAGTACCGTACAGCAGGGTTTTACCCATATCGGCCTGGAAGATGGTGGCAATCGCAGTCGGACCCGGATGCGGCGGCAGGAAGCCGTGGGTAACAGACAGTGCAGCCGCCATTGGTACACCAACATACAGCAGTGGGATATTTGCAGCAGCGGCGATGGTGAATACCAGCGGCAGCATCAGCACAAAGCCTACTTCATAGAACAGGGCAAAACCGACGGTAAAACCGGTTAATACCACTGCCCACTGGATGTGTTTTTTACCAAATTTGGCAATCAGCGTGGTGGCGATACGTTGTGCGCCGCCACAGTCTGCCAGCATTTTGCCCAGCATCGCACCAAACCCCATGATCAGGGCAAGGCTACCGAGCGTCCCGCCGACACCGGCTTTGATAGAGCCAATAACTTTATCCAGCGGCATCCCTTGCATTAATCCAACAGCAAGCGCCACGAGGACGAGAGCGATGAAGCCGTTCATTTTGAAGCGGATCATCAGGAGTAATAACAAGATTACACCGATAGCAACAATGACTAATGGCATGATTTACCTGGCCTTTAATTTGTTATGGGTAACGTCAGGTTTCTGACGACAAATCCTGGTTGTCCCAACTGGGAACAGAGATATAACGGCACCACGGCTGATGACCCCTAAAACGTATTAGTGTAGTCAGATGTTATGAGTGTGTTTGGTGCCCATGAGAATGATACGGGTAACATAATGCGCTTGAGAATCACCAGAGCGGGGTAAATTTAAATTATGAGAGGTTGGTCATATTATCGTGGGGAGACGAAGGGGATGGAGTAAAGCTGCGCCATAAGAACAACGAAAGCCCGATAAGACGCTTTAGCGTCGCATCGGGCAATCTACAAAAGAGGGGATAACTTAGTAGTAAGAGTGTTCGCCGCGCTGGTGTTCGGTGAGATCGCGCACACCTTTCAGCTCCGGGAATTCGTTCAGCAACTGCTTTTCGATCCCTTCTTTCAGCGTTACGTCGACCATGGAACAACCGTTACAGCCGCCGCCAAATTGTAGAATGGCGTAACCGTCTTCGGTGATTTCCATCAGCGAAACGCGACCACCGTGACCGGCAAGCTGCGGGTTAATCTGCGATTGCAGCATATACTCCACGCGCTCCATTAGCGGGGCATCGTCAGCCACTTTACGCATTTTGGCGTTCGGTGCTTTCAGCGTTAGCTGGGAACCCAGTTGGTCGGTAACAAAGTCGATCTCTGCATCTTCCAGGTATGGTGCGCTTAACTCATCAACATACGCGGTCAGTAGGTCAAATTTCAGGGCGGTGTCGGTGGCTTCCACAGCGTCAGGCGGACAATAAGAAACGCCACATTCAGCGTTAGGTGTGCCAGGGTTAATCACAAATACGCGGATTTGTGTCCCTTCTTCCTGGTTTGCCAGCAGTTTGGCAAAGTGCGCTTGTGCAGCATCGGAAATACGGATCATAGTAATGGCCTAATAGTTGACTATTTTAGTTGGTTATAATACGCCCATCATCGAGGCTCTACAAGGTTCGACAAAGGCACCAGACCTGGACAGTCGCCGCACCATTGCGTAAAAGCAACTGCGCAATCTCTGCGACGGTACTTCCGGTGGTAACGACATCATCCACAATCACCATATGGAGACCTTGCACGGGCAATTCAAGGCGAAAGGCATTTTTCAGGTTGCGCTTGCGCAGACGGGCGTTGAGAAAATGCTGGGGCGCAGTGGCTCTTGTTCGTGTGACGGCTTCGCTATCCCATTGGCAGTGCAACCAGCGTGATAACGGCTGACACAGCAAATCGCTCTGATTAAATCCCCGACGCCAGTGGCGATGCCGCCATAGCGGGACACTGACGATGCGATCCGGCAGATGTAATTCGCTGGTGCGACGGGCGTGTAAGACTTCCAACAGTAACAAACGTGCTAGCGCACTGGCGATTTCACTGCGGCGGGAAAACTTAAGCTGGTGGATGAGCGGGCTTAACGGCGGCGCATAATTGGCGATGGTTACCAGTCTTTGCCACGGCGGTGGTTTTTGCAGGCAACGACCACAGGGGAGATACGAGTGTGTAGCTGGTAATCCACATTGCGGGCATAGCATTTTATCTGTACGTGCGGCGCGGGAGCAGACCGAACAAATCCCCCAATGACCTAGCGCCAGCGGCATTCGGCATAGCCAGCATAATCCCGGTACTGTTAGCATATGTTCATCCTTGTAAGTGAAAAGAGAACAATAGCGGATGAATAACATCTGGTGGCAGACCAAAGGTCAGGGGAATGTTCATCTTGTGCTGCTGCACGGATGGGGACTGAATGCCGAAGTGTGGCGTTGCATTGACGAGGAACTTAGCTCGCATTTTACGTTACATCTTGTTGATCTGCCTGGCTTCGGGCGCAGTCAGAGATTTGGTGCGATGTCGCTTGCTGACATGGCTGATGTCGTGCTGCAACAGGCACCGGATAAAGCCATTTGGTTAGGCTGGAGCCTGGGCGGGCTGGTGGCAAGTCAGATTGCATTAACCTATCCCGAGCGTGTTCAGGCGCTGGTCACTGTAGCATCGTCGCCATGTTTTAGTGCCCGTGATGGGTGGCCGGGGATAAAACCGGATGTGCTGGCGGGTTTCCAGCAGCAGCTAAGTGAAGATTTTCAGCGTACGGTGGAGCGTTTCCTTGCGTTGCAAACCATGGGGACAGAAACGGCGCGCCAGGATGCGCGGGCGCTGAAGAAAACCGTTCTGGCATTACCGATGCCGGAGGTTGACGTGCTCAATGGTGGGCTGGAAATCCTGAAAACGGTCGATCTTCGTTATCCGCTGCAAAATGTACCAATGCCGTTTTTGCGATTGTATGGTTATCTCGACGGTCTGGTGCCGCGCAAAGTAGTGCCGATGCTGGATGAACTCTGGCCGCACAGCGAATCATATATCTTCGCCAAAGCGGCTCATGCGCCGTTTATTTCGCATCCAGACGAGTTTTGTCAGCAGCTGGTAGCGTTGAAGCAGAGGGTGTAGGTGGCTTTAGAAATGGCGAGACAGAACTTTCCTGACTCGCCGCAGCCAACTCTTCTTCTGACACCCCGGTAAAGCGCATGATATCTGCAAGAGGGACTCCGGATTACAGCATTCTTTTGGCGATATCCAGGGCTTCCAGGCGTCGACCCAATAAATAACCAATCAGGTAACTAATAAGATATTCTCTTTCTGCATCTGTCATTAAAACCATCCTTTACGTTATTGATGATCTATTTCAGCAAGGTCTTCAACCGTCAGGCTGGTAAATCGCAGAACGTCCTCAAGAGAGACTCCGGCATCCAGCATGGTTTTGGCAATATTTAGGGCGTTGGTACGTATACCGTTCTGAAACCCTTCCTGCCGCAATCTTTCCGCAATAGTCATTAAACTCTCCTTGTGTTTCGGTGAACGTTCGGCAACGCCGTCGATAAAATCGTTAAAACGTACCGCATCGCCAGTTTGTAGTATGTAATTAAACAGCCCTTTGATTTGTCTGTCATTAGCGTACCCACTACTTAATAAGCAAGCCATTTGCTCTACCAGCCCCATCAGGTCGCGTTGACGAATATGTTTTTGAATTAACTCCAGCAGCGCCATGCGTCGGTGCTGCATGATTTCATCATCAGGCATGACGGTGACATCAATCAGCGGAAATGCCGAGGCATAAATCTGCCTTGCCAGTTTGGGATCGGCGAAACAATCCAGCCAACACAGCGAATAGGGATAGGGGCTTTCAATGCCGTGGTAAAACAACAACGGTACGACCATCGGCAACGTTTTGTATCCTGCATCAAGGTGGTTTTGCATTGCGGCAATGGCATAACGCATCATGCGAAATGCGATCAGTCTGTTTGAGGTGCTTTGATGTTCAATCAGGCAATAGATATATCCTGGCCCTTGCTCCGTTTTCACCGACCACAGCACGTCGGAATAGCTTTCACGCAGATCGTCATCGATAAAGCTGCTCGACTCCAGCTTGAGGGTTTTCATATCACAGAGCGCGTGGATGGGTGCCGGTAAATGGAACGCAAGAAAATCGCGTGCCGTGTCCGGTTGGCGTAAAAAGAGTTTGAACAGCGCATCGTGTGGGGTGGAACTCTGTTTTTTGCTCATGGCGTTCCTTCACCTGTTTTTTTGAATGCCGAGACTTTACGCGCCACTCCACGGCTGTGCATCAGCAAGTTTTCATCCCTGCGAGACGCTTTCAGAGGAACTTACTCCATGCTGCAAGAGTTGCATTTTTATGGAAAGCCGCACGCAAAAAAGCCCGGTAGCTAATGCATACCGGGCTTTTCAAAACGAACGATGAAACAAGGTTAACGCAGCATCCACCACTCACGCAGACAGGCTTTTCCTTCCGGGCAGCTTTTACAACTGCCAGAGAGGCAGCCATCAGGTTCTTCCTGAATCCGTACCGCTTTGCCCATATTTTCCAGCTGTTGCAGCATAGCGTTAATCATCGGCTGCGGGGTGTTCAGCGTCTGGCTGATCTGGGTCGCTTCCATACGACCCCGTAACGCCAGCAAATCACGCACCTGAATGAGCGAAGCCATTGCCGTGTCCTTAGTGGCAATCGCCAGTGGTGCTGGCTGCGCAGCAACTGCTTACCGTTTTGCGGCTTGCCAGTAGTTCGATATCGACTCGACTACGCGCGCGGCGCAGCAGGCCAATAACCACGATGTTAAACAGGACAACCGCCAGAATGCACACCAGGCTGTAAGTCGGGTGCTGGCTGTAGCTGGCGACCTGATAGAACAATGTTGCCAGCGAGTAAGCGATATTCAGCCCCCACAGGATGGAGAAGCCCATCCAGCCACGGCTTGATTCACGGGCAATGGCACCCATCACCGAAATGCAAGGTACATACAGCAGGACGAATATCAGATAGCTGTAAGCAGCCGCCGCGCTACCGAATTTCTCATCCATCACGCCCATTGCCCCAGTACCCATTTCGCCGTCGCCTTTGCTGGCTTCAATTGGGTTCATCAGTACGCTAAGGCTGAAGGTGTCTTTCAGGCTCTGCCAGGTTTCATCTACCGCGCTGAACAGCTCTTCACCGAGGTTAAATTCCGCCGGATTGAACTCTTCGTCCTGAATGTTTTCTGCGGTATAGAGGGTGTTGAGAGTACCCACCACCACTTCTTTCGCCATTGCGCCAGTAAACAGTCCAACCGTTGCCTGCCAGTTATCTTCATGCACGCCAATCGGCTTGAAGACTGGAGTGATCACGCGGCTGACAGAGGCCAGCGCCGAGTCGTTGATGTTATCGACGATTTTCCCACTCAGCGAGAAGCTGTTGAATGCGCTCAGGAAAATGCTGACGATGATAATCACTTTACCGGCGCGCAGAACGAAGCCTTTCAAACGCTGCCAGGTCTGGATAATCAGACTCTTAATGTGTGGTACGTGATAGACCGGTAGCTCCATGACAAACGGCGTCGCTTCACCGCGCATAATGGTGTATTTGAGCATCAGACCCGTCAGTACCGCCATCACAATACCGATGACATACAGTGAGAACACAGCCAGCGCGCCATTCTGCCCGAAGAACGCGGCAGCAAATACTGCGAAGATTGCCAGACGAGCACCGCAGGACATAAATGGCGCCATCATGATAGTCATCAGACGTTCACGCGGAGCATCAAGAGTGCGCGCACCCATCACCGACGGTACGTTACAACCGAAGCCAACGATCAACGGCACAAAGGATTTCCCTGGCAGACCCAACGCTTGCATCAGACGGTCCATCACAAATGCCGCTCTCGCCATATACCCGGAGTCCTCGAGGAAGGAGAGGAACAGGTACATCATGCCAATCTGCGGCACCAGTGGCAGAACGGTGTTAATACCGCCACCCAGCCCCTGGGCGAGGAAGATAGTCAGCCAGTCAGGGAAGTGGAGCGTGTAGCCAATCCACTGAATACCATGCACAAAGAGTGCCACGGAACCGACGTCAAACAGCGGCTGTAACGCCCCGCCGATGTTGATAGCCAGCAGGAACATCAGATACATCACAAAGAGGAAAATTGGCAGACCGAGGAATCGGTTGAGCACGATTTTATCTACTGCCGTGGTGAAACGGCTGGGTTCTGCCGTCAGGGTATTGCTCACCACATCGCAGATGGCAGCAATACACTGGTAACGCGCATCGGCAATGTGCAGCGCCGGATCGTCCATCTCATTACGCAGACGGGTGAGGGCTGCATCCAGATGCTGCGACGCTTCACCGGCGTAGGCGCGGCTGTAGATATCGCCTTCCAGCATTTGCAGACCCAGCCAGCGGCGATGTTTCAGCGGGATGTCAGAGGGCATTACTTTTGCCAGCGCGTCGGCTTCATTGATGAGCGGCTGGGCGTAATGCACCAGTTCCACGTTCTCGTTAGCTTTATAGCGATCGACCGCCAGTTTGAGGGCTTCAATACCGCGACCACGCGTGGAAACCAGCGGGATCACCGGGCAGCCAAGACGTGCCGACAGCGCATCAATTTCAATGCGAATATTTTGCTTCTCGGCAATGTCGAGCATGTTCAGCGCCACGATGCAGGGAATGCCGAGTTCCAGCAGTTGCAGCGTCAGGTACAGGTTACGCTCAAGGTTAGACGCATCCACCACGTTAATCAGCAGATCGGCGTCGCCACTCAAAATGTAGTGACAGGCGATTTGCTCATCAAGCGAAGTTTGCGATGAGATGGTGGTCAGAGAATAGGTGCCGGGCAGGTCAACCAGGGTGACCTGATGATCGGTGGTGGAGAACTGACCCTCTTTACGTTCGACGGTAACGCCAGCCCAGTTTCCTACACGCTGACGTGCGCCGGTGAGCTGGTTAAATAAGGTTGTCTTGCCAGAATTTGGATTACCAATTAAGCCAATGGTTAATTTTTTCATTGTTATTCTCACCGTATTAACAGGAAACCGCTTCCACTTCTAATAAGGCCAGATCTTTTTTGCGTAATACCAGGCTCACACGGCGAGTTTCGATATGAATGGGATCACCGAGTGGAGCGACGCGCACCACATTAAAAGAGGAGCCAGGTAACATGCCAAGAGAAAGCAGCTTCTGACGATATGCCGGGCTGATTTCACGGGAAAAGCCAGTGATTTTCCACGCAGTATCTGGAGTGTATTGCATAGGTGCCTACTTGTTTCTCATTAACTGGATAACTACCTCATGGGGCGTTTGACAGCGACATGAGACCAGATGATTTGCCAACGAAGGAGAGATTAAATAATCAACAGCACAATGATAATGAGAATGGTTTCTATCAGCAATACTTAAAATGTGTGCGAATGTTGGTTTAGATAATAATCTGACTCAATGTTGATGTGGCTCAAGGTTATATCTGGGGCAAAATAAAATTCGAGTGACGAATTATTAGGGCGGCTTGATGTTTAATTAAGGTTTTAATTGTTAATGATGTGATAAATATTAGCGGAATATATTGTGGTTTTGGATGTGGAATAAAAATACCGGAGCCAGGCAAGTGCACGGACGGTTCCCTCGCCCCATCGGGGAGAGGGCTAGGGAGAGGGGGGAAAGTTGTGCCTGTTTTGACCCGTAAGCGAGTTTGTCAGCAATCTCAAATGCCGGAGATGTTCTCCGGCACTTTTATGTCAGTTAAGGCGTTTATTGCCAGATGTGGTGTGAACGCCTTATCTGGCCTACGATTTCGTGCAAATTCGAACCGTAGGCCAGTTGGGCGATTAACGTTTTTTGCCCATTGCCGCTGCCAGCGCATCCATCATCGCGCTATTACCGGCAGTCTGCGCTTCACGACCGCGCGGTTTGGCTGCCGGGCGGTTGTTTTGCGGGCGATCGTTACCGCTGCCGCGACGGGCGTTGGTTTCACCTGGCTGCTCGTCCAGACGCATGGTCAGGGCGATACGTTTACGCTGAAGATCGACTTCCAGCACTTTCACCTTCACAATGTCGCCCGCTTTCACCACGGTGTGCGGATCTTCCACAAACTTGTTCGACAATGAAGAGATGTGAACCAGGCCGTCCTGATGCACCCCGATATCGACAAACGCGCCAAAGTTAGTGACGTTGGTGACTGCGCCTTCGAGGATCATGCCCGGTTGCAGATCGTTCATTGTCTCGACGCCATCGGCAAACTGAGCGGTTTTAAATTCCGGACGCGGGTCGCGGCCCGGTTTTTCCAGCTCTTTGATGATGTCGGTTACCGTCGGCACACCGAATTTCTCATCGGTAAAGTCAGAGGCTTTCAGGTTACGCAGTTCGCTGCTGTTACCCATCAGATCTTTCAGCGCCTGCTGTGTTGCCGCCAGAATACGTTCAACCACCGGATAGGCTTCCGGGTGAACGGTAGAAGCGTCAAGCGGGTTATCACCGTGGTTAATACGCAGGAAGCCCGCGCACTGCTCAAAGGCTTTTGGCCCCAAGCGGCTCACTTTTAACAGTTGCTGACGGTTCTGGAACTGACCGTTCTCGTCACGCCAGGCAACTATGTTTTGCGCCATCATGCGCGTCAGGCCCGCCACGCGGGTTAACAGCGGAACGGAAGCGGTGTTGAGATCAACGCCAACGGCGTTAACGCAGTCTTCCACCACTGCGTCCAGTTTGCGAGCCAGCTGCGACTGGCTAACATCATGCTGATACTGACCCACGCCGATAGATTTCGGATCGATTTTCACCAGTTCTGCCAGCGGATCCTGCAAACGACGGGCGATAGACACTGCGCCACGCAGCGAAACATCGAGCTCCGGGAACTCCTGCGCTGCCAGCTCGGAAGCCGAGTAAACCGATGCGCCTGCTTCGCTGACGATCACTTTCTGCGCCGTTACTTTCGGGAACTGCTTCTGTACGTCGAGATAGAAACGCTCGGTTTCGCGGGAAGCCGTACCGTTACCAATTGCGACCAGTTCAACGTTATGTTTTTCACACAGCGCAGCAACGGTCATCGCTGCTTTTGCGGCTTGCCCGGTGTGCGGATAAATGGTGTCGGTCGCCACCAGTTTGCCGGTTGCATCGACCACCGCGACTTTTACCCCGGTGCGCAGACCCGGATCGAGCCCCATCGTCGCACGCAGTCCGGCAGGGGCTGCCATCAGCAGATCGTGCAGGTTACGGGCAAAGACGTTAATCGCTTCATCTTCCGCACGTTCGCGCACGGTGCCCATCAGTTCGGTTTCCAGGTGCATCAGTACCTTGATGCGCCACGTCCAGCTCACCACGCCTTTACGCCAGCTATCCGCCGGGGCATTGTTCAGGCGCAGGCCGAGATGATCCATGATGATTTGCTCGCAATAGCTCTCTTTCGGCGGCTCATCGAACTGTGGATCGGCATTCAGCGAAAGCTGGAGTATGCCTTCGTTACGACCACGGAACATCGCCAGTGCGCGGTGAGAAGGCACCGTTGACAGCGGTTCGTGATGATCGAAATAGTCGCGGAATTTTGCCCCTTCCTCTTCTTTACCGCTCACTACCGTAGAAACCAAATGCGCGTTCTTCCACAGATAATCACGCACTTTCGCCAGGAGAGCGGCATCTTCGGCAAAACGTTCCATCAGAATGTAGCGCGCGCCGTCCAGCGCGGCTTTGGTATCTGCCACGCCTTTATCGGCATCAACATATTGTGCGGCGGCGACTTCCGGCGTATGTGACGGATCGTTCCACAGCAGGTCAGCCAACGGCTCAAGACCTGCTTCAATGGCGATTTGCCCACGGGTGCGACGTTTAGGTTTGTAGGGCAGATAGAGGTCTTCGAGTTCGGTTTTGCTTAAGGTGGCGTTGATGGCATTCGCCAGCTCATCGGTGAGTTTACCTTGCTCAGAAATGGACTTGAGGATCGCCTGACGTCTCTCTTCCAGCTCGCGCAGGTAGCTCAGACGCGTTTCCAGATTACGCAACTGCGTGTCATCCAGACCGCCGGTGATTTCCTTACGATAACGTGCGATAAACGGCACGGTATTCCCTTCGTCAAGCAGGCGAACGGCGGCTTCAACCTGTTCCGGGCGCGCCTGAATTTCACCCGCAATAATGCGGCAGAACGAATCATTCATCATGGTTTGAGTTCATCTTTTCGGATCAAAAATCAGGGGATAGTTATACGGACTGGCTGGCAAAAATGCCAGCCAAAGGCTGGAGGTTAAGACTCTTCCTTACGGTTTCACGTACTCGATGGCATTAACATACCAGCTCGCTTCCCCGGCAGGCGTATTCACCACCGCCAGATCACCCACTTCTTTTTTCAGCAATGCGCGAGCCATCGGGGAATCGATAGAGATGTAATCTTTACGACCAAAAATTTCATCGTAGCCGACAATTCTAAAACGGTGAGTCACGCCATCGTCGTTTTCAATCTCTACCCAAGCGCCAAAGAAGACCTTGCCTTCCTGCTGCGGGGAATAATCGACGATTTTGAGATTTTCCATGCATTTAGTGAGATAGCGCACGCGACGGTCGATTTCACGCAGGCGCTTTTTATTATACTGATAGTCAGCATTTTCACTGCGGTCGCCCAGACTTGCAGCCCAGGTCACCTTTTTTGTGACCTCCGGGCGTTCTTCACGCCAGAGGTAATTTAGCTCTTGTTTGAGTTTTTCATACCCTTCCCGGGTAACCAGGGGCGTTTTCATCTCGTTGATTCCCTTTGTCTGTTTGATAATGCGCACATTGGGTATAACGTGATCATATCAACAGAATCAATAATGTTTCGCCGAATAAATTGTATACTTAAGCTGCTGTTTAATATGCTTTGTAACAATTTAGGCTGAAATTCATACCAGATTTTGCTGGTGACGAACGTAAGCTTTTTTAAGAATACACGCTTACAAATTGTTGCGAACCTTTGGGAGTACAAAGAATGCAAGAGAACTACAAGATTCTGGTGGTCGATGACGACATGCGCCTGCGCGCGCTGCTGGAGCGTTATCTCACCGAACAAGGCTTCCAGGTTCGAAGCGTCGCTAATGCAGAACAGATGGATCGCCTGCTGACTCGTGAATCTTTCCATCTTATGGTACTGGATTTGATGTTACCTGGTGAAGATGGCTTGTCGATTTGCCGACGTCTTCGTAGCCAGAGTAACCCGATGCCGATCATTATGGTGACGGCGAAAGGGGAAGAAGTAGACCGTATCGTTGGCCTGGAGATTGGCGCTGACGACTATATTCCAAAACCGTTTAACCCGCGCGAGCTGCTGGCTCGTATTCGTGCAGTGCTGCGTCGTCAGGCGAACGAACTGCCGGGCGCGCCGTCACAGGAAGAAGCAGTAATTGCTTTTGGTAAGTTCAAACTAAACCTCGGTACGCGTGAAATGTTCCGCGAAGATGAGCCGATGCCGCTCACCAGTGGTGAATTTGCGGTACTGAAGGCGCTGGTCAGCCATCCGCGTGAGCCGCTCTCCCGCGATAAGCTGATGAACCTTGCCCGTGGCCGTGAATATTCTGCAATGGAACGCTCCATCGACGTGCAGATCTCGCGTCTGCGCCGCATGGTGGAAGAAGATCCGGCACATCCACGTTACATTCAGACCGTCTGGGGTCTGGGCTACGTCTTCGTGCCGGACGGTTCTAAAGCATGAGGCGATTGCGCTTCTCGCCACGAAGTTCATTTGCCCGCACGTTATTGCTCATCGTCACCTTGCTGTTTGTCAGCCTGGTGACGACTTATCTGGTGGTGCTGAACTTCGCGATTTTGCCGAGCCTCCAGCAGTTTAATAAAGTCCTCGCTTACGAAGTGCGTATGCTGATGACCGACAAACTGCAACTGGAGGACGGCACGCAGTTGGTTGTGCCTCCCGCTTTCCGTCGGGAGATCTACCGTGAGCTGGGGATCTCTCTCTACTCCAATGAAGCCGCTGAAGAGGCCGGGCTGCGTTGGGCACAACACTACGAATTCTTAAGCCATCAGATGGCGCAGCAGCTTGGCGGCCCGACGGAAGTCCGCGTCGAGGTCAACAAAAGCTCGCCTGTCGTCTGGCTGAAAACCTGGCTGTCGCCCAATATCTGGGTACGTGTGCCGCTGACCGAAATTCATCAGGGCGATTTCTCCCCGCTGTTCCGCTATACGCTGGCGATAATGCTGTTAGCAATAGGCGGCGCGTGGCTATTTATTCGTATTCAGAACCGCCCCTTAGTCGATCTCGAACATGCTGCTTTGCAGGTGGGTAAGGGGATTATTCCGCCGCCGCTGCGTGAATATGGCGCTTCGGAGGTGCGTTCGGTTACCCGCGCCTTCAACCATATGGCGGCAGGCGTTAAGCAACTGGCAGATGATCGCACATTGCTGATGGCAGGGGTAAGCCACGACCTGCGCACGCCGCTGACGCGTATTCGCCTGGCGACTGAGATGATGAGCGAGCAGGATGGCTACCTGGCAGAATCGATCAATAAAGATATCGAAGAGTGCAACGCCATCATTGAGCAATTTATCGACTACCTACGCACCGGGCAGGAGATGCCGATGGAACTGGCGGATCTTAACGCTGTGCTTGGTGAGGTGATTGCCGCCGAAAGTGGCTATGAGCGGGAAATTGATACCGCGCTTGAGCCGGGCAGCATTGAGGTGAAAATGCACCCTCTGTCGATCAAACGCGCGGTGGCGAATATGGTAGTGAACGCCGCCCGCTACGGCAATGGCTGGATTAAAGTCAGCAGTGGAACGGAGCCGAATCGCGCCTGGTTCCAGGTGGAAGATGACGGCCCAGGGATTGAACCGGAGCAGCGTAAGCACCTGTTCCAGCCGTTTGTCCGTGGTGACAGTGCGCGCACTATCAGTGGCACTGGCTTAGGGCTGGCGATTGTGCAGCGGATTATCGATAACCATAACGGGATGCTGGAACTTGGCACCAGCGAGCGGGGCGGGCTTTCCATTCGCGCCTGGCTGCCATTGCCGGTAACGCGGGCGCAGGGTGCGACAAAAGAAGGGTAAATAAAACGGGAGGCGAAGGTGCCTCCCGTTTTGCTTTCTATAAGATACTGGATAGATATTCTCCAGCTTCAAACCATTACAGCTTCGGACCAGCCGCTACCAGCGCAGCACCCGCAGGGGTGTCGGTATATTTATCGAAGTTGTCGATAAACAGTTTCGCCAGCGTTTCAGCTTTTTCCTGCCATTGTTCCGGAGAGGCGTAAGTGTTACGCGGATCGAGGATCTTCGTGTCAACGCCCGGCAGTTCTGTCGGGATCGCCAGGTTAAACATCGGCAGAGTGAAGGTTTCTGCGTTATCCAGCGAACCATTCAGAATAGCGTCGATAATGGCGCGGGTATCTTTAATGGAGATACGTTTGCCAGTGCCGTTCCAGCCGGTGTTAACCAGATACGCCTGCGCGCCCGCCGCCTGCATACGTTTCACCAGCACTTCTGCGTACTGAGTCGGGTGCAGCGACAGGAACGCCGCGCCGAAGCAGGCGGAGAAGGTTGGCGTCGGTTCGGTGATGCCGCGTTCAGTACCGGCCAGTTTGGCGGTGAAGCCAGAGAGGAAGTGGTACTGAGTTTGATCGGCAGTCAGACGAGAAACCGGCGGCAATACGCCGAAAGCATCTGCGGTCAGGAAGATAACTTTAGTTGCGTGGCCTGCTTTGGAGACCGGCTTAACGATGTTTTCGATGTGATAGATCGGATAAGAAACGCGGGTGTTCTCGGTTTTTGAACCATCGTCAAAGTCGATAGTGCCATCTTCACGCACGGTGACGTTTTCCAGCAGCGCATCGCGACGGATAGCGTTGTAGATTTCGGGTTCCGCTTCTTTCGACAGCTTGATGGTTTTCGCGTAGCAGCCGCCTTCGAAGTTAAACACGCCGTCATCGTCCCAGCCGTGTTCGTCATCGCCAATCAGACGGCGTTTCGGGTCGGTGGAAAGGGTGGTTTTACCGGTGCCGGAAAGGCCGAAGAACACCGCAACATCGCCTTTCTCGCCAACGTTGGCGGAGCAGTGCATGGAGGCAATGCCTTTCAGCGGCAGCAGGTAGTTCATCATCGAGAACATCCCTTTCTTCATTTCGCCGCCGTACCAGGTGCCGCCAATTAACTGCATACGCTCAGTCAGGTTAAACGCGACGAAGTTTTCAGAGTTCAGACCCTGTTCTTTCCACTGCGGGTTAGTGCACTTCGCGCCGTTCATAACGATAAAGTCTGGTTTGAAACCTGCCAGCTCTTCATCGCTCGGGCGAATAAACATGTTCTTGACGAAATGCGCCTGCCAGGCCACTTCGGTGATGAACCGAACGGAAAGACGTGTGTCCGGGTTAGCGCCACAGAATGCGTCTACAACGAACAGACGTTTGCCGGAAAGCTGTTTGGTTACCAGGCCTTTCAGATGTTGCCAGGTTTCAGGGGAGAGAGGTTTGTTGTCGTTCTTACCTTTGCCTTTGTCTGCCCACCAGAAGGTATCGCGAGTGGTATCGTCACGGACGATATACTTATCTTTTGGTGAACGACCGGTGAAGATTCCGGTATCGACGGCAACGGCGCCCAGATTAGTTAACACCCCGCGCTCATAACCGGTCAGGCTCGGATCGAGCTCTTCCTGATACAGCAGGTCGTAGCTTGGGTTGTAAACGATATCATGTACGTCACTGATACCATAAGCCTCGAGTTCTTGCGGGGTCAAACCATTGTTAACGCGCATTTCACTGCTCCTTAGCCAATATGTATTGCCTGAATAGTAAAGTCTTTTTGGGGGTGTTAACCGCGACAAGGCTCATAGATTTACGTATCTGGAGAAATTCATATTTGACAAAACTCCGTGATTCCTGTCACGAAACGGTAGCTATTATCGCAGAAATAGCATTTTAGGTGTGGAAAATGTTCTTAAAAGGTTAAAACTTGGTTTATATGGCGAGAATGTTGCGAGTGTAATCGCATTCCTGAGTGAAATTGATGCAAATTCAACGAGTAAAGTATCGATTCACCACGCTAACTTTTTTTGATTACTTTCTGAGAAAAACAAATTAGTCCAGCCTGGATGCGATAATTACCTATCCTTTTGATTCTGGATAACCAACATGGGAAACGTTGAGCTTTCACCCGCAACACGCAGGGGAATGGTTGTTACCGGATTACTCCAGGGATTAGTTTGCTACCTGCTGATCTCCTGGCTCGCTGGTAAAAATAACAGTTGGATAGTTTATGGCGTACCTGCGACCGTGGCGCTTTCATCCGTTTTGTTATTTTCTGTAGTGTCCTTCAAACAGAAGCGACTTTGGGGATGGCTGGCGATAGTGTTGATTGCCACTCTTGGGATGAGCGGCTGGCTGAAGTGGCAAATTGATGGCATGAGTCCCTGGAGAGCGGAAAAGGCGCTTTGGGATTTTGGGTGTTATCTGCTGCTGATGGGAATGATGTTGCTGCCGTGGATACAACAGAGTCTGCGTGAGCGTAATGACACTACCCGCTATAGCTATTTTTACCAGTCGGTATGGCATAACGTACTTATATTATTGGTGATTTTTATCGCTAATGGCCTGACGTGGCTGGTGCTTTTACTGTGGAGTGAGTTGTTTAAACTCGTTGGTATCACGTTTTTTAAAACGCTCTTTTTTGCAACCGACTGGTTTATTTATCTTACGTCAGGTCTGGTTACCGCACTGGCGGTGATCCTCGCGCGGACACAGTTGCGTTTAATCGACTCCATTCAAAAGCTGTTCACGTTAATCGCCACGGGGTTGCTGCCGTTAGTATCATTGCTAACCCTGATGTTTATTATCACCCTGCCGTTTGCGGGCCTGAACGCGATTTCTCGCCACATTTCCGCTGCCGGGTTGCTTTTGACGCTGGCCTTTTTGCAATTGCTCTTAATGTCCATTGTCGGCGATCCGCAAAAAGCGTCACTTCCCTGGACGGAGCCGTTGCGTTGCCTGATTCAAACCGCTCTGCTGGTCGCCCCATTGTATGTGTTCGTCGCCGCCTGGGCGTTATGGCTGCGGGTCGCGCAGTACGGCTGGACTGCCGAACGCTTGCATGGTGCGCTGGCGGTGCTGGTGTTACTGGTGTGGTCGCTGGGATATTTTGTCAGTATTGTCTGGCGTAAAGGGCAAAATCCCCTTGTTCTTCAGGGCAAAGTGAACCTTGCGGTTTCGTTATTGGTGCTGGTGATACTGGTGCTTCTTAATTCGCCGGTACTGGACAGTATGCGCATTAGCGTGAACAGTCATATGGCACGTTATCAGAGCGGCAAAAACACGCCAGACCAGGTAAGTATCTACATGCTCGAACAGAGCGGTCGCTATGGCCGTGCGGCGCTTGAGTCGCTGAAAAGCGATGCCGAGTATATGAAAGACCCGAAACGCAGACGGGATCTGCTGATGGCGTTTGATGGGAAGCAACATCTTCAGCAGCAGGTATCGGAAAAAGCATTAGCCGATAACGTGTTAATTGCCCCTGGTTCTGGCAAACCGGATGCGACATTCTGGTCGGCCTTAATCAAAGAACGCTATAACGTGATGACCTGTATTGAAAAGGATGCTTGCGTACTGGTCGAGAGAGATCTAAATAGTGATGGTCAGACGGAGCGGCTCCTGTTTGCCTTTAATGATGAAAGAGTCATCGTCTATGGCATTGACCCCACCGGGAAAGAATGGCAAGAGCTCACGATGAGTTTACTTCCGCGCGAAATAACGAAAGAGAAATTACTCACTGCCGCGAAGGAAAGAAAACTGGGAACGAAGCCTAAAACGTGGCGCAATCTTACGGTGGATGGTGAAACGCTGGAGGTGAATCTGAATGAGTGACAACGCGCATCTGATTTTTGTCAGATGCGGCGCCTTAGCTGACCCACAATAACTTGCGATTTATACCGTAGGCCTGATAAACGCAGCGCATCAGGCAATTTCGTCATGAAATCCGGCAGAGTTATCTCTGCCGGAAAAACTAATTAATGAACCTGCGGATCTGCCGGTGACGCGTTGTTGCGGATCTCGGCAATATCCATCGCATTGAACAGATAGTGGTTACCGCAGTAATCACAATGCATGTCAATTTCGCCATCTTCCGCCAGGATGCTATCCACTTCTTCATCCGGCAGCGTTTTCAGCGCATCGGCGCAACGTTCACGCGAGCAGGTGCATTTGAACTCCACATCCTGCGGATCGTAAACCGTCACCTCTTCTTCGTGGTACAAACGCCACAACACTTCATTTGCCGGCAAAGTCAGCAACTCTTCGGTTTTGATGGTTTCGGTTAGCGTCGCCAGGTGGTCGAAGTCGTCCTGCTGGGCATTTTGCGCAGGCATTACCTGTAACAACATACCGCCAGCGGCGGGCTTACCATCTACGTTGCCGGTGCGAATAAACAGGCGCGTCGGAAGCTGTTCAGAACGCATAAAGTAATCTTCCAGGCAGGCCGCCAGGGTATCACCTTCCAGACCAACCACGCCCTGATAGCGTTCGCCTTCGCTCGGGGTAATGGTGATCACCACATAACCGTTACCGACCAGCGTTTTCAGGTCGGCATTTTCCGGAATTTCGCCCTGTACGCGCGCCACGCCGCGCATCTGCTGGTTGTTGTTACCGTTGATAACCGCCAGATTCATCGGACCGTCGCCTTGCAGCTGTACGGTGATATCACCATCAAACTTCAGCGTAGCGGTTAACAGGCTGGTCGCAACCAGCAGTTCTGCCAGCACGTTTTTAACGGGCTGCGGATAATCGTGATTCTCAAGGATCTGTTGCAGGGTTTCCGAAACGGTTACCAGTTCGCCGCGCACGGCAAAGTTTTCAAACAGATAGCGATGTAATTGGTCATGTTGCGGCATAATCATCTCTCTTGCAGGTGACAGTTATTCACTGTCGCCGTGTTTAAATCGTAACAGGTCGCGGCGCTCTTTTTTGTCCGGGCGTCGATCCGGGTGCGGCATAGTTAAGGCATTAAGTTTACGTGCCAGCGCCATTTTTTCGCGTTTCTCTACACTTTCCGCAGTCTCTTCATACAGCAAGACTGCCTCGCTGGCGGGGCGACGCTGTTCAGTAATCGCCTTTACAATCACCGTTCGTTCGTCATTTCCCTGGCGCAGAGTGAGCGTGGCATTCAGTTCGACGACTTTACTCGGCTTGCTGCGCTGCCCGTTGTAATGCACCTTACCGCCTTCGATCATTTCACGAGCCAGCGCGCGGGTTTTGTAAAAACGGGCGGCCCATAGCCATTTATCCAGTCGAACCTCAACAGCAGGTTTTTCTTTCATGGCGTCTCCTTCACATTAGCGAGGGGATCAGGCGGCGGTAGTCATTCAGTGACGGATGGCGCTGATACTGTTTTTCAGCAATCCCTGAGTCGGGATTAGTGACGCCGAGGCAGTAACGAATACCAAATTGCGCGGCAGCATCGAGAATTGCTTCGCTGTCATCAATAAACAGCGTTCTTTCAGCTTTCAGACCCGTAGCTTCGGCCACCGCATGCCATAACCGCTGATCCTCTTTCGGATAACCAAATGTGTGGGTGGAAAGTAATAAATCAAGGTGTGCGTCCAGACCGGTATGCTCAAGTTTTACCGCCAGGTTGTGCGGATGCGCATTGGTGAGCAAAATTCGCTGCTTACCGCTGGCTTTAAGTGCCTCAAGAAACGGAATGGTATCTTCACGCAATACGGCGCGCGGTCCCATCTCGGTGGTCATCGCACAGATATCCAGACCCAGTTGTTCACTCCAGTAATCAAGACAGTACCAGTTTAGCGTATGCTGCACGTCGTGATATTGCTGGCGCATATATTCCATCGCTTCCTGTGGCGTGACCCCGTTTTTCGCGCCCCAGGTTTCAGGCACCAGCTTTTGCCAGAAATAGTTATCGAAGGCGAGGTCGAGCAACGTGCCGTCCATATCCAGCAGAACGGTATCTACGTCCTGCCAGGCAATGTTGATATGCATGAGGGAAATCTCCAGAGTGAAGCCATTTGCGCGACAGGGTAGCATAACCTGCCGCGCAAACGTGTTATTCGATAAGGCTTTCTGAAGGGGTGATCAGTTGTGGATTCAGGCAGCTTTCATAATAGGCCTGAATTTCCATCATGCGAGTACGATGACGGTGATAACGACGCCAGGCCTGTACGCCATTATAGATGGCACTGCCCAGCATCGTCAGCAACAGCAATGTCGTGCCCAGATAGCGCCACAGGCCGGAGCGATCCGGGATGGGGTGCAAGCCGATATGCTGCGTGCCGTTGGCATCGGTAAAAATATTGGTGACGATGCCTTCGGCGTTAAACGGTGTATGCATCAGCATTTGCGCCAGTTTCTGGAAAGCGTTCCACTGTTCTTGCGGCGGGTAGTCGTAAAGTGATGCCGAAGGCCAGGGCTGATCAACAAAATCGCTGCCTTCGTCGCTGACAATCAGGAATCCTCCCGGTGCCGGGCTATTCAGTGATTGCGCGGCTCGCGCCGTTTCATGAGTAATGAATGGTGCTGTGGAGGTTTCCACCAGGTTATCGAGTGATTCTGCGCTCACCGGGCGGAGTAACACATTCACGCCGTCGAGTTTTCCAGCGTTAGCGCGTTTTACCAGTGCGTCCCAGTCCTTACTGTTGCCGAGATTCACCAGCGCATTTTTCAACCGAACACAATCATCTTTGGCGGCACAGAGATCGGCGGTTTTCAGCACGATGTCGCCAAAGTCATCAAGCAGTACCATGCCGGATTTCTGAATTGCTGAACGCAATGTGGCGCTGACGCGAGATTCATCATCCGGTTTCGGGTGCAACTGGCGGTTTACTGCCTCGGTCAGTGCCGTGGCCTTGTTGACCAGTTCAGATTCCGGTAATGGCAATGAACGGGCGTCATTCCAGATGATCTGCGAGCAGTCAAATGGCAAAAACGGTGAATTGGTTTTCGCGCTCCAGGTGCCAGAAGTGCGGATATTACACATCCCTGTACCGCTAAGACGTAAGGTATCGCCTACACGTACTCCGGCATCTGCCAGTTGTTTAACGCTGGTGGCTTCAATGGTCTGCGCGCCTTTCATCCACGAGAGGGTGAATTTCAGCGGCATATCCAGCGGAACCCAGAACAGCAGCATAAACAGCACCAGCAGAGAACCCGCCGCGATAATCGTACTGCGTAGCCAGTGTTGCAGCGGGAAGTTTTTCACTTCGTCATGCAGTGAAAGATAGCGTCCCTGACGTACCACGTGCCGATCAAGATAGATATCGATATCCGTTTGCTGCCCCAGATCCTGCGCAATATAAGGCTGCCAGTGCGCGGGATAGACCAGGTCGATAATACCGAGCGAAATATTGTTGATCTGTTCCTGATCGTTTTCGCCAAACAATCCCCAACGACGCGGCGTACCACGCAGACAGTGGATCTCCCGCAGGGATGATTTTGCCGGTGGCGCAAATAGTCCCCACAGACCTGCGCCCAACAGCAATAACGCGCCGCCAGCCAGCCACGGGACAAATACATCCGGAGTAATCAGGCAGAAAAAGAACATCAGGAAGGAGGCGACAATCAGCAACGCTTCACGCAGCCCACGTGGGCGACTAAGCGCATACTCTTCGTGTGTTTCTTTGCGAATATTGAGCAGTTCGATTTGTTCGCTTTCTTCGCCGCGAATCGACGCCTGCGTTGACGGAACAGGCTGCAACGCATAGCCACGAGTTTCCTGAATGTACTCTTGCAGCGTATGACCGTTGAGAGAAATAACCAGCGGCAGCGAATCGGTATGGATCAGTTCAACGCTATTTTCATCGTTGATGTACTGCTCCCAGAACGGGGGCAGGTGGACTTCCACCGAATCGAGATAATAACGCCATTTGTTAGGATCGTCGGTTGAAATGCCATAACGCGTGATGGCATGTGTCAGCATCATGACGTTGTTGCTTTCCGCGTTCAGCGTCAGTGATACGGGGGCCGTGCTGGCGCCCGTCGGACCAGGAACCTGCAAAACCTGCGTCAGGCTGTCGAGATAATTTTCAACGGCGTTACGTTCTTCAGGCATGAGTTTGCGCGTTTGCGCATCAGCGAAGGCGTTAGTCCAGGGCAGTTGACGCCGCCTGGAGCGCACTTTTATCAGCCATCCCGCAAGTAGTGAGCAGGCCAGCAAAGCAGCTATAAAAATTACAATGGTGCTCATGCTTTCCCCATCTTACTTAATTTGTCAGGTGTGATTAGTCGCATCCTGGACACAATATAGGATCCTGCGGTTGGCTATCGGCAAGCGTGGAGTTGAACTTGAGCATCATTAAGCGCATCCCAGTAACCAGTGATCATAGCAAACCCTCTGAGGGCGGAATATCAGCAAATTCCTGGAGTTATTTCAACCTATTGACTTTTAATTTGATTTGAGAATGATTATTTATTAAGTTGCGTAAATGTAAATAACATGCAATTCACATTGCCGAATGCGTGTCCGATATCGCACAATAACTGCTGATTTCACAGCATAGATTCCACGATGAGCAAATCATTACAAAAACCCACCATTCTGAATGTTGAAACTGTAGCCCGTTCCCGATTGTTTACCATCGAAAGCGTGGATCTGGAGTTCAGCAACGGCGTGCGGCGTGTTTATGAACGAATGCGTCCAACCAACCGGGAAGCCGTGATGATTGTGCCGATTGTGGACGATCACCTGATTTTGATCCGCGAATACGCGGTGGGAACTGAATCCTACGAATTAGGTTTTTCGAAAGGATTAATTGATCCCGGTGAAAGTGTTTATGAAGCAGCAAACCGCGAACTCAAAGAAGAAGTGGGATTTGGCGCAAGGGATCTGACTTTTTTGAAGAAACTCAGCATGGCACCGTCTTACTTTTCCAGCAAAATGAATATCGTGGTGGCGCAAGATCTCTACCCTGAATCGCTGGAAGGCGATGAACCAGAGCCACTACCTCAGGTGCGCTGGCCACTGACACATATGATGGATTTGCTCGAAGATCCTGACTTCAACGAAGCGCGTAATGTCAGCGCGTTGTTCCTGGTGCGCGAGTGGTTGAAGGGGCAGGGGCGGTTGTAAATACGTGGAGCTTGCCTGATGCGCTACGCTTATCAGGCCTACGTGGTTCCTGCAATGTATTGAGTTTCGACGATTTTGTTGGCTGGATAAGGCGTTCACGCCGCATCCAGCATGAACAACGCGCACTTTGTCTGCAAACTGAAAAGGCGCCGAAGCGCCTTTTTAATCAGAACAATTCCTGAGCCTCACCATTATCGATAATGGTTGTCCCTACCTCGCGTACCGCTTGCTGTGTAGGCTGCGTACCTTCGATGAAATACTCTTCGCGGCTGTTACCACCGTTGGCCAGTTGCCCGGTGCTGCGATCGATATTCACCGTCACAATACCCGGCGGCGGCGTCAGCGGTTGTTCCGGTACACCTTCCAGAACGGCTTTCATATAAGCATCCCAGGCTGGCTGGGCGCTCTTCGCACCGCCTTCGTAACCGGAGATCTGATCTTTAATCGCCCCGGAAGCCGTAGTGTGACCGAGATTACGGCGGTGATCGTCAAAGCCAATCCATACCGATGTCACAACGCCCGGTCCGTAACCCGAAAACCATGCATCCTTCGAACTGTTGGTCGTCCCTGTTTTCCCGCCGATATCATGACGTTGCAAATCACGACCTGCGCGCCAGCCAGTGCCCTGCCAGCCAGGTTCACCAAAGATATTGGTGTTCAGGGCGCTCTTAATCAGGAACGCCAGCGGTGTGCTGATGACGTGTGGTGCGTATTCTGGCGCACCAGTCTTCGCCACTAATGCCTGATTAGCCTGCTCCAGTTGTGGCATTGGCACAGAAACATTCTGCTGTTCGCGAGAGATAGCCACGTCTTCAACGTCGCTGTTTTCCAGCACGTTCGATTTTTGCGTATCACCGTAAATCACCGGAATATCACATTCCGGGCAGGCTACTTTCGGTTTCGCTTCGAAAATCACGCCGCCCTGATCGTTTTCAATTTTGCTGATAAACCAGGGGTCGACCAGGAATCCACCATTAGCCATCACTGCGTACCCGCGCGCCACCTGTAACGGCGTGAAGGAAGCGGAACCCAGTGCCAGCGATTCAGTGTGGACAATATTTTGTGCCGGGAAGCCGAAGCGTTGCAAATACTCTGCGGCATAGTCCACGCCCATTGCTCGCATTGCGCGTACCATTACCACGTTTTTCGACTGGCCCAACCCCTGACGTAAACGGATTGGACCGGCGTACTGCGGCGGTGAGTTTTTCGGCTGCCAGTCAGAACCCGCGCCTGCGTCCCAGCGGGAAATTGGCACATCGTTCAGCATACTTGCCAGCGTCAGACCTTTATCCATCGCTGCGGTGTAGAGGAACGGCTTGATATTCGAACCCACCTGACGCAGTGCCTGGGTGGCGCGGTTAAACTTGCTCTGATTGAAATCAAAACCACCGACCAGCGCCATAACTGCGCCGTTTTGCGGATTGATCGATACCAGCGCCGAGTTCACTTCCGGCACCTGTGCCAGCCACCAGGCATCGCCCACCTGGCGGACCCAGATTTGCTGACCTGTTTGCACAACATCAGTCACTTTACGCGGCGTCGGTCCCTGCTGTGTATCGGAGCGATAAGGCCGTGCCCAGCGAATCCCTTCCATACGCAGCGTCACAGATGTTCCGTCCGCCAGCATTGCTGTTGCTTCCTGCGGGTTGGCGCGGGTGACTGCGGCAGGTAGCAGCGGACCATAGGTTGGCAGCGCCTTCAGCGTATCGGTAATCTTTTTGTCATCCCACGCTGATTCACCTACTTTCCACAGCACATTGGCCGGGCCGCGATAGCCGTGACGCATGTCGTAGTCCAGTACGTTATTACGCACGGCTTGCTGTGCGGCCTGCTGCACTTTGCGGGTAATGGTAGTGTAAATGCGATAGCCGTCTTCATAAGCGTTTTCGCCGTAACGGTTATACATCTCCTGACGTACCATTTCGGTGAGATATGGCGCTGAGAAGGCGATCTCCGGTGCGTGATAGTTGGCGTTAATCGCTTCGGTGCGTGTCTCATCGAGCTGCTGTTGGGTGATATACCCTTCGTCCAGCATTCGCGACAGCACGACGTTACGCCGCGCGACGGCTCGATCCATTGAATAGAGCGGGTTGAAGGTGGAAGGGGCTTTAGGCAGCCCGGCAATCACCGCCATTTCGTTCAGTGTCAGTTGATCGACCGTTTTACCGAAATAGACTTGTGCCGCAGCACCGACACCATAGGCGCGGTAACCGAGGTAAATCTTGTTCAGATAAAGCTCGAGGATCTCGTCTTTCGTCAGCAACTGTTCAATACGAATAGCGAGGAAGACTTCCTTAATTTTACGCATTAGCGTGCGTTCTGGACTCAGGAAGAAGTTTCTCGCCAGTTGTTGGGTGATGGTGCTCGCCCCTTGCGATGCATGACCGGAGAACAGCGCCACGCTTGCCGCACGGAAGATCCCCACTGGGTCAACGCCGTGATGCTCGTAGAAGCGGCTGTCTTCCGTCGCAATAAAGGCTTTCACCATTTCCGGCGGGATTTGATCCAATGTAACCGGAATACGACGTTTTTCACCGTATTGAGCAATTAGCTCGCCATCGGCGCTGTATATCTGCATCGGAATTTGCAGGCGAACATCTTTTAATGTTGCCACATCCGGCAGTTGTGGCTCGATGTAGCGGTATAGGCCATAAATCGAGCCTGCTCCCAGCAGAATGCAACAGACTGCAAGGATCAATAAATACTTTACGAACTTCACTGGAAATTTCCCATTTAGTTTCATTTGGGCAGTTTATAAACAAACGCGCGGTAGTATAAAGGCAAGCCAGACGCATTGATATACCCGTCAGAGTGACGGGGGATAAGGAGATCATCACAATGGCATTTAAGACCTGGCAAATTGGTTTGCATTTACAACAGCAAGAAGCGGTGGCGGTTGCTATCGTGCGTGGCGCGAAAGAATGCTTTTTGCAACGCTGGTGGCGTTTGCCGCTGGCGACCGACATTATCAAAGATGGGCGCATTATTGACGCGGAACGGCTGACTAAAACGTTGTTACCGTGGAGTCGTGAACTGCCACACCGTCATCACATTATGTTGGCATTTCCCGCTAGCCGAACGTTACAAAGGGCATTTCCGCGTCCGGCAATGTCCCTGGGCGAACGGGAGCAAATGGCCTGGTTGACAGGCTCGATGGCTCGCGAGCTGGATATGGAACCGGACTCCCTGTGCTTTGATTACAGCGAAGATTCGTTAAGTCCCGCTTATAACGTGACCGCCGCGCAAAGCAAAGAGCTGGCAACGCTGCTTAGCCTGGCAGAAAGATTGCGTATTCACGTTAGTGCGATTACCCCAGACGCCTGCGCTTTGCAGCGATTCCTGCCTTTTTTACCTTCTCATCAGCAATGTCTGGCCTGGCGTGATAACGAACAGTGGTTATGGGCGACGCGTTATAGCTGGGGACGCAAACTGGCGGTGGGGATGACAAGCGCGAATGAACTGGCCGCGACGTTAGCCATTAATTCTGAAAGTCTCGCGATATGCGGCGAAGGCGGATTTGACCCCTGGAATGCGGTTTCTGTGCGTCAGCCGCCACTACCGCCACCAGGTGGAAACTTTGCTATCGCGCTGGGGCTGGCGCTTGGGGAGGGGTACTGATGAATCCGCCAATCAATTTTTTGCCCTGGCGAGAGCAACGCCGGACGGCCTTTCTTCGCTTCTGGTTGCTGATGTTCGTTGCTCCTCTGCTGCTGGCTGTCGGGATAACGCTCATGCTGCGTTTGACAACCAACGCTGAAGTACGCGTTGACGCTGTTTTGCTTCAGGCGGAACAACAACGCGCCAGCACCCTACAAACCAGTAAACCACGTTTGCTGGAACGCCAACAATTACGCGAACAGCGTTTGCAACGTCAGCGCCAGCGACAATTTACCCGCGACTGGCAATCTTCGCTGGAGTCACTGGCGGCACTTTTACCCGAACACGCCTGGCTGACAACGATACGCTGGCAGCAGGGAACGCTGGAGGTAAAGGGACTTGCGACGAACATTACTGTGTTAAACGCACTGGAAAAAGCACTCCGCCAGGATACTTCTTTTCAACTCAACCAGCGTGGAGCCACGCAGCAAGATGCACAAGGACGCTGGCAATTTGAGTATCAGTTAACAAGGACGGTTAGCGATGAACACTCTCTTTGATTGGTGGTTCGCGACATCACTCCGTATCCGCCAGTTTTGCTGGGCAGTCTGGTTGCTGATGTTAGTTACGCTCATTTTTCTTTCCTCGGCACACCAGGAAGAGAGTGACGCATTAATTCGACTGCGGGCAAGTCATCACCAGCAATGGACTGCACTTTATCGCCTGGTAGACACCACTCCCATCAGCGAAGAAAAAACGCTGTCCTTTTCGCCACTGGATTTTCAGTTGCCCGGCGCGCAACTGCTTTACTGGCATCCATCCGCTCAGGGAGGCGAGTTGGCGTTGAAAACGTTCTGGGAAGCGGTGCCGTCGGCATTTACACGGCTGGCAGAGCGCAACGTCAGCGTGAGCCGTTTTTCATTAAGCGTGGAAGGTGATGATCTTTTGTTCACGCTACAACTGGAGATGCCGCATGAGGGTTAAACGCGGGTTGTTGGCAGGTATTGCCTTGTGCCTTTTAACCGGTATGCGTGACCCTTTTAAGCCGCCGGAAGATCTATGCCGGATTAGCGAACTTACCCAGTGGCGTTATCAGGGGATGGTAGGGCGAGGCGAGCGCGTTATTGGCGTAATAAAAGATGGGCAAAAAAAATGGCGACGGGTGGAGCAAAACGATGTGCTGGAGAATGGCTGGACAATTTTACAACTGACGCCAGAAACATTAACGCTGGGAACTGGAAAAAACTGCGAACCGCCACAGTGGTTGTGGCAACGGCAAGGAGATAAAAATGAAGCAATGGATAGCCGCACTACTGTTGATGATGATACCCAGCGTACAGGCGGCAAAGCCGCAAAAAGTGACGCTGATGGTGGATGACGTTCCGGTGGCTCAGGTGTTACAGGCGCTGGCTGAACAGGAGAAGTTAAACCTGGTGGTTTCGCCAGACGTCAATGGTACGGTGTCGTTACATCTCACTGACGTTCCCTGGAAACAGGCACTACAAACCGTAGTGAAAAGCGCCGGGCTGATAACGCGCCAGGAAGGCAACATTCTTTCAGTGCATTCCGTTGCCTGGCAGAATGACAATATCGCCCGTCAGGAGGCTGAACAGGCGCGGGTGCAGGCAAATCTGCCGCTGGAAAATCGCAATATTACTCTGCAATACGCCGACGCCGGAGAGCTGGCCAAAGCAGGAGAGAAGCTACTGAGTGCCAAAGGCAGCATGACTGTCGATAAACGTACTAATCGCCTTTTGCTGCGTGATAACAAAACGGCGTTAAGCGCACTGGAACAGTGGGTAGCGCAAATGGATTTGCCGGTCGGGCAGGTTGAATTGTCGGCGCACATTGTCACCATTAATGAAAAAAGTTTGCGGGAATTGGGGGTGAAATGGACGCTGGCCGATGCGCAACAAACTGGCGGCGTTGGGCAAGTGACCACGCTCGGCGGCGATCTCTCTGTGGCAACGGCAACGACGCATATCGGTTTTAACATTGGGCGCATCAACGGGCGTTTACTGGATCTGGAGCTTTCCGCGCTCGAACAAAAACAGCAACTGGATATTATCGCCAGCCCGCGTCTGCTGGCCTCACATCTCCAGCCTGCCAGCATTAAACAGGGAAGCGAGATCCCGTATCAGGTTTCCAGTGGTGAAAGCGGCGCGACGTCGGTGGAATTTAAAGAGGCCGTACTGGGAATGGAAGTCACGCCCACGGTGTTACAAAAAGGTCGCATCCGACTGAAATTACACATCAGCCAGAACGTTCCGGGACAGGTGCTACAACAAGCTGATGGCGAAGTGCTGGCGATTGATAAGCAGGAGATCGAAACGCAGGTTGAAGTAAAAAGCGGAGAAACGCTGGCACTGGGTGGTATTTTTACCCGTAAAAATAAATCGGGTCAGGATAGCGTACCGCTGTTGGGCGACATCCCCTGGTTCGGGCAATTATTTCGTCATGACGGAAAAGAAGATGAACGACGCGAGTTAGTGGTATTTATCACGCCACGGTTGGTTTCCAGTGAGTAAACTGCCGCAAAAACGGCGATGTTTTCATGCTGAACATGTTTCATCTATTTGACGTGCGCAGGTATTTAGCATACAAGGAGTACCGATTTGAGAGTCGGTGCTCTTTGTTACCTGCGTTTTATGATGGTGATTTATCTTTCACGCGGCATTTTGCTGTCTTTTTTACGCTAATCTTACCCGGTGATTTATCGCCAGAGCGGTGATAGCAAGGCAGTGCACCTGCAGCGACCAGATATGCAGAGGGATGGGCAATTTATTCAGTTGCCAAACCCGCTGGAGTATTGAGATAATTTTCAGTCTGACTCTCGCAATATTTTATGAGGTTTCAGTTCATGTCCTGCGGCGCTCTCTGAGCGAAGCGGGTTTATCATTAACGAATAGTCTTAGTAGTACCGAAAAAATGGCAGAGAAACGCAATATCTTTCTGGTTGGGCCTATGGGTGCCGGAAAAAGCACTATTGGGCGCCAGTTAGCTCAACAACTCAATATGGAATTTTACGATTCCGATCAAGAGATTGAGAAACGAACCGGAGCTGATGTGGGCTGGGTTTTCGATTTAGAAGGCGAAGAAGGCTTCCGCGATCGCGAAGAAAAGGTCATCAATGAGTTGACCGAGAAACAGGGTATTGTGCTGGCTACTGGCGGCGGCTCTGTGAAATCCCGCGAAACGCGTAACCGTCTTTCCGCACGTGGCGTTGTCGTTTATCTTGAAACGACCATCGAAAAGCAACTTGCGCGCACGCAGCGTGATAAAAAACGCCCGTTGCTGCACGTTGAAACACCGCCGCGTGAAGTTCTGGAAGCATTGGCTAATGAACGCAATCCGCTGTATGAAGAGATTGCCGACGTGACCATTCGTACTGATGATCAAAGCGCCAAAGTGGTCGCAAACCAGATTATTCACATGCTGGAAAGCAACTAATTCTGGCTTTATATACACTCGTCTGCGGGTACAGTAATTAAGGTGGATGTCGCGTTATGGAGAGGATAGTCGTCACTCTCGGGGAACGTAGTTACCCAATTACCATCGCATCTGGTTTGTTTAACGAACCAGCTTCATTCTTACCGCTGAAATCGGGTGAGCAGGTGATGTTGGTCACCAACGAAACCCTGGCTCCTCTGTATCTCGATAAGGTTCGCAGCGTACTTGAACAGGCGGGTGTTAACGTCGATAGCGTTATCCTCCCTGACGGCGAGCAGTATAAAAGCCTGGCAGTACTCGACACCGTTTTTACGGCGTTGTTGCAAAAACCGCACGGTCGCGATACGACGCTGGTGGCGCTTGGCGGCGGCGTAGTAGGCGATCTTACCGGTTTTGCAGCGGCGAGCTATCAGCGCGGCGTTCGCTTCATTCAAGTCCCGACGACATTGCTGTCGCAGGTGGACTCTTCCGTTGGCGGAAAAACCGCAGTCAACCATCCCCTCGGTAAAAATATGATTGGCGCTTTTTATCAGCCAGCATCAGTGGTGGTGGATCTCGACTGTCTGAAAACGCTTCCTCCGAGAGAGTTAGCTTCGGGGCTGGCGGAAGTCATCAAATACGGCATTATTCTTGACGGTGAGTTTTTCAACTGGCTGGAAGATAATCTGGATGCGCTGCTCAATCTGGATGGTCCGGCAATGGCGTACTGTATTCGTCGTTGCTGTGAGCTGAAAGCAGAAGTTGTCGCTGCCGACGAGCGCGAATCCGGCTTACGTGCTTTACTGAATCTGGGACATACCTTTGGTCATGCTATTGAAGCGGAAATGGGGTATGGCAATTGGTTGCACGGTGAAGCAGTCGCGGCGGGTATGGTGATGGCGGCGCGGACGTCGGAACGTCTCGGGCAGTTTAGTTCTGCCGAAACGCAGCGTATTATTACCCTGCTTACGCGGGCTGGATTACCGGTTAATGGGCCGCGCGAAATGTCCGCGCAGGCGTATTTACCGCATATGCTGCGTGACAAGAAAGTCCTTGCGGGAGAGATGCGCTTAATTCTTCCGCTGGCAATTGGTAAGAGTGAAGTTCGCGGCGGCGTATCGCACGAACTTGTTCTTAACGCTATTACCGATTGTCAATCAGCGTAACAACAAGAAAGGTCCGGCCGCTTATCAGCGGTCTATTAGCTTCAGGTTAATTGCAACGTGGTAAGCATTAACCTTTTAGTGGGGTGTTAAATGGATGAATTCAAACCAGAAGACGAGCTGAAACCCGATCCCAGCGATCGTCGTACTGGTCGTTCTCGTCAATCTTCTGAGCGTTCAGAACGTACTGAACGTGGCGAACCGCAGATCAATTTTGATGATATTGAACTTGATGAAACTGACGATCGCCGTCCGACTCGTGCGCAAAAAGAGCGCAATGAGGAACCGGAAATCGAAGAAGAAATTGATGATTCCGAAGATGACGCTGTGGATGAAGAGCGTGTAGAGCGTCGTCCGCGTAAGCGCAAAAAAGCAGCCAGCAAACCGGCTTCTCGTCAGTATATGATGATGGGCGTCGGTATTCTGGTTCTGCTGCTGTTGATCATCGGTATTGGTTCTGCGCTAAAAGCCCCCTCGACCTCTTCCAGCGATCAAGCCGCGTCTGGTGAGAAGAGTATTGATCTTGCTGGCAATGCGACTGATCAGGCAAATGGCGTGCAGCCAGCGCCGGGAACCACGTCTGCGGAAAATGCCCAGCAGGATGTTTCTCTGCCTCCGATTTCTTCTACGCCGACCCAGGGGCAAACCCCGGCGGCAACGGATGGTCAACAACGTGTTGAAGTGCAGGGTGACCTGAATAACGCGCTGACCCAGCCGCAAAATCAGCAGCAGTTGAACAATGTGGCGGTCAACTCCACGCTGCCAACCGAACCCGCAACTGTAGCGCCAGTTCGTAATGGCAACGTATCGCGTGATACGGCGAAAGCGCAAACCGCTGAACGGCCGACCACCACGCGTCCGGCACGTCAGCAGGCGGTGATTGAACCGAAAAAACCACAAGCAACTGTGAAAACGGAACCGAAGCCGGTAGCACAGACGCCGAAGCGTACTGAACCGGCTGCACCTGTGGCGAGCACAAAGGCACCGGCTGCGACTTCTACGCAAGCCACAACGCCAGCAGCACCAAAAGAGACGGCGACTACGGCTCCAGTACAGACGGCATCTCCGGCGCAAACCACGGCAACACCAGCCGCTGGAGCGAAGACCGCAGGTAATGTTGGTTCGTTGAAATCGGCACCGTCCAGCCATTACACTCTGCAGCTGAGCAGTTCTTCTAACTACGACAACCTGAACGGTTGGGCGAAGAAAGAGAATCTGAAAAACTACGTTGTCTATGAAACGACGCGTAATGGTCAGCCGTGGTATGTACTGGTTTCTGGCGTGTACGCTTCGAAAGAAGAGGCGAAAAAAGCGGTATCTACATTGCCAGCAGATGTTCAGGCCAAAAACCCGTGGGCGAAACCGCTGCGTCAGGTACAGGCCGATCTGAAGTAATCAAGGTTATCTCCCGCAATGGTTTATCGTTGCGGGAGTTGCCTGAAGCGCTGGATGCTGTCGGAGCTTTCTCCACAGCCGGAGAAGGTGTAATTAGTTAGTCAGCATGAAGAAAAATCGCGCTTTTTTGAAGTGGGCAGGGGGCAAATATCCCTTGCTTGATGATATTAAACGGCATTTGCCTAAGGGTGAATGTCTGGTTGAACCTTTTGTGGGTGCCGGGTCGGTGTTTCTCAACACCGACTTTTCTCGTTATATCCTTGCCGATATCAATAGCGACCTGATTAGTCTCTACAACATTGTGAAGATGCGTACTGATGAGTACGTACAGGCTGCCCGCGAGCTGTTTGTTCCTGAGACGAATTGCGCCGAGGTTTACTATCAGTTCCGCGAAGAGTTCAACAAAAGCCAGGATCCGTTCCGTCGGGCGGTACTGTTTTTATATTTGAACCGCTACGGTTACAACGGCCTGTGTCGTTACAATCTGCGCGGTGAGTTTAACGTGCCGTTTGGCCGCTACAAAAAACCCTATTTCCCGGAAGCTGAGTTGTATCACTTCGCTGAAAAAGCGCAGAATGCCTTTTTCTATTGTGAGTCTTATGCCGATAGCATGGCGCGCGCAGATGATGCATCAGTCGTCTATTGCGATCCGCCTTATGCACCACTATCTGCGACCGCCAACTTTACGGCGTATCACACAAACAGTTTTACTCTTGAACAACAGGCGCATCTGGCGGAGATCGCCGAAGGTCTGGTTAACCGTCAGATCCCGGTACTGATTTCTAACCATGATACGGCGCTAACGCGCGAGTGGTATCAGCGCGCAAAATTGCATGTCGTCAAAGTTCGACGCAGTATAAGCAGCAACGGCGGCACACGTAAAAAGGTGGACGAACTGCTGGCTTTGTACAAACCAGGAGTCGTTTCACCCGCGAAAAAATAATTCTCAAGGAGAAGCGGATGAAACAGTATTTGATTGCCCCCTCAATTCTGTCGGCTGATTTTGCCCGCCTGGGTGAAGATACCGCAAAAGCCCTGGCAGCTGGCGCTGATGTCGTGCATTTTGACGTCATGGATAACCACTATGTTCCCAACCTGACGATTGGACCAATGGTGCTGAAATCCTTGCGTAATTACGGCATTACCGCCCCTATCGATGTACATCTGATGGTGAAACCGGTTGATCGCATTGTGCCGGATTTCGCTGCCGCAGGTGCCAGCATCATTACCTTTCATCCTGAAGCCTCCGAGCATGTTGATCGCACTCTGCAACTGATTAAAGAAAATGGCTGTAAAGCGGGGCTGGTATTTAACCCGGCGACACCGCTGAGCTATCTGGATTACGTGATGGACAAACTGGATGTGATCCTGCTGATGTCCGTCAACCCTGGTTTCGGCGGTCAGTCTTTCATTCCACAAACGTTAGATAAACTGCGCGAAGTACGTCGTCGTATCGACGAGTCTGGCTTCGACATTCGACTGGAAGTGGACGGTGGCGTGAAGGTGAACAATATTGGCGAAATCGCTGCGGCGGGCGCGGATATGTTTGTCGCTGGCTCCGCTATTTTCGACCAGCCAGACTATAAAAAAGTCATTGATGAAATGCGCAGTGAACTGGCAAAGGTAAGTCATGAGTAAGTTTGAAGATATTCGCGGCGTTGCCTTCGATCTCGATGGCACGCTGGTTGACAGTGCTCCCGGTCTGGCTGCTGCGGTAGATATGGCGCTGTATGCGCTGGAGTTGCCCGTTGCAGGCGAAGAGCGTGTTATTACCTGGATTGGTAATGGCGCAGATGTGCTGATGGAGCGGGCATTGACCTGGGCGCGTCAGGAACGTGCGACGCTGCGTAAAACGATGGGCAAACCGCCCGTTGATGACGATATTCCGGCAGAAGAACAAGTACGTATTCTGCGTAAGCTGTTTGATCGTTACTATGGCGAAGTTGCTGAAGAAGGCACGTTTTTGTTCCCGCACGTTGCTGATACGCTGGGCGCATTGCAGGCTAAAGGCCTGCCGCTAGGTCTGGTTACCAACAAACCAACGCCGTTCGTCGCCCCGCTGCTGGAAGCCTTAGATATCGCAAAATACTTTAGCGTGGTTATCGGCGGCGATGACGTACAAAACAAAAAACCCCACCCGGATCCGCTGCTACTGGTGGCTGAACGTATGGGCATTGCCCCGCAACAGATGCTGTTTGTCGGCGATTCTCGCAATGATATTCAGGCAGCAAAAGCAGCCGGTTGCCCTTCAGTTGGCTTAACCTACGGATATAACTACGGCGAGGCTATCGATCTCAGCCAGCCTGATGTAATTTATCACTCTATAAATGACCTTCTGCCCGCATTAGGGCTTCCGCAAAGCGAAAATCAGGAATCGAAAAATGACTAAGCCCATCGTTTTTAGTGGCGCACAGCCTTCAGGTGAATTGACCATTGGTAACTACATGGGTGCGCTGCGTCAGTGGGTAAACATGCAGGATGATTACCATTGCATTTACTGCATCGTTGACCAACACGCCATCACCGTGCGCCAGGATGCGCAGAAGCTGCGTAAAGCGACGCTGGATACGCTGGCGTTGTACCTGGCTTGCGGTATCGATCCTGAGAAAAGCACTATTTTTGTTCAGTCTCACGTGCCGGAACATGCGCAGTTAGGCTGGGCACTGAACTGCTATACCTACTTCGGCGAACTGAGCCGCATGACGCAGTTTAAAGATAAATCTGCGCGTTATGCCGAGAACATTAACGCTGGTCTGTTTGACTATCCGGTGCTGATGGCTGCGGACATCCTGCTGTATCAAACCAATCTGGTGCCGGTCGGCGAAGACCAGAAACAGCACCTGGAACTGAGCCGCGATATTGCCCAGCGTTTCAACGCGCTGTATGGCGATATCTTTAAAGTACCGGAGCCGTTTATTCCGAAATCTGGCGCGCGCGTAATGTCACTGCTGGAGCCGACCAAGAAGATGTCCAAGTCTGACGATAACCGCAATAACGTTATCGGTCTGCTGGAAGATCCGAAATCGGTAGTGAAGAAAATCAAACGTGCGGTCACTGACTCCGACGAGCCGCCGATAGTTCGCTACGACGTGCAGAACAAAGCGGGCGTTTCTAACCTGCTGGATATCCTTTCTGCTGTAACGGGCCAAAGCATTCCGGAACTGGAAAAACAGTTCGAAGGCAAGATGTATGGTCACCTGAAAGGCGAAGTAGCTGAAGCGGTTTCCGGTATGCTGACTGAATTGCAGGAGCGTTATCACCGTTTCCGCAATGATGAAGCCTTCTTGCAACAGGTAATGAAAGACGGCGCAGAAAAAGCCAGCGCACACGCTTCCCGCACGTTGAAAGCGGTTTACGAAGCGATTGGTTTTGTGGCGAAGCCTTAATTCACTATTGATACCAAAAACCGGGGAAACCCGGTTTTTTTACGTCGTTATTTGCAATAACCCAAAAAAATGTGAAGCATCTCGCCGTTTCCACATCTGCTTGTTGCGCCTTATCTTCATTTTCATGAAGATATAAATATTCATTTTATTGAAAATTTATTATGCGTCGAACGTTTATCAAAAAAGAAGGCGTCGTCATCACGACGCTGGCTCGTTATTTGTTAGGTGAAAAGTGTGGTAATCGCCTGAAAACTATAGATGAACTGGCAACTGAATGCCGTTCGTCCGTCGGCCTGACGCAGGCCGCGTTAAAAAATCTGGAGTCAAGCGGCGCGATACGGATTGAACGTCGCGGGCGCAATGGCAGTTATCTGGTAGAGATGGATAACAAAGCACTGCTGACCCATGTTGATATCAACAATGTGGTATGTGCGATGCCCTTGCCCTATACCCGCTTGTACGAAGGTTTAGCGAGCGGATTAAAAGCTCAGTTTGATGGCATTCCTTTTTACTATGCGCATATGCGTGGTGCGGATATTCGCGTGGAGTGTTTGCTTAACGGTGTCTATGACATGGCGGTAGTTTCGCGACTGGCGGCAGAAAGTTATCTCACGCAAAAAGGATTATGTCTTGCGCTGGAGTTGGGGCCGCATACCTACGTTGGCGAGCACCAGTTGATTTGCCGTAAAGGGGAGTCCGGTAACGTGAAGCGCGTGGGGCTGGATAACCGTTCGGCAGATCAGAAAATCATGACCGATGTCTTTTTTGGCAGTAGCGATGTGGAGCGAGTCGATCTCTCTTATCACGAGAGTTTACAGCGCATTGTTAAAGGTGATGTCGATGCGGTTATCTGGAACGTGGTGGCGGAAAACGAACTGACCATGCTGGGATTAGAAGCCACGCCGCTCACAGACGATCCGCGATTTTTACAGGCAACTGAAGCCGTGGTTTTGACGCGAGCCGATGATTACCCGATGCAACAATTGCTGCGTGCGGTTGTTGATAAACACGCCCTGCTTGCCCATCAACAGCGGGTGGTCAGTGGGGAACAGGAACCCAGTTATTAAACGAAAGGCATCTAAAATGGAAACCAGACTCAACCTGCTTTGCGATGCAGGGGTCATCGATAAGGACATCTGCAAAGGCATGATGCAGGTCGTCAACGTACTGGAAACAGAATGCCATCTACCAGTGCGCAGCGAGCAGGGAACGATGGCAATGATACATATGGCGAGTGCGCTGATGCGCAGTCGTCGCGGCGAACAGATCCAGCCACTGGATGACGAGTTGCTGGCTGAACTGTCGCAATGTCGCCACTGGCCAGCGATCATGCAGTTGCACCAGGTGTTATTGCAGGGATTCGCGCTGGAAGTTAACCCGTGTGAAGAAGGCTATTTGCTGGCCAACCTTTATGGATTATGGATGGCCGCTAACGAAGAGGTCTGAAGCCCACAACAAATCCACGTCGCATATCTTAAATATTCAAAAAAATGAATATTTGATTCAAGGAACAGAAACGAGGCAACAAGATGTTTGTAGAAGCATTGAAACGCCAGAACCCGGCACTGATTTCTGCCGCACTAAACCTGTGGCAGCAGGGCAAGATAGCCCCGGACAGTTGGGTTATCGACGTGGATCAGGTACTGGAAAACGGTAAGCGGTTGATTGAGACGGCGCGGCTTTATGGTATTGAGCTGTATCTGATGACCAAACAGTTCGGTCGCAATCCGTGGCTGGCGGAAAAACTGCTGGCGCTGGGATACAGCGGTATTGTGGCGGTGGATTACAAAGAGGCGCGAGTGATGCGCCGCGCAGGTTTGCCGGTGGCGCATCAGGGGCATCTGGTGCAAATCCCTTGTCACCAGGTCGCTGATGCCGTTGAACAGGGCACCGACGTCATTACCGTGTTTACCCTTGCCAAAGCGCGGGAAGTGTCTGCGGCAGCGGTGAAAGCGGGGCGGATTCAGTCTGTGCTGCTCAAAGTTTATAGCGACGATGATTTTCTTTATCCGGGACAGGAAAGTGGTTTTGCTCAACATTCGTTGCAGGAAATTGTCGCTGAAATCCAAAAACTGCCAGGACTCCATTTAGCGGGACTTACCCATTTCCCTTGCCTGCTATGGAATGAGAGTGCCGGGAAAGTTTTGCCGACGCCGAACCTCCAGACGTTGGTCAATGCCCGCAACCAGCTGGCGGAATCGGGTGTTGCTGTTGAGCAATTAAACGCGCCTTCAGCAACCAGCTGTACTTCACTGCCATTGCTGGCGGAATACGGTGTTACTCATGCTGAACCTGGTCATGCGCTGACGGGCACCATTCCGGCAAACCAACAGGGTGACCAGCCTGAGCGCGTAGCCATGCTCTGGTTAAGCGAAATATCCCATCATTTTCGTGGCGATAGCTACTGCTATGGCGGCGGCTATTATCGTCGTGGTCATGCGCAACATGCGCTGGTGTTTACGCCAGAAAATCAAAGCATTACTGAAACATATCTCAAATCTGTGGATGACAGCAGCATCGACTACACCTTGCCTTTGGCGGGTGAGTTTCCGGTGAGTAGCGCGGTGGTGCTCTGTTTTCGTACACAAATTTTTGTTACCCGCAGTGATGTCGTGCTGGTGTCCGGTATTCAGCACAGAGCGCCGGAAATCGTAGGCCGTTATGACAGCCTCGGCAACCTTCTGGAGGCGTAAATGGCGCGATTTGTGGTGTTAGTGATTGATAGCTTCGGCGTGGGAGCAATGAAAGATGTCACGCGGGTACGCCCGCAGGATGCCGGAGCCAATACTTGCGGTCACATTCTTTGTGAGTTACCGCATTTACAACTGCCAATGCTGGAGAAGTTAGGGCTTATTAATGCTCTGGGCTATGCCCCCGGAGATATGCAGCCATCGGATTCCGCAGTCTGGGGTGTGGCGGAACTGCAACATGAAGGTGGCGATACCTTTATGGGACATCAGGAAATTTTAGGTACGCGACCACTGCCGCCGCTGCGGATGCCCTTTCGTGATGTTATTGACCGTGTTGAGCAAGCATTAATTACTGCGGGCTGGCAAGTAGAGCGCCGTGGCGATGAGTTGCAGTTTCTGTGGGTTAACCAGGCCGTGGCAGTTGGTGACAATCTCGAAGCGGATTTAGGCCAGGTCTATAACGTTACCGCCAATCTCTCCGTAATACCGTTCGATGAAGTCATCAAAATAGGTCGTGTGGTGCGTGAGCAAGTTCAGGTTGGCAGAGTGATCACATTTGGGGGGCTGTTAGCGGACAGCCAGCGCATTCTTGATGCCGCAGAAAGCAAGGAAGGACGTTTTATTGGCATCAATGCGCCGCGTTCTGGCGCTTATGACAACGGCTTCCAGGTCGTGCATATGGGCTACGGCGTCGATGAAAAAGTGCAGGTGCCGCAACAGTTGTATCAGGCGGGCATACCTACGGTTCTGGTGGGAAAGGTAGCGGATATCGTCAGTAATCCTTATGGCGTGAGCTGGCAAAATCTGGTGGATAGCCAGCAGATTATGGATATCACCCTCGACGAGTTTAACGCTCATCAGACCGCGTTTATTTGCACCAATATCCAGGAAACCGATCTTGCCGGTCATGCAGAAGACGTCGCACGTTATGCCGAACGTTTGCAGGTCGTTGACCGTAACCTTACTCGCCTTGTTGAGGCGATGCAGCCGGATGATTGCCTGATCGTGATGGCTGATCACGGTAACGACCCGACCATTGGACATAGCCACCATACCCGCGAAGTGGTGCCGGTACTGGTTTATCAGCAAGGGCTGGTTGCAACTCGTCTGGGGGTTTGTTCCACGCTCTCTGACGTAGGAGCTACAGTATGTGAATTTTTCCGCGCATCGCCGCCACAAAACGGCACTTCCTTTTTATCGTCCTTTCGCTTTCAGGGCGACTCTTTATGACCATCGACTCGACCGGCTACACCCTTGCCCATGAGCATCTGCATATTGATCTCTCCGGCTTTAAAAACAACGTAGATTGCCGCCTTGATCAATATGCGTTCATTTGTCAGGAGATGAACGACCTGATGGCGCAGGGCGTGCGTAATGTGATTGAGATGACCAACCGCTACATGGGGCGCAATGCGCAATTCATGCTTGATGTGATGCGCGAGACGGGGATCAACGTGGTGGCCTGTACCGGTTATTACCAGGACGCGTTTTTCCCGCAACATGTGGCGACCCGCAGCGTGCAGGAACTGGCGCAGGAGATGGTCGATGAAATTGAACAGGGTATCGATGGCACGGAGCTGAAAGCCGGGATCATCGCGGAGATCGGCTCCAGCGAAGGGAAGATTACGCCGCTGGAAGAGAAGGTGTTTATTGCCGCCGCGCTGGCACATAACCAGACCGGACGTCCGATCTCCACGCATACCTCTTTTAGCACCATGGGGCTGGAACAACTGGCGCTACTGCAAGCCCACGGAGTTGATCTTTCGCGTGTCACCGTCGGGCACTGCGATCTGAAAGACAACCTCGACAACATTTTGAAGATGATCGAACTCGGCGCGTATGTGCAGTTCGACACCATTGGCAAGAACAGTTACTACCCGGACGAAAAGCGTATTGCGATGCTTCATGTACTACGCGACCGTGGGTTGCTTAACCGCGTCATGCTGTCGATGGATATCACGCGTCGCTCTCATTTAAAAGCCAACGGTGGTTATGGCTATGACTATTTATTTACCACCTTTATTCCACAACTGCGCCAGTCAGGATTCAGTCAGGCCGATGTGGATGTGATGTTACGTGAAAATCCCTCTCAATTTTTCCAATAAGGACAGACTCATGAAAAAGATTGGCGTTGCAGGCTTACAGCGTGAGCAGATTAAAAAAACCATTGAAGCGACGGCTCCAGGCTGTTTTGAAGTTTTCATTCACAACGACATGGAAGCGGCAATGAAAGTGAAATCCGGGCAACTGGATTACTACATCGGCGCGTGCAATACCGGCGCAGGTGCGGCATTGTCGATTGCCATTGCGGTGATTGGCTATAACAAAAGTTGCACTATTGCCAGGCCGGGCATTAAAGCGAAAGACGAACATATCGCCAAAATGATCGCCGAAGGGAAAGTGGCGTTTGGGCTTTCCGTTGAGCACGTCGAACATGCGATTCCGATGCTGATTAACCATCTGAAATAAAAGGCACGACTATGGATCTGTATATCCAGATTATCCTGGTGGCGTGCCTGACCGGTATGACATCATTTCTGGCGCATCGCTCGGCGGCTGTTTTCCATGATGGTATTCGCCCGATCCTGCCGCAACTGATTGAAGGCTATATGAACCGTCGCGAGGCGGGGAGTATCGCTTTTGGTCTGAGCATTGGTTTTGTGGCCTCGGTGGGGATCTCTTTTACCCTGAAAACCGGCCTGCTCAATGCATGGCTGCTTTTTCTTCCTACAGATATTCTCGGCGTACTGGCGATAAACAGCCTGATGGCGTTTGGTCTTGGCGCGATCTGGGGGGTACTGATCCTCACCTGCCTGTTGCCGGTAAACCAGTTGCTGACTGCGCTGCCGGTAGATGTATTAGGTAGCCTTGGGGAACTTAGCTCGCCGGTGGTTTCTGCTTTTGCGCTGTTCCCGCTGGTGGCGATTTTCTACCAGTTTGGCTGGAAGCAAAGCCTGATCGCCGCTGCCGTCGTGTTGATGACCCGTGTGGTGGTGGTGCGTTTTTTCCCGCATCTTAATCCGGAATCCATCGAAATCTTTATTGGCATGGTAATGCTGCTGGGGATCGCGATAACTCACGACCTGCGTCATCGTGATGAAAATGATATCGATGCCAGCGGGCTTTCGGTGTTTGAAGAGCGCACGTCGCGTATTATCAAAAACTTACCGTATATCGCCATCGTGGGAGCATTGATTGCTGCCGTTGCCAGCATGAAGATTTTTGCCGGTAGCGAAGTTTCTATTTTCACCCTTGAGAAAGCGTACTCCGCAGGCGTTACACCGGAACAATCGCAAACGCTGATTAATCAGGCTGCACTGGCGGAATTTATGCGCGGGCTGGGGTTTGTACCGTTGATTGCCACCACCGCGTTAGCCACTGGTGTGTATGCGGTTGCGGGCTTTACCTTTGTTTATGCGGTGGGCTATCTCTCGCCGAATCCGATGATTGCGGCGGTATTAGGCGCCGTAGTTATTTCGGCGGAAGTCCTGTTACTTCGTTCGATCGGCAAATGGCTGGGACGCTACCCGTCAGTGCGTAATGCGTCGGATAACATCCGTAACGCCATGAATATGTTGATGGAAGTGGCGCTGCTGGTCGGCTCGATTTTCGCGGCAATCAAAATGGCAGGCTATACCGGATTCTCCATCGCGGTTGCCATTTACTTCCTCAACGAATCTCTTGGTCGTCCGGTACAAAAAATGGCGGCACCAGTGGTGGCAGTAATGATTACCGGCATTCTGCTGAATGTACTTTACTGGCTTGGCCTGTTTGTTCCGGCTTAAGGAATGCACTTATGAAGACGTTTCCTCTGAAAAGTCTGACCATTGCTGAAGCGCAGCAGAAGCAGTTTGCGCTGGTGGATAGCATTTGTCGCCATTTTCCTGGTAGCGAATTTCTTACCTGCGGTGATTTGGGATTAACGCCGGGGCTGAATCAGCCTCGCATTACCCAGCGTGTGGAGCAGGTGCTGGCAGATGCGTTTCATGCGCCAGCGGCGGTGCTGGTGCAAGGCGCTGGCACAGGAGCGATTCGTGCCGGGCTGGCGGCTTTGCTTAAACCAGGGCAGCGTCTTCTGGTGCATGACGCGCCCGTTTATCCGACGACACGCGTCATCATTGAACAGATGGGGCTGACGCTTATTACTGTTGATTTCAATGACCTGTCGGCACTTAAGCAGGTCGTAGACGAGCAACAACCTGATGCGGCGCTGGTGCAGCATACGCGCCAGCAGCCGCAGGATCGCTACATTCTGGCAGAGGTGCTGGCAACGTTGCGCTCGGCTGGCGTTCCTGCGTTAACCGATGATAACTATGCGGTAATGAAGGTGGCGCGAATCGGCTGCGAATGCGGGGCGAATGTCTCGACATTTTCCTGCTTCAAGCTATTTGGGCCAGAGGGTGTTGGTGCGGTGGTAGGCGATGCCGACGTTATCAACCGTATTCGCGCTACGCTCTATTCCGGCGGTAGTCAGATCCAGGGCTCTCAGGCGCAGGAAGTCTTGCGTGGGCTGGTTTTCGCGCCGGTGATGCATGCGGTACAGGCGGGCGTTTCTGAACGGCTGCTGGCTTTACTTAACGGCGGCGCGGTGCCGGAAGTTAAAAGTGCCGTCATTGCCAATGCGCAGTCGAAGGTGTTGATTGTGGAGTTTCATCAGCCGATTGCCGCCAGGGTGCTGGAAGAAGCGCAGAAACGCGGTGCGTTACCGTATCCGGTGGGCGCGGAGTCGAAATATGAGATCCCGCCGCTCTTTTATCGCCTTTCCGGAACGTTTCGCCAGGCGAATCCGCAATTAGAACATTGTGCGATTCGCATTAATCCGAATCGTAGTGGTGAAGAGACGGTGCTGCGGATTTTGCGTGAGAGTATTGCCAGTATTTAATGCTGGATAGCCCCGTTCGGCAATCAAGCTAAATTCAGCGCCGGACGGTCCCCTCAACGCGCCAGCATCGCCGGATGCGATGCTGGCGCATCTTATCCGGCCTACGGTTAATGTCTTTTATTATCAATCGTTAAGGTGATGCGATTGGCGCGGCAGAAGAGTTCCGAAACGTGCACTGGTTTGTCATTCTGATCAAAGGCGATTTTGCTGATGCGAAACAAGGGTTCGCCCAGTTCACACTTCAGCCATTTTGCCTGCGCGCGCGTAGCGGCAAAGATATCAATGGTCTTTTTGTCGCTGACCACTCGCGTGTCAAAACGCTCCTGAAATAACTGATAGGTGGAGCTGCCTTCGACATAAATCGCATCAAAATCAGGATAACGTGACAATGGGATCCACGAGCTATCAATAAACAGCGGCTCTTTATCAAGATACATCACCCGGCTGAGACGGAACACTTTGCTGTTGCCAGGAATATTCAGCTTCTCGCAAAACGGCGCGGCGCTGACCTGCTCTTGCTCGATCACTTTCTCTTTCGTCGGTTTACCTTGCGAAACACCAAAGTCGGTAAAGCCGCTAACGGTCAGCAGGGCGTTTTCAACTTTCTGACTTTGCACAAAGGTGCCTTTACCCTGCCAGCGGATCAGTACACCGTCCGCCACTAAGTCGCTGATGGCTTTACGAATGGTGATGCGGCTGACGTTGTACTGCGTACACAGCTCGTTTTCAGTTGGGATCTGTTGCCCAGCCTGGTAAACTCCCTGCGCGATATCATCCAGCAGCCGCTGGCGGACGGTGGCATAGAGCAGTTGATGAGAGTAGCGGTCCGTAGCTGACATAATCGACCCTGAAATAAAGAATGAATTACACGGATTATAGGGTCGTTTTCCGGCAAGTAACAGCACGTTGGCGTGAAGATCCTCACGCCAACGTTATGCCTACCAGGCACCGTGATACTGAATGGTTTGCGCTGCACACGCCGTTCCCTGCGCCATCGCCTGCGGTAATGTCATCCCCGCAGACCAGCCGCAAAGGAATCCGGCAATGAACGAATCTCCGGCACCCATGGTATCGATAACCGTCACCGGTTCAGGAGACTGACGCCAGAACTGCTCGCCATCCCAGGCAATGCTGCCGTTTTCGCCCAGCGTGACAATCACCACGCCTGCGCCACGGGCCACAATCGCTTTCATCTTCAGACGCAGCGCCTCGTCTTCTTGCGGCGCGGAGGCAAAGGCAAAATCGAGATGCGGCACCAGCGTCTGCCAGAGCGGGCTGTCCCACTTGTCAGAGAAGTCAAAAGCAGTGAGTTTCCCGGCAGCGTGGAGCTGCGGGAAAGCGTCCTCCGCATGTCCCCAGATTGCCGCGTGCACAATGTCATACTGCGCCAGCCAGGCGTAATCCTCTTCGCTCAGGGCAAAGTCGGCCATCACGCCTTCGGTGTAGTCGCCAAAAACGCGATCGTTGCCGTGCAGTTCCACCTGAGTTTGCGCGGTAACGCCGTGTTTCGTATGGACATGGCTGATATCGACGCCCATGTGGGCAAGATCCTGCTTCAGCTTTGTACCGTAGTCATCGTCACCCACCCAGGTAATGCATCCGGGTTGTATGCCGTAGCGAGTGCAGTACACCGCCACGTTCACCGCATTACCGCCAGAAAACGCTTTATTCAGTTGCGGGTAGATATCGACGCAGTTATCGCCGATTGTCGCCAGGATTTTCATCTCGCATCCTCCGGCAGCAGCGCACGAAAGCGTTCCAGCGCCTGGCGAGCGTAGAGTCTGGGTTCGTTCATGTACATCGTCACCAGTTCCACCGTACAGTAACCGTCATAACCTCTGTCGATGATATCGCGCATCAGCTCCCGCAACGGCATTTTGCCTTCACCGGGGATGTAATGCGTGTCGCTGGCTCCGTCGCTGTCGACAATATGCAGATGACGCAGTTTATCGCCCAGTTTGTCGAAATAACTCATCACCGGCTCTGCCTGGACATACGGCGCGCAGATGTCGACCATGCTGAACAGACGCGGCGAAGGCACCAGCGCCAGCGCATGAAGCACATCGTTGGCGTTACACACGACGTTCGATTCATACGGCGTTAACGGTTCGAGGATCAAATCCATACCGATATTTTCCGCGTACTCGCACAATTCGCTTAAGTTCTCTGCCAGCCGCCCCCAGATAACATCAGGCGGCGTGAGATAACCCGCGTGAGCCGCAGAAATCAGCGTATAACCGGCGTTCATCTCTTTCGCCATATCCATCGCCAGCTTGATCATGTCGAGGCTTTCGCGACGCATATGTTCATCGCCCAGCATCATGTTATACGGATAGCCGTTGGTTTCTGGCGTATAACCGATAATCGGCATCTGATACGTCTGCGCCAGCGCCTTGATCTGTTTGATGCCGCCCGCTTTTAAGTCCGGCGCGAACGCGTGCGGGCGACCGCCCCAAATTTCGATGCCGTCGTAACCCAGCTCGCTTGCATCACGGAATGCGTGTTCAATAGGCAGCCGCTGGTGGCCGCAGGTAAACATACCTGTTTTCATCGGGTAACTCCTTGCGTAAATCCGGCCCGTTGCCAGGCCGGGAGAGGGGATTAATATTCCACCAGACCACCGTAATAGCGGCGTTCATCCGGGTTGTGATCTTTGTAAATTGACAGGTAGTAGCAGAGCCACTCCATCGGCACGAACATCAGGAACGGCGCCAGCCACGGATGTAGCCCTTGCGAAATTTCGGCGTAATCGATGACGATCACGTTGTCGGTACGCTGTTTGACAAAGTTAATGGCGCGTTCGGTGGTATGGCGGCTTTCGTCATTGCCGAGCAGGAACAGGAATGGAACGCCCGGTTCAACAATCTCCAGCGGGCCGTGGCGGAACTCACCGCTCTCAATCACACAGCCGTGGGTCCAGGTAAATTCCATCAGCGTTACAATGCCTTCTTTGTAACCCAGCGGACGCAGCGGTCCCGCAGAAACCGTGTAAATCATCGGCCACTGGCTGGCCTGTTCACCGAGCTGGCGACCTTTCTCTTCCCATGTACGCACCAGATGACCGAGCGCATCCGGCAATTGCTTAAGATCGTTTTTGATCTTGCCGATTTCCGCGTTTGGCGCGAGGCGGGTGATCATCTCCAGCACCACGCTGTAGCAGAGCAGCAGGTGAATTTCCCAGATGCAGTCGGCCTGATAATCAATGGTAAACTCTGCCGCCGAAGTAATCGGGCTGTCCGCGCGTTTGGTGAACGCCGCAGTGAGTGCACCGCAGGCCCGGCCCAGTTCCAGCGCCTTGATTACCTCTTCGGTTTTACCGTAGTCAGAAACGCCAATCACTGCACAACGATCGTCGAGGCGATGCGGGGTGTTATCGCAGAACTCCCAGCCGGAAATGGCGTAGACCTGAAGATCGGAAAAGCGATCCGCCAGATGTTTCGCCGTTTGCGCCGCGTTGAGCGGCGATCCGCAGGCAACGAAATAAATACGATCAATGTCGCGCTTCACCATCTCTTCCACGATGGTATGTACCAGCGGAACGTCATGGGTGAGTACTTTTTCTACTTCCTGAACCATATTTTCGGTGACCAGAAAGTCCACGGTGCTTTTATCAATATCTAACATTTCACTTTTCTCCAGATAACATTACGACAAAGCGTTGAGCTGGCTGCTCCGCTTCGCCCAGAAGGCGTAAGCAGGCAGACCAGTAGCAATAACGATGACGGCGCAGATAAGGCCGGGAATAGGTGCCCAGACAAAAGTTGAGGCAACCAGAATGAGGCTTGATGCAATGGCGAGGGTAGTCATCAGCCCGAAAGCCGGAGTACGCCACAGCGGTTTGTAATCGTCGCGTTTACGACACCAGATGATGGAGCCGAAGGTGAGGGTGTTTTTGAAACACATCACCAGCGTGAAGTAGCCCAGCAGGCTGGTGAGATCGGAAACGAAGATGAAGAAGATCCCAAGCGCCCCTTGCAGGATGATGGAAACATCTGGCGTGTTGTATTTCGGATGCACATGCCCGAAGCATTTGAAGAATAAATTGTCTTTCGCCATCGCGTATTCCAGGCGCGGCTGGTACATCACGCAACTGGAAAGCGAGCCGAGAATGACGATCATCGCCGTGACGGCAACGAAGATCCCGGCGGTGCTGCCGAGTGCGGGGATCCAGGTCAGGACGTCGGAAATCGGCGTTTCAGAGTTGGCGAGTTTATCGAAGGGCATCAGCCCGGAAATCACCAGCGCCAGCAGGGTGTAAAGCACTAAAACCAGCAGGCAGGAGCCAATCAGCGCTCGCGGCATGGTTTTGCCGGGGTTTTTGATTTCACCAGTCATATAGCAGATGGAGGCCATGCCGGTATACGACCAACTGGTGGCAGAGATCCCCGCCAGTAGCGCCATAAAGCTGCCCGTCGCGCCAATCGAGGTGGTGGAAGGGGCGGTAAAATTCTCCGCTTTAAACCAGAAGATCCCAAGGCCAATGACGATAGTGAACGGGATAATTTTGGCGATGGTAATCAGCGTCTGAAACGCTGCGCCGCCTTCGACGGATCGCAGATGCAGCAGCATAAAGGCGATAATTAACCCGGCGGCGATAAATTTACCGAGCAGAGGATCGATAGGCGTTAAAAAGCCAAGATTGCTGACAATCGCCAGCGCCATGATTGACAGTGAAGGCGCATCGTTGGCCCAGAAGCTGGCCCAGCCGGAGAGAAAAGCCAGCGGTCGGCTACCGGCATTTTTTAAATAAACATAATCTGCGCCATTTTCCGGATAAGCGGTTGATAGCTCCGCATAGACGCACATTTGCGGGATCACAATTAACCCGCCGATGACAAAAGCGAGCACTGTCAACCACGGCGTTCCCGCCGCTTTAGCGACTTCACCCACGGAGACGAAAATACCGGAGCCGACGGTTGTCCCGACGGCGATTGCAAGAACGGCCCAAAATCCGAGCTTGCGTTGGAGTTCCTGGCTTCCCATAGCGATACCTTTTTCTTGTCCAACACGTTGTAGGGGAGAGTTTGCAGTCATTTAAAAGGTAACATGACAATGCATGATGAATATAACAACATATAATGTTATGTGTTGTAGAGGAAGATCACAAAATTTTGCACAGGATCGTGTTGTGGCGGGAGTGAATGACTATCGCATTGAAATTAAAATGAAATTATTTTTACAGGCAGGGGGAAAGAAGGGCATAGAAACAAATACGCCCTCGGGGGATCCAGAGGGCGTCAGGCAATTAAACCGACATTAACCGATTTCTATTAAGAGATTACTGTGCAGTAGGACCGCAACCGCCAATGATTTTAGAAATAGAAATTGCCGGGTGCAGCAGGTAGTCGTAAGAGCAGTTCTTATCACGGTTTTCAATATGACCAGTACATGCAGTTAACGTAGCCAGTACTGCACCTACCAGTGCAACTTTAATAAATTTGTTCATTTTCATTCCCTATGTAAAATATATCGAGTAATATTCATTAATTATATGAATATAAGCAAACAGCTCGTTAGAGACAATACAGGAATATCTATTACACGTCAGTGAGTGGGCTATTAATATTTCGATTATATTTGTAAGCCCCTGTAACTGTAGGTGGTTATTAAAATAAGGAATTAGTTAAAAAGTTGTTTTATGTCTAATGAAGATAAAAATTAATATGGTGATTATTGTAAATAAAAAAAGGTCAGAAATATCTGACCTTAATTAAATTTGTTTAAATTAATTGTTTGAGAACCAGTTTAATTTATCGCGCAAACCAACAACCCGGCCAATAATAATTAATGATGGACTGTTCATTTGCTGCGTCAGATCGCCCAGCTGCGCGAGCGTACCGTCAATCACGCGTTGCGTTACCGCCGTCCCGTTTTCGACAATCGCCACTGGCATTTCGCCTGGCATTCCGTGTTCAATCAATTTTTGCTGAATGGTCGCAGCCTGATTTAGTCCCATATAGAATACCAGCGTCTGTTTTTCTGCTGCCAGGTTTTCCCAGTCCAGCTCACCACCGGTTTTTAAGTGTCCGGTAATTAAGCGTACGCTCTGAGCATAATCGCGATGCGTAAGTGGAATACCCGAATAAGCAGAGCAACCAGAAGCTGCAGTAATACCCGGAACTACCGAGAACGGAATACCCGCGTTGCACAGTGTTTCCAGCTCTTCGCCACCACGGCCAAAAATAAACGGATCGCCGCCTTTCAGACGCACCACGCGTTTGCCTTTTTGCGCTTCCCGCAGCAGGATCTGGTTAATCTCTTCCTGTGGTACGCAGTGGTATCCCGCGCGTTTACCGACGAAAACGCGGTCAGCATCGCGCCGTACCAGATTCATAATATCGTCAGAAACCAGACGGTCGTAGACCACCACATCAGCCTGCTGAATTTGTTGCAGACCTTTCAGCGTCAGTAGCCCGGCATCGCCAGGGCCGGCGCCAACCAGCACCACTTCACCGCGATGGTCAAGCGGCTCGTTGATTAACTGTTCGGTCGTTTCAGTAATGGCTTTCTGGTCGTTGTTTGCCAGCGACTGCGCCAGGCGGTCATTAACGAACAGTTTTTCCCAGAAACGGCGACGCTCGCCCATTGCCGCGAACTGTTGTTTCACCCGACCGCGTAACTGCCCGGCGTATTTCGCTACCAGGCCCAGATGTAGCGGCAGCAGTGATTCGAGTTTTTCGCGCAGCAGTCGCGCCAGAACCGGCGAGGTGCCGCCAGAGGAGACCGCTACCATCAACGGTGAGCGGTCAATAATCGACGGCATAATGAAGCTGGCGGCTTTCGGCGCATCGACCACGTTACAGAAGATGCGGCGAGCTTCGGCGGCTTCGCTGACGCGCTGGTTAAGCGCGTCATCATCCGTCGCGGCAATCGCCAGCCAGCAGGGGTCGAGAAGGCTTTCATCAAATGGCCCTTCGACGAGGGTTAACATGCCAGCATCTGCCCATGCGGTGAACTGTGGAATAAACGCTAATGCATTCACCGTTAAGCGAGCGCCCGCGTCTAACAGCAACCTTGCTTTGCGTTCCGCAACATCACCACCGCCGACAATCAGACAGTCGCGATCGCGTAATTGGCAAAATATAGGCAAATGATCCACGTAAAAACCCCTTACTGATTAACCTGCAGCCGTTTCAGTTTGATTAAATTTGTCCGCAACCGGACGATTCGCTTTCGGCGTAGCATACCAATAACCCAATCCCATGAATACGGCGCCCGATAAAGTATTACCCAGCGTCACCCACAGCAGGTTATGCCCAATACCTGCCAGCGTGTAGGCTTCGCTGTGGTTACCGAACCAGGAGAGCGCGAACAGCGTCATGTTAGCGATGGAGTGCTCATAGCCAGACGCGATAAATGCCAGCAGACACCACCAGATAGCGATAAATTTCGCCGCCCCTTCAGTGCGCAGCGCCATCCAGATAGCCAGGCAAACCAGCCAGTTACACAATGCGCCTTTGAAGAACAGTACCATTGCCGGTGCAGTGGTTTTAGCCAGCGCGACGGAGTGAACGATGCTGGTATCTACCGGCAGCAGGCTACCGCCGCCCCAGCTATAAAGCATGGCAACGAAGACGGAACCTACCAGGTTACCCAGCCAGGTTTGCGGCAGGATTGCCCACATTTGCCCGTGGCTAATGGTGCCCGCTTTCACCCCAAAGGTGAGGAACATGGTGTGTCCGGTGAACAGTTCAGAACCGGCGATAATTACCAGCGTTAAGGCGATACCAAAGGTCGCGCCCATCACCAGAGGACGTATGGACGGATCGAGCAAATTACCGAGCGTGAAAATCAGGATGATCCCAAGACCCACATACGCGCCCGCCATGGCGGAGCTGACCCAAAAGCCGAGCGGGTTATTTGCCGACAGGCGTGCAATGCGCGCAGCGTTAGCCGCACACTTATTAATAGTGTCTGTAAACATTTGATTATCCTTTAAAAAATAAAAACAAAAAATAAAACAAAAAGTTTAAAAAATGTCCTGCAATATACCGAAGGTTATTACAGGACCATGCAAAAAGGGGAGGCATTGCGCCTCCCGTTAAAACATTAACCGCGTAGCTGTACCACGCCGTCTTTCACTCGCGCTTCGTAATGCTTGACGGAAAACTGTTCGTCTTCCATGCACAAGCCGTCGCTTAAGCGAAAACGCTGTTTTTTCAGCGGGCTGGCTACCCACAGCTCGCCCTGGTGTTCCGCAATCAGCCCGCGTGACAGCACGCTGGATTCGAAGAACGGGTCGATGTTGCTGATCGCAAACACCTGGTCGCTGTGATACGGGCGGAAAATTGCTACCTGCTCGTCACCTAACAGCGCGCAGACGCCGGTTTCAGGCAGGATGTCATCGATTTTGCAGATGTCTTTCCACTGGCTCATGCGTTGTCCTCCACCAGAGTTACCGGGATACGTTCATACGGCGTTGCCGGACGGTGCTGTTCGCGCTCTGGCACCATCTGCACGTTCGGGTCACGCTTGTCGCTGTTGATGAAGTGTTTGAAGCGAGTCTGCGCGGACGGTGTATTGACCATTTCAGTCCACTCACACACTACCGCTTCACGCAGGCGCGCCATCTCTTCTTCCAGATGTGCGTTCAGCCCCAGTTTGTCGTCAATGATCACCGCTTTCAGGTAATCGATGCCGCCTTCAAGGTTTTCTAACCACGGCGCGGTACGCGTCAGTTTGTCGGCGGTACGGATGTAGAACATCATGAAGCGGTCGAGATATTTGATCAGCGTTTCGCGATCGATATCCGCTGCCAGCAGATCTGCATGACGCGGTTTCATGCCGCCGTTACCGCAAACGTACAGGTTCCAGCCTTTTTCGGTGGCGATAATACCTACGTCTTTACCCTGAGCTTCTGAACATTCACGGGTACAGCCAGAGACACCGAACTTCATTTTGTGCGGAGTACGGATGCCTTTGTAGCGGTTTTCCAGTTCCACGCCGAGACCCACGCTGTCGCCAACGCCGTAGCGGCACCAGGTGCTACCCACGCAGGTTTTCGCCATACGCAGTGCTTTCGCATAGGCATGACCGGTTTCGAAGCCGGCTTCAATCAGCTGACGCCAGATCTCCGGCAGATCGTCTTTCTGTGCGCCAAACATCGCCAGGCGCTGGGAGCCGGTGATTTTGGTGTAGAGATTAAATTCACGCGCGATACGACCTACCGCCATCAGCCCTTCCGGGGTGATTTCACCGCCCGGAGAACGCGGGATCACCGAGTAGGTGCCGTCTTTCTGGATGTTAGCGAGGAAGTTATCGTTAGAATCCTGCAGAGGAGTATGTTCCGGCTTCAGAATGTATTCGTTCCAGCAGGAGGCCAGCAGCGAACCGACGGTCGGTTTACAAACTTCACAACCGTAGCCTTTGCCGTGTTTCGCCAGCAGTTCTTCGAAGGTTTTAATGCCTTCAACGCGGATCAAATGGAACAGTTCCTGACGCGAATAAGCAAAGTGTTCGCACAGGTTGTTGTTAACTTCGATGCCCTGTTTCGCCAGTTCCGCGTTCAGTACCTGAGTGACCAGCGGGATACAGCCACCGCAGCCAGTACCGGCTTTGGTTTCGGCTTTCAGCGCCGCAACGGTGTGGCAGCCTTTGTTGATGGCAGCAATCAGATCACCTTTGGTGACGTCGAAGCAGGAGCAGATTTGCGCGCTGTCCGGCAGTTTATCAACACCGATAGATGGCTTGCCGCTACCGGAGTGCGCTGGCAGGATCAGGGAATCCGGGTTTTCTGGCAGTTCGATAGCGTTCAGCACCAGTTGCAACAGGTTGCCGTAATCGCTGGTATCGCCCACCAGTACCGCACCGAGCAGGGTTTTGTTGTCTTCGCTGACAACCAGGCGTTTGTAGATCTCTTTGCTTTCGTCGAGGTAAACATAGCTACGAGCGCCTGGTGTACGGCCATGCGCATCGCCAATACCGCCAACGTCCACGCCCAGCAGTTTCAGCTTGGCGCTAAGGTCAGCGCCTTCAAAGGCGTTTTCGCTACCGAGAATATGGTCAACGGCGACCTGCGCCATTTTGTAGCCTGGTGCTACCAGACCAAATACACGGTTGTTCCAGCTTGCGCATTCACCGATGGCGTAGATATCCGGATCGGAAGTCTGGCAGGAATCATTAATGACAATACCCCCACGCGGAGCAACGTCCAGACCACACTGGGTTGCCAGCTTATCGCGCGGACGGATACCGGTAGAGAAGACGATAAAGTCGACTTCCAGTTCGCTGCCGTCGGCAAAACGCATGGTTTTACGCGCTTCGACACCTTCCTGCACAATCTCAAGGGTGTTTTTGCTGGTGTGAACGCGCACGCCCATACTTTCGATTTTGCGACGCAGCTGCTCGCCACCCATCTGATCAAGCTGTTCCGCCATCAGCATAGGGGCAAATTCGATAACGTGGGTTTCAATACCTAAGTTTTTCAGCGCGCCAGCGGCTTCCAGACCTAACAGGCCGCCACCAACAACGGCACCGCGTTTGCTGCGACGGGCGCAGGATTCAATGGCGTTGAGGTCTTCAATAGTGCGATAGACAAAGCAGTCCTGAGTATCAGAACCTTTGATTGGTGGGATCCACGGGTAGGAACCGGTCGCCATGATCAGCTTGTCATAAAAAACGGTGCGCCCGGCGCTGGAGTGAATCACCTTCTCCTGACGGTTGATGGTGATAGCGCGTTCGCCGACCAGAACTTTGATGCCGTGTTTCTCGTAGAAGCCTTCGCGCACCAGCGACAGCTCTTCGGCGGTGTGGTGAGAGAAGTAAGACGAGAGGTGTACGCGGTCATAAGCGATGCGCGGTTCTTCACAGAAAACGGTAATATCAAAGTTGGCCGCATCAGATTTATCAAGAAGATCTTCGATAAAGCGATGGCCGACCATACCGTTACCGATAATTGCGAGTCTGACTTTGCTCATTTTTGCCTCGATTTCTTTTCTATTACCGCCTACCTTAACGATTCAGCAACCCCACTTATTGATGCAAATCAAATTCACCTTTATATACTCCTTAAGAGGTATATTGCTGATTTGTATAAATATTCTTAAGTCACGGAATTGTCTGACATTTCATGTTTGTGCAAAAAACAGACAAAATGAAAGCATTTATAGAGATGAAGGCACGTTGCGGGAGATGAGAGGAAAAAGCCGGACGACAAAAGTGCCGCCCGGCATTGGCAATTAATGAGAGGTCAGGTTGTTGTGCTGACGGTGACGGCTGACAAAACCTAACAGGAAGCACATCACGAATACCACAGCGTACAGACCGTTTGCTGTGAGCAGTGCCGCCTGTGGACCGCTATGTTCTACGATCGGACCGGTAACCACAAAGGTCAGCATGGTGCCGATGGTTCCACAGGTGAGTACGAAGTTAACCAGTTTTGGCGATGGTACTTTTGTCTGCTGGGAACCCAGCGTGATGATGGTGGTATAGATTGCGCTGGAGAAGAAGCCCAGAGCAAGAATAGACCATGCCATATGCGCTGGTGTTCCGGTGTTAAAGACGTACATCAGAATCGCAGCCAGGCCTGCCAGCACGGTCAGAATACGTTGCAGGTCAAAGAAACGCAGAATAAAGCTGAACGCCCACATGCCGACCATGTACGACATCCAGAAGTTGCTTACCAGCGTACCCGCGTCGTTCAGGCTCATGCCCAGACCTTTGGCGTACTCTGGCACCCAGGAGATAAAACCTAGCTGACCGAGGATGTAGCACAGCGCAGCAATAGAGAGAAACAGCACGCCGATCCCCCACTTTTCTTTCGCTACCGGGGCGTCAGCTTTTGGCGCATGTTTGCCCAGCGCCGGGAACTCACAGCCGAAGGTCAGAATAAAAATAGCGACGTACACCAACCCGATGCAGGCATAAACCCAGTACCACTCAATGCTGCGCGCCAGCAGAAATGCGGCGATCATCGGGAAAATCATCCCGGCCATACTGAAGAAGGAGTCGGTAAACAGCAGACGGGAACCGCGCTGGCGCCCTTCATACATTTGCGTTACCAGGAATGTACCAATCGACATGGTGATACCGCTGACCACCCCAAGGATGAACATCGCCGCCGAGAACAGCGCCAGGCTGTGGCTGAACATCAAACCGGCAACCGCCAGCACCATCAGGAGAAAGCCAAAACGTAACTGCGTTTTCAACGGGACGATTTCCATCAGCCAGGCGTTGAGGAAGATAGAGATTAAAATGCCGGCGTTGAGGAAGGTGAAGGTATTACTCATACTGGAAACGGGCAGATTGAAATAATCGGCGATATTTCCCATCACCATCCCGGTGACAATAACCAACGCACCGGTCAGTGCGTAGGAAAGAAAGCTAATCCATGTGAGCTTGATGCGATTGCTGTTAGTCATGATTGGCCTGCGTTCAAAAGTAAAATGGCATAGCGGGCTATGCCGCGAGCGGGCGATTTTAGGTGATTTTGTGATCTGATTAAATATTTAATTGCAAACGGTTGCTAATTTGCAAACGTTAAAGTGATTCTGATCACGAAATAAAAGTGATCATCAGGTTACATATATTTCAAGTACGTAAAATTAGGTAAAGGAATGGCCTTGTCATTGAAGGCTATTTAGAATCTCTCCACTTGCTTTTTTTCTGCTCTGTTTGTTAAGGAAATCTCATGTTCAAATCGACCCTGGCGGCGATGGCTGCTGTTTTCGCTCTTTCTGCTCTCTCACCCGTAGCAATGGCAGCGAAAGGGGATCCGCACGTATTGTTAACAACCTCTGCTGGTAATATCGAACTGGAGCTGGATAGCCAGAAAGCGCCGGTATCAGTGCAAAACTTTGTCGATTATGTGAACAGTGGTTTTTATAACAACACCACCTTTCACCGCGTTATCCCTGGCTTTATGATTCAGGGCGGCGGATTTACCGAGCAGATGCAGCAGAAAAAACCAAACCCGCCAATCAAAAATGAAGCCGATAACGGCCTGCGCAATACGCGCGGCACTATTGCTATGGCGCGAACTGCGGACAAAGACAGCGCAACCAGTCAGTTCTTTATCAACGTAGCCGACAATGCCTTCCTTGACCACGGTCAGCGTGATTTCGGCTACGCCGTCTTTGGTAAAGTGGTGAAAGGTATGGACGTTGCCGATAAGATTTCCCAGGTGCCGACTCATGACGTTGGTCCATACCAGAATGTGCCGTCAAAGCCGGTCGTTATCCTTTCCGCTAAAGTCCTGCCGTAACGATTTCTCGCGCGGGCAAAATTGTCCGCGCATCTGCTCTTCCGGCGTAACCCGGATTTGCCGCTTATACTTGTGGCAAATGGACACGTTCAGGGAGGCATCCAGTGAAGAAACTCACCGATAAGCAAAAGTCCCGTCTCTGGGAGCTTCAGCGTAATCGTAATTTCCAGGCCAGTCGCCGTCTTGAAGGCGTCGAGATGCCATTAGTCACTCTTACTGCCGCTGAGGCTTTGGTGCGCCTTGAAGAGCTAAGGAGGCACTATGAGCGATAAATTCGGCGAAGGGCGCGACCCGTATCTCTATCCTGGCCTCGATATCATGCGTAATCGGCTGGATATCCGCCAACAGCAGCGGCTGGAGCAGGCGGCTTACGAAATGACGGCGCTGCGTGCCGCGACCATTGAGCTTGGTCCGTTGGTGCGTGGTTTACCGCATTTGCGCGCTATTCATCGCCAGCTGTATCAGGATATTTTCGACTGGGCGGGGCAACTGCGTGAAGTCGATATTTATCAGGGGGATACACCGTTCTGCCACTTTGCCTATATTGAAAAAGAGGGCAATGCCCTGATGCAGGCTCTGGAGGAAGAAGGTTATCTGGTCGGCCTTGAGAAAGCGAAGTTCGTCGAGCGACTGGCGCACTACTATTGTGAAATCAATGTCCTGCATCCATTCCGTGCGGGAAGTGGCCTGGCACAGCGGATCTTCTTCGAGCAACTGGCTATTCATGCGGGCTATCAACTGAGCTGGCAGGGTATCGAAAAAGAGACCTGGAATCAGGCAAATCAGAGCGGGGCTATGGGCGATCTCTCTGCGCTGCAGACGATATTTAGCAAAGTGGTAAGCGAAGCCGGGGAATCTGAGTAAAATAGCGCGGTTCTTTCGTACCGGAGCCGCCATGATCCTGCTTATTGATAACTACGATTCTTTCACCTGGAACCTCTACCAGTACTTTTGTGAACTGGGGGCGGATGTGCTGGTTAAGCGCAACGATGCGTTGACGCTGGCGGATATCGACGCCCTTAAACCGCAGAAAATTGTCATCTCACCTGGCCCCTGTACGCCCAATGAAGCCGGGATCTCCCTTGAGACTATTCGTCACTATGCCGGACGCTTGCCGATTCTTGGCGTCTGCCTCGGTCATCAGGCGATGGCGCAGGCTTTTGGCGGCAAAGTCGTGCGCGCCGCAAAGGTCATGCACGGCAAAACTTCACCGATTACGCATAACGGCCAGGGGGTATTTCGCGGTCTGGCAAATCCACTCACCGTGACGCGCTACCATTCGCTGGTGGTAGAACCTGACTCATTGCCAGCGTGCTTTGACGTGACTGCCTGGAGCGAAACCCGCGAGATTATGGGGATTCGCCATCGCCAGTGGGATCTTGAAGGTGTGCAGTTCCACCCGGAAAGCATTCTCAGCGAACAGGGGCATCAATTGCTGGCGAATTTCCTGCATCGCTGATTTCTGGTTGCTATCTAGTGATTTTTTATGCATATTTTGTGATTATAATTTCACATTGATTTATGCGTAACAGGGTGATCATGAGATGGCAACTGAACAAGCAGCAATTACACGCGCGACTTTCGATGAAGTGATCCTGCCGATTTATGCACCGGCAGAATTTATTCCGGTAAAAGGTCAGGGCAGCCGAGTCTGGGATCAGCAAGGCAAAGAGTACGTCGATTTCGCGGGTGGCATTGCGGTTACGGCATTAGGCCATTGCCATCCGGCGCTGGTGGAAGCGTTAAAAACCCAGGGGGAAACGCTATGGCATATCAGCAACGTTTTCACCAACGAACCGGCGCTGCGTCTTGGGCGTAAGCTGATCGAGGCAACCTTTGCCGAACGCGTGGTGTTTATGAACTCCGGGACGGAAGCCAACGAAACGGCCTTTAAACTGGCTCGGCATTACGCTTGCGTGCGCCATAGCCCGTTCAAAACCAAAATTATTGCCTTCCATAACGCCTTTCATGGACGCTCGCTGTTTACCGTCTCGGTAGGCGGGCAGCCGAAATATTCCGACGGCTTTGGGCCAAAACCGGCAGACATCATTCACGTTCCCTTTAACGATCTTCACGCAGTGAAAGCAGTGATGGATGATCACACCTGTGCGGTGGTGGTTGAGCCGATTCAGGGCGAGGGGGGCGTGACGGCGGCGACGCCAGAGTTTTTGCAGGGCTTGCGCGAACTGTGCGATCAGCATCAGGCATTGCTGGTATTTGATGAAGTGCAGTGTGGGATGGGGCGCACCGGCGATCTGTTTGCTTATATGCACTATGGCGTGACGCCGGATATTCTGACTTCCGCGAAAGCGTTAGGTGGTGGCTTTCCGATTAGCGCCATGCTGACTACGGCGGAGATTGCTTCTGCGTTTCATCCTGGTTCGCATGGTTCCACCTACGGCGGTAATCCGCTGGCCTGTGCAGTAGCTGGCGCGGCCTTTGATATCATCAATACCCCTGAAGTGCTGGAAGGCATTCAGGCGAAACGCCAGCGTTTTGTTGACCATTTGCAGAAGATAGATCAGCAGTTTGATGTGTTTAGCGATATTCGCGGTATGGGGTTGTTGATTGGTGCCGAGCTTAAGCCACAGTACAAAGGTCGGGCGCGCGATTTCCTTTATGCGGGCGCCGAGGCTGGCGTAATGGTGCTGAACGCCGGGACAGATGTGATGCGTTTTGCACCATCGCTGGTGGTGGAAGATGCGGATATCGATGAAGGGATGCAACGTTTTGCCCGCGCGGTGGCGAAGGTGGTTGGGGCGTAATAAGACGTGTCATCGTCGCATCAGGCAAAGCATGTCGGATGCGGCGTGAACGCCTAATCCGACCTACGGTTTGCTTCTGGCAATAATGATATTACGCCTTCGAATCTCGTAACTTCCGACTCAACCAAATCCCGTGATGCGGTCGCTGCCGCCAGGCCATCGCTGAAATGGTGTGCATTGTATTCAGATGGCCAATAACGCGTTGTAAATGCTGCTCCAGCGTGCCAGACGCGCCTTCGTGTGGCAGCATCTCTGGCGAGTCTATGATATTGGCGTCACCAGAACTCCCCGGTTCATCATATTCCAGCCGCTGCTGACAGCGTTGAATAGCGATTTCACAAGACTGCAAATACTCCTGCGCCAGTTCCGGCGGCAATGCCCGGTGCTCCCGCGCCAGCGTGGTCATGGCATTAATATGCTCAACAATAAACTGACTATGCGTAACCCACAGTTTCATATCTGCCAGATAATGGCTGTTAAACGCCGGTTCCTGCATCGCCTGGTTCAATGAGTTATACAAGGTGTTATGCGCCTGATTAACCCGCATTCGTTGCCAGGCTAGTGGCGTAGGTTGCGGATCTTTACTGAGGATCAGACGAATGGCCTCCTGGTAAGTTTCTAAGGCATCATGGGCGTTCTTGCGCAATAAGCCGCTCTGCCACTGCGGCCACAGCCAAACTGTGCCGCCGAAGGCAATCAGACAACCGATGATAGTATCGATTAGACGGGGGATGATGTACTGCTCGCCATTCAGCCATAACAGTTGCAGGGTATATACAGCGGTAATGGTAAAACCGACTGTCGCCCAGCCGTAGTTTTTGCGCAATATCAGGTAACTGGCGAGCGTGGTGAAAAGCATCAGCGTCAGGGTGTAACCTTCAGGGATTTTAAAGTGCAGTGCAACACCTGCAATAATTAATCCAACCACGGTTCCGACAGAACGATTCACAATTCGCAGACGAGTCGCGCCATAACCATTTTGCGTCACCAGCAATACCGTCATTAGTATCCAATAGGATTTCGGCAGATGCAGCGCGGTGCCCATCAGGCTGGCAACGCTTAACATCACACTCAGTCGTCCTGCATTACGCAGTGCTGGCGATTTCAGGGAAAGATAGCTTTTCAGCGCCGGGAGTAACGGCATTCGTCGCTGTTTATCGGCCAGTAAGTCACGGGCATAGAGTGGTTTTTGCGTTCGCAGCACGCGGGCGATGCGGCTGAAATGCCAGTAGCAGAATTGCCCCACAGGGTTATCCGGATGCTGGCGGGCGATTTTTTCCAGTGCGCCAATTTGCTTATCCATCGTAAAACGCGTCGGCAGGCGATGGTAAAGAATGTCATCAGCCAGCACGCGCAGGCGAGTGGCGACGGTTTGCGCATTCCAGCGGATAACTTCCTCCGCATGGCTACGCTCAACCAGCTTTTGCACCTCTTCTGGCTGATGCAAACTGACCGAGATGTGTTCCTGTAAATCCAGCGCCTCCTGGAAAATGCGCAGCATCCGCTTGTAATCGGTATTATTTTGCGCGGAAAGCATATGCATTTGCTGATAGCACTGGGTAATTAAATCGACCGCTTTTTGCTGGCGTTCCAGCAGCGGTGGCAACGCTTTCTCAGGATCGGTGTGCTGGGTAAGCAGGCTGTATTTGGCTTCGCAATAATCTGCCAGTTCACGGTACAGCAGGCTAAGTGACTCGCGTAGCGGTTGTTCGCGCCAGAGCCAGAACCAAAACCAGTTAAACAGCCCATACCAGAGTGTACCTAACGCATAGATGAGCAACGGTTCCCAGACGGGCATGTATCCCGCCAGACTTAAGGTAAAAATAGCTGCCAGCAGCGATGCGGGAAGTAATTTTGCGTGTAATGGCCCTAACTCGGCAGTAACGCCAAGTATCAACGTTAACCCTGTCAGCAGAAATGGCAGGGGGATATCTTTTTCCAGCAGCAGTTGTGTTAGCAAGCTGCAGGTGGCAAACAGCGACGCACCAATAATTAAACGTTTGAAAAAGCGTTTATGGGGCGTATCAAGCCCCGCAATATTGCAACAGGCGGGGACGAGGGAAAAGAGCAGCCCAAGCCTTAATTCGCCAAGCAATAGACCAACGGCCACGGGCAAACATAGCACCAGCGTTTGTCGTAGTGCATAGTTGATATCAGGATGGTAAATCAGTCTGCGCCACATCGGGTTAAACAAAATGGCGCGCTACTCAGTAACGCGCCACTCCGACGGGATTAACGAGTGCCGTAAACGACGATGGTTTTACCGTGTGCGGAGATCAGGTTCTGATCTTCCAGCATCTTCAGAATGCGCCCCACGGTTTCACGAGAACAGCCGACAATCTGACCGATTTCCTGACGGGTAATTTTGATTTGCATACCGTCCGGGTGAGTCATGGCATCCGGTTGTTTTGCCAGGTTCAGCAGAGTCTGTGCAATGCGGCCTGTTACATCGAGGAATGCCAGGTTGCCCACTTTCTCTGAAGTGACTTGCAGGCGACGTGCCATCTGTGCGGAGAGACGCATCAGAATATCCGGGTTTACCTGAATTAATTGGCGGAATTTTTTGTAGGAAATTTCAGCCACTTCACAGGCGGTTTTCGCACGTACCCATGCGCTACGTTCCTGGCCTTCTTCAAACAGGCCCAGTTCGCCAATGAAATCACCCTGATTCAGATAAGAGAGGATCATTTCTTTACCCTCCTCGTCTTTGATCAGCACTGCCACAGAGCCTTTAACGATGTAGTACAGCGTTTCCGCTTTTTCACCCTGGTGAATAAGCGTGCTCTTGGATGGGTACTTATGAATGTGGCAATGAGACAAGAACCATTCGAGAGTCGGGTCTGTTTGCGGTTTGCCAAGCACCATGCGCGGTTATCCTCTGTTATAAGCTTTCTCCAGAGCCAGAAAACGCCGCTGTCTCTGGATTGCCGAAATGTGCTTCCCGCTACCTGGGAAGGGGCTATCAACTGAACTGCACGGTAATGTGACGTCCTTTACATACATGCAGTACATCAATGTATTACTGTAGCATCCTGACTGTTTTAGCATAGCTTTCGCGTTGTGTCTCCTGGTGTCTCGCTTCAGCATGACCCAGGTCGCCTTCCGTTGCGCGATTTGGTCAGTACGCGTACTCTGTCAGGAAAATTGACGCAATGGAGTTTCGATTATGCAAGCGCGTGTGAAGTGGGTCGAAGGGTTAACCTTTCTGGGCGAATCCGCCTCTGGTCACCAGATTTTAATGGACGGCAACTCAGGCGATAAAGCGCCAAGTCCGATGGAAATGGTGTTGATGGCGGCGGGTGGTTGCAGCGCCATTGATGTGGTTTCTATCCTGCAAAAAGGGCGTCAGGATGTGGTCGATTGTGAAGTAAAATTGACCTCTGAACGCCGCGAAGAGGCACCACGCCTGTTTACGCACATTAATCTGCATTTTATCGTCACCGGTCGCGACCTGAAGGATGCAGCGGTTGCGCGTGCGGTTGATCTCTCAGCCGAGAAGTATTGCTCAGTCGCGTTGATGCTGGAAAAAGCGGTAAATATTACTCACTCGTATGAAGTGGTTGCCGCGTGATTTAACTATCCCGTTGTGAAGCCGGAGAGTATTTTATCCGGCTTAATAGCAGAGTTACTCGATTTTCTTCCCTTCCATCAGTCGTTGCACCAGCGGCAGCATAATTAACTCCATTGCCAGACCCATTTTGCCGCCCGGCACCACTAATGTATTGATGTGGGAAATGAACGAGCCTTGCAGCATCGCCAACAGCCAGGGGAAATCGATTCCTTCCAGATTTCGAAAATGGATTACCACAAAGCTTTCATCCAGCGATGGGATGCCTTTTGCGGCGAAGGGGTTTGAGGTGTCAACGGTGGGGACGCGCTGGAAGTTAATGTGGGTGCGAGAAAACTGCGGTGTGATGTAGTTGATATAGTCTTCCATTGAGCGAACTACCGAGTCCATCACCGCTTCTCGCGAGTGCCCGCGCTCGCTGGTGTCGCGGATGAGTTTTTGAATCCACTCCAGGTTAACGATAGGCACTACACCAACCAGTAAATCCACATGCTGCGCGACGTTATGTTGTGGTGTGACCACGCCGCCGTGCAAACCTTCATAAAACAGCACATCGGTGGGTTCTGGCAGCGCCTGCCACGGGGTAAACGTACCAGGCACCTGATTCCACGGTACGGCTTCGTCGTAGGTATGCAGATATTTGCGAGATTTCCCTTTGCCGCTCAGGCCGTATTCAATGAAGGTTTGTTCCAGCAGACCGAAGTCGTTAGCTTCGGGGCCGAAGTAACTGATATGCCGCCCGGCGTCGCGCGCTTTGCGGATCGCCATGTCCATTTCCGGGCGGGTGTAACGGTGAAAACTGTCGCCTTCTACCTCGGCTGAGCGCAGATTTAACTGCGCGAAGATTTTTCGAAACGCGAGGCTGGTAGTGGTGGTTCCCGCGCCGCTGGATCCTGTTACCGCAATGACCGGATGTTTGGCAGACATAGTAACTCCATGACTTAGCTATCATTATTATCTCGTCCGCCGACGGTTGCAGGTTATTCGCGAAACTGACTGCGCGGCATGATATTGACCGTTTCGTGCAGCTCCGACCATACCAGCACCGCTTCTCCGCACTGTAGTTGGCGTTTGACGTCGGCGACTTTCTGTTCAAGTGTACGCTCATGTTCACCATAATCGGTGCCTTCGCGTAACACAAAGCTTTCAATTAAATTTTCCAGCGTTTCGGGGGAGATGTCTTGCCACGGAATCAACATGATTTCGCCTCCAGATACGTTGATAACCAGTCAGGAATGCGTGACTCCAGCCACATTTGCGGATGAAGTAATGTACCGCCAATAAAGCCAACATGACCGCCATGTTCCGTCAGTTGATACTCCACTTGCGGTGGGAGATTTTCCGGTTTCGGGATCACCTGATGATCCATAAACGGATCGTCTTTGGCGTGAATAATCAGCGTGGGTTTGGCGATCCGATTGAGCATCGGCATGGCGCTACACTGACGATAATAGTCGATAGCGTCGGCGTAGCCGTGAATTTTGGCGGTGATCAGATCGTCAAATTCGCGGATGCGGCGTACCGATTTCAACTGTGCGAGATTAATCGGCAGCGTTCCGGGGTAGGCCGCCAGTTTGCGCGCAGCATTGGCTTTTAACAAGTTCAGCAAGTAACGCTGATAAACGCGGGAGAAGCCTTTATCCATGTGATAACTACAGGCTTCCAGCATAAACGGTGCAGAGACAATCGCCGCCGCATCAATCGGGAGGTCATTGCCTTCTTTGGCCAGCAAACAGGCCAGCATATTACCGCCGAGCGAATAGCCGACGGCAGCCGTTGGCGCATGACCAAATTCGCGTTGCAGCCAGCGTAAAAACCAACTGGCATCTTCGGTTTCGCCCGAATGGTAAATGCGGTGCATCCGGTTTGGTTCACCGCTGCAACCGCGAAAATGCATCACCACGCCCAGCCAGCCGCGCTTTTGCGCTGCCTCAACCAGACCATGTGCATAAGGACTATTGAGGCTGCCTTCGAGACCGTGGAAGACCACCAGACGCGGTTTATGCTTCGCTTGTGTGGGGTCTTCACTCCACGCGAGATCGACAAAGTCTCCGTCGGGCAACTCCAGCCGCTGCCAGTGCGGGATGAATTTCACCTGACGACGAAACAGACGCGGCAGCATGGTTTGGAGATGACAATTGCTGAAACCGCGCATAGGGGTGAATTCAGCACTGCTGCTGAATACATTGGCCTCGGTCGTCGTTATCTGCGCCATCAGTTGCTTTGGCCTTCCAGCAGCATCTGTTCCAGTTGCTCCTGGGCTTCCAGCCACGCCATTTCGCACTCTTCCAGCCCGGATTTGGCGCTGGCTTGTTGTTGCAGGCAGGCAGTCAGTTCTGCTTTACGGCTCTGGTCATACAGCTCGCTGTCGCCAAGTTTCTCTTCCGCCTGCGCCAGTTGCGCGTTCAGCTTCTCCATCTCTTTTTCCAGACGTGCGATCTCTTTACGCAGCGGCTGGGTTTGCGCACGCAACTCTGCTTCCCGACGCTTTTGATCTTTACGTGCCTGGGCGCTGTTCGCGTTCTCTTTTGGCGCTTCGTCGGTCTGGTTTTCCTGCTTTTGTACGTCGCTTAACCACTGTTGATAATCTTCCAGATCGCCGTCGAACGGTTCGACTTTACGATCGTGAACCAGATAGAGATCGTCAGTGGTGGAACGCAGCAAATGACGGTCGTGCGAGACGACAACCAGCGCGCCTTCAAACTCGATCAATGCTTCGGTGAGTGCCTGGCGCATGTCGAGGTCAAGGTGGTTGGTCGGTTCGTCGAGCAGCAGCAGATTCGGGCGCTGCCAGACAATTAAAGCCAGCACCAGGCGCGCTTTTTCGCCACCGGAGAAGCGGCGCGTTTCTTCCGTCACTTTATCGCCCTGGAAACCAAAACCGCCGAGATAGTCACGCAGTTTTTGCTCCAGTTCCTGCGGTGCTAAACGCGCCAGATGCTGAATAGGCGATTCGTCAGCGCGCAGGTATTCCAGTTGATGCTGGGCGAAGTAGCCGAGTTTGATCCCTTTCGCCAGGCCAATTTCTCCGCTGACTGGCGCAAGTTCACCGGCTAACAGTTTGATTAATGTCGATTTACCCGCGCCGTTTCGGCCTAACAGACCAATGCGCGAACCCGGCACCAGATTCAGTTTTATCGAGTCGAGAATAATGCGATCGCCATAGCCCGCACTGACTTTTTCCATCTTCAACAACGGATTAGGCAGGCTTTCCGGCGCGCGGAAGCTAAAGCGGAACGGGTTATCGACGTGCGCGGGGGCAATCAGCTCCATGCGCTCAAGCATCTTAATGCGGCTCTGTGCCTGCTTCGCTTTAGTGGCTTTGGCACGGAAACGGTCGATATAGCTTTGCAGATGCGCTACACGTTCTTGTTGGCTTTCGTACATCGCCTGTTGCTGCGCCAGGCGGGTGGCGCGCTGCACTTCAAACGAGCTGTAGTTACCGGTGTACTCGAACATGCTTTGCTGTTCGATATGAATAATTTTATCGACGATCGGATCGAGGAAGTCGCGGTCGTGAGAGATCAGGATCAGCGTGCCCTGATAGCTCTTCAACCATTTTTCCAGCCAGATAACGGCATCAAGATCGAGGTGGTTAGTCGGTTCGTCGAGCAGCAGCAAGTCTGAACGGCAAATCAGCGCCTGGGCGAGGTTAAGACGCATACGCCAGCCACCGGAGAAATCACTCACCGGGCGCTCCAGTTGTTCGTTGCTGAAACCGAGGCCGTGCAGCAGGCTGGCGGCGCGGGAGCGAATACTCCACGCGTCGATAGCATCCAGCTTGCCATGAATGGTGGCGATGGCGTGCCCGTCGTTACGTTCGTTGGCGTCGTGCAACTGCGCTTCCAGTTGGCGATATTCGCGGTCGCCATCAATGACATATTCCAGCGCAGGTTGCGGTAGCGCCGGCGTTTCCTGATTCACCCACGCCAGTTGCCAGTTACCAGGAAAGGTGTAGCTGCCGCCGTCGGCGCTGATTTCATTTTTCAGCAATGCCAGCAGGGTAGATTTACCACAGCCGTTTTTACCCACCAGGCCGACTTTCTGCCCAGGGTTGATGGTGGCGGTGGCATTATCCAGCAGGACGCGCACGCCGCGACGAATTTGTAACGAGGAGAAAACAATCATAAGGCGCCGTATGTTCAGACTATGTTAACTTATCATTATGATAATGTAATGTATGGGCGAGCTGCCGCACCGGGCGCAATGGTAGCCCAAAACAGCGACTATACACAAAAACCATACCGGGAGGGGGATGATGTCTCAGCCAGCGAAAGTTTTGCTGCTGTATGCCCATCCGGAATCTCAGGACTCGGTGGCAAACCGGGTACTGCTTAAACCGGCCACGCAGCTCAGCAATGTTACCGTGCACGACCTTTACGCGCACTATCCCGATTTTTTTATTGATATCCCCCGTGAGCAGGCATTACTGCGCGAGCACGAGGTGATTGTCTTTCAGCATCCTCTTTATACCTATAGCTGCCCGGCGCTACTGAAAGAGTGGCTGGACCGGGTATTAAGCCGTGGTTTTGCCAGCGGGCCGGGGGGAAACCAACTGGCGGGAAAGTACTGGCGTAGCGTGATCACCACTGGCGAGCCGGAAAGTGCTTACCGTTATGACGCGTTGAATCGCTACCCGATGAGCGATGTTCTGCGCCCCTTTGAACTGGCGGCGGGCATGTGCCGGATGCATTGGTTAAGCCCCATTATTATTTACTGGGCGAGACGGCAAAGCGCACAGGAGCTGGCGAGTCACGCCAGAGCCTACGGCGACTGGCTGGCAAATCCACTGCCCCCAGGAGGCCGCTGATGGAAGGTTCCGATTTTTTACTCGCGGGAGTGCTGTTTCTCTTCGCGGCGGTGGCTGCGGTGCCGCTGGCATCGCGGCTGGGTATTGGCGCTGTGTTGGGATATTTGCTGGCAGGGATTGCGATTGGCCCATGGGGGCTTGGGTTTATTAGCGACGTCGATGAGATCCTCCACTTTTCGGAACTCGGCGTGGTGTTCCTGATGTTTATCATTGGGCTGGAGTTGAATCCCTCCAAGCTTTGGCAATTGCGACGCTCGATTTTTGGCGTAGGCGCGGCACAGGTACTGTTAAGCGCGGCGTTGCTGGCGGGATTATTGATGCTGACGGATTTCGCCTGGCAGGCGGCGGTGGTAGGTGGCATTGGTCTGGCGATGTCTTCAACCGCAATGGCGTTGCAACTGATGCGTGAGAAAGGGATGAATCGAAGCGAATCCGGGCAGCTCGGGTTTTCGGTTCTGCTATTTCAGGATCTGGCGGTGATCCCGGCGCTGGCGTTAGTGCCATTGTTGGCGGGTTCGGCAGACGAACATTTCGACTGGATGAAGATCGGCATGAAGGTGCTGGCATTTGTCGGTATGTTGATTGGTGGGCGCTATTTACTGCGCCCGGTATTCCGTTTTATTGCAGCTTCTGGCGTGCGGGAAGTGTTCACCGCCGCGACGCTGCTGCTGGTGCTGGGTTCCGCATTGTTTATGGATGCGCTGGGGCTGTCGATGGCGCTCGGTACGTTTATTGCGGGCGTGCTGCTGGCGGAAAGTGAATATCGCCATGAACTGGAAACGGCTATCGATCCGTTTAAAGGCTTACTGCTCGGGCTATTTTTTATCTCCGTCGGGATGTCGCTAAACCTCGGGGTGCTTTATACCCATCTGTTGTGGGTAGTGATAAGCGTGGTCGTGCTGGTGGCGGTGAAAATTCTTGTGCTGTATCTGTTAGCGCGCCTGTATGGCGTGCGCAGTTCTGAGCGGATGCAGTTTGCTGGCGTGCTGAGCCAGGGCGGTGAATTTGCCTTTGTGCTCTTTTCTACCGCTTCTTCACAACGCTTATTCCAGGGCGACCAGATGGCGCTGTTACTGGTGACGGTCACGCTTTCCATGATGACCACGCCGCTGCTGATGAAGCTGGTGGATAAATGGCTATCCCGCCAGTTTAACGGAATGGAAGAAGAAGATGAAAAACCGTGGGTCAACGATGATAAACCGCAGGTCATTGTCGTGGGCTTTGGGCGTTTTGGTCAGGTGATTGGTCGTTTACTGATGGCGAATAAAATGCGCATTACCGTGCTGGAGCGGGACATCAGCGCCGTGAACCTGATGCGCAAATATGGCTACAAAGTTTATTACGGCGACGCTACGCAGGTAGATCTTTTACGTTCTGCGGGTGCAGAGGCCGCTGAGTCTATCGTCATTACCTGTAACGAGCCGGAAGACACCATGAAGCTGGTGGAAATATGCCAGCAGCACTTCCCGCATTTGCATATTCTTGCGCGAGCGCGCGGACGTGTCGAAGCACATGAGTTATTACAAGCAGGGGTGACACAGTTTTCCCGTGAAACATTCTCCAGTGCGTTAGAGCTGGGGCGCAAGACGTTAGTGTCGCTAGGTATGCATCCACACCAGGCGCAGCGGGCGCAACTGCATTTTCGTCGCCTGGATATGCGAATGCTGCGGGAACTTATCCCGATGCACGCTGATACCGTACAAATTTCTCGCGCCAGGGAAGCCCGACGCGAACTGGAAGAGATTTTCCAGCGTGAAATGCAACAAGAACGACGCCAAATGGATGGCTGGGATGAATTTGAGTAGAGGGTGAAGATGGCAATCCGAAAACGTTTTATTGCTGGCGCGAAATGTCCAGCCTGTCAGGCGCAAGACTCAATGGCGATGTGGCGCGAAAATAATATTGATATTGTTGAATGTGTTAAGTGTGGGCATCAGATGCGAGAAGCCGATAAAGAAGCCCGCGATCACGTTCGCAAAGATGAGCAAGTGATTGGGATTTTTCATCCGGACTAGCGATATGCGCCGAGTTTTTTTAAGCTAGTGAGTACACGGCAGCAGAATTCCGATACAATCTGCGCCACTATTCTTCCCATGCTCAGGAGATATCATGAAAGTAGCAAAAGACCTGGTGGTCAGCCTGGCCTATCAGGTACGTACAGAAGACGGTGTGTTGGTTGATGAGTCTCCGGTGAGTGCGCCGCTGGACTACCTGCATGGTCACGGTTCCCTGATCTCTGGCCTGGAAACGGCGCTGGAAGGTCATGAAGTTGGCGACAAATTTGATGTCGCTGTTGGCGCGAACGACGCTTACGGCCAGTACGACGAAAACCTGGTGCAGCGCGTTCCTAAAGACGTATTTATGGGCGTTGATGAACTGCAGGTAGGTATGCGTTTCCTGGCTGAAACCGACCAGGGCCCGGTGCCGGTTGAGATCACTGCGGTTGAAGACGATCACGTCGTGGTTGATGGTAACCACATGCTGGCGGGTCAGAACCTGAAATTCAACGTTGAAGTTGTGGCGATTCGCGAAGCGACTGAAGAAGAACTGGCTCATGGTCACGTTCATGGCGCGCACGATCATCACCACGATCACGACGGTTGCTGCGGCGGTCATGGTCACGATCACGGTCATGAACACGGTGGCGAAGGCTGCTGTGGTGGTAAAGGTAACGGCGGTTGCGGTTGCCACTAATACCGTAAAGGTATCAAAAAAGCGGGAATTACCCGCTTTTTTTTCGCCTCAGTAATGTGGCGGTGGCGTTTCTTCAGCCTGCGACGCGATGTTCGACGGCTGGCTGGCTTTTAACTTCTCAGTAAGCAGACGCAGATGATCGCGCAGTTTTGCCATCTCCATTTCATGAGCGGTCACCGTGACGTTCAGTTCTTCAATGGTGATTTCCTGAAAAGCCAGTCGGCTCTCCAGCTCTGCCAGGCGTGCTTCCATCGATAAATCCTGCATGGTTCACCTCTTTGGTCGAATGATCGCTGCGGATTCTACTTAACTTTGCTGCCAGAGACAGCACTCATTTCGCGACATCGAAACTAATTTAAACAAAAAGAGTCTGAAAATAGATGATAATAGGGCGTGTCTGTATGTAGATTTATCCGACAACGCTTTATAGTACCCTTCTGATAATAGTTAACCCTGGGGTGAGATGCCCCGAGCCTGGAGATATGGATGAAATCACTGTTTAAAGTAACGCTGCTGGCGACCACAATGGCCGTTGCCCTGCATACACCAATTACTTTTGCTGCCGAAGCGGCGAAACCTGCCACAACTGCTGACAGCAAAGCAGCGTTCAAAAATGACGATCAGAAATCAGCTTACGCACTGGGTGCTTCGCTGGGTCGTTACATGGAAAATTCTCTGCAAGAACAAGAAAAGTTGGGCATTAAGCTGGATAAAGATCAGCTGATCGCCGGTGTCCAGGATGCGTTTGCCGATAAGAGCAAACTTTCCGATCAAGAGATCGAACAGACTCTGCAAGCGTTTGAAGCACGCGTGAAGTCTTCTGCTCAGGCGAAGATGGAAAAAGACGCGGCTGATAACGAAGCTAAAGGCAAAGAGTACCGCGAGAAATTTGCTAAAGAGAAAGGTGTGAAAACCTCTTCGACTGGCTTGGTTTATCAGGTAGTAGAAGCCGGTAAAGGTGAAGCACCGAAAGACAGCGATACTGTTGTAGTGAACTACAAGGGTACGCTGATCGACGGTAAAGAGTTCGATAACTCTTACACCCGTGGTGAACCGCTCTCTTTCCGTCTGGACGGCGTTATCCCTGGCTGGACCGAAGGCCTGAAGAACATCAAGAAAGGTGGCAAGATCAAATTGGTTATTCCACCAGAGTTGGCTTACGGTAAAGCGGGTGTTCCGGGGATCCCACCAAACTCTACTCTGGTATTTGACGTAGAGTTGCTGGATGTGAAACCAGCGCCGAAGGCTGATGCGAAGCCAGAAGCCGATGCGAAAGCCGCAGATTCTGCTAAAAAATAAGCATTAAGAACCGCCGCCTGACCAGGC